>Ga0181520_10003294_pt1 | contig 28595 bp, 21 predicted proteins | sample PEATcosm2014_Bin_29_FD_132451 | JGI IMG/M metagenome (GOLD analysis project Ga0181520, IMG submission 132451) | Peatland microbial communities from MTU Mesocosm Facility, Houghton, MI, USA - PEATcosm2014_Bin02_30_metaG | ecosystem: Environmental > Terrestrial > Soil > Wetlands > Peat | place...
AAAAGGCCGGCAACTTCTTCATCAGGCGTCCCCCAAAACAAGAAAACGCCCTTCTTACCAGCCTTTGAAGATGCGGACATCTTTAACTGCTTATACTGCGGACATCTTGAGTGTCTGTTACAATTACTACTTAAATAGTTGCACGGTGGGGTTTTCTTGTGGTATGCTCGTGCGCCTAGAGGATTCCAAATGTTGGTTAGGAAAGAAAGGAGGTTTGGTCGCAGGCTCAGCGGCGCGTCGATTCGTCGACATGATGGAGCTGCCATCTGCGCTGACTTTCCAGAAAAATTGACTTAGTGAAAAAAATAGGTTGCAGCCCGCAGTCGACAGCGGTTGCGGTGCAAGAGTGCGCGGGGGAGCGAGTTGGTTCTTACGCGTCTTTTTAGAGCGCGTTTGTGTGTGCAGTTTTGTTCGAGCCGTTCAGCTTGGCGGGGGCCTGCGTTGACCGGCCCCGATCGGTCGCCCGTTCCAGCGGTTCGTGACGCTGCCGCAAGCGCCTTCGATTGGCTTTCGCCTCCCGGCGATGCGGTCGCTTATTTCCCTATTGGCGCGAGCAGGAAATCATGAAACCGTTGCGAGTTCTGCTTGTCGAAGGCGACAGAGAACATCAAAAAAGGTTTTCGTTCGATTTCCGCGAGGGTCATGCGGTCCAGATCGCGGCGGACTCCGGTGCGGCGCTGACGCTGCTGGCGCAACAGACATTCGATGTGATTTTTCTGGGTCTCGTCGGTCCGGAATCGCCGCTGCTTGCCATTTTGAATGCCGTTCGCACGCGTTCGCCCGAGGCCCAGGTGATCGTGAAAACGATGGTCGCGGAAAATGAGAAGACCGCCGGCGACGAGCGTTTGCACGCTTTCGGCCTGTTGCGAAAGCGCTCGTCCTTTTCCGACGTGCTGGAGAATCTGCACGGTCTGGCGGGGGAGCCCGAGCCGTCGTCAACGAGAATCTACATCGTTCAGGATTCCCGCTCCATTCTCGCGGGCGACATGCTGCTCGGTTATTCGGCGCCGTCGCGGCATTTGGCGATCGAGCTGGACATGGCCGGCTCCTGCGACGCGATCTGCATGCTCAACGGGGAAACGGGCACCGGCAAGGACCTCGCGGCGCGGTACATTCATCAGACCGGCGCGCGGGCCGACAAACCGTTCGTGGTCGTCAACTTGCCGGCGATTCCGAAGGACCTGATCGAATCCACCCTCTTCGGTCACGAACGCGGCGCGTACACCGGCGCGGTGAACAGCCAGGAGGGCAAATTCGAACTGGCCGACGGCGGCACGATCTTTCTCGACGAGATCGGCGATCTGGCGCTGGAGCAGCAGGTCAAACTGCTGCGTGTCATCGAGGACGGCGAGATCGAACGCGTCGGGTCGAATCGCCGGGTCAAGGGCGACGTGCGGATCATCGCGGCGACGTCGCGGCGTCTGGACGAAATGTTGGAGGACGGTCAGTTTCGCCTCGATCTGTACTATCGCCTCGTGGTCATGCCGATTCACGTGCCGCCGCTGCGGGAGCGGCGCGACGACATTCACGCGCTCAGCCTGTTTTTCCTGTGCCGCTACGCCCGGAAATATCGCAAGGAGCTGATCGGCTTTACGCCGGACGTGTACGAGATTTTCGCGCGGCAACCCTGGCACGGCAACGTTCGCGAGCTGTCGCACACGATCGAGCGCATGACGATATACGCGTCGCCGAAGAAGGAATTTCTCGACATTCCGGACCTGCCGATGGACTTCCTGGTCGCCTCCGCGGAAACCGAGCGCAAGGCCGGCATCACGGGGGAAAAGGAAGATTTCGAAAAGCGCATCATCCTCGACGCGTTGCGCGCCAATGACTTCAATCGCAGCCGCGCCGCGAGGGCCTTGCGCCTCCCTGTAGAAACGTTGCGTTATCGCATGAAAAAATACGGCATCAAGAAAGAAGGACCGGGATCGGGGAGGTAGGCGTCGGCCTGCCGATCGGAAACAAAGATTGACAACGTCGACGCACAGGCGTCTAGTGAGCCGAAGCGGTTTCCGTGCTGCGCGGGTCGTCTGTGATTAGAAAAATACGTCGTCGGAGGGCTTCCAGGCGTCTGTTGTTGTTGAAGCCCTTTCTTCGCCCCGAGCCTTTCCGCCGCGCGACACGTGAGTTTCGTCGTGACGCGATTGCCAAATCGCCAACGGGGATCGAACGATGACCGCAAAAGACAAGCCGCGCACCAAGACCAAGTCGCGTCCGACGGTGGATAAGGGCGGACGCCGCGGCGCATCGCCCGCCGGCGACAGTCCCCGCGCCGTCACGACCAAAGGGGCTGCGGCCGATCCCCCTGCCGACGTGAAGCGATTGCTGCAGGAATTGCAGATCCAACAAATCGAGGTGGAGGCCCAGAACGAGGAACTTCGCGCCGCGCGGGGGGAACTGGAAGCGTCGCGGGCGCGGTATTTCGAATTGTACGACCTGGCCCCAGTCGGCTACGTCACCCTTAGCGAAGACGAACTGATGCTGGACGTCAACCTCACGGCGGCCGCGCTGTTGGGCATCGAGCGAGGCGTCTTGTTCAAGCTGCCGCTGGCGCGATTCATCCTGCCCGCGGACCAGGACGTTTTCCGGGTGTTTTGCACACAGCTCGCGGAAACCGGCGCCCGGCAGGCGTGCGAGTTGCACATGTTGCGGGCGGGGGTCGGCCCGTTTTGGGCGCGGCTGGAAGCGACTGCGGCTCGGGACGAGGAGCGTGGAGAACGCGTTTCCCGGGTGACGGTGAGCGACATCAGCGACCGCAAGCGGGCCGAGAACTTGTTGCTCGAACGCGAGAAACATTTCCGTCTGCTCGTGCAGAACTCGAACGATATTATCGGGATTCTTGACGAAAACGCCGTGCCCACTTATATCAGCGAATCGATCTTCGGGATCCTCGGTTATCGGCCCGAGGAGTTGCTCGGCCAATCCATGTTTGCCCGCGTCCATCCGGATGACCTAGCCGCCATTTCAACGATTTTTGCCGACGGTTTGGCCGAGCCGGGAGCCGTGCGCAAGGCCGAACATCGCTTCCGCCACAAGAACGGGACGTGGGTCGACTTGGAAACGATCGGCTGCAACCGCCTGCGCGATCCGCTCGTGAAAGGGATCGTGCTGAACAGCCGTGACAACACGGAACGCAAGCGGGCGGACGCCGAAATACGTGCGCAAAAGGCCCTTCTCGAAGCTCAGCTCGATTCCACGATCGACGGAATCCTGATCGTCGACTGCAACAGAAAAAAGATCGTCCAGAATCGGCGATGCGTCGATTTGTGGGGAGTTCCCGAGCAGATCGCGGCCGACCCGGACGCCGCGCGGCAGTTGGAGTTCGTCAAGAATCTGGCCAAGGATCCGGAAGCGTTTCTCGAAAGAGCGCTTTACTTATACGCTCATCCCGACGAAACCGTCCGCGACGAAGTGGAGTTCAGAGACGGGATGATTCTGGATCGCTATACCGCTCCGGTGATCGGCAAAGACGGCGCCTATTTCGGGCGCATCTGGGTTTTTCGCGATGTCACCGAACAGAAAAAAACGGAGAAGGCGCTGCGCGACAGCGAAGCTCGCTTCCGTTCGCTGTTCCTCCGCGCCCCGATCGGCGTGGCGTTGACCGACGCGGAAGGCCGCTTCGAGGAGGTGAACGAAGCCCTTTGCGGAATGCTGGGTTATACGCGGGCCGAGTTGCAGGGCCGTTCGATCGCCGAGATCACGGCCCCCGACGACGCCGGTTCTTCGGCCACGCTTTTCGACCGCGTGATCCGGGGCAAAGTGCCCGCGTACGTCGGCGAACGCCGCTATCTGACGAAGGGCGGCGCGGTGATCCGCGCCGAAGTCACGACCTCGGCGGTGCGCGGGCCCGACGGTCGCTTTATGTACGGCATGCGAATTGTGCAGGACGTCACCGATCTGCGGCGAGCGGAAGAAGAAAAGCAACGGCTGAACGACCAACTCCAGCAAGCGCTGAAAATGGAGGCCGTGGGTCGGCTCGCCGGCGGCGTCGCGCACGATTTCAACAACCTGCTGCAGGTCATCAACGGTTACGCCGAATATGCCATCGACAATCTCGCGCCGGAGGACCGGCTGCGCGAGGACATGCAGAACATTCTCGATTCCGGCCGGCGAGCCTCGAACCTTACCCGCCAGCTTTTGGCATTCGGCCGCCGGCAAGTGCTGCGCCCCGTCGTTCTGGACGTCAACAAAGCGACCCTCGAAATGGCGGAGATTCTGCGCCGATTCCTCGGCGAAGACATCGAACTCGTTTTGGCGCTCGCGCCCGACCTCGGCCGCGTCAAAGCCGACCCGGGGCAGTTCGAGCTGGTCCTGATGAACCTGGCGGTCAACTCCCGCGACGCGATGCCGCAAGGGGGCACCCTGACGATCGAGACCGTCAATGTCGAACTGAACGAACCAAGCGCCGCGCGGCCCCTGGGAATCGCGCCCGGCCCCTACGTGACGCTGGCGGTGTCGGATACCGGACGCGGGATGGACGAAGCAACGAAGGCGTCGGTGTTCGAGCCGTTTTTCACGACCAAGGAACAGGGAAAAGGCTCCGGGCTCGGCTTGGCCACGGTCTACGGGATCGTCCGCCAAAGCGGCGGCGCGATCTGGCTGGAGAGCGAACTCGGCCGCGGCACAACGTTCAAGATCTGCCTGCCTCGCCTCGCCGCGGCCGCGGAGGCGGCGCCGCCGGAGACGCCGGAAACGACGCGCGCCCGCGGGACCGAGACCATCCTGCTGGTCGAAGACGAAGATAACGTTCGGGAATTCGTGCGGCGGATTCTGGAAGCGTCCGGGTACACGGTGATCGCTTGCCGGAACGGCGCCGACGCCCTGCTGGCCTGCGAGCGGCATCCAGGACCGATCGATTTGCTGCTGACCGACGTGATCATGCCGCAGATGAGCGGCGGCCGCCTCGCGGAGCGCTTGTCGGCGATTCGCCCGACGACCAGGGTGCTGTTTATGTCCGGTTACGCCGACGACGCGATTGCGCAGCACGGCGTGCTGGATCCGGGAACGCAATTCATCGCCAAACCGTTCACAACGGCCGCCTTGGCGACTAAGGTCCGAGAGGTATTGGACTCCGGCGAGAAAAGCCCCGAGCGCCCCGACGGCGCTCCGCCCCCCTCTCCCGCCGCGGCGAAAAAACGGCCATGAACCTGGCGGGCATGTCCTTCGACGACCGGCAGGCTCTCTACGAGGCGCGAGACAGGATCCTCTTCGGCGGCTATGCGATGGCGCTGTTCTTCGTGCCGCTGTTTCTCGGCCAATGGGCGGCCACGCTGCTCTTCGACACCCGCGACGTTTTCGCCTCACGGGCTGTTTTCCTTTCGCTGGCGATGGACCTCTTCCTCGTTTTCGTCATCGCGGTCTTCATCGCCGCGAACCATGTCGCCCGGCGCATCGGCGACCGGGCCATTTTCTTTCATTATCGCAGCGTCCTGGTGTTTTTGCCGATTTTCGCGGGCGCGGCGCTGGCGCACACGTATCTCACGGGCCTGCTCGGCTCGACGCAGACCATCCTCATCATCGCGGTCAACTTCTGTTTGCTGTTGTATCTGCGCCGGCGACACGCCTATTGGATCATCGGCGTGAGCAATGCCGTCGTGTTTTCGGTCTTGCTCCTGGAATTTCGGGGGATCCTGCCGTACGCGCCTTTCATGAGGGACGGCGCCCGGCTGGGCGCGGTCTTTCTCGATCCGCGCGTGATCGTCATGAACGTGGCCGTCTATTTGGTCATTACCGGCGTGATCGCCGCGGTCACGATCGACGTTCGGCGATCTATGGCGAAAAGTCATATCCGGCTGGGTGAGCAATCGCGCGCCATTCTGCAGACCGCCATCGATGGCTTCGTGCTCACGGACCTGGAAGGACGATTGTTGAAAGTCAACGACGCCTATTGCCGCATGAGCGGGTATAGCGAGCAGGAATTGTTGACGATGCGCATCGCCGACTTGGTCGTGGCCGAGTCGGCGACCGACACGCCCGGTCGCATCAGGAAACTCGTCGAGCGAGGCGAAGAACGGCTCGATTCGCAACTCCGACGTAAGGACGGCAAATTACTCGACGTCGAAGCCAGCGTCGTATTCAAGCCCGCCGAACCCGACAATGCCGGGTACCTCGTGGTTTTTCTCCGCGACATTACTGAGCGCAAGGCGGCGTTGGAGGACGTGCGCCGTTCTCGCGAGGAGTTGCGCGCGATTGCCCGGCGCATGACCGATGCGCACGAGGCCGAACGGCAGCGGATTTCCCGCGAATTGCACGACACGATCGGCCAAACCCTTTCCGTCGTGGGCATCAACCTCAGCCTCGTGCGCAACCAGCTCCCCGCCGAATCCCCGGGCGACCAATTTCGGCGCATCGACGATTCCTTGCGCCAGATCGAAGAGATCACGGACGGGATCCGCGGCGTCATCGCCGATCTCCGCCCCCCCATGCTCGACGATTACGGGCTGCTTTCCTCGTTGCAATGGTATGCGGAGCATTTCGCGAAACGCACGGGGCTGGCGATCGAGGTGCGCGGGGAAATTCTCCAGCCGCGATTGCCCATTTCCGCCGCCACCGCGTTCTTTCGCATTGCCCAGGAAGCGCTGAACAACGCGTTCAAACATGCCGAGGCCGGCCGGGTGACGGTCGCGCTCACGGAAAAAGCCGGCGTGGTGACGTTGACCCTGGCCGACGACGGCAAAGGGTTCGACCCGACCGCGCGCGCGGAGCATCCGCGGCACTGCGGACTGACGATCATGCGCGAGCGGGCGCTGGGCGCCGGCGCCGCGTTCCGACTGGAAAGCGCGCCGGGCCGTGGGACGGTCGTCCGCATCGAATGGCCTCGCGCCGACGGGGCGGCGGCCGACCGCGATCGTGGAGAAAGCGGCGCCGTTGGCGCATAATGCCCACGTCGGGCTCAGGCCGAGACCGCGATCTGTACGAGAGGGCTCCGAATGACCATCCGCGTTTTCCTCGCCGACGACCATGCGGTTCTGCGCGACGGCTTGCGCCTGATCCTCGAAAGCCAGCCCGATATCCGCGTCGTCGGCGAAGCAGCCGATGGGCGCGAGGCCGTCCGGCAGGTCAGGGAATTGCCGCCGGATGTCGCGATTCTCGACATCACGATGGCGAACCTCAACGGCATCGAAGCCGCCGGGCAAATTGCCAAGCATTGCCCGGCCGTGAAGGTGATTATTCTGTCGATGCATTCCAGTGCGGAATATGTGCACCGCGCCCTCCGCGCCGGCGCCCGGGGATATCTGCTGAAGGAGTCGGTGGGCCGGGAAGTGATTCTGGCCGTACGGCGGGTCGTCGCCGGGCAACGATATCTCAGCGAGCGCCTCTCCGCCGACTTGCTGGCGGACGCCGCTTTTCGCAGCGACGGTGTTCCCGGCGTCCCGACCCTCGAACAATTGAGCCCGCGCGAGCGCGAAGTGATGCAGCTTCTCGTGGAAGGCCGCTCCGGCAAGGAGATAGCCGAGGCGCTCGATATTTCTCCCAAGACGGTGGACACCTACCGCAGCCGCCTGATGGAAAAGCTCGGCGTGGATAACCTGCCGGCGTTGGTGCAGTTCGCCGTCAGGAACGGCGTTATCGCACCCGGGAAATAGCCAACCGCAAGACGTCGCGAGCCCCTTGGCCGACGCCCGTCCGGCTCGCGAATCGGGCCGCATCGCCGCGTGGGGATAATCCGACTCGTCTTGTAGGGAAAATCCTACAGACTTTCCTTTGCTCGGTATGTTTGAATGCTCATGGGGAGGTACGATTATTTCGTGTGTGTGAATATCCGTTGCAAAGAAAACTAGCTCCGACCCTCGGACGGAACCGTGACACAAGCAAAGAAAATGCGCCCCAATAGGAATGCCCGGACGGCGCCCGCCGCGACGTCGAGCCCCGGCGGCGTCAGCGAGTCGGAAGCCGAGAAATCGGCGGCGGCTGCCGACGTGCAACGCCTGCTTCACGAGTTGCAGGTTCAGCAGTTCGAGCTGGAAACGCAGAACGACGAACTTCACCGCGCGCAGGAGGAATTGGAAGCCTCGCGGGCTCGGTATTTCGAGTTGTACGATCAGGCCCCGGTCGGCTACGTCACCCTCGGCGAGGACGGGTTGATGCTCGACGTGAATCTCACCGCCGCCGCGCTGTTCGGATCGGAGCGAGGCGCCTTGTTCAAATTGCCGCTCGCCCGATTCGTTCTTTCCGCCGACCAGGATGTTTTCCACCTGTTTTGCCGACAGCTCGCGGAAACGGGCGAACGGCAAGTGTGCGAGTTGCGCATCTTGCGCGCCGGCGGCGCGCCATTTTGGGCGCGGCTGGAAGCGACGGCGGCGCGGGACGAGGCGCGCGGCGAGCCCGTATTTCGGATGGCGATCAGCGATATCACCGACCGCAAGCGAGTCGAGGAAAGTTATCAGGCGCTGTTCACGGAAATGTTGAACGGCTTCGCGCGGCACGAGATCCTTTGCGACGAGGCGGGGATTCCGACCGATTACCGCTTCCTTGCCGTCAATCCGGCTTTCGAGCGCATGACCGGTTTGCCGGCGGATGTCGTCGTGGGCAAAACCGTCAAAGAGGTGTTGCCCGGCATCGAACGGACGTGGATCGAGAAATACGGAAAGGTGGCGCTGACCGGCGAACCGGCGACCTTCGAGAGCTATTCCGCGGATCTCAATAAGCACTTCGAGGTTACGGCTTTCCGACCGGCGCCCAACCAGTTTGCGACAATCTTCGCCGACGTCACCGAACGCAAGCAGGCCGGCGCCGAATTGTCCGCAAAAACGGCCCTGCTTGAAGCGCAACTCGATTCCACGATCGACGGGATTCTGATTGTCGACCCCGAGGGAAAGAAGATCGTTCAGAATCGCCGGTGCATCGAATTGTGGAAAATTCCAGACGAGATCGCGGCGAGCGATGACGACAACCGGCAAATCGAGTTCGTCAAGAACCGGACCAAAGATCCCGAAAAATTCGTGGAGAAGGCCCGCTATCTCTACGAGCACCCCACGGAAGTCAGCCGCGACGAGATCGAATTCGCGGATGGGATGATTCTCGACCGCTACTCGGCCCCGGTCGTCGGCAAAAACGGCATGACGTTCGGGCGCATCTGGGTGTTCCGCGACGTCACCGAACAGAAAAAAACGGAAGAAGCGCTCCGCGAGACCGAGGCCCGATTCCGCTCGCTGTTTCTCCGGGCGCCCATCGGGGTCGGCCTCACCGACGCCATCGGCCGCTTTTCCGAGGTGAACGACGCCCTTTGCGACTTGCTGGGTTATTCAAGGGCCGAGTTGCAGGGCCGTTCGGTCGCCGACATCACCCACCCGGACGAAGCGGGCTCGACGGCGACGCTGTTCGATCGCGTGATCCGCGGCGACATTCCGGCCTACGTCGGCGAGCGCCGGTATGTTACGAAAGGCGGCGCCGTCGTCCGGGCCGAAGTGACGACGTCGGCGGTGCGCGGACCAGACGACCGCTTCTTGTACGGCATGCGCATTGTGCAGGATGTCACCGAGCGCAAGCGGGCGGAAGAAGAGATTCGCAGCCTCGCCCGATTTCCGGACGAAAATCCCGACCCGGTTTTTCGCATCGGCCGCGACGGCGTGCTGCTGTATGTCAATGGACCGGGCTTGGACAAATTCGCCGATTGGCGTCTGCAAATCGGCCAGGCGGCGCCCGACATTCTGCGAGAGGCGGCCTCGCGCTCGCTGGCCGCCCGTGCGGCCGAACAGTTCGATTTCGAACATGGGGGGCGTGTTTTCGATTTGTTCGCGACGCCGATCGCGGACGCCGGCTATGCCAACCTGTACGCGCGCGACATCACCAAACGCCGGCAAGCCGAGGACGCGCTGTCGCGGAATGAACAACAACTTTCCAATGCCGTGGAGATTGCGCATCTCGGCCACTGGGAATACGACGTGGCGAACGATCGCTTCACGTTCAACGACCATTTCTACAAATTGTTCCGAACCACGGCCGAGCGGGCCGGTGGGTATGCGATGTCGTCGGCCGACTACGCCCGGCGCTTTGTGCATCCCGACGACGCGCCGCTGGTGGGCCTGGAAATACACAAGGCCATCGAGACCTCCGACCCCCACCACCACGGACAACTCGAGCACCGGGTCCTTTTCGGCGACGGGACGGTCGGCCACATCGTCGTTCGGTTTTTTGTCGTCAAGGACGACGCGGGACGGACGGTAAAAACCTACGGGGTCAATCAAGACATCACCGAACGAAAGCTCGCGGAAGACGAAAGACAGCGACTGACCGACCAACTCCAACAAGCGATGAAGATGGAGGCCGTCGGCCGGTTGGCCGGCGGCGTGGCGCACGACTTCAACAACCTGCTGCAAGTCATCAATGGCTATGCCGAAAACGGCATCGGCAAACTGGCGCCCGAAGATCCGCTCCGCAAGGACCTGCAGAGCATCCTGGAATCGGGCCAACGCGCCGCGAACCTGACCCGCCAGCTTCTGGCGTTCGGCCGCAAGCAGTTGTTGCGCCCCGTCGTTCTGGACATCAACAAAACGCTCGGCGAGATAGAAAAGATGCTGCGCCGGCTCATCGGCGAAGACATTGAAATCGTCTTGGTTCACGCGGCGAATCTCGGCAAGGTCAAGGCCGATCCGGGGCAACTCGAGCAAGTCCTGCTGAACCTCGCAATCAACGCGCGCGATGCGATGCCGCACGGCGGCAAGCTCACTATCGAGACCGCCAATGCCGAGTTGGACGAGCAATACGCCGCGCAGCACGTGGGCGTCGCGCCCGGTTCGTACGTGATGCTGGCCGTGTCCGACACCGGCTGCGGGATGGACGAGGCGACCCAGGCGGCAATTTTCGATCCGTTTTTCACGACCAAGGAAAAAGGCAAAGGCTCGGGGCTCGGCCTCTCGACGGTATACGGGATCGTGCAACAGAGCGGCGGCAACATTTGGGTGTACAGCGAGCCGGGGCGCGGCACGACGTTCAAGATCTTCTTGCCGCGCGAATTCTCCGAACTGGAAGCGGCGCCGCCGCCAAACGCGGCGACAAAACCGTCGAGCGGGACCGAGACGATCCTGGTGGTCGAAGACGAGGAGGTCGTTCTCGATCTGGTGAAGCGCACGCTCGAGTTGTCCGGTTACCATGTTCTCGCTTTTGCGAACTCCGGCGACGCGTTGTCGGCCGCCGAGCGACACCGCGGCCCGCTCCATCTGTTGCTCACCGACGTGATCATGCCGCAGACCAGCGGACGGCAACTCGCCGAGCGTTTGTCGGCGGTTCGGCCGGAAACAAAAGTGCTCTATATGTCCGGCTACACCGACGACGCCATCGCGCATCACGGCGTGCTGGAGCCCGGAACGCAATTCATTTCCAAGCCGTTCACCGCCGCCGCGCTCGCGAGCAAGGTCCGCGATGTGTTGGACACTGCCAGGGAACGCCTCAAGTTCTCAGCGAACGCCCCGGCCGGACGCGACGGGGATCCTCCGCCAGACGCGCATGACGCCCCGACGAAAAAAAGCCCATGAAACGGCTGCGAATCCTATGTGTCCAAGGCGAATGCGAACGCCAAAAAAGTTTTGCCTTCGATTCTCGCGCGGGCCACATCGTCCGTTCCGCGACGAACGTCAACGAGGCGCTCACCCTGGTGGCGCAAGAAGATTTCGAGGTGGTGCTTCTGGGCCCGGCGGGGCCGCGTTCGCCGCTGCCGTTGTTCCTGAAAGTGCTGCGCGATCGCTCGCCCGAAGCCGACGTCGTGGTGAAAACGACGGTCGCCGAAATCGGGAACGGCCGCCGCGTGGCGCGGTCGGGCGATTTTGGTTTCTTGCAGCCGCACTCTCTCCCCACCGCATTGCTTGACGAATTGCACCGCGCGTCGGAGGGCCCGGCGTCGTCCGCCGATAAGATCTATGTGATTCAGGAGTCCCATTCCATGCTGTTGGGCGACATGTTGCTGGGTTCTTCGGCGGCGTCGCTGCGGCTCGCGCTGGAGTTGGACATGGCCGCTTCGTGCGACGCGATCTGCATGCTCCAAGGGGAAACGGGAACCGGCAAGGACCTCGCCGCACGTTATATCCATCAAACCGGCGCACGGGCCGACCAGCCGTTTGTGATCGTCAACCTGCCGGCGATTCCCAAAGATTTGATCGAGTCCACGCTCTTCGGGCACGAGCGCGGCGCGTTCACCGGCGCCGTGGCCAGCCAAGAGGGCAAGTTCGAATTGGCCAACGGCGGCACGATCTTTCTCGACGAGATCGGCGATCTGGCGTTGGAGCAGCAGGTCAAGCTGCTGCGCGTCATCGAGGACGGCGAATTCGAACGCGTCGGCTCGAACCGTCGCATCAAAGGGGATGCGCGGATCGTCGCCGCGACGTCGCGGCGGTTGGACGAAATGCTGGCGGACGGTCGTTTCCGCCGCGATCTATACTATCGGCTGGTGGTCATGCCGATCCACGTGCCGCCGTTGCGCGATCGGCCCGACGACATTCACGCGCTCAGCCTGTTCTTCCTCGACCGGTACGCCCGAAAATATCACAAGGGCCTGGTGGGGTTTACGCCCGACGTGTATGGGATTTTTGCCAAGCAGCCCTGGCATGGCAACGTTCGCGAGCTGTCGCACACGATCGAGCGGATGGCGATCTACGCCTCCGCCAAGAAGGAATTCCTCGACATCCCCGACCTGCCGATGGATTTCCTGATCGCCTCCGCGGAAACCGAGCGCAAGTCGGGCCTCGCCGGGGACAAGGAGGAATTCGAGAAACGCCTCATTCTCGACGCGTTGCGGAACAACGACTACAACAGCAGCCGCGCCGCCCGGGCCTTGCGCCTGCCCGTGGAGACCTTGCGTTATCGGATAAAGAAATACGGCATCAACAAAGACCGGCCGGATTCGACCTGACGGCCGCCTGCCTAATTCTCCTCGACCGGCGCCGGGTTCGGTTTCGGCCGCACAAAACTGTACGGCGGCCACGGGCCCGTAAAGCGCACTTCCACCCCGGCCGTCTTTTGAAACCCCGCGACGACGTCGCCCAACTCGGCGACTTGTTCGCGCGGCGCCAGCACCGACACGTTGAGAATCATCTGCCGCTCCGGCGCCTTGCGCACCTTGTTGAGGCGCACTTCCGGACAAAGAAAGGCGATCTGCCGGAAAAACAGGCGGTAATCGGCCTCGGCGCGAATTTCGAGCGCCCGCCGCAATGCGCGCTCGATTTTCTGCTGGTAAAAGTAGGCCATGCCCTTGGGCTTGCCGGCCATCTCGGCGCGCAACCGGCAAATCTCTTCGTCGCCCTCGGCGACGGCGGCGCCGACCACGTTGGAAATCCAGAAGACTTGAACGCCGAGCTCGACTTTGCCGCGCAACGAATCGAGCAGCGCGCCAAAGCGGTCCTTCTCCATCGCCAGCCAGCGCCGAACCTGCTCGTCGCCGTCCAAACCGTCGTCCGGGCGAATAATGGTGTCGAACGCCAGCGGCAGCACCGGGTCGATTTTGTCCCAAACGGCGTCGACCACTTCGCCGTGCGCGACCACCCACGCGGCGACCTTTTCGTCGTCGCCGCGATACGGCGCCGCCGCGCAGTCGTGCAGAAACGCGGTGAGGCCGGCGGCCGACACGGCGCGCACGGGGCAACTGTCGAGCCCCGGCACGGGCGGCGGGCCGAGTTCGCCCGCGGCGACGCAATACACATATCTTCCGACCGGTTCTGACTTTACGGGCTCGTACGTCGATTGGCTCATGGTTTCACCTCCACGCCGTTTTTTTCAGGCGCGCGCTCAACACGTCGTTGGCGCATTTCAGTTCGGTCGGTTGGGGCAGCACGCGGCAGGGCAACGGGATGCGCAAAGCGCACGGACCGTGCGCTGTCTCCGTCTCCACGTCCAGACTTCGACCATGGACTTCCGCACGCAAGGTCTCTTTTCGCACGCCGGGGATGACGGCTACGACCCACAGCGCCTCGGCCTCGTCGTGAACTTCAAACTGCGGCTCGGCGCCCGGAATCTCGTCGCCCTGCGCGACATCGCTGGCCGGGTCGGCGGATTCCGCCGGCAAAACGCCGGCCGCGCGATTGCGTTCGCCAGTCGCGTCGTCGAGCCGCAACCCCGTCAGCAGACGAAGCGATTCCGCCCAGCGATCCAGCGGCGACGCGATCAGCCAAGCGTCGCGCCGATCGTTTCTTCGCGGGTGAAGAAAGGTCAAACGGATGACCGGCTTGTGTACGAGGATGAATTTGCGGCGCTCCTGCGCCACCGCCTCGATCTTATCGAGCGGCAGATCGAACACGCGCCGGCTCGACTGACCGAAGACCAACCGCTCGGACAGCAGCGACCATTGCCCGATTTGCCACGCGGCCTGCGGGCGGGACAAAAAACCGCCCTGGGCGACAAGCAGCGACTGATCGTGCGACGCCGAATTGTGATCGATCGACTCGGCTCGCCCGGCTTTTTCAATCATGATTTCTCCTTCGGCTGCCAATAGGCAACGCGATTGCGGCCGTCGGCCTTGGCTTGATACAGCGCCGCGTCGGCGTCGGCCAGCAAGTTGTCGACCGTGCTCTGCGCCGCGCCCGACGCCACCCCGATGCTGACGGTGATCGACAGGACCGCCGCTTTTGTCGGCATCGCGCCGTTCGCGACGGCGGCGCGCAGCCGCTCGTAGAGACTTTCGTCGCTCGTTCCTTCCGAACCGGCGGCGATGACGAGAAACTCTTCGCCGCCATAGCGGCCCAGGCAGTCATATTCCCGCAGGCTGGCCTGGAGGCGCCGTGTGAACGCGATCAACACTTCGTCGCCGGTCTGGTGGCCGAAGGTGTCGTTGACGTTCTTGAAATGATCGATATCGCACATGCCCACGCTGAGGCCGCCGCCTTGTCGTTTGGTCCGCGAAAGCTCCGCCGCTAGCCGGTCCAGAATGGCGCGGCGATTGAAAATGCCCGTCAACGAATCGTGCATCGCCTGAAACTCCAGGGCGTCGCGCGCCGCCGACAGACCGGCTTGCAATTCGACCATGCGCTGGCCGACTTTGATCCGGGCCTGCAACTCCTCGCTGTCGTACGGCTTGGCGATGTAGTCGTTCGCGCCCGCTTCCAAGCCGCGGACGATATCGTTCTTTTCCCCGTGCCCGGTCAGCAGCACGACGTACGGCGGATTGGCGCAGACGCTCTGCCGCAATCGCCGGCAGACTTCCACCCCATCCATCCCCGGCATGTTCCAATCGAGGAGAACCAGCTTGGGCGATTCCGGCTGTTGCAACGCGTCCCAGGCCGCGTCGCCGTCTTCCGTGACGACGGGCTCGTAGCCCCATTTCTTCAGAATCGCGCTCAGAATCCGGCGCGAGGTGAGATCGTCTTCGGCGATCAGGACCTTCATCGACCGGCCTCCGGCATCTCCGCCCGCAACAATTCGAACTGCCGCTCCAACTCCGGCAACAGGGCGGCGCTCTCTTCCCAATCGCCGGCTTTGACGGATTTCTCGATCGCCAGCGCCGCCGCGCTCAGGGCGAGGCCGCCCACGTTGGCCGCCGCGCCTTTAACTGTGTGCGCCTGGTTCGCCGCCGACACCGCCTCCGACCGTTCGACGCAGGCTCGGAGTTCGCCGATCTGTCGGGGCATGTCGCCGAGAAATCCCGCGACGATTTCCGCGAGCAGATCCTCGTCGCCCATGAGGCGCGCCGTGAGGGCCGCGCGGTCGAAAACAAGCGGCCCCTCGCCAGCGTCCAGAGCTTTGGCGAAAACGTGGAGCGGCGGCCGTTTGTCGGAAACGCGGCCGAGCCAGCGGTCGAGCGCCTCGGCCAGCGCCTGCGAACCGATCGGTTTCGACACATAGTCGTCCATGCCTTCGGCCAGGCAGCGCTCGCGGTCGCCCTTCATCGCGTGGGCCGTCATCGCGACAATGGGAATTTTCGGATTGGCTATTTTTGTCTTGCCGGAACGAATCGCGCGCGTCGCCGCGAAGCCGTCCATGACCGGCATCTGCACGTCCATGAAAACGAGATCATATGGATTGCTTTCGAGCGCGCGGATCGCTTCCTCCCCATCGGCCACGGCGTCGGCGTGGAAACCCAGTTTTTCAAGGATGCCGAGCGCCACCTGTTGATTGGTGGCGTTGTCCTCGGCCAACAGAATGCGAACTTTTCGCCGGCGCAGTTCGCCCAGCGTGTGGCGCGTGACCAGTGCGGGGTCGGCCTGGGCGGTTGTCGGCACGCGGCCCAGCACGGTGGCGAGGCAATCGTACAATTGCGACTGTCTGACCGGCTTGGTCAAATACGCCGCGAAGCCGATCGCCTCCAGCCGTTTCGCGTCGCCGCGGCGACCGAGCGACGTCATGATCACCAGCAGCGTGTCGCGCAACTCGGGATCGGCCTTGACGGCGCGGCCGAGCGCCTCGCCGTCCATCGCCGGCATTTGCATATCCGTAACCACAATGCGGAATGGGTCGCTCTCGGCGCAGGCGGCGCGCATCAGCCGCAGCGCCTCGGGAGCGCTGTCGGTTTCGGTGTGGCGGACGCCCCAGGACGCCAGTTGCTCCGCCAGCACCAGGCGGTTGGTGTCGTTGTCGTCGACGGCCAGAATGCGCATGCCGCGCACGTCGGCGCGCGGCGCATCCTCGCGGTCTTCGCGCCGCGGTTGCTTGTCGAAAACCGCAGTGAACCAGAAGGTCGTCCCTTGGCCTGCGACGCTTTCCACGCCGATCGCGCCGCCCATCTGCTCGACCAGTTGTTTGGAAATGGCCAACCCGAGCCCCGTGCCGCCGAACAAGCGCGTAGTGGACGCGTCCACCTGTTGAAAGGCATTGAACAGCAGCCCGATTTTGTCGGCCGGAACGCCGATGCCGGTGTCGCGCACCGCAAAGCGGGCGGTAAACCGCTCGGCGGTTTCGGCCTCCGGCCGGACGTCGATTTCCACCTCGCCTTTCTGGGTGAATTTAATTGCGTTGCCGCCCAGATTGACGAGGATCTGGCGCAAACGCCCGGGATCGCCGCGCAGGAAAGTCGGCGTCGTCGGATCGATGCGGCAAACGAATTCGAGGTTTTTGTCGCAGGCGCGCAGCGCCAGCAGTTCGGCCGTGTCCTCCAACGTCGCCCGCAGGTCGAAATCGAGCGTCTCCAATTCCAACTTGTCCGCTTCGATTTTCGAGTAATCCAAAATGTCGTTGATCACGCGCAGCAACGAATCGCCGCTGGAGCGGATCGTCTCGGCGTAGCGGCGCTGTTCCTCGGATAGCTCGGTGTCCAACAGCAAGCCGGTCATACCGATGACGCCATTCATCGGCGTGCGGATTTCGTGGCTCATGTTGGCCAGGAACTGGCTCTTGGCGATATTGGCCGCCTGCGCCTCGACGGCCATTTGGTTGGCCCGCTCAGTCGTCTGACGCAACGTCTCCTCGGCGCGTTTTTGCGCCGAAATATCCCGCACCGTCGCTTGCAGCATCGGTTTCCCGGCCAACTCGATCTTGCTGAGCAGGACCGTAGCCGAGAAATCTTCGCCGTCGACCCGCCGGTGCGTCCACTCGAAAAAGTGGGAGCCCTCCCGCATCGCTGTGTCGATCATCTCCCGCGCTTTTTCGGCGGAGGCGCGGCCGTCCGGCTGGCGTTCCGGAGACAGCCCGGCCGGACCGTACGACTCGAATTCGCGGCTGTCTTTGGCTTTGAACATCGCGATCGTCGCCGGGTTCCCGGAGGTGAAATTCCAGAGCGGCGGCTCCAGGATCATCATCGCGTCGTGGGAACTGTCGAACAGCACCCGAAAGCGGGCTTCGCTGTCGCGCAGCGCCTCTTCGGCGCGTTTGCGCGCGGTGATGTCCTTCTTGAATCCGAGAAATCGCGTATCGGACAATTTCACCGCATCGACGCTCCAGAAAAAGACTTCGCCGTTTTTGCGGACGACGGGAAATTCGACGCTGGTTTTGCCCGTGTGCACGACGTCCTCGAAGGACTGCCGCGCGGCGTCTCTTCCTTCCGGCGGCACGAGATCCATCAGATTCATCTGCAGGAGTTCTTCGCGGGAGTAACCGGTGATCGCGCATGCCGCCGCATTGACCTCGACGTAGTTGCCCAATTCGTTGGCGAGAAAAACCCCGTCGGGCGCATTGTCGATATAGCTGCGCAATTTCCTTTCGCTCTCCCGCAGATCTTCCTCGGCGCGTCGGCGTGCCGAGATGTCCTTGGTAAATGCGAGGTATCTCGAATCCGTCAACTTGACGGCGTCGACGCTCCAGAAACCGCCTTGGCCGTTTTTGCGAAGAAACGGAATTTCGACGCGGATTTTGCCGGTTTGCGCGACCGCTTCAAAAGCCTTTTGCGCGGCTTCTTTTCCGTGTGGAGGAATCAGTTCCATGAGATTCATTTTCGTCAGTTCTTCGCCGGAGTAGCCGGTCATCTCACAGGCTGCTGCATTGACCTCCAAATAGTTGCCGAGTTCGTTGGCGACAAAAACTCCGTCCGGCGCATTGTCGATATAGCTGCGCAGTTTCCCTTCGCTCGCCCGCAGCTCTTCCTCGGCGCGTCGGCGTGCCGTGGTATCCTTGGTAAAAGCGAGGTATCCCGAATCCGTCAGCTTGACGGCGTCGACGCTCCAGAAACGGCTTTGGCCGTCTTTGCGAAGAAATGGTATTTCGACGCGCGTCTTGCCGGTCCGCGCGACCGATGCAAACGCCTGCCGAGCGGCTTCCTTTGCGTGCGGAGGAACCAGCTCCATGAAATTCAATTTTGTCAGTTCTTCGCGGGAGTAGCCGGTCATCTCGCAGGCTGCCGGATTGACCTCCAAGTAGTGGCCGAGTTCGTTGGCGACAAACACCCCGTCGGGCGCATTGTCGATATAGCTGCGCAATTTTTTTTCACTTTCCCGCAAGGCTTCGTCCGACTGGCATTGCGCCCGATAGAATGCGGCGTCGCGTTGCCGCCAGACCAGGCCGGCGCCAAAGGCGGAACACACGAGCAGCAGGCACGCCACGATCACGGTCGCCAACAGCCGGCCGCGCAGCGGCGCATACACCTCGGCGGTGTCCATGCGCGCGACGAGGAACCACGGCGAATCCGGAACGGCCCGCACCGCGCCGATCGACGGCACGTTCCGGTAGTCCAGGCCCTCGACGATGCTTTGGTGTCCGGCGACGGCCTTGACGGCGAGCACGTCTTGTCTCGCCAGCGGGATGCGCCGCGTGAGCGCCACGTCGGCGGCGAATTTGAGCTCGTTCAGGAAGAGTACGTCCTTTCCTTCGCGGCGAACGAGCAACGTTTCCGCGGTGCGACCGGGCAGCGGCCAGCGCTGGATAAATGGGTAGAGATACGTTGTGGGATCGATTCGTAGCGCCAGGCAGCCCAGACGCCGGCCGCCGTCCGGTTCATCGAAAATCGGGATCATGGTTTTCAGGTAGATTCGCCGGTTCTGCTCGTCGCGGTAAAAATCCTCAAAGGCCACCTGGCCCGCTTGCAGGGTCGCCGCGACGCCCGGAGAAACGAAGGCGAGCCCGCGCTCCGGTCCGGCGGGAAAAATCATCTTTCCGACGTATTGATTGTCCAGCAACATCACCGCGTCGTAGTGCTCCGCCTGCTGAAAATGCGCCAGCCAGGCCCCGAGTTGCGCTTGCGTTGCCGCATCGTCCGGCTTCTCGAAATAACGCCGCACGAGCGCGGCGAACGCGTCGTTCCGATAAAAGACGGCCGCGTCCGCCAACCTTTCCTGGCGCCACCGCGCCAGTTCGCTCACCTTCAGTTCTGCGATGGCCGAAAGCTGATGCTCGACCTCAATGCGGTAGTGCTTTTCATAGTAATGGAAGTAGAGGTAGCCGCCGGCGACGATGCCCGCGGCAAAAAGAACGAAGATCAGGTAGAAAATACGCGCCGCGCGGCCTCCGTTCTTCCGGCGAATATCCATCGTTGCCTTCCGTCCCCAGCGGAACACGCGTGGGGGATTCCCCCCGCATTCGTTCACGACGACAGCGGCTCGGCCGCTTCCGGCCAACGGCCGGGATTCGACAGGCGGTCGACCACGTCGCCGACCAGATCGTCGAGGCTGTCGCGCACCTGTTGAACCGCCTCCGCGACGCCGTGTTCTTCTTTGATCTGCGCCAGCACGACGTCCAAATCCGCCAGCGCGGCGCCGAGCCGCTCGACCTCGGCGTCGGTCAAATGCCCGTTTTCCATCCGCCGGAAGGCCTGCGTCGCCAGCGCGTCCTTGATCACTTCGACCAAGGCGATCACCAGGCCCAGCAGACCTTGCTTCAAGTTCCCTTCGTCGACATCGATCATGACGCTGCTCCACTTTTGTCATCGACCGCCACGCGGCGAATCGCGCGACGCCACTCTTCGACGGCTTTCCCAGTGAACAAGCTGGTCATCGTGGCGTCCTGGCCCATCCAGCGCACGACCAGCATCGAACTCTCGGGCAGCAACGCGCTTTTTTCATGGGTCTCCGCGGTCACGCCCAGGATCGACGAGGCCGCGATGCGCAGTTCCAGACGCCGGCGGTTCTGCGACCACCAGAGCAACCCCTTGTCGGTCAAATAGAGAATTCCCGGGCGCCATTCGGCCGCGATCCCTGGCGCGCCGGATTCCTGCCGCCACATCATGCCCTTGGCCAGGATCTGCGCGCCGGGCATCGCGTCGGCCGCTTCGCAATCCTGACCCCAGGCCTCGCTCGTTGCGGTGACGGCCACGCCCATCGCCGCCAATTGCTCTTCCAACGCCGACCGCAGGCCGTCGAGATCCTCGGCGTAGAACGACGCGGCGGCGCCGTCGTCCAACGTGATGTGCAAGAGCGGGACGCGTCGCCCGTCGAAGCGCACGCTCTCACCGGTCGCGAGGCCGGCGATGCGTCCCAACGGAGCCTCGAACAGGACCTCGGCGGGCATCCGCCGATACAGGATCAAGCGTTGATTGGTCACGAACAACCGGCCGGGCCGCCACGCCCGCTGGATGCCGTCGGCCGACCAATGCGAACCGAACATTTCCACCAGCGTGCGTTCGTCCCGCCCAAACGGCAAACGTTTGCTCTGCAATTCGCGCTCGGCGTAGCGCCGCGTGTTTTCGTCCCATGTCTGCATGAACCCGTACTCGATCATCGTTTCGATGGCCGCGATCGCGGCGCGCAGACTGACCCCGATCAACGGCACGCCGGCGATGCCGATGATCATGTCCAAATCGAGAATGACGCCGGTTTCCAACAACCGATCGAGCAGGTCCGTGACGGTGGCTTTCGCCTCGCGCACTGGCTCCATGCTACGCCTCGCCCGCGCCGGGGTCGCCGCGCGCGCAGCCCCGGCAGGTCGGCAAATGGACGCGATCGCGCCGCGGCGAAGTCCCGATCATCGAACCGCCTTTCATTGACTGCCGGCGATCGGCAGCGGCAGCGGCGCCGGCGCAACCGCCCTCGCCCGCGCGCTTTGCCAGCCGCACCACGGGCAGCCGTCATTGAGCAGTTCTTCGGTCGCGGAATGTTTGCCGCACTGCGGACAAGACTCGTCGCCCGACTGCGCCTGCCGCCAGGCGGAGGTTTCGATGTTGGTCCCCGACGGGAACTCCAATCCGTATTTGGCCGCCGTGGCGAACGAGGCCAGCGCCGCGCGGATTTTGATGCCGAGGAGCTCGACGCCGGCCACGGACACGGTGATGTCGGCGTTGATCACCAACCCTTTGTCGAGAATGACTTCGATCGCGTCGGCCAGGGATTCCTTGCTCCCGCGGTCCCGCATCGGTCGCAGATTCGTCGGCGTGGTCAATTTGTTTCCCCCCGGAAAGATGTTTGCCATCCGTCAATTGTTGCGGCAGCTCAGATCGGCGCCGTACCGGCCCGGCATGTCGGCCGAGCCGCCGTTGAATGAAAAACCCGCGCGGAACGTGTCGACGCACGCCGCCGTCACGTCCGGGTCGTAGAGCACGCCGGCGGCTTCCGTGATGTGGGAAAGCGCCGCGGCAACGCCCTGCGCCGGCCGAAACGGCCGATGGTGCGTCATCGCCTCGACGACATCGGCCACGGCGATGATCCGCGCCTCGTGCAGGACTTCCTTGCCCGGCAGTCCCGCCGGATACCCCGAGCCGTTCCACCGTTCGTGGTGCTGGCCGGCGATCGTCGCGATCGGGCCGGGAAACCGGATCGTGCGCAGGATTTCGAACGACGCTTCGCAATGGCATTGGATCAACGTGATTTCCGCGTCGTTCAATTTCGCCGGCTTCGACAAAATCTCGACGGGAACGCAAATCTTCCCCACGTCGTGCAGCAGCGCCGCCGTATGGACCGACGCGATTTCGTTTTCCCCGAGATTCATCGCGGTCGCCATCGCCAGTGCGAGCTGGGCGACGCGCGCCTGGTGCCCCGCGGTGTACGGATCGCGCTTTTCGATCATGATCGACATCGCGCGGGTGCTGTCGTCCAGATTTTCGCGCAGGCAGATCAGCGACTCCTGCAGCCGTTGATTGGCGCGCAGGACTTCGCCGGTGCGGGCCTCGACCAACTTTTCCAGTTCTTCGCGATACTTGTCGTTCTCGGCCTCGAGCCGCTTTTTTTCTTCGCCCAGCGCCTTCAGCTTGCACGCGTTGGCGACGGCTTGCCGCAGCACTTTGCCGCTGACCGGCTTCGGCAGATAGTCGAACGCATGCTCGCGGAACGCCGTCGAAGCCGTTTCCAGCGTCGGCTCGCCGGTCACCACAATCACCTGCACCTCGGGATCCGAATCTTTAATCCGGTGCAGCAGTTCGATGCCCGAAAAGCGCGGCATGATGATGTCGGTGACCACGACGTCGAAATGCTGCGCGGTCAAGGCGGCCAGCGCGTCCGCGCCGTCCGGCGCCGTCATGACGTCATGGCCGTCGTTGCGCAGAAACTCGCCGATCGCTTCGCAGATGTTCGGTTCGTCGTCGACGATCAAAATTCGCGGCATGGCGCGCTCCTCTTCACACGGTTCGGTCGCGGTCCAGCCGCCAGCCGTTGTCGACCGGCAGGTCCACGTAGAACCGCGAAAATTCACCCAGTCTGCTGTCCACCCATAAATTGCCGCCGTGCTCCCGGATAATTCCGTGACTGACGGACAACCCGAGGCCGGTGCCCAGATGGCGCGGCTTGGTGGAAAAAAAAGGATCGAATATCCGGGCCATTGTTTTTGCGGCCATGCCGACGCCGTGGTCTTCGACGACCGTGCGAATCCACGGCGCGCCGTCCTTTTCCATTTGCCGGGCGCGGATCGCCAGGGTCTTGTCGGGATCCCGGCCCGGATATCGCTCGTTCAACGCGTCGCGGGCATTGGTCACCAGATTCAGGATCACTTGCTGAATCTGCTGGCTCCGGCAGCGGATCGCCGGCAGCCCGTCCGGCACGTCCACTGTGACCTTGATTTCCTCGTTGCGCAGCACGGTTTCGATCAACGACAAGGTCGAGCGGATGACGGTGTCGATCAGCGCCGGGCTGTGTTCCTCGCTGTCCTGCCGCGAAAACGCCAGCAAATTGCGGACGATTTTCGCCGCCCGCGCGCTTTCCGCGACGATCTTGCGGGCGAAATCCTCGACTTTGACCCGCGGCATGTCCTGGGTCTGAATCAACTCGGCGAAGTTCATGATGCCCATCAGCGGATTGTTGATTTCGTGCGCGACGCCGCTGGCCAGCGTGCCGATGGACTCGAGCTTTTGCTGATGGCGCAATTGCGCTTCCATCGTCAACCGTTCCGCTTGCGCCCGCCGCCGTTCGGTGATGTTGCGCGTGACGCAGATAATCCCCTGCGGCCGGCCGTCTTCGTCGCGCAGGAAACCGAATTGACATTCGGTCCAGATGGTCGAACCGTCTTTGCAGTACTGTTCCAACTCGATCGTGCGCACGTCGGCGGGGTCGGCCGGCGGCCGCGCATCTTTTTCCCATTCCGCGGCGAGCAGACCATTCAACATCTCCAACGACGACGCGGGGAAGATCTCTTCCGGCGCCTGCCGCCGGGCTTCGCTGACGCTGTACCCGCGCATGCGCAGGACCGCCGGACTGATATATTGAATGTTCAGCGACAAATCCGCGGTCCAAATCACGTCCATTACGTTTTCCGCGATCAGCCGATATTTCTCGTCGCTTTTCCGGAGCGCTTCCTCCATTCGCCGCCGGGCGGTGATGTCCAGCGCCGCCAGCCGGCACTCGCCGCCCGTCTCCGGAACGGTCGCCTCGAGGCGCACGAACCGCGGCCGCTTGCCCGGCCGCAGCAACGATGTTTCCCACAAGCGGCGCGTCCGCTTGTCGAAAACCGTCCGGAGAAAGACGGCGAATCTCGGCCGCGCCTCCGCGACGACGAATTGCGCAAACGGCCGGTTCGCCAGCAAGGGCGCCTCCACGCCGAGCAGCGTCGCGCCGGTCAGGTTCGCCTGCCGGATTACGCCCTCGCGATCGATGGCGAAATAGCCCACCGGCGCGCGGTCGAACAGGTCGGTGAACCGTTCCAGCGTGCGTTCGAGCTCCTCGCGCGAGCCGATTAACTCTTCATTCTGCAATTCCAGTTCGATCTGATGGACCTGCAGTTCGCGCAGCAAATTCTGCGTTTCGTCGTCCAGCGCGCCGCCGGCCGCGACGTGGCGGTGTTCGCGCAACTTCTCCTCGGCGCGCCGCCGCAGCGTGTTGAAATCCGACATCGCCCGCTTGCCCGAGGTCACGGCCGGCCCCCCTCGCGCGCGTCCGCGGGCCGTTCGCCGCCGCGTTCCGCCGCCGCGTGCGGGAATTGCCGTTGCCGCGTTTCCGCCGCGCGCAGCTCCCGCTCCATCAATTGCATGGCTGTCGTTTCGCGCACGGCGACGACGACCGCGTCGAGCTGGCGCCCGGGCACGTTCCAGGGCGTGATGCGCGCGGTCCAGCGCCGGCCGTCGGGCAGGTCGATCTCCCGGTCCGTGGGCGCGCCGTTTTGAAAGGCCAGGCGCACGTCGGCCGCCAATTCCGGATACGCCCAGTCCGCCGTAATGTCGGCGAGCAGGCGATCTTCGCGGCCGTAGGCGACGGGAATCACGCGCGTGGTCTGCGCGCGGGAACGGTCGGCGGCGCCGCCGCTCTCCAGCCGCAAAATGGCCGACTCGCCGGCGCCGAACGGCAGCCGCTGCACGGCGGGTGCGAGGGGCGCCAGTCGCGCCGGCGCACTGATTTCGACGCGTTGAAACAGCTTCGCCGGCCGCTGCGCCGGCGTGAACAGGTCGCGCGCGCCGCTGACCGATTCGGCGGGGCCGAGGAAAAGGAAGCCGCCCCGATTCAGGGTCTGCCAGAACATGGTCAGGAGGTTCTTTTGCAGGCGGGGGTCGAGATAAATCAGCAGGTTGCGGCAAATCAACAGATCCATTTGGGCGAACGGGCGATCCATGATCACGTTGTGAACCATAAAGACGACGGGCGTGCGCAGTTCCGCCGCCACCCGATAGCCGTCTGGCTCCTCGGGAAAGAACCGCCGCAACCGTTCGGGCGAAACCGCCGCCGCGATCTCGCGCGGGTAAAATCCGCGGCGGGCGATCTGCAGCGCGTCGCGATTCAAATCCGTCGCGAAAATCCGCACCGCCTGGTTCTTGCGCGGGGCGATGTTTTCGAATGCCTCCTGAAACACAATGGCCAGCGAGTACGCCTCTTCGCCGGTCGAGCAACCGGGCGCCCAGACGCGCAACGTCGTGCCGGCCGGCCGGCTCGCGATCAGCGCCGGCAGTACGTGAGATTTCAACGCCTCCCACGCCGCCGGGTCGCGGAAAAAGCCCGTCACGCCGATCAACATTTCCTTGTACAGAATATCCAATTCCTGCGGATCGCCGGCCAGGAACGCCGCGTACGACCCCACGGTGTCAATTTGATGTTGTTCCATCCGCCGCTCGACGCGGTAGTAAAGCGTCCGTTTCTTGTACAGCGAGAAATCGTGCCCGGTGCGCGCCCGCAGCAACATCACGATTCTCCCGAGGGCGCCCTGCGCATCGCCCGCCGCCGCCGGCGCGAGCGGCGGACGCGTCGGGAAACAACTGCGGTACGCGTCGCCGGGCGCCGGCTGCCGGCTGCCTTCGCGCGCCCGGCTCATCGCGTTCGGCTCTGTGCGCCGGACGATCACCATGCCCGCCCAACTCCCGACCGGAATCCGTTCCAGGCAGCGTTCGAGCGCGACGAACGCGTCGTCCGAGGCGCCGGCGTCGAGCAAGCCGTCGTGGTGCGCGGGCGATCGCACGGCGCGAGGCGGTTGGTTGCCGCCGCGCGCTGTTGCGTTGCTGGTTTTGCCGCCGATCGCGGGCCGCTTTCTCATGTCGTCCCAACCTCTCGTGTCGCGTTGCGGAACCGACGATTCACGCGCCATCCAGAAACATCTCAAACCGCGGGTCGCCCGGATGAAACGGCGCGCGCCGCCCGATCCGGCGTTTGGCGCGCACGCCGTGCGGCGTCGGACGCCGTCCTCCGCGGCGCCACGGTCCTTCGTCGCCGGGCTGCGCCAGCGCCGGCCGGCCGCCGCGGCGCCACACGCCGCCGGCGATTCTCGTCGTCATCGACCCCTCGATTTCTGCCGCTCCTCGATCTCGCCCAGCCGCTCGACCAAACGGGCTTCCCGGCGTTCGAACTCTTCTTCGTCGAGCACGCCGGCTTCGAGATTCTTGTAGATTTCCATGAGTTCGTTTTTGACCCCGTCCTCGTCGTACAGTTCTTTTTCGGCGAGATCGGCGACCTCATCGAACACGCGAAACAGCCCGCGCACCGACGCGTTGATGATGCCCATGGCGTCCCCTCAATCGTCCGGCGTTTGCAGATCCAGGTCCACGAAGTTGAACGGCGCCCACGGCCCCGTGTAGTCGAACAGATAGTGCGACGGGAACGTCGCCGCCACTTGATACACCCGCTCCTCGAACGTCTTCATCGCGTCGCGGGCCACCAAAAAGGCGAGATCCATGACGACGGTTTCGTTCTTGGGGGTATTCGATTTCACGTCGGCGGAAAACCCCTGGAACTGTTCGATGACCCGCTCCGTCTCCCGCTCGCGTTCCTTCGCCCGCCGCTCCGCGAAGAGCCGGCCCAGCTCGATTTTTTCCGCCAGGCTCGGCGCCTGCGACCGGCCGAAGATCTCGTCGCGAAAGGCGGCCAGTTCCGCGTCGATGCCGATGAAATGTTCGAAGATGTTGTCCACATCCCATTTCACCTTCAGCCCCATTTCGACGCAGCCGGCGACCCGGTCGAGACCTTCGCGGATCGTGTCGCGGTTGTGCTTCAACATCGTCGCGATGGCGTCGCGGTTTCTGGCGACGTGCCCGAAACGAATGGGGATGATCGTCGCCGTTTTCATCACTTCCTGGATCACCCGATGATAGGGATCCAGATACTTCCGCAACGGCATGATTTTTTGCGTCCCGCAGTCGCTGACCACGGCGCAGACCCCGGCGATGCAAATCGACGTCACCAGCGCCGGCGCGCCTTCGTCGGCCAAGCCGATGCAGCCGAACTCCCGCTGGTCGTCCGCGCGAATCAGGCCGTAGAGATAAAGCCCTTTATTCGCCATAACCCGCCTCGCCATCCCGCGGCAGCGGCGCTTGCGGCTCCGCCGGTTGTTCGTGTGCGGGCGCGGCCAGCGCGGCGCCGCCGGTTCCCGCCCGCCGGATCGACCGGAGCCGGCCGTCCACCAACGCGATTTCCAGCAGCGTGTGGCAGCCCCAGCAATGAACCTCGCCGGTGAAGTCCTCGTACGCGTCGCCGAGCGTCAGCGTGTGTCCGCAGGCCAGACAATTTAATTTGATGCTCATCTTTGTGCGTCCCCAATTAGTTGTACGGCGGCGGTCCGAGCCGCCGCTTCGCGATTAGTACCGCAACGTCCGTCGGCGCGGGCCCGCCGCTGGTTCGGACGCGTTCGCCGGCGACGACGCGCGGCCGGCGCCGCCCGCGTCCAACGCCTGCTGATGCCGGCGAATCTCTTTGTCGATCTCGTGCAGCCGCACGTCGATTTCCCGAATCCGCGCCGCGGCCGAGTTCTTCTCGTTCATCCGCCGCGAGCGGTCGAGTTCCAAGGAAGCCAATTGAAATTGGTGCACGTGGCGCTCGCCCGAATTCGATCCCGAGCCCCGAATCGACGCCAACGTCTTGATGCACTTGGCTTCGCGCGACGGTTTTTTCATGACCGCTGCTCCTTCTTCACGGCGATCGCCGTCCCGTTGTCGCCGACCGCGATTTCCCGCACGGGCCGCCGCTCGTCCTTGGCGCACTTGGCGATGATTTCGTCGATCATCGAGTGAATGCCCTTTTTGCCGTCGTGCACGACCCGCGGCGCCAGGCCGCCCAGCACGTCGTGGCAGATTTCGGAGAACACCGTGTCGCCGCGCCGGGCGTGCGCGCCCTGCTGAGCCGCGATGCGGCCGATCATGATGCAGGCGCGCAGACTCGGCCCTTGCTTGGTCAACCCCATATCGCGCAACTGGCGCACGACATCCACGATCATCACGGCTTCCGCCAAGGTCAGTCCGGATTTCATGCGGGTAATTTCCACCTCCGTATCGCGATTGAAATAATCGACCTTGATGGTGATCAGGCGGTCCAGCAGCGCGTCCTGCGTGCGATGGACGCCGGCGTATTCCTCCGGATTCGACGTGAAGATCGCGCGAAAATCCGGATGGACTTCCATATAACCGTCCGCGCGCGGCATCCGTTTGGGCAGCGAGAGCAACCGCTCCTCGAGCACCGAGAGCAGCGCGTTGTTCGCTTCCGGCC
>Ga0181520_10003295_pt1 | contig 28589 bp, 33 predicted proteins | sample PEATcosm2014_Bin_29_FD_132451 | JGI IMG/M metagenome (GOLD analysis project Ga0181520, IMG submission 132451) | Peatland microbial communities from MTU Mesocosm Facility, Houghton, MI, USA - PEATcosm2014_Bin02_30_metaG | ecosystem: Environmental > Terrestrial > Soil > Wetlands > Peat | place...
GCGCCCGGCGTCACCATGTTCTGATAGACCATGTCCTGAAACTCGAGGCGCAGTTGCCGGAACCCGGTGGTCGACGAGTTGGCCAGGTTGTTGGCGATGGTGTCGAGATTCATCTGCTGCGCGCTCATGCCGCTGGCTGCGGTATACAAGGCTCGAATCATTCTTTTCCTCGTTTTGGACTAGATCTTTGGGAGATCATCGATTTCTTCCTGGTCCCGGACTAAACCTTCGGAAGGTCCTCTGTGGCAAACTTGTTGAACTCCGTGTGAAACACGGTCAGCGCACGCTGCATCATCTCCGCCTGGCGCTGCATCACGATCAAGTTCAGCGATCCCTGGACCACATCCTGGTTGGCCGCCTCGAGAGCGCCCTCATGCACGGCCGCATCCTTGGCCGCAACGGGCGTCACGCCTGCCGGCGCTACGTAGTGATTCGCGCCCTCCGGGGTGAGCTCGGTTCCGGCAGGAAACGTGACGACACCCACGGTCGCCACTGCGCCGCCCGCCACCGACACCGTTCCGTCAGCGCCAACCGACACTTCGCCCGGTGGAATCGCGATGGGCTGGCCAGCCGCAGTGAGCACCGGCTCATCAGATTCGGTCACCAGTTGCCCGCTTTGCGTTCGATGAAAGCTGCCGTCTCGCGTGTAGCGCACGCCCTGCGGCGTTTGCACCATGAAAAATCCCTGGCCCTCAATGGCCAGATCGAGCGGGTTGCCGGTCTCTTCAAGCGCGCCCTGCGCCAGGCTCAGCCGGTCGCCGCCGAGCAGACCGTAGTTGTTCACCGTCTCGCCCAGCTGCGAGTCGAATTCGGAGCCGGGCCCGTCGGGCCCCAGCAGCACGGAGCGGAAGAACTCGCGCTCGGCGCGATAACCCGGCGTCTGCGCGTTGGCCAGATTCGCCGCCGCAGTGTCCAGCGCCTGGGTGCGCGCCACCAAGCCCGTCATCGCCGCGTAGTAGCCGCTGTCCATAACGGAGGGTTTTGAAGCAGAGGGCGGACCGAAAAGGCGTGGGAAGGATTAGAAGGAATTAGTGTGGGAGAAAGCAAATCCGCATTGGAACTGTCGGGCGTCGCGCGTCGAGCGAAGCTCCAATCATTGGCTCCGGTCCACAATCGACGATCGGCGATGAAGGGCCTTCAAGTGCCCGTTACCTGTTTTCTCAGTCCCTTGTTCCCTTGGTCCCTTGGTCGCTGCTTTACTGCAGCCCGTCGCAGACGATCGTGACTTCGAAGACTTCGTCCTGGAAACGGTAGGCGTGGTGAATCTGAAACTCCGGAGCCTGCACATGCAACTTGTAGTCATGGCCGGTGATCACCGCGGGAACCGAGAGCCCGGTATTGGCCGCCAGCTCCGGAACCTTGCCCTTCCACGACCCGGCCAGCATGTTGCAAATCTCGCCGATGCCGTCCTTCACCGTGTCGTCGATTCCGGTGAACTCCATGCCCGTCATCTGCGCGGCGATCTTCAGCGCCGTCCCGGCGCCGGAGCGAAAGACGCAGGCGCCGCTCAGGATTCCGCCGAATCCCACCACCGCGGTCACCGACTCCTTGTCCGCGACAGTGGGTCGCGCGTCGCGCCTGCACTCGAATCCCAACATTGTGCGGAAGACTTCTTCCACGCTCGCATCGAGATTCTGCGGATCGGAGACTTGCTGCACGGATTCACGCAATGAAACTGGCATCGTACGCTCCCCTGAACTTTCGCAGCTTGAACTTTCGCAACCTGGAACTTCGCAACCTGAGCCTGCTGCCCCTGTATCTGTCCCACTCTCGCGCCCAACCTCGCAACCGGCCTCCGCGCTTGCGATCCCTCTTTTGCCGCCACTTTGCCCGCCCGTGACAGAGGAACGCACACCATTCAACAGCACGGCACCCTCCCTTCGTCGCCGCAAGAGAACCTACGCAGCCAGCTCTCACTCGCGCCGCATCGTCGAACGCCCCCGGCCCGCATCTAAGCCGCGCCCACCAGCGGCAACACGCGCTCCTTCACCTGCTCGGCCGTGAATGGCTTGCGAATGTAGCCCTGCGCTCCGGCCTGAATGGCCTGCTTCACATGCTCCTCGCTCGATTCAGTGGTGATCATCACCACGGGAACTCCGGGAGCCAGATTCTGTGCGCGAATCTGGCGCAGAAACTCGAGGCCATCCATGGCGGGCATGTTGATGTCAGAGAGGATCAGGTCCACCGGCTTGTCCTTCAACGCTTCCAGTCCTTCAACTCCGCTGCCGGCCTCGTGCACCACCAGCGGATCGAGTCCCGCCTGGCGCAGGGCCCGCTCCACAATCTTGAGCATCACCGAGGAGTCGTCGACAATCAGCGCTCGAATCTCGCCCATGCCCAAGGCCCCTCCACCTTCTGTCTATCGGCGTTCGCGCTCGATCCATGAGGGCGAATTCTTTTCCTGGTTGTCTGCTTTCTTTCGGCCCGCCCCACCGGTCTGCCTTGATCGCCCGCCCAACTAATGAGCGCGCGCGGAGCCGATCAGGTCCCGGATCGAGCCGATCTCTGGCACCGGACCGCTGACGGGCTTGAGCCACATGCGCAGCCACATGCAGTCGTGCACCCTCACCAGTCGCGACTCGACGGGGCGGCTTCCTTCAACCGCTTTGGCAAAGGCCGCGGCCAGCGCCGGCTCGGTCGCGGCTTCGATCAGTTCGGCCGCCGGAAAGCGCGCGTCGAGCAGGCGATTGTGCGCCGGGCGAAACGCCGACTCCTCGACCAGCCCGCCCTCAACCTGGAGTCCGGTCATGCGCTCAATACCCAGCGCCAGCGCAGGATCGAGATGGTCCTCAAAACCCAGATAGAGAATTCGCTCCGCCGCCACGCGCAAGGGCAGCGCGCCAAAGGCGTCGACAAAAAGCCGCGGCACCAGAGCGGTGAGCCCTTCGGGTTGGTGAAACTCCATGTCCAGCACCGGGCAGCCCCACTGCAGACCCAGCGCGCGCGTCACCTGCTCTTCCGTCGCGCTCCGGTTCACGACCAGCCAACTGCCAAGCCGCCCGGCGCCCGCATTTCTCTGCGCCGTGAGCGCCGCGCGCAGATCGCTGTTCGTGATCCAGCCCTGCTCGAGCAGCACCAGGCCAAGCGGAATGCGATGACGGTGGTTTTCGCGTAGGCTACCCCGCCCATCCAACTCGCGGCCGAGCGCCGCGGAGACGCGCGCCGCCATGCAGCCCGGGGAGCAGCACCATCCCCCTTCGAAGACCGGCGTGTCCGCGCGACGCCACAGGCGCAGCCAGCCCGATCCGCAGCGGGGATTCGAGCACGTGGAAAAGATTCCGGCGCGCGGAGCCGCATCTTCCCGCAACGCCAACGGGTGAGAAAGGCGCGCTGGGGCCGGCCCTTCCCCGGATGCGCTTTCATGAAGCGGGTCTTCTTGCCGAGTTCGGCGAAAGGCCTGCCCGGTTCTGCGGCTCAGAAGAGGCATCGAATGCTCTCCAGACGCTTTCTCGGCGCGGCCACTTCAGTCACGCGCAGGGCGAAGTTGCCATTCACCAGCACCACCTCGCCACGCGCGACGATCTTGTCGCCCACAATCAGATCCACGGGATCGGCCACATGGCGATCGAGTTCGACCACGTCGCCCGGACCCAGTTCGAGGATCTCGCCGAGCGGCATCTCACGCGAGCCGAAACGCAGCGAAGCTTCGAGCTCGACGTCGAGCAGCAGTTCGAGACCCGGGCTGAGACCCGGAATTCCCGACGCTGCCGCGGACCTCAGGTCGTCGGAAGGAACTGGGCCCGAAGACGGCGTGGCCTCTGGCGCCGGCCGCCGGGCAGGCCGAGAAGCCTGCTCGACTTCTTTCTCCTTGACCTCGTTCCGAACATCGTCCCGAACAAGAATTGTCCACGCGCGCTCTCCCGAGCGGAGCTGGAAGGCGTTCGTGATCTTTGCCTCTCCCGCGATCGGCTCGAAGCCCGCTACCTGGCACTTTTTGCCCGTCGACGACAGCAGATCGCCGGCCGCAGCGCCAGCCGCCTCGCGCAGCAACTCCTCCCATCCGACCTTCTGATCCACGCCCTCGCCCACCAGCGGCGTTTCCAGAATCGCGCCGTCGAGAACCACTGCAAACCGGCCGCGAACGTCGCCGGTAAGAGTGGCGGCCCAGCCGAAGGCGCCCGCGCCCAGCGGCCTGGGCAACGACTCGCTCAGCTCCGGCTCGCCCGAGAGGGCCTGCGAGAACAGCGCTCCGGCCGCATGCGCCCAGCAATCGAAGTAGCTCTTCATCGCTCACCTCCCGGGACAACCTGCTCGATGCGCGCGGCGCGATGCGTTCCGTGGCGCATGGCCTGGGCGAGCGAAAGACGCTGCCCGGCAACCCTCCACTCCGCGAGAGCGCTCGTGCCCACGTTGAGCCGCAGGACGTCGCCCGGTTTCACCTCTTCGAGCGCGCTTGCCGCCAGCCGCGCCGTGGGCAGTTGCAGCGAACAGCCAAAGCGAATATCGCGCGCCACCTCGCTCATGCGCACCCGGGTTTCGCCCGCATGGCGGCGCCGCCGGCCCCAGTCCGTGGTCAGCCGGCGCAGAATGGTGTTCGCGACCACCGCCGGAAAAGCCAGGTTCAACAGGCCCGAGCTGTGCGGCATGCGAATCTCGAAGCTCAGGCAAAGCGTCTTTTCGGCGACCGAAATAATGCGCGCCACCTGCGTCTGCATCTGCCGCCGCTCGTAGAGAAAGCTCAACCCCACCGGCTGCCAGGCCACCGTCAGCTCGCGGCAGACGATTTCGACCACGCTCGCCAAAATCGATTCCTCGATGTCGGTTAGCTCGCGCAAGGGGCCGTCCTTGCCGTCGCCTCCAAGCAAGAGATCGATGACCGGGGGCGCGAGGCCCATGTCCAGTTGCAGCACCGCGAGCGCTCCCAGCGGCTCCAGGCGCACCGAGGCCACGTAGCAGATCTCGGGAATCCTGAGCAGAAACTCATTGAACTGAATCTGTTCGGCCGAAACCAGGTTGACCTGAAACCGCGTGCGCAGCCACGCCGCCAGGTTATGCGTGAGATTGCGCGCGAACAAGTCATTGAGCATGCTGATGGCGCGCAGCTGCTCGGTCGAGATCTGGCCCGCGGAGGAAAAGTTGTAGGGCACGACCCTGGCTCGCACGTCGGGGTGCGCGACCTCGGGCGCCTGGCTGCGCGCGGCTTCGAACAATGCGTCAATCTCATCCTGCTTGAGCGTTTTTTCCGCCAAGGTTTCCTTCCTTCAGGTCTTCTTCAGCCCGTTTGCCTTCGCTGCGCCACCTTCCGCTCTCATTGCGTTCGCTCTCATTGCCTCCGCCAGAGTTGCATCCGCTCTCTTTGCCCTCGCCGGAGTTGCTTCCGCTCTCATTGCGTCCGCCGGAGTTATCTCCTGCGCGCCTGCGCCCTTGTGCCGTTTCGCTCTCGATCGCCGCCGCCGGCCAGGTCGCGCAGCGCGGCGCGCAAGTGCACGACTGCCGAGGCGTGAATTTGCGAGACGCGTGATTCGACCACGCCCAGCGCCAGGCCGATCTCGCGCATGGTCATCTCTTCGTAGTAATAGAGCGTCATCACGAGGCGCTCGCGGTCGGGCAGGTGCGCGATGGCGTCGGTGAGCCGCTCTTCAAGCTCGCCGCGGAGACAGTGAAAGAGGGGATCGTCCTCGGGCTTGCCGGGCACGTAGGCCAGCTCGTCCTCGCCCGAGTTTTCGTTGCGCTCGACATGCAGCGTGCCGATCTCCAGGCCTTTCAGATCTCCCAGCAACTGCTGATACTCTTCAAGCCCGATCTCCATCTCGGCGGCAATCTCGTTTTCGCCCGGCGCCCGGCCCAGCCGCGCGGTCAGCGCACGAATCGCCTCCTCGATCGCGCGGCCCTTGCGGCGCAACTCGCGCGGGCTCCAGTCGAGCGTGCGCAGCGAGTCGAGAATCGCTCCCCGGATGCGGAACTGCGCGTAGCTGCGGAACTGCACTTTCTTCGCGGGATCGAATTTGGCGAAGGCATCCATCAGCCCCACCACGCCAGCCGAGACCAGATCCTCAATGTCCACGTGGTGGGGCAGCCGCTCGTGAATGCGGCGCGCCAGAAAGCGCACGATGGGCAGATGCTCGAGCAGCACACGCTCCTGTTCCGAGGTCAGAGTTTGAACGGCTGCCGCCTGCGGCGGATAACCGCTCCCCGCTCGGCGGCGCGCCGGCACCGACTCTCGTACCGCGGGCGCTGCTTCCATGACGATCCCTCTCTTCCCGCCCATCTGGGCTGGTCGCGTTTCCCCACCCAACTCAACGGACTGTGCCCACCGGGCGCAGACGGATCTCGGGTGGAACTTCACTGGCCGCAACCACCGCCAGGCGCGGCAGCACCGGGTCGAGCCAGCGCTTGACAAAGTAGCGGGCCGGACTGGGACAGAGAAGCACGGGCGGTGCCGAGGAGGAGGCGGAACCGATAAGGGATCTCACAGAATCGGTGAGGCGGCGGATGACTGATGCCGGCGCGTGCCCGCCGGCGGCCAGCAGCCTCTGCCCGGCGTCCGGGGAAACCGTGGCCAGAATCTCCTCTTCGAGCGCGGCGTCGATCAGAAGCACCGGCAGCTGGCCGTCGCCGTCGAGCAGCGCCCGCACCAATCTGTGTCCCAGGGCGGCTCGAGCCGCTTCAACCAACGCGACCAGGCTTTTGGACGCCGGCGCAGTCTCGAGCAGCGCCTCAAGAATCGCGCCCATGTCGCGGATCGACACCCGCTCCCGCAGCAACTGTTCCAAAACCCGCGCCACTTCGCCCAGCGTGAGCAGCTTCGGCACCAGCTCTTCGAGCAGCTTGGGGTGCGAATCGTTCAAGGCGTCAAGCAATCGCTTGATCTCCGCGCGGCCCAGCAGTTCGCCCGCATGCTGGCGGATCAGTTCCCCAAGGTGCGTGGTGATCACGGTAACCGCGTCCACCACCGAGTAGCCCGCCGCAATCGCCTGCTCTTCGAGCGCGGGCGCGATCCAGATTGCGGGAACTCCGAAGGCCGGCTCGCGCGTCTCCCGGCCCGTCAGCGGCCGGCGGCCGGGATCGCCGGAGACGGCCAGCAGGTGCGGCCCCTCGGTCTGCCAGCGGCCGATCTCGATCCCGCGCAGGGAGACCACGTACTCGCGCGGCTTCAGGCGCAGGTTGTCGGAGATGTGCACGGGCGGCACCAGAAATCCCATCTCCGACGAGAGATGACGGCGCAGCGAGCGCACGCGGCCGAGCAGTTGCCCGCCCTGCTTCTCGTCGACCAGCGGAATCAGTTGAAAGCCGATCTCGAGCGTCAGGTCTTCAAGCCGCATCAGCGCCGCGAGATCCGATCCCGGCGCGTTTTTTTTCTGGTCTGGGATGGGACCCTCGATGGGAAGAGCAGCCGGCGCCGCAGCGGCCATGCGCCTTCCCCCGACAAACAGGGCCGCAGCCACGGCGAGAAAAGCGATCTTCGGCAATCCCGGAATCAGGCACATTAAGGCCGAGACCGCGGCAGCCATATAGAGCGTCGCCGGCCGCGCCAGGAGCTGCTGCCGAATCTCGCCGCCCAGCATGCCGGCGGAGTTCGCGCGCGTCAGCGTAATCCCACCGGCCACCGAGACCAGCAGCGAGGGAATGATCGTAACCAGGCCATCGCCCACGGTGAGCACGGTGTAGGTGCGCGCCGCCTCGCCTAACTCGATGCCCTGTTGTAGCGTTCCGATCAAAAGGCCCGCCACAATATTGATGGCCGTGATCAGAATCGTGGCCAGCGCATCGCGTTGATTAAACCGCGCCGCGCCGTCCATAGCGCCGTAAAACTCCGCTTCGCGCGCGATGGCCTGGCGCCGCCGGCGCGCCTCGGCTTCGTCGATCAGTCCCGCGTTCATGTCGGCGTCGATGGCCATCTGTTTGCCCGGCAGCGCATCCAAAGTGAAGCGCGCCGTGACTTCGGCGGTGCGCACGGCGCCGTGCGAGACGACCAAAAATTGGATCGCGACCAGCGCCAGGAACAGCACGAAGCCGACAACATAATTTCCACCCACGACGAATTGCCCGAACGCCTCAATCACCTTGCCCGCAGCCGCAGTTCCTTCCTGACCGTGCAGCAGAATCCGGCGCGTTGAAGCGATGTTCAGCGACAGCCGGAAGAGGGTCAGCAGCAACAGGAGCGTGGGGAAAACCGACAGCTCGACGGCGCGGCGAATCTGCACCGCGGAGAGGAAGACGATGATCGAGCAGGCCATTGAGATCGCCAGCAGCAGATCCAGCACCGGAGCCGGAACCGGCACCAGCATCACGAAGATCACGCTGATCGCGGCCATCGGCAGCATGTAGTCGCGCAGGCTGTGCCAGATGGAAGACTTGGCCGGCAATGTTCCTGCGGCAAGTGCCGTTGTACTCATCGCGAAACTCCTTCAAGAAGTGAATGCGCGGAGCGCCTCATCCAGGACCTCCTCCAAAACCTGAAACCACGGAGCCGCCTGAAGGCCTGGAACGCCCGCGCGCGGCGGCCTCACGCATCTGCCTTTCGCGTAACTCGGCCTCCACGCGCTGGCGGTACAGGTAGGCCAGAATCGCGGCCACTGCCGCATAGAGCTCCACGGGTATCGCCTGTCCCACCTCAACGGTGCGGTACAGGGAACGCGCCAGAGGCGGGTTCTCGACAATGGGCACGCCTGCCCAGCGCGCCTCGGCCTTGATCTCTTCGGCGAGCAAATTTCGTCCCTTGGCCATCACCTTGGGCGCCTCCATGGTCACGAAGTCGAAGCCCAGAGCCACGGCGTAGTGCGTGGGATTGGTGAGCACCACCGCCGCGCGCGAGACGTCGGCCTTCACGCGGCGGCGGCGCATCTGGCGCTGCAGGTTGCGAATGCGGCTGCGGATCTGCGGGCTCCCCTCGGTCTCCTTGTACTCGTCGCGCAGATCCTGCCGGCTCATTCGCAGGCGCGACTCGCGCGACTGCCACTCGACCAGGTAATCGATCGCCGACCAGCCGAAGAGCAGCCAGGCCGCGGCCAGCATCAATCCGTAGACATCCTTGCCGACCAGCTCCAGCCGCTCGGTTGAGAACGGCGGAATGCTCAACTGGTGCGCCATGCGCTCGACAGCGAAGACGGCCAGAAAGCTTGCCGGGAGCAGCGACTTGCCCAGCCGCGATGCGGCGCGCAGCGAGAAAAGGTTTTTCATGTTCGCGACGGGATTGATGCGCTCCGGCTTGAAGGCAATCGCGCTCGCGTGAACTGTCACACCTCCGGTCTGCGCGATGCCCGCTGCGAGCGCCGCTGTTGCCACCGCGGCCATCACCACCGCCGGGGCTCCGAGAACCGCAAGAATCAGCCGCCGCATGGCGATCAGCGTTGGCGCAAGAGTGGCTGGTTCCCAGCGTTCCGGCGCGCCCAGCAACAGAAATCCCTGGAACGCCTCCTGCCACGCCTCAATCGTGCGGCCGCCCAACATGCCGAGCGCAATCACGCCGGCCAGAGTGCCCGCCGCGGCCGTCAGCTCGCGGCTGTGCAGGATGTCGCCTTCCTTGCGCGCCTTCTCGCGGCGGTGCTGGGTGGCCTGTTCGGTGCGCTCGCCGGCCATCGTCTAGCCCCCCAATCCATGCGCGACACCGTGCGCCGCGCCCGGCGTTGAGATCAGCCGCTCGGCCATGTCGAGCAGGCTCGCAAAACGCGCCTCAATGAAACGCGGCCACAGGGCCAGCGAACCGGCCAGAATGACGAAGCCCGTCAACGTCTTCATGGGAACGGTCAGGGACATCACCGGCAGTTGCGGGCTGAGCTTGCCCACGAGCGCCACGGCGATCTCGACCAGCATGGTGCAGGCGAGAACCGGTGCGGCCAGCTCCAGCGCCGCCAGAAAGATTCCTCCTGAGGCGCGCACGATTGCCAGAGCTGTCGGCGGAGACAGCGCATACGTTCCCAGCGGCACCACGCGAAAGCTCCGAAAAACCGACGCGAGCAGAATCCTGTCGAGTCCCGCCGCAATCAGAACCAGCGTGCCCATCAGTTGAAACAGGTCTCCGAGCAGCGGCGTCTGAATCGCCGACTCCGGATCGAGCAGGTTCACCAATGAAAAGCTGAACTGCAAGCCCGCAATCTGTCCGGCAAAGATCAGCATCTCGCTCAACAAGGCCAGCGAAAGCCCGTAGACCAGTCCCACGGCGAGCTCGCCGACGATCGCCGGAAAGCTAAGCGTGGCCTGCGCGTTGGGCAGCGAGGCTACCATTGGCGCCACGAGCCACGCCACCGCGCCCGCGAACACGGCTTTCGCGCGCATGGGCAGCGCGGTTGAGGAGAAGAACGGAGCGAAGGCCACCATGCCGCTGACCCGCACCAGGGCCAGCGTCATTGCGCTCAGAAAGTTCGTCCAATCCTGCATCGCGTTCGCTCTTCTTGTTTCGCCCTGATTCGTGAATCGTGAATCGTGGTTCGTTCGCGGTGCGCGGTCCACGAGTCACCCCAAATACCGGTGAAAGTCGCCAAGCAGCAGCCGCGTGTACGCCGCCATGCGCTCCAGAAACCACGGCATGCCAACGAGCAGAATCAGCGCAATCGCCGCCAGCCGCGGCACCGTGGTCAGCGACTGGTCCTGCAAGCTGGTCAAGGTCTGCACCAGACTCAACACAAAACTCAGCGCCGCCGCCGCAATCAAAAGAGGCGCAGCCAGCACGATGGCCTCCCGCATCAGCTGGCGCATCAGCTCAGCAACCAGATCGGGCGTCATCCGCGTCCTTTCAAAAACTCTTCAAGAGCGAGTTGGCCAGCAGATTCCATCCGTCCACCATCACGAAGAGCAGAATCTTCAGGGGCGTCGACACCACCACCGGCGGTAACTGGAACATGCCGATCGAAGTCGTGATCGCGGCGGTCACCATGTCGATCAGCAGAAACGGCAGAAACAAGACCGCGCCGATGGCGAAGCCCGCCTTCAACTCCGAGAGAATGTACGCCGGAGCCACGACGCGCATGGGCAGATCGTCGGGCGTCTGGGGCCGCGGAATCTGGCCTGCCGCCGCGAACAGCGCCAGGTCTTTCTCGCGCGCATAGCGCAACAAAAAATGCTTCACAGGCACGGTGCCGCGATCGATTGCTTCCATACCGGTGATCTGGCCGGCGCGATAGGGCTCCACGGCCTGCTGGTCCACTTGGTTCAGCACGGGCGTCATCAGAAACCACGTCATCATCAGCGCCAGACCCATCAGCGTTGGATTCGAGGGCGCAGTCTGCGTGCCCAGCGCCTGGCGCAGAAAATGAAACACCACCAGCAGCCGCACCAGCGGCGTCATCGACATCAGGATCGCGGGCAAGAGAGTGATCAGCGTCAGGACGAAGAGAATCGTCCACGGCGTCGAGTCCGCTGGGTGTAATTTGGCATTCAAGTCGGGAAGCAGCGGCACATTGGCCGGAGCTGCCGCAGCCAGCGAGCCCAACCATCCGCCTATCGAAGCTCCAAACCAGCCTCCCAAACCGATCGTCACCATGAGATCCTCGGCTGGCTGCGCTCGGCCAGCCCGCGTCTGGCGCAGCGCCTCGCGCCAACTTCGCCCGCGCGCGCCGTCGGATGCAATATGAGTTTCTCGTCGAGCGGATAAAACGCCGGACCACCCTCGGCCGACGTCGCCACCAGAATCTTTCTCCCTTCGGCTTCAACCAGCGCGAGCGATTGCCGTGGCGCCAGCGCAATCCGCTCGAGAAGCTCGAGACGCCGCTCGGCGCGCGGCCTCGGGCGAAGCCTTGCGATTAACCACCCCGCGATGCCTCCAATCGCTGGCCCGCCGCCTAACCCTTCCATCGCCGACCCATCTTTTCTCTTCACGTCGTCCCTGTTCCCTGACCCCTGATCCCCGGTCGCCGCTTCTTAAGCCAACCGCGTCACGCGCACCGCCAACTTCGTTTCCAGAACCTCGAACTCGCTCCACGCCAGTCGCACATCTCCGGCAGCCAGCGGCAGGTCGACTCCGTGATTCCACTTGGACTCGATCAACGCTCCCGGCTCGAGCGCCAGCAGGTGCCGCACGCGAAACTCGCGCACCGGCACAGCCACGTCCAACTCGACCGGCAATCGCGCGATCAGCGGCCCGAACCCGAGTTCGCTCTCGCCTTCCCCCGCTTCGCCCGGCTGACGCGGCGAGGGAACCAGCGCCTGGCCGGGATTCGTTTGAGCTGCGCTCGGCGCAACACACTCCGGCGGAACAGCCGACCTCGCCGGTCCCGAGCCAGGAGGCGCCGCCGCCGCACCCGAACGCACGTTCGCCGCAACTGGAACGGATGAGGCCATCTCGCAGAAAGCCCTGCAGAAGCGGGTCCAGTGGAAGGAAGAAGGGATTGGAATGGATTAAGGAATGCGCGCTGACACCCCAGCCAGACGACTCCGCCGCAACATTCCATTCACTTCGCTGCTACACTTGAAGTTGGAAAGACTTTGCGGCTTCTCATCTGAATCGGCCGCCTTTCGAGGTCGAAAACCATGCCTGAACAGCCAGAAAACAAGAGTTTCACCGGTACCAGCCTGCGGCTTAAAGTCGGCCTCGCCGAGATGCTCAAGGGCGGCGTCATCATGGACGTCATGAGCGTCGAACAGGCGCGCATTGCCGAGGAATCCGGCGCCGTCTCCGTCATGGCGCTCGAGCGCGTTCCCGCCATGATCCGCGCCGAGGGCGGCGTGGCCCGCATGGCTCGCCCCAGCCTCATCAAGCAGATCATTCAGGCTGTTTCCATCCCCGTCATGGCCAAGGCGCGCATCGGCCATACAGCTGAGGCACAGATTCTCCAGGAGCTGGGCGTTGATTATATTGACGAGAGCGAAGTGCTCACGCCCGCCGACGAAGCGCATCACATCGACAAGCACGCCTTTACCACGCCCTTTGTGTGTGGTGCGCGAAACCTCGGAGAGGCTCTCCGCCGCATCGCCGAAGGCGCGGCCATGATTCGCACCAAAGGCGAAGCGGGAACAGGCGATGTCGTCCACGCCGTCCAGCACATGCGCCAGATCATGCGCGAGATGCGCACGCTCACCGTGCTCTCCGAGCAGGAACTCTACGCCGCCGCCAAAGACCTGCAGGCTCCTTACGAGCTGGTCGCGATGGTCGCCCGCGCGGGCAAGCTTCCCGTGCCCAACTTCTCCGCCGGCGGCATCGCCACGCCTGCCGACGCCGCGCTCATGATGCAGCTCGGCGCCGAAGCCGTCTTCGTCGGGTCGGGAATCTTCATGAAGGAGCGCGCCACGCCGCTCGACGTCGAGAACTCGCCCAAGGAGCGCGAAGAGGCCATGTCGCGCGCCAAGGCCATCGTCGTCGCCACCACGCACTTCAGCGACCCCAAGATTCTCGCCGAGGTCTCTGAGCAGGTGACCGGAACGATGAAGGGCCTCGCCGCCGCGGCCATCGAAGAGTCACAGCTTTTGCAAACCCGCGGCTGGTAGCCACCTGCGGTGGGGGCAGCCGCGCGCTGTCCGCGCGCACGAAGGACCGCGACGCCCTTTGCGGAATCCCCTCCTCGAACGTGCCCGGCCGCCCCCGCAGGCGACTTGACATAGTCATATGACTAGTCATATGACTATATGTGGAGGCAAACTCCCAATGGTCTGGCAGGTCTACGACGCAAAAGCCCGCTTCAGCGAACTCCTCGACGCCGCGCTCAAAGACGGCCCTCAGGTGGTCACGCGCCGCGGAGTGGAAACCGCCGTCCTCGTCCCCATCGACGAATGGAAGAATCTGAAGGATCGTGCCAAGCAATCCATTCCGGACCCGTTGCTCGACCCAAATGGGCCGCACGACATCTATATTCCTCCGCGCAGGCGGCTAAAGCCGCGTCCATTCACCTTCGACGATGGTGAGTAGGCGTGACCTTCCTGCTCGACAATAACGTCGTCTCTGAACTGCGAAAGAGCCGCCCGCATGGAGCCGTTGTTGCATGGAGACGGTCGGTTCCCCTGCAAGAGCTCGCAGTTCCTGCCGTCGTCATCGGCGAAATCCAGGCTGGCATCGAGATCACCCGAAAACAGGACCCGGCCAAAGCCACGGAACTTGAAGGCTGGCTGCACCGGGTTATGAGCTACTACGCAATTCTTCCTGCGGACGGGGCAATTTTCCGCGAGTTGGCGCGCCTGATGGCCCGCACCTCCGATGACCTTGGTGCCGACGCCATGATCGCCGCTACCGCGCGCATCCACGGCATGGTCATTGTCACCAGGAATGTCAAGGACTTTGCAAGCTTCGGCGTACAGGTCTTCAACCCGTTTACCGCCAAATAAGACAAGCAGATTGCACTTCGTCCCGATATCCGCCCACAACCCACGCCGGTTTTGTTTTGCACAACCTCAGGCACCTTATCCGATTTTCGGTGCGTCCAAGCAAAAGGTGAGGTAAATTCATCCTCACAGGGTTCCCCATGCCCCCTATCTTTACTCCCATCCCGTCTGAGGTCGAACGCAAAGCCCCCGGCACCGGAGGCAAGCCGCCGGTTGACCGCCGTCCCACCGGCGGTGGCGGCGGAGGAGGCGACGACGACTGGCGCAGTCCGCGGCGCGGACCCCGCGACGTTCTGCACCGCACGCGCGCCTTCGTCTTCTGCGCCCTGGCCGGCGACATGATGTTCTTCTTCGCACTCGTTGCGGTTTTTTACGCGCGCCAGCTGGCCACGCACATGGACCCCAGAACCCTGCAGCAGATCGGCGACTGGCATCCGGTTCTCTTGCCGCGCATTCTCTATTTCAATACCGCGGTCCTGGCTCTGAGCTCCATCACCATGGAGCTTGCGCGCCGCCACATCTTCCGCGAGTTCGATGTTCTGGAGGAGTGGCTGGGCCTGGGCAAGCCGGCTCTTCGGCGCACTCTGCCCTGGCTCGGCGCCACGCTTCTTCTCGGGATCGCGTTTCTCGCAGGTCAGGTCGTGGCCTGGCGGCAGCTTACCGCGCAGGGATTTGCCTTCACCCGCGGAGCCACTCCGGCCAGCTACTTCTTTTACATCATCACCGGCCTGCACGCCGCCCACCTTTTCGTCGGCGTACTCGCGCTGATCTTCTGCCTCTCCGCGCTTGCCTTCCTCAAGCGCGTTGAATCCCGCCAGATCGCCGTCGACTCAACCGCATGGTTCTGGCACACCATGGGCCTCGCCTGGCTCATCCTGTTTGGTGTTTTGATCTTCGGACAGTAAGACAGGTTTCAGGGATCAGGAATCAGAGATCAGAAAAGAATCCTTCGGCCAGGACGCTCCGGCTCCTTTTCCCCCGCATCATTCTTGTCGCGCCCTTTTCGCTCGCTTAAGCTCAGCTTGGAGCCTGCCCCGAGCTTGCCAAAGGAACCTGACTACGTTAGTGCGAGGCGGAAAGCCCAACGGAGAATAAACCATGTCAGCCATTCAAGCTCAGATCTGGAAAGGCTCAACCTTTTCGATCGATCGCATCCAGGGCAAGACTCCCGGCACGGTCATCTTCCGTTTCACCGGACCCTTCACTGCACGCGACTTGGCTGGAGCCCTGGCCCCCGCCACCATCCACAACATCTTTGTATGCGAGTGGTCGCCGACCGAAGCTGCGCCGCAGACCAACATCTTCGACCTCACCGCAGTTCCCTATATGGACTCCGTGGGCCTGGGCATGATCGTCAGTCATTATGTCCGCTGCCATGGCAAAGGCGTTCGGCTCATCGCTGCCGGAGCCGGCCCACGCGTTCTTGAACTGTTCAAGCTGACCAAGGTGGACACATTCATTCCTGTGATCGCCACGGTTGAAGAAGCCGAAGCCAACTGAGTTGGCCACCGTGTCATCCCGAGCGGGCCGGTTGGAAGCCAGATCGAGCGATCATTCCTGATTGTGCTCCACGAGCAGTGCCGTTGGGTCCGCCTTGAGCGCAGGGACGAGCCATTGAAATAAAAGCGTCGCGGCGAAGGCGCCAGCGAGTTGTGCCGCGACAAAGCCTGGAACATCGATCGGGCGAATTCCCGAGAACGTGTTTGAAACGGACCGAGCGATAGTGACGGCTGGATTGGCGAACGAAGTGGATGCAGTAAACCAATAGGCAGCCGTGATGTATGCTCCGACGGCATACGGGACGTCTGAGGGCCGTTTGCGCGCGCATCCCCAAATGACGGTGAGCAGGCCGAAGGTGGCCACGAATTCGCTGAAGAGTTGAGCGGGCCCGTTGCGCGCATGGGTCGATGCGGAAAGCACCGGCAAGCCAAACATGAGGTGAGCCGCGACAACCCCGGCAATGGCGCCGGCCAGTTGCGCAACGATGTAGGCCGGAGTCTCCCGCCAGGCAATACCTCCCTGCCATGCATCGGCCAATGTGACTGCGGGATTGAGGTGCGCTCCGGAAATCGGCCCGAAAGCAAGAATCAGCGCAACGAGCGCCGCTCCGGTGGCAATCGTGTTGGCCAACAGCGCGATGGCCAGGTTACCCGCAGCCAATCGTTCTCCCATGATCCCCGACCCGACGACGGCGGCCAGAAGAAAAAGAGTGCCCGTGAACTCCGCGATTACGCGGTGTTGAAGCGAAGATCTCATTGCCGTCCGATTTGGTCGAGCTCCTTCTGAAGCCCGATTTGTTCGAGCGTGGAAAGCGGCAGGGACAAGAAGTGACCGATGCGCCGGTCGAGAATGGAAAATGCGTCGCGGAAGGCGCGATCGATCTGCTCAGGCGTGCCCTTCACGGCGGCCGGATCGGGAACCCCCCAATGCGCGGTCATCGGCTGTCCCGGCCAGAAGGGGCAAGATTCCTTCGCCGCGTTGTCGCAGACGGTAAGGACGAAGTCCATCTTCGGCGCATTCGCGTTCGCGAATTCATCCCATGACTTGCTGCGCAGGCCTGCAGCGGAAATGTGCGCGAGCTCAAGCTGCCTGAGCGCCTCGGGCCGGACAGTGCCGGATGGGTGGCTGCCGGCGCTGTATGCAGTGAAGCTGCCGCCGCCCTTATGGTTCAGGATGGCTTCTGCCAGGATGGAGCGGGCCGAGTTGCCGGTGCAGAGAAATAAAACATTGTAGTGAGCAGGCATTCCGGTCAGCCTTTCACTGTTTCGGAAGCGGCTGAGCAGCACCCCGAATCGCAGCAGGGGCCGTGTGCCGAAGCCTGCGGCTTGACGGCGCGGATGAACGCGCTCATGAATTTTCCCTGCGTTTGCGCCGCAATTGCGTCCACATCGACGCCGGAGCCGGTGAGAAATTGACGCGCGTCCTCGATATCGTAGACACGAGTGGGCTCGAACTCCACGCGAGAGAAGCCTGCGGCAATCAGGCGACTACGGTAGTCCTGTTCCTCGAGGGCGCCAGCCACGCAGCCAACCCAGAGCAGCATGCTCTGCCTCACCTGCTCGGGCACTTCGCCGCGCACCACTACGTCGGAGACGGCAAAGCGACCGCCTGGCTTGAGTACACGGAAGGCTTCGCGCAGAACACGATCCTTATCGGCTGAAAGGTTGATGACGCAATTCGAAATGACGACATCGAAAGAGTTGCCGGCGAGCGGAATGTTCTCGATTTCGCCCTTGAGAAACTCAACGTTTTCTACGCCAGCCATGCGCTGATTCTCGCGGGCAAGAGCCAGCATTTCGTCGGTCATGTCGAGGCCGTAGGCTTTGCCGGTTGGGCCGACGCGGCGCGCGGAAAGCAGCACGTCGATTCCCCCGCCCGAGCCGAGATCGAGCACCACTTCGCCCGGCTTCAATTCAATGAGAGCAGTGGGATTGCCGCAACCCAGCGAGGCCAAAACCGCCTTCTCGGGGATCAGGCCCTTCTCATCGGTGCTGTAGAGATTGGCGGTGATGGGGTCACAGCAGCGAAGCGCAGGGTCGCAACACGCGGCAAGACTTCCGTCCTGCGCAACCGCTCGCGCGGCGCTGCCATACTTCTCTTTCACTTCCTGTCTTACCTGACTCGGGGTCACTTCACTTGCGGCGTCCATGTGCGTCTCCTCATATACGTCAACGCAAATATATTCGGCCTGGACATATCTGTCAATGCGTATATTATTGAAGGATGAGTTCCCGGGCCAAACCGGCGGATCTGGCGCCATTGTTTCGAGCGCTTGCTGACCGAACACGGTTGCGATTGCTCAATCTGATTGCGGGGCGCGAGGTGTGCGTCTGCTATCTGGTAGAGATTCTGCACCAGAGTCAGCCCAAGATTTCGCGGCATTTGGCGTATCTGCGCAAGGCCGGAGTAGTGGCGGCCCGGAGAGAAGGCAAGTGGATGCACTACCGCATGGAACGTCCTCGCGACGCGGCATCCGCGCTGGTGCTGGATGCTGCGCTCGAGTCATTCAAGCTGGATCGGGAAATGCAGTCGGACCTGGCCTGCCTCGGCCGTGCGTGCTGCCAGCCTGGCCGGATTGTCTCGCTTCAGGGAGCGCCAAGGCCGATTCGCTTCAAGTCAACCGCGGCCTGACTCCGCTGAATTGCGCTCGGACTGATTTCATCGCCGACGCACGAGCTCTATGCCCCTCGCGCGCGCTTGTTCACAGATTCCTCCCCAAACCGGAATCGCAAAGAGTGTCTGCAACCAAGCTCACTCAGGCCGGTCAGCCGTCCTGGGCGGCAGAAGCCATAGCACTGCAACAATCCCGATGAGCGCGAGAGAGGCCGCGGGCCGGACGTAGGCCACGGGAACGGCGGCGAGATACAGCGAAACCGATGCGATCTGCTTGCCCCAGCTTGCGTGCGCGGGCGCGGCACTCTGCCGCCGTATCTGAATCCAGAGCGCCATATAGCCGAGGCCAGGAAAAATGCTGACTGCGGCATAGAGTGCGGTGGTGAACGACGAAAGACCCTTGACGCCGATCCAGTCGGTAGCGAAGGGAAACAGCGAGAGGCAGAAGAGAAAGATCAGGTTGGCCCACAAGATGCCGTGAGTGACCGTTTCGACCTCGTCGACGAGATAGTGATGGTTGACCCAGTAAATGCCGATCTGCACGAATGTGAGCAGGTAGAGAACGACGGCAGGCAGCGCCGCGCGCAAACCTGCGAGGCCGTCGGGGCCCGGAACCTTGAGTTCCAGCACCATGATGGTGATGATGACCGCGATGATGCCGTCGGAAAACGCCTCAAGACGTCCCGGACTCAGGCCTTTTGTGCGCATTCAGATATCAAAATAGCACGGGGTAGGTCGCGGGCTGAGTGCTGGAAGCAGGCCGCTGTCTCTCGGGGGGTTGGCTGTCCCATCCCTGGCCTCCGCCGCGGGCGGATTTGCGGTCAAGGACGGGACAGCACAAGTCAATTTCTTCTATCTATATCTAAGTCGTGGCCGGAGCGTTTGCGAAGGAAGCTGCCGTACGAACCACCGGGAAGCTCTGTCTTTCTACGCTGTGCGCAGATGCAGCAGCGCGCGACACCGCTCGCTGAGGCTCGGCGCCTCGGGACACGCAAGGTAAATCTGCCGGTTGATTCCCATCAGCAGTTGCACCGCTTCCACTTGCGCGTTGTGCGCGCTCAACGACCCTCCCGTGTGCGCGAACTCATCAGACAAGTATTCGATCGAGTGACCCAGGATCTCCAGAGCGCGGCCTGCCTCGGGCGAGATCCGCCGGCGGTGTTCGCGGCCTTGGTTGGCGGGTGAAACGGGAGCTGGAGCCGAAACCGGTAAATTACTCATCGTTGAACAGGAGCCCATGAATCAATCCTCAACCCGGTTCTTCGGCGCGCCTCACTGGATCGGACAGGGTACAAAGGTGCTGTCCCAAAATGGCGCACTTGTATTTTTGACGCATCAAACCGGGAAATCCTGTGACGAAGCGCACACAAGCTTCGCTAATGTCCCCGTCGGTGGTACGCGAAGCCGGTAGAATCGCCCATCCTCAGGGCAGGAAAGCACTTGTTCGCTCGCCGCCGCGCGTCACCTTGACGGGAGAGGCGCGAAAACCTAATCTCAAACCAGAGCATCATTCCTCCGAAGATGCCTTTTTCTTCGGCGATTCAGGCATAACGCTATCCAATTCATTCAGGCTGGGCGATGAATCCAACCCCGTATGACTGGCAGTATCTCCCTCTTCTGATGCAGATTCTTGCCGCCTTTCTTCTTGGGGTCGTCATGGTTGTGGCCTCGTGGTTCGTTGGCCGCCATCGCAACACCAAGGTCAAGCTGGCCGCTTACGAGTGCGGTATTCAGGCGGTCGGCGATGCGCAGGGCCGCTTCAGCGTCCGTTTCTACCTGGTCGCGGTTCTCTTCATTCTCTTCGACGTGGAGATGGTCTTCATGATGCCCTGGGCCGTCATCTACCGCCAGCTTCCTCAACTCACCGGCTCCCGCCTCTTTGGCTTTTGGGAGATGCTCGTCTACCTCGGCTTTGTCGCCGTCGGCCTCTATTACATCGTGCGCAAAGGGATCTTGAACTGGAGCCACGACAAAGCGGATCTGTAACCTGGTGGATCGTGATGAGTGGGTAGTGTTTAGTGATCAGAATTCCGCGAAATCTGCGGTTCAGGCGCATGGACGGTTTCTTGAAGAGCAGAAAGGGCGGACTGAGAGTGAGAGCATGACGAGCCAACCACCGACCCTCGCTGGCAAGCAAGCTGTCCTTGAAGGGCTGCCGGATCACGCCGCCGTTAAAGCCCTCCAGGCGTGGAATCCGCAGGCCTTCGTCGACGCACGCTTCGACTTCGGCGAGCTCACGCTCACGATTGCGCCCACCGAGATTCGCGCCGCCTGCACCACTGTGCAGGCCGCCGGCTACAACTTCTTTGAGGACATGACTGCGGTCGACTGGTTTCCCCAATCGCCTCGATTCCAGTTGAGCTATCACATCCTTTCATTCGCCTTGAAAGAGCGCATTCGCCTGCGCGTGATGCTCGACGAAACCGATCCGACGGTCGACTCCATCACGCCCGTTTGGGCCGGCGCCAACTATTACGAGCGCGAGGTCTTCGATCTGTTTGGGATCAGATTCGCCGGCCATCCAGATCTGCGCCGCATCATGATGCCCGACGACTGGCAGGGCCATCCTCTGCGCAAGGACTACCCGGTGGAGGGATACCGTTGATGACGGAGAATCCCGGCGCGCCCGTTCTCGAGCTCCCCGCTGCGGTAAGCAACGGCGAGCGGCGCATGGTCCTGAATATGGGCCCGCAGCACCCGGCCACGCACGGCGTGTTGCGCCTGGTTGTTGAACTCGACGGCGAAGTGATTGTCAGCGTCACGCCCGAGATTGGTTACCTGCACACCGGCATCGAAAAAACCTGCGAGGCCAAGTTCTACCAGCAGGTCGTCCCGCTCACCGATCGCATCAACTACCTCGATCCCCTCTCCAACAATCTTTGCTACTGCCTGGCGGTCGAAAAACTTCTCGGCCTCGAAATTCCCGACCGCGCCCAATGGATTCGCGTTCTGCTCACCGAGCTCAGCCGGCTGAATTCGCACCTCATCTGGCTCGGCACGCATGCCATGGATATTGGCGCACTGACCGTTTTTCTTTACACCTTCCGCGAGCGCGAAGAAATTCTCCGCCTCTTTGAAGCCGTCGCCGGTCAGCGCATGATGACCAGCTACTTCCGCATCGGCGGGCTCTCGATGGAGCCGCCGCTCGACTGGCTCGATCGCGTGCAGCATTTCATCACCACCTTCCCGGAAAAAATCGACGAATATTCGAACCTGCTCACGGGCAATCCAATCTTCATGAATCGCTTGAAGGGTGTGGGCTATCTCTCTCCTGAAGATGCAGTTGCGCTTGGCGTCACTGGCCCCCCGCTGCGCGCTTCCGGCGTCGATATCGACCTCCGCCGCGACATGCCCTACTCGAGCTACGAAAAGTTTCAGTTCCACGTGCCCACCTCCACCGTCGGCGACACCTGGGCCCGGTACGAAGTCCGCCTCGTCGAGATGCGCGAGAGCGCAAAGATCGTCCAGCAGGCGCTCGACGGCATGCCCGGCGGTCCGGTCAAAGCCAATGCACCCAAGATCGTTTTGCCCGACCGCGAGAAAATGAAGACCGAGATGGAAGCCCTGATCCATCACTTCAAAATCGTTACCGAGGGCTTCAATGTTCCCGCGGGCGAGGTTTACCAGGGGATGGAATGCGGCCACGGCCAGATGGGCTACTACGTGGTCTCCGACGGAACTTCCAAGCCTTACCGAGTCCACATGCGCTATCCCTCGTTCGCCACACTGCAGGCGATTGAAACGATGTGCAAGGGCCGCCTGATCGCCGACCTCGTCGCTGTCGTCGGCTCCATCGATATCGTTCTGGGGGAGATCGACCGGTAAATTCCGGAGAAATTCCATGGTAGATTACGCCAAACTGATTGGGGAGGAGACAGCCCGTAAGGATTCAGCCATTTCGACAGCCGAGGCGCAATGGAAGTTGGAAATCGATCTGATCGCTTTCTTCCGCGGCGTTGAGATTGCTTTGGGAGAAGAGATGGCCAAAGCGAATGTAGAGCTGAGAAAGCGCGCCGCGCCAACCATCACTGGACCATTCCGCCCCATAAAGGATGAGGAGAAAATCGAGCTGGCATTTGGGACTCGGAGACCCTGCTGCAGGTTGACCCTTCAAAAAACAGTGCTGAGCACAGGAATGCCGTCGATTGTCGTCGAATTGTTCGACGACCTCGGCAAGAGAATGGGCAAGACAGAGTACGCCATTGGAACGGGGCCATTGGCGGTCAGGGCGTTTCGAACGCTTGTCGAGGGATTCCCCGACCATGCTGCGGAGATTACGGGCACTGAAATCGCGCAGGAAATTGTCTCGGGGATCATTCGTGGACGCTTTGCATAACCGAAATTCCGCTGTCTTTGCCGAGCTTTGGATCTCGTTCGCTTCCCTGCTCCGCAGCTATACCGCGGCGCATGGCCTCCACACGAAGCGCGAGGCCGTCGTCGAGCTGACCGAGAATAAAATTACCGTCTTCCACGAAGAAAAATGGCTGCGCCTCGAACGCAATTACGCAATCCTTACCTGGACGCGAGAAAATGGAAGTATGGGAACTATGGAGCTGACCGAATCCGGAACCTTGCGCAGTGGCACGCATGAAGATGCAATGGATCTGGCCGCGGAACAGTGGGCGCGGGACCTGATGCTGGAGTCGCCGCAACTCGAGTCGCACCGGAGATCATGAGATGAGCCCGAAGAAAGCCAAATCCGAACCCGCGTCCATCTTCTCGCCCGCGCTCGCCGCGCGCTTCGACGCGCTCGTTCAGAAATATCCGGTCAGCCGCTCCGCCCTCATCCCCATGCTTCTCTACGCGCAGGATGAGGTTGGCTATCTCTCCGAGGCCGTCGTCGCCGAGATCGCCCGCCGCATCGGCATCACAGAGCTGGAAGTGCGCAACGTCGCAACCTACTACTCCATGCTTCGCTTCAAGCCGGCCGGTGAATTCAACATCCAGGTCTGCACCAACATCAGTTGCATGCTCCGCGGAGCCCACGAAGTCTACGAGCGTTTTCGCGAGGAACTTGGCGTTGGCCCCGACGGCGTCACCGCGGACGGCCTCTTTTCTCTCGAAGAGGTTGAGTGCATCGGCGCCTGTTGCTGGGCCCCCGCCATTCAGGTCAACTACGAATTTCACGATGAGCTCAAGCCCGATCTAGTGCCCGGCATACTGGGCGCATACCGGAAGCGTGTCGAGGAACGCGTCGAGGACAAAGGAAAAAATGCCTAGGCTCGTCTCCCATCCCGATGAGGTCAAAATCATCTCGCGCCGCTTTGGCATGGGAGCAACGAACATTGACCGCTACATCGAGCTGGGCGGCTATGAGGCCGTAAAGAAATGTCTCGCCCAGGGCCCTGACTGGATTGTCGATGAGATGAAGACCAGCGGCCTGCGCGGCCGTGGCGGCGCGGGCTTCTCCACCGGCATGAAGTGGTCCTTCGTTCCCAAACAGGCCGCCAAGCCGAAGTACATCCTCGTCAACGGCGACGAGAGCGAGCCCGGCACCTGCAAGGATCACCTCCTCTTCCTGCACGATCCCCACTCCATCATCGAGGGCACCATCATCGCCGGCCTCGCCGTCGGCTCGAAGATGGGCTTCATCTATTTGCGTGGAGAATACCGCTATCTCCTCGAGATCACGGAACGCGCCGTCGCCGACGCCTACGATCGCGGTTTTCTCGGCAAGAACATCTTCGGCACCGAAAACGAATTCCAGATCATCACGCAAACAGGCGCGGGCGCCTACGAAGTCGGCGAGGAATCGGCGCTGATGGAATCGCTCGAGGGCAAGCGCGGCATTCCGCGCATCAAGCCGCCCTTCCCTGCCGTCGTTGGCCTTTACGGCGGTCCCACGGTCATCAACAACGCCGAGACCATCGCCACGGTGCCTCACGTCATCCAAATGGGCGGCCCGGCCTACGCAGCCGTCGGCACACCGCGCAACGGCGGCACGCGCCTCTTCTGCATCAGCGGCCACGTCGAGCGTCCCGGCGTCTACGAGCTGCCCATGGGCTATAGCCTCAAGAAGATGATCTACGACGTTGCCGGTGGCATCCGTGGTGGCCGCAAGTTGAAAGCTGTCGTTCCCGGCGGATCGTCCACGCCGGTTTTGCTGCCTGAGGAAATCGAAAACCTCGGCATGGACTTCGATCAAGTGGGCAAAGCCGGCTCCATGCTCGGATCGGGCGGCGTCGTTGTGATCGACGACCAGACCTGCATCGTGGAATTTGCCCTGCGCACCATCAGTTTTTACGCGCACGAAAGCTGCGGCTGGTGCATTCCATGTCGTGAAGGCACTGACTGGCTCAAGAAATCGCTCACGCGCTTCCACGCGGGCTTCGGCTCGGCGGCCGACATCGACAATATTCAGTACCTTGCCGAAAATATGCTGGGCCGCACCTTCTGTCCGCTCGGCGACGCTGCTGCCATGCCCACCATCGCTTTCGTCAAGAAGTTTCGCCAGGAATTTGAAGATCATTTGAACGGCAAGCCCTGCCCTTTCGCGAAGGAAGGCGTGCCGCAGTTGACAGTTGTGTAGTTGGCCAACAGAGATTTGCAGTTTTGAAAGGGCACGACTTCAGTCGTGCCGCTGACCGAATGAAATGATTGGGGCTTCACCCCTGAGGGACCGCAAACAAGGAATGCCCGACGTAACCTTCACAGTCGACGGAAAGAAGCTGACCGCACCCGCGGGAACGCTCCTCATTGACGCCTGCCGCAAGGCCGGCATCGAGATTCCGGCGTTCTGCTACTATCCCGGCCTCTCGCTCCAGGCTGCCTGCCGCATGTGCGTCGTGCGACAGGAAAAAGTTCCCAAGCTGCAAACCGCCTGCACCACGCAGGTCGCAGAGGGCCAGGTCTTCATCACCGAGTCGCCCGAAATTGCGCAGGCGCGCAAGGCGACCATCGAGTTGCTCCTTGGCAACCACCCGCTCGACTGTCCCGTCTGCGACGCCGGCGGCGAATGCGAGTTGCAGGACATGACATTCAAATACGGCGCAGGCGAAAGCCAGTTCGTCGAAGTCAAGCATCATCGCGACGAGCAGCAGTGGTCGCCCGCCGTCTTTTACGATCGCCCGCGCTGCATCCTCTGTTACCGCTGCATCCGCATGTGCGGCGAAGGCATGGACGTGTGGGCGCTCGGCATTCACAATCGCGGCGCGGATTCCGTGATCGTTCCCAATGACGGCCATCAGCTTGACTGCGAGCAGTGCGGCATGTGCATTGACGTTTGCCCCGTGGGCGCGCTCACCAGCGGCAGCTATCGCTACAAAACACGCCCCTGGGAGATGAACCACGTTTCCACCGTCTGCACCCATTGCGCCGACGGCTGCAAGGTCACGCTGGGCGTGCGCCGGGCCAATGACGGCTCTGCCATCGTTCGCGCCGACAATCGCGACAAGAGCGGCATCAACGGCGACTTCCTCTGCGCCAAGGGCCGATTCGGTTTCGACTTCGTCGAAAGCCCTGACCGCCTCACGCAGCCTCTGGTCCGCAACGCGCAAGGCAAGCTCGAGCCCGCTACCTGGGAACACGCCATTCGCGTCGCAGCCGGAAAGTTGAAAGAAATCCGCGACACGCGCGGCGGCAACGCCGTCGGCGTCATCGGCTCCAACCGGACAACCAATGAAGAGAACTACCTTCTACAGAAATTTGCGCGCACAGTTCTCGGCACCAACAACATCGACCACGAGCGCACGACTGATTACGCGTCCTTCGCTCGCGCTCTAAGCGGCCACCCCGGCAAAACCGCCAGCCTGCGCGACATCGCATCCGCCTGCGCGGTCCTCCTCGTCGGGGGCAATCCCACCGATGAGCACCCGCTCCTCGCCTGGCTCCTGCGCACCAACGTGCGCCTCAACCGCGCCCGGCTTTACGTTGCAAATTCCGCGACCATCAAGCTGGCGCGCCAGGCCAAAGCCACGCGCGAACTTCGTCCCGGCGACTACAGCAAGCTGGCCACTTCTCTCGACTCAGGCAGAACCGAATGGAGCAAAGCGATCCTCGCCGAGGAATCGCTGTTCGTGATCTTCGGCGAGGAGTTTCGCGGCGAGGCCATCGAAAACCTCGTGTCATGGGGCATCAAGCGCGGAAACGTTCGCTTCGCCTATCTCGGCGACCACTCGAACTCTCGCGGCGCTGCCGACATGGGCCTTTTTCCCGACCTGCTGCCCGGCTACATCCCGGTCACTGCGCCGGGCGCATTCGCCGAGTATCCGAACCTTCCTGCCGCGGCGGGCAATTCATTGCCGCAAATGCTCGATGCCGCGGCTGCCGGCGATCTGGGAGCGCTTCTCATCGTCGGCGCCAATCCTGTTTCGCACGCCAAACTCGATCCCGCGGTTTTCCAGCACACCTTCCTCATCGTGCAGGATCTCTTCCTCACCGAGACTGCGGCGCTCGCAGACGTTGTTTTTCCCGCCGCCAGCCTCTACGAAAAATCCGGCACCGTCACCAACACCTTCGGCGACATCCAGATCGTTCGCAAGGCCGCCGACCGCGCCGGCGTCAAACCGGACTTCGAAATTCTCGTCCGCCTCGCCGGAGGCATGGGCGTCGACGTCAGCACGCTGGTTCCATTCGGCAAACGCGGCACCACGAGCGATCTCGGCCAGTCGCGCGGCGCGCAATCCGGCGAGGCCGATCGTCACGCCGTCTGGCTCGAAGCCAATGGTCTCGAGCCCAAGCTCAGTCCTTTCGATCCTCTCGCTGCGCTCGACGAAATCGAGCGCCTTGTTCCCGGCTATACTCTCGACCGCGTCAATCTTTTCGCGGGCAACGACGTGCACACCGAGCCGGCCTCGCCCGCACTCGAGCCCGGATTTGTCCCGGTCTCCGCGCTGGCTGCACCGGAACTCGTGGTTCCCGCGCACGACACTCTTTTCACCTCAGGGACGCTGGGCCGATACAGCTCAGCGCTCCGTCAACTTGAGCAACATCAGGCAAAGGAACTCGCAAAAACCGCAGCCGACTGAAACATGCAGCCATCGCTGACTCGCTAACTTGCTGACTCGTTCTTCGAAGAAGGCCAAACGCACGTGACGATCCTCGCATTCTTTCTCTGGAGCCTTGCCAAAGTCGCCGTGGTCACGGTGATCATGCTCATGGGCATCGCCTATACCGTGCTCCTCGAGCGCAAGCTTGTCGGCCGCATCCAGAATCGCTGGGGCCCCAGCCGCGTTGGCCCTTTCGGCCTCCTGCAGCCGCTCGTCGACGGCGCAAAATCCTTCCTCAAGGAAGATCTGATCCCCACCGCCGTCTATCGCCCGATCTATCTCCTCGCGCCCATCATCTCGCTCGGCTGCGCGCTGATCGCCATTGCCGTCATTCCCTTCGGCGCGCCGGGCATGGGCCCGCACGGTTTCGATCTCTTCGAGATCTCCAACATCAACGTCGGCCTGCTCGTCATTCTCGGCATTACCTCTATCGGCGTCTACGGCATCGCTCTCGCCGGCTGGTCGTCGAACAACAAATATTCTCTGCTTGGCTCGCTCCGCTCATCGGCGCAGCTCATCAGCTACGAGCTTGCCCTCGGTCTCTCGCTCGTCGGCGTCGTTCTCCGCGCCGGATCGCTCAACCTCCGTACCATCGTTGAGCAGCAGGCCACGCTGGGCGCCGCGACCTGGAACATTGCCGGAGGGGGCCAGATCCTGGCCTTCTTCATCTACCTTATGGCAGCGTTTGCCGAGACCAACCGCTCGCCTTTCGATCTGCCCGAAGCCGAGAGCGAACTCACCGGCGGCTACCACACCGAATACAGCTCGATGAAGTTCGCCATGTTCTTCATGGCCGAGTACGGCAACATGATTAACGTGGGCTGCGTGGCCACGCTGCTGTTTCTTGGCGGCTGGACCAGCCCTTTCGGCGATCTGATGGGCCCATTCCAAAGCAACTTCCTCAACGCATTTCTTCCGCTCTTCTGGTTCATCCTCAAAGTCTTCCTGTTTCTCTGTCTTTACGTCTGGGTGCGCGGCACATTGCCCCGCTTCCGCTATGACCAGCTTATGAACTTCGGATGGCGCTATCTGCTTCCGCTCGCCATCCTCAACATTGTGGGAACCAGCCTCTGGCTGGCCTATCGCCAATAATGTGGGTGCCCCCGGTCCCTCGCATTTGGGAACCGGGGAAAGGAATTCGATTGGGAACAACACCACCAAATGAGCCGCATAAGGCTCATTTACAATCGGGAAGGATTTTCCTCGAACGACGATGCACCTGATCCTGTTCTTCCTTTTTGCCGGATTCTGCCTCGCGGGAGCCATCAATCTCCTGTTGCAGACCCATCCCATCAACAGCGC
>Ga0181520_10003296_pt1 | contig 28584 bp, 26 predicted proteins | sample PEATcosm2014_Bin_29_FD_132451 | JGI IMG/M metagenome (GOLD analysis project Ga0181520, IMG submission 132451) | Peatland microbial communities from MTU Mesocosm Facility, Houghton, MI, USA - PEATcosm2014_Bin02_30_metaG | ecosystem: Environmental > Terrestrial > Soil > Wetlands > Peat | place...
CACCATCACCCAGACGTACGCGCCCTCCATGCCGCCCTGCGCGGCGGTGGGGTTGGGCAGCAGCACCAGGGCGACCAGCGCGGTGAGAATCCACGGCCACGGCCGCAGCGCGTAGTGCGCGATGTTGAACCACAGGGTTGCGCCCAGCGAGTGCTTCTCGTTCTTGGCGGAGAAGATCCGTTGCGCAATGTAGCCGCCGCCGCCGGGCTCGGCCCCGGGATACCAGCTTGCCCACCAGTTGAGGCTGAGCAGCACCAGGAAGCTGAGAAAGAACGGTGAGGCACTGGAGGGGATGAAGGCCAGCGTGTCGCGTTGCCGGCCGTTGACCAGGTGCGCCGCATCGAAGGTGTGCACCTGCGTGGCCAAGGCCCCCATGCCGCCGATCGCGTGCACTGCGAAGTAAGCCAGCAGGATGACCATGCTCATCTTCAGGATGAACTGCAGCAGGTCGGTCCACAGCACCGCCCACAGGCCGGAGATGGCGTTATAGGCCAGGGTGAGCGCGAGGCAGCAGAAGACCCCCGTCAGCTGCTGCCGGGTCGTCGTCAGTCCGAGGGTGAGGGCGAGGATCTTCGCCATTGCCAGGTTGACCCAGCCCATGATGATGGTGTTGACGGGGAAGGCCAGGTAGACAGCACGGAAGCCGCGCAGGAAGGTGGCGGGCGGGCCGGAGTAGCGCAGCTCGGCAAACTCCATGTCGGTGAGCACGCGCGCGCGCCGCCACAGCGGGGCGAAGAAGAAGACCGTCAGCATCCCCGAAAGCAGGAACGACCACCACAGCCAGTTGCCGGCAATGCCCTGGGCGTAGATCAGGCCGGTGACTACCAGCGGCGTATCCGCGCCGAAGGTGGTGGCCACCATGGACGTCCCCGCCAGCCACCAGGAGACGCTGCGACCGGACAGGAAAAACTCGCCGATATCCCCGGACGCGCGCTTCATGTAGAAGAAGCCGATGGCCAGGTTGACCGCAAAGTAAGCAGCGATCACCAGCCAATCGAGTTGCGTCAGGATCATCGGGCCTCCCCATCCAGCAAGTTTCCATCCTAGTGCATATTGCTGTAACCGGATGCGAATTGTATTTCGAATCGCGGTGTGCGTGGGTTAGACTCTGCTGGTGATGCCGATGAAAATGTCCTCTTTATTGACCATTGGGCTGGTGGGATTGCTGGCTGCGGCTCCTGCAAGGGCTGCGCAATCCGCTGCTGCGACTGCACCCGCGTATGTGAATGAGAACCAGACCGACCCCGCGCCGCTCAAACTGACCGGCGTGGAAGGCCGGGTGCGCGGCCTGGGCGGAGACGGCATGCCCATGGCGTCGGTATCGCTGTTTACGGAGAACGGGCACACGCTGGTCGCGACCGTGCTCAGTGACAAAGACGGCAAGTTTAAGTTCAACAAGGTCGACAAAGGCCTCTATCGCGTGGTCGCGCGGGTTGCGGGCCTGTGCACGGCCAACATTCCCATCCTCGTGGAGCCGTCCCTGCTGGCCCACCACCACCTGGAGATCACGATGCAGGCGAAGGACCTGGACCGCTGCAGCTACGGCCTGGCCAAGAATTAGCACTTCGTGCCGTTCTCGACCGCGATCCGCGGCGGTGACCTGCCGCGAATGACGACTTACTGCGTCGCCAGGTCGAACACTTTCTCCATCGCTGCCCAGCGCCGCACCGGGTCGGCTCCCTCGGGCACGGCCTGGAAATTTCCCATCACGGCCTCCCATTCCAGGACTTTCGGGTTGGCGGCGTCCATCGCGGCCTTCTTCTCGAACGAGAAGTCGTCGCTCACGTCCATGATCATGAACATGCGCGTTCCGTGCAGGTAAATCTCCATGTTGGTGACGCCGGCGGCGAACAGGCTGTCGCGAATCTCCGGCCAGATCTTCTCGTGGTAGCGTTTATATTCGGCAATCTTGGCTGGGTCATTCTGCAGGTCGAGCGTGAGGCAATGGCGTGGCATAGTTCTCCGTTGGGTTCGTCGATATTGCAGCCCTTGCGCTCTCCCCGTTCCCGTCGGTCCGGATCGCGGAAGAGTTCTGCGACGGCTCCCTGAGCAGCCTACCATCGCACTTCGCCGCCCGCAAAACCGGCGCTGGTGGTAGGCTTCTAGTCGCACCGGAATCGCAGAAAACGCGACGGGGCAAGGCAAGCAGGCAATGGGGACGCAGAGCACGACCACCCCAATCCACGCATCGGCACATCTCCTTCCGGTGATTTGCGCCCGCATCGCGCGTTGTGGCGCGGCGATTGGATTGCTGGCTGCGATCGCCATCCCCGCGACGCCGCAAACCCAGACCACCCTGCCGCCGCTGCTGCTGCCGTCGACCATCGCGTTCGATGCCCAGGGCAACCTCTACTTCGCCGAAACCGGCAACCATGTGGTCCGCGAGTATTCCGTTGCGGGTGTGCTCACGACAGTTGCTGGAACTGGAGTGCAGGGCTTCTCCGGCGACAATGGGCCGGCCACGGCGGCCGAATTGGACTCGCCCGCCGGGCTGGCTGTCGATGCCGCAGGCAATCTCTATATCGCGGACACCCATAACCATCGCGTGCGCAAGCTTTCGGCCGCCACCGGCACCATCTCCACGGTAGCGGGAACCGGCACGCCGGGTTTCTCCGGCGACGGCGGCCTGGCCACGGCTGCCCAGCTCGCACTGCCGACCGCGCTGGCGCTCGACTCCAGCGGCAACCTGTATGTGGCCGATACAAACAATCATCGCGTGCGCCGGATAGACGCAGCCACCGGACTGATCTCCACGGTTGCAGGCAATGGAGTCGAGGCGTTCGCAGGGGATGGCGGCGCGGCGACGGCCGCTTCCATCGATTCGCCCAACGGCCTTGCGTTCGACTCTGCCGGCAATCTCTACCTGGCCGACACGCACAATGGTCGCGTGCGCGAGGTCGCTGCGGCAACGGGTGTTATCTCCACCGTCGCGGGCGCAGGCACTGCGGGAGGCAACGTGCAGTCGTTTGGTGGCGATGGTGGCGCGGCCACGGCCGCCGGGATGGCCCTGCCGCGCGGCCTCAGCATCGATGCGGCGGGCAACCTCTACGTGGCGGACAGCGCGAACCACCGCATCCGGCGCATCTCGTCCACAGGGACTATCACCACCGTCGCCGGACAGGGAACTGAGGCCTTCGCCGGAGACGGCGCCCCAGCGGTTGAAGCGAGCCTTGACACGCCGCGGTCGGTTGCGCTCTCGCCGGCCGGGCTGCTGACCCTGGCCGACACCCACAACCAGCGGCTGCGCCAGTTGGACGCCCTGCCCGCGCCCGGCCCGGACATCCACAGCATTCCGTGGCTGGGAAACACGGTCGCCGAAACCGTTACGCTGAGCGGGCCGGCGTCGATCTCTTACGGCAGCGGCACCCTCACCGCGACCCTCGCCAGTGCGGTGCTGGCCACCGGAACGGTTACATTTCTGGACACCGCTTCCGGCACGTCGGTGACGGTTGGCAACTCGACCCTGGCGGTGAACGCCGCGGGCGCGGATGTGGCGGCTTTCAGCGCGGCTGGACTGTCTGCCGGCTCGCATAGCATCGTAGCGGCCTACGCGGGCGATGCGACCCATGCAGCGGCTCAGTCCTCCGCGCTCGCAGTCATGGTGACGCCGCTTGGCATCGTCGCCACGCCCAACCCCGCATCGATTCTCTACGGCCAGCCCGTCCCAGCGCTCACCGGCGCGCTTACGGGGGTGCTGCCGCAGGATGCCGGGAAGGTTGCGGCTGCCTTCAGCACCAGTGCCGCCGCGCTGTCTCCGGTGGGGCAATATCCCATCACGGCTGCACTTACCGGCAGTGCGGCGGGGAACTACGCATTAACGGTCACGCCGACCAGCCTCAGCATTGTCCAGGCACCCTCGACCACCGCGCTCTCGGCGTCATCCAGCGCTCCCAGCCTGGGAGTTCCGGTCGCCCTCACCGTGCAGTCGGCCAGCACCACCAGCGGCATACCCACGGGCCACGTCACGGTGCTGGATGGGGCCACGGCCATCTCGGTCCTTCCCCTGGCTTCGGGCGTGGCAACGCTCAGCACCAGCTCTCTCGCGCTGGGATCGCACAGCCTCAGCGCAGCGTACTCGGGCGACGCAAACTTTCTGCCCAGCGCGTCGCCCACTGTGAACGTCATCGTTGGCGCTGCAACTGACTTTACCCTGACCGCGACCGGCGCAACCACGCAGTCTGTCCCGGCCGGCAACGCGGCGACCTTCAGCTTCTCGGTCGCAACCAGCGGCGCGGCGCTGGCCAGTCCTATCACGCTGGCCGTGCAGGGTCTGCCGCTGGGGGCGACGGCTTCGTTCAACCCCGCAAGCCTGCCTCCCGGCGGCGCGGCCACCAGCTTTACGTTGACCATCCAGACGCCGCAGGCACGGCTGGAAATGCCGAGCCGCCCGCTCGCTCCCGGCAATCAGCACCGGCCTGGCTATGCGTCGCTCGCGCTCCTCGTCCTGCCGGGGATCGGACTGGCCCATCGCTTCTCGATCAAACGCTGGCGGCGCTGGTCGGCAATTTCCGTCGTGGCCGTATCCTGCAGCTTGCTTGCGGCCTTTGCCACCGGCTGCGGAGACCGCATCAATGCGGCGCCCGAGCTCGTCAACGCAACGACCTATACGCTCACCGTGACCGGCACCGCGACCAGTCCCGCCGGGACAGCGCTGCAGCACTCGGTGAACGTAACCCTTCAGGTGCAATAGGCAGCTAGCCTGGGCCGAGCATGCGCAGCAGGAAGAACAGCACCACCCCGGCGAAGAAGACCAGGGCCATGCGCACGCCCGGCTCGCGATTCACCTCGGGGACCAGGTCGGTCGCGGCGACGTAGATGGTCACGCCCGCGGAGAGCGGCAGTCCCGCCCGCACCCATGCCGGCTCCAGATTGATGGCCAGCACGCCGAGCACCGTCGTCGCCCCCAGGAACAGCGCGGAGTTCAGTGCTGCACGCCGGCCCTGTCCGCCCGCGAGCATTACGCTGGCCACGGTGAAGCCCTCGGGAATCTTGTGCAGAAAGATCGCGATAAACAGCACCCATCCCAGCCACGCCGACACCACAAACCCCGAGCCGATGGCAATGCCGTCGAAGAACGTGTGGGTTGCCAGGCCCAGCAGCACGGAGTAGCTGCTCTTGGCCGAGAGGAATTCGTGGTGATGGGTTTCTTCGCCGAAGTGGAAGTGGGGCACCAGCGTATGTTCCAACAGATGCACGCCGCAGTACCCGGCCAGCACCAGCGGAGCGGCCCAATGCAGGTTGAGGCTGAATGCTTCCGGCAGCATCTCCAGCAGCGCGGCTGAAAGCATAAAGCCCGCGCCCAGCGCTACGAAATAGCGCAGCGCGCGCGCGGTGGGCGATCGCCGCACCAGCAGAAATCCGCCCAGGTAGTCGGCCAGTCCAGCGAACAAGCCCAGCGCGAGGGCGATCCAGAAGCGGGAGCCGGGCATGGTGGAAGGCATCATTGCGTGGCTATCCGCTGTGGCGAATATTCAGCACATCGCCATCCTTTACCGGGTAATCCTTGCCCTCCAGCCGCAGCGTGCCGGCCGCGCGCGCGGCAGCTTCGGAGCCGGCAGCCAGCAGCGCGTCCCAATGGATGGTCTCGGCGCGGATGAAGTGTTTTTCCAGGTCGGAATGGATCGCTCCCGCCGCCTCCTGCGCGCGGCAGTTGAACGGAATGGTCCACGCGCGCGTCTCGGGTTCGCCGACGGTGAAGAAGCTGATCAGCCCCAGCAGCGCGTAGCTTTTGCGAATGAGGCGCACCAGGCCGCTCTCGGTCAGGCCGTAGCCCTCCAGGAATTCGGCCGCTTCGTCGTCTTCCATTTCGGCCAGCTCAGCCTCGACTTTGCCGCAGATCGCGGTGGCGCCGGAGTTGGGCCGGGACGCGACTTCAGTCAGACCATACTTCTCGACTGCAGCATCCAGGTCCGCGCCCAGGGTGGTGCTCTCGGAGATGTTGAGGACGTAGAGAATCGGCTTCTGCGACAGGAACATGAAACCGCGGATCAGCTTCTTCTCTTCCGCGGTCAGTTCCATCTCGCGCAGCGGCTTTTCCGCCTCGGTCTGCTGCTTGCAGCGCAGCAGCAACGCATGCTCGCGCTCGAGATCGGCCGTCTTCTGCTTCTTCATGTCCTTGACCACGCGCTCCAGCCGCTTTTCGATCTGGGTCAAGTCGCTGACGATGAGGTCGATCTCAACATTGCCGATGTCGCGCAAGGGGTCGATGGGGCCGACATGGGGGATGGTGTCGTCCTCAAACGCGCGCAGCACGTGGATGATGGCGTCCACGTTGCGCAGGCTCTGCAGGAAGGCGGTCTCCTTCAGTGCCTCTTCGCCGATGGCCGCCAGGTCGGCGTATTCCACCGTCGCGTAGACGGTCTTGCGGGTGTTGGCCTGCGCGGCGAGTTTGTCCAGCCGGGCGTCAGGTACGCGGGCAACGCCGAGATGCGCCTCGCGGGGATTGGAGTGGCCAAAGCTGTCCGTCTTTGCCTTGGTAAGAATCTTGAAGAGGGAAGTCTTGCCGACCTGCGGCAGACCGATGATTCCGGTTTTCATGTCTCTTCGATTCTACCTGCTATGGTGGCCTTCGCCCGATGGCTCGGCGGCCATCAGCAGAATGACCCCAAGCCCGACCAGCAGCGCCGCGCCTTCCACCTTTTCTGAAAGACCGTGCAGCCGGTCGAAGTGCGCACGCGTGGGGTTGCCGGCCGGAAGGGAAGTGATGTCGCCGCCCGCCGCGTTGCGGTCCCGCTCCATCGCCGGAATGATTCCATGCTGGACGTAAATGGTTGCGGCGATCATGAATACGATCAGCCAGATCTCCACCACCAGCAGCTTGCGCGGGCGCGTCGTGGAGCGCATCCACAGCAGCACCGTCGTGAACAGGAAGATGAGTCCGGCAGCGTGGCCAAGCCGATTCAGCGTGGTGATGCTGCCGTCGATCAGCAGCGCAAACTCGCGGTTCGTCCCCATGACGTGGAACGCAGTGGGTGCTTCGACGAAGGCAAAGAAGATGAGTCCGCCTACCCACACCACAATTCCCAGCAGGCGCAGCGAACGCAGGATGAAGGTCATGCGTCTATGCTACAGAAAGATGCCCGTGTCCTCGCGCGAATCGAAAGGAACGGCAAAAAGCGCCTGCCCGCATTGGCCTTTATGCGCAGCGTCGAGAACGGGAGGAAGTGCCTAGACGAGGTCGCGCCCGATCAGCCGGCGGATTCGTTCCCGGGTTGGCGGATGGGTGGAGAACAGGCTGCCTACGCCGCCGCCCAGCAGCGGCGCAATGATGAAGAGGTGCGCCGTCGAGGGCGTGGCCTGCAGCGGCACGCGCTTCGAATAGTCCTCCAGCTTCGCCAGGGCCCGCGCCAGCGCGTAGGGATTCCCGGTCGTATGCGCGCCGGTGGCGTCAGCCTCGTACTCGCGCGAACGGGAGATGGCAAGCTGGATCAGCGTGGCCGCGATGGGCGCCACGATGATCGTCAGCAGCGCGCCCAGCCCGCCGCCGTTGCGGTCGCGTCCGCCACGACCTCCGCCGTAGCCGCCGAACAGCGACGCCCAGTAGCCCGTGCGCGCAATCAGCGTGATGGCGCCCGCCAGCGTCGCGGCAATGGAACTGGTCAGGATGTCGCGGTTCTTTACATGGCCAAGCTCATGCGCCAGCACGCCTTCGAGTTCTTCGTCGGTGAGCAAGCCGAGAATGCCGTGCGTCACCGCAACCGACGCATGCTGCGGATTGCGCCCAGTGGCAAACGCGTTGGGCGACTCGGTCGGAATCACGTAAATCTTCGGCACGGGAATGCCGTCTTTCGCGGCCAGCCGTTCGACCACCTCATACGCGCGCGGCAACTGCTCCCGCGTCACCGGCTGCGCGCGGTACATCTTCAGAGCAATCTTGTCGGAGTAGAAGTACGCGGTGAAGTTCATCGCCACCGAGATCACGAATGCGAGAATCATGCCACTCTCGCCGCCAATGCGTTCCCCCGCGAAAACCAGCAGCAGCATCAGCCCAACCAGCAGAAGCGTCGACTTAAAGGTGTTCATGCGATCCGTGCCTATCCGGCGGGCGGCTGTCTGATGCAGCCCTGCCTGCCTCGTCTAACCCATCCAGTCCCATATTAGACGCAGCCGGGGCAGCTTCGACGCAGCTAGGCGGATTCGCTGCGGCTCAACGCGCGCCGCAGCACCACGTCGAATGCAGCCTTGTGCGCCGCATATTCGGTTTCGCTCAGCTTGCCCGCCAGCCGGTCGGTTTCCAGCTCAAACAGCTCATCCTTCAAGGCTTGCAGCAGCGGATTTCCGGCCGGAGCAGCCGCCTCCGCGGGTGCGGCACTCGCGGCATACGCCGCCGGCGGCGCGGTCAGGTCGTTCGCCGGGGTGGGTGCATCTCCGGCAACCGCAACCGTGGGGCTGTTCTTCAGCATGATGGCGGCGCCAACCACCAGCGCCAGGCCCAGCACTGAAACGATCCACCATTTGTACTTGGCCCACGGATCGTTGGTCGCGTTGGGATCGTCCGGTGCGCCCAGCCCGCCGCCGGGCCGCTGACCGCTCGCGGCGGTCTGGTCCGGCTGCCCGCTGTTGCCGGATTGGTCGCCCGCTCCTTGCGAGCCGCCTTGCGCCGTGTCCGGGGCCTCCGGCAACTGGCCGGTACCGGATATGGTGAACTGCACCGGCTGCGCGAACGGCGGCTGGTGCGCGTCGTAGCTCTGCGAGTTGATGACGCTGGGGTCGTTCAGCGGCTGGAACGCAGCCGCGCCCTGGAACTGCATGGTCTTCGGCAGCATCACGGCAACATCGCCGGTGGGCACCGAGAGCTTCAGGCCGAAGATCAGCTTGCCGGTATAGGGGAGGCTGTAAGCGACCTGGAAGCGCGTCTCGCCGGGGCGAATGGGGAAGGTGAACGCATAGTGCCCGGTGGCGGCGTCCACCGTCACCAGCTTGGTGTTCGTGGGCAAGCCGCCTGGAGCGCTGGCCAGCGTCTGGGAAACCTCCGCGCCTTTGGGCAGGTAGAAGTCGAAGGTGTTGGCGCCGTACTCCGTGCGCGGCGGCGCGGAGGCGTTCTGCACAAAGAAGTTCTCGGCCACATTCAGCGTCTTGCCGGCCGCGTCGGTCTCCGCGCGCAGCACCAGGGCTTCGCCGGTGATGCCGTCGATCTTTTTGGCGGAGTCGTACACATCGATGTCCACGCTGCCGCCGCCGGGCTGCACGCTCTTGAAGTACTCCGCGCCGCCGTGCGTGATGTGCAGCAGAATCTGCCCGCCGTCCGGCGCATTCACGCTGAACCTGCCCTGTGCATCGGAGGTCGCCTTGGCAATCTCGTCCATGCTTTGCGCGGTGTTGATGACGCCGACGGTGTCCCCGGCCGAGGGTTTGCCGGTGGTGCGGTCCGTAACCACCCCGGTGATGGAAGCGGCAAAGGCCGCCGCGGTGGACAGCAGCAGGCAGCAGGGCAGGGAGAGTGTGCGGAGCGTTCTTTTCGAAATCAACACGGCTTAGCGGGTCCAGTTCTCAATCGTTAGATTGGGTAATCCAAGTATCGTAGTGCTCAAATTCTCATGCGCGAGATCGTGTGGCTCTCATGCCGCGCGCAGTCAAAGCTTCCATCTCGGCAATGGTTGCGGCGGCCTCATCCTCCAGCGACTTGCGCTGCTCGTTGTAGTCGGCCTCGGGATACTTGCCCGCCTGGTACTCGAAGTTGAGATCGCGGAGGTTTTCGTAGATGGCTTCCTTGCGCTCGCGCAGGTAGTCGACGCGGGTCTTGTCGGCCTGGACAAAAGGATTGCGTTCGGGCCAGAACACGTAGGCAAAGGAACCAACCAGCAGCACCGCGATTGCGACATAGAGGCTCATCAGTACTCCGTCTCGCGGCGAATGCGTTCCCGCAGGGCCGCGTCCTGGGGGTTCGAGGCAGGCAACTCGCCGCCAATTGCCGGCGGTCCGGCCAGCGCCAGAGCCCGGCGCTTCCACATCCACACCACTAAGAACGTGCCGGCAGTGGCCAGCAGGAAAACTCCAATCGGAACAATCCAGGCGACGTTGTCGAAGCCGCCGCGCATGGGAGCGGCCAGCACGGTGGCCCCGTACTTGGTCACGAACCATTGCTGGATCTGGGTGTCGCTGTTGCCGGTGGCAAGCTGCGTGCGCAACTCGTCAATCATGCGCGCCGAATCGGGGCAGCCGACGTGGTTGCACTCCAGCAAGATCTGTCCGCAACTGCACGAGCACATCAGCTGATGCCCGAGCCGCTCGAAGCGCGATTGCCCCGCGCCCAGCATTGCTACGCAGATGATGCAGAGCAGCGCCGTCTGCACGGTGCGCGCCCAGAAGATGGGGCCGCGAATGGATTGCATCAGCTTAGACATGGGGCACCTTCGCGAGCACGCCCGGCGCACCCAGCACCGCGGTGCCAGCCGGCAGAGAATCTTCCTGCCGCATGCGCACCGGCGCGCGCACCAGGTTCGGCACCAGCGCGATAAACGTGCCCGCCACCACAATCACCACGCCAATCCAGATCCACGCGATCAGCGGATTCAAGAATGCCTTGATGATCGGCAGCCCGGTGTCGGGATTGGTTCCTTCAAACACGGTGTACAGGTCCGCCTGCGCGGTCGAGTGCAGCGCGACGATGGTGGATGCCTGCTCGTGATCGGTGCCCGCGAAGTAAATGCGTTTCTCCGGCGAGAGCTGGGTGACGTACTTGCCGTTGCGGTAGACGTTCAGCACCGAAAAGCTGGTGTCGTACTCGGCCTTGGAGTCCTGCGTCATCCCGGTGCTGACCAGGTGGTAGGGCCCGATATCGAAGCTGCTGCCGGTGGTCATCTCCATCTCGCGCGCCTGGTTGAAGGCCCCGCCGGCAATGCCAATGAACATCACCACAATGCCGAAGTGGATGATGTAACCGCCGTAGCGACGCGTGTTGCGCCGGATCAGCAGCACGGTGGACGCCAGCAGGTTCTTGCCCGTCTGGGTACGCACCACGTTCGCTCCGCGCAGAAACTCTTCCACGATGGCGGTAATCACGCCCGCCGCGAGTGAAAAGCACACCAGCGAGAACAGCGTGGACTGCATTTCATCGCCATCGTTCCACGGACGCAGGCCGCCCACCATCAACGCAATGACGGTAGCGGCCATGGCGATGGAGGGCAGAATGAAGTTGCGCCGGATCGACCGCAGCGAGGTCGAACGCCACGCCAGCAGCGGGCCAATGCCCGTGAGGAACAGCAGAAACAGCCCGATGGGGATGTTGACGCGGTTATAGAACGGCGCGCCCACCGTCACCTTCGAGCCTTGCACGTACTCGCTCAGCACCGGGAACAGCGTCCCCCACAGGACGGTAAAGCAGGCGGCGAGCAGAATCATGTTGTTGAACAGGAAGCTCGATTCGCGGCTGACCAGCGATTCCAGTTTGTTCTCCGACTTGAGATGGTCGCGCTGGAAGAAGAAGGTGAACAGGCAGATCGCGAAGGCGATAACGATAAACGTGTAGAACCACGCGCCGATGGCCGACTGGGCAAACGCATGCACCGAGCTGACGACGCCCGATCGCGTCAGCAGCGTGCCCAGGATGGTCAACAGGAAGGTGGAGAAGATCAGCCACACGTTCCAGTTCTTCATCATGCCGCGCTTTTCCTGCATCATCACCGAATGCAGGAACGCGGTGCCGGTCAGCCATGGCATCAGCGAAGCGTTCTCAACCGGGTCCCAGCCCCAGTAGCCGCCCCAGCCGAGCACGCTGTAGGCCCAGTGCGCGCCCATAAAGATGCCGATGGTCAGGAACAGCCAGGTGACCATGGTCCAGCGGCGGGTAATGTGGATCCATTTCTCGCCCGGGTAGCGCATCATCAGCGCGCCCAGCGCGAAAGCAAATGGCACCGAGAAGCCGACATAGCCGAGATACAGCAGCGGCGGATGCATCACCATCTCGGGATACTGCAGCAGCGGGTTCAAGCCCGCGCCGTCGGCCGCGACCGGCCCGGGGGCAATAGAGAACGGCGGCGCGCCGATGCACAGCAGCAGCAGGAAGAAGGTCTGGATGCCGGCCATGATGGTCGAGGCGAATGCCGAGAGGCGAACGTCGACCCGGTGGCGCACGCGCAGCACGAATCCGTAGGCGCTGAGCAGAAACGCCCACAGCAGCAGCGATCCTTCCTGGCCGCTCCACAGCGCCGCGAACTTGTATGCCGGATTGAGCGCGATGTTCGAGTGGGCGCGAATGTACTCGACCGAGAAGTCGTTGGTAAACGCCGCCCACACCAGCGCAAAGGCCGCGCAGCAGAGCGCCGCAAAGCTGGCAATCCCGGCCCGCCGGGCGGTTTCGCCCAGGCGGTTCCACACCGCCTCGGGCCTGCGCGTCAGGCGTAACCCGCTGGGCGACGCGCCCCACAGCGCCAGTCCGCCGATCAACAGGTTGTATACGGTCAGGATCAGTGCCAGCAGCAGACAAAAGCTGCCGAACTCGGGCATCGGGTGAGAAATCATCGCACAGCCATTCTCTCAGATATGAGGCGTATAGGGGCTGTGATGCCCATCACAGCCTCCCTGTGCGGGCGACCGTTTATCGGCACAGAATGCTGCCTGCAACCATCGGAGCACCGTCGCGAAGCTCAATGCCGGTCACGAAGTGACCGAAGTGCCTCAGGCGGCGCCGGCCTGCTCGTGCTGCAACAGGTGGCGGAGGTGGGCCAGCATGAGGTCGGGCGAGAGCGGCTTGACCAGGAACTGCACGTCCAGCCCTTCATACTCCGGCTCGGCTTCTTCCATGCCGCTGATCACCATGACGGGCAGATCGGGATGCAGCTTGCGCAACTCGCGCACGAACTGCGCCCCATTCATGCTGGGCATGATGTGGTCGGTAATGACCGCGTGGATCTCGGAGGGGAATTCGTCCCGTTGGAACTGTTCCAGGGCGCGCATGGGGCTGAGCGCAACGATAACGAAATATCCAGCCCGCCGCAGGATGGTCTGCCGGGTCGCCGCCTGAATTGCGTTGTCGTCGATCAGAAGGACGGTCGACGCTATCTCCAGATTCAACTGCTGGTCCTCCTGAGTCATCGATACCACCGGCCCGTTTGCAGGGACATGCCCAAGTTACCGGGTGACCTACTTTGACTCCCGGCGGCGCATTCAGTTGCGCTCTCCGCCGTAAGATGCATCCCCGGCAACCTGCGGTTACCTGGGCCGCCAGCTTTTTTCTGCCATGGTCCCGGGCCCGCATTTCGGTGCTGGACTCACCCGGCTCAAACATTTAGAGTTGCCCGTGAAACTCAATCGAAATAGTAACCCGTAGTCGCACCTGGACGTCAAGGACAGCTCAAAGTGAATCTCACCTATATCGACTGGCTGATCATGCTGGTCTATTTCACCTTCGTTCTGGGCATTGGGTTTGCCCTCAAGCGCTACATGCGCACCTCCAACGATTTCTTCCTGGCCGGCCGGGCGATCCCTGCCTGGGTCTGCGGGCTGGCCTTCATCTCGACCAACCTCGGCGCGCAGGAGGTGATCGGCATGGGTGCGTCGGGTGCCAAGTACGGCATCGTCACCAGCCACTTCTACTGGATCGGGGCCATTCCGGCGATGTGTTTCGTCGGCATCTTCATGATGCCGTTCTACTACGGTTCCAAGGCGCGTTCGGTGCCGGAGTTCCTGCGCATGCGCTTCGACGAGAAGACGCGCGCGGTCAACGCCTTCTCCTTTGCCTTCATGACTGTTTTTTCCTCCGGCATCTCCATGTACGCGATGGCGCTGCTCATCCAGGAGCTGGGCCTGTTTCACGGCATCCTGCCGGACGCCTACATCTTCCACGTCTCAATTATTCTGTCGGCACTGATTGTGCTGGGATACATCTTTCTCGGCGGCCTCACCAGCGCCATCTACAACGAGGTGCTGCAGTTCTTCCTGATCGTCGCGGGCCTGCTGCCGCTGGTCTGGATCGGCCTGCGCAACGTCGGCGGATGGCAGGGCATCAAGCAGACCCTGCCCGCCACCATGACCCATTCCTGGCGCGGCATGGCCCACGCCAACACCAACTCGCTGGGCGTGGAGTGGTTTGGCCTGGTCATGGGCCTCGGCTTCGTTTCCAGCTTCGGCTACTGGTGCACCAACTTCCTGGTCATCCAGCGCGCGATGGCCGCCGACTCCGAGGAAGCTGCCCGCAAGGTGCCGTTGATTGCCGCGGTGCCCAAGATGTTTCTGCCGATCCTGGTCATCCTGCCCGGGTTGATCGCCGTCTCCATCGGCTCGCACATGGCCGGAGCCGCGAACGCCGCCGGCGCCGCGCCCGCTTACGCGACCGTCAACGCGCAGGGCAAGCCGCTGCCGCTCGACGAGGCCCATCCTCACGGCATCATCCCGGTCAAGACCGATCCCATCACCGGCGCGCCCGTCGTCGATTCCAACGGCGTCCTGGTGTACGACTACAACAAGACGGTTCCGGTCATGCTGCTCCACTTCTTCCCGACCGGCGTGCTGGGTCTCGGACTGACTGCGCTGCTGGCCAGCTTTATGTCGGGCATGGCGGGCAATGTCACCGCCTTCAACACCGTCTGGACCTACGACATCTACCAGGCCTACATCAATAAGAAGGGCTCCGACGCGCATTACCTCTGGATGGGCCGCATGGCGACCATCGGGGGCATTGTGCTATCCATCGGCGCGGCCTATGCCGTCACCAGCTTCAACAACATCATGGACGCGCTGCAACTGGTCTTCGCGCTGGTCAACGCGCCCCTGTTCGCTACCTTCCTGCTGGGCATGTTCTCCAAGCGGACGACCGGCCACGGCGCCTTCACCGGGCTGCTTGCCGGCACTGTCGGCGCGCTCGTCCATCATGGGCTGACCCTGCCGCTGGGCGAGGCGGCCGGCATCCACGGCGGCTGGATCTACGTCCTGCACCGCTATCCCAGCGACATGGCGCAGAACTTCTGGACCGCCATCTTCGCCTTCCTCATCAACCTGGTGGTCACCATGGTCGTCTCGCGAATGTCCGCGCCGCGACCCGAGCCTGAGCTCGTCGGCCTGGTCTACTCGCTGACGCCCAAACCGGTCGAGGGCCATCTGGAGTGGTACCAGAAGCCCGCGACCCTCGCCATCGCCGTATTGGCCATGGCCCTCGTCCTCAACATCGTCTTCGCGTAACATCCAAGAACGGAGCATTCATGGGACTCGACATTCGCATCCCGCTCGGCCTGGTCTTCCTGATCATCGGCGGCATTATGGGCGTCTTCGGCATCTTTACCCATAGCGATACCGCCCTGTACGAGAAATCCCTCGGGGTGGATATCAATCTGGTGTGGGGCGCGATCATGTTCGCCTTCGGCGCCGTCATGTTCTACTTCGGCAAGCGGCAGAAGTGGCAGGACGATCCGGTCACTCCGCGCCCGTGGGAGCGCGAACCCAATGCCAAACCGAGGCACTGATCGATGCACATTGAATATCGGGTGAATGAAAGCGACTTCCTCAGTGCGTCGATGCTGGCGTTGCGCAAGCGTTCCTCCTGGTCGGCGCTGGATTATTATTTTCCGCATATCTTCTGCGTGCTTTGGCTCGCCGGAAGCGTGATCCCCAGCCCCTTCAACAACTATCTGCAGGAGCCGGTGGACCTGCTGCTGACCCTGGGCGTCTTTCCCATCTTTATGGGGCTGCTGGTCCTGCGCCGGGGTTCCTTGCGGAAGGAATACAAGAAGCAGAAAAACCTTCAGCTCCACCAGGTGCTCGACCTGGACGCAACCGGCCTGCGCCTGACCACCACGGCGGGAGTCTCGCGCGCCAGTTGGGATACCTACTCCAAGTTCGTTGAGGACAAGGACTCCTTCATCCTGTATCAAAAAGCGGACCACGGCATCGTGCCCATCCCGAAGCATCATCTGACCGATCCGCAATGCGACGAGCTCCGCGCGCTGCTGGTCGCACGGCTTCCCAGCAAGTAGCGTTACTCTCTGCCCCCCATCTTTGCCGTTGCATTCGCGTCGGGTGGTGATTCTGCGTGCGCCTGACCCGAATGTCTCCCTCTATCGCCGCGCCGGGACCACATAGAACAGCACCGCAAAGTAATGCGCGACGCTGCCCGCCAGCACAAAAACGTGCCACAGCGCGTGGAAATAGCGCAGCCGGTCGTACGCAAAGAAGAGAATCCCCAGCGTATACGCCAGGCCGCCGGCGGCGATCCACAGCATTCCGTGCCACGTGATGGCGCGCAGCAGTGGCCGCACGGCCACCATCACGCACCACCCCATCAGCAGGTAGACGATTGCCGAGGCGGCAGGGAAACGTCCAACGGCGAGGCTCTTGAACACGACTCCGGCAACCGCCAATCCCCACACCACGCCCAGCAGGGTCCAGCCCAGCGGTCCGCGCATCGACACCAGCATGAAGGGCGTATACGTGCCCGCAATCAGCAGGTAGATCGCCGAGTGATCCAGCACATGAAACACATGCCGCGCCCCGGTTCGCACCAGCGAGTGGTAGAGCGTCGAACACAGATATACCAGGAACAGGGTCGCCGCATAGACGCTGCAACTTACCACCAGCCACGCATCCCCGCGCGTCGACGCAACGATGAGATACGCCGCCCCGGCCAAGGCAAACAGCGCCCCAACTCCGTGCGTGATCGCGTTCGCGAGGATATCGCCGAGCCGGTGCTCCGTATTCACGGCTGCAATGCTACTCCCGGCGTGGGTTCAGCCTGCGTGTCCGCGGGCACCGTCACTGCGCGGGGGAATCGGGCTTGGCGATGGTGGCCGCGATGGCGGCAAACGAAATACCGTGCCGGCCAGCGGGAGGACTGCGCGGAGCCCGGCATCAGTCGCGAAGTGATCGCCGCGCACGCAGATCGCCCGTCCTGCGCTACGCGCCTTTAACACAACGCCTGAGATAATCGAAGTATGAAGCGCCGCACAATCGGGCATTACGAATTTATCCGCAGGATCGGCGCCGGCGGCAGCGGGGTCGTGTATCTGGCGACGGATACGCTGCTGCAGCGGCCGGTCGTGCTCAAGCTGCTCAAGCGCGGCGTCTTGTCGCTGGAGCAGGTGCGCGCGACCCAGCTGCGCGAAGCCCGCTTGGCCTCCGCCATCGACCACCCCAACGTCTGCGCCATCTACGACGTCGGCGAGGCCCCCTCTGAGTCCGGCGGCGAGGACGAAGCGTACATCGTGATGCAGTACATTCCGGGCAAGTCGCTGGACAAGGTGATTGCCGAAGGTCCCGCCAGCCTGCAACTGGCGCTCTCGGCCGGCATCCAGATCGCGGACGGCCTCTCCGCTGCGCATCAGTTGGGCATCTTCCATCGCGACCTGAAGCCCGCGAATGTGATGCTCACCGATGGCGGCCTCATCAAGATTCTCGACTTCGGCCTGGCCCGCCAGCTCGACCTGGACGAAGCCGACTTCGATCCCGCCAGCCCCGGGCGCCGCACGCCGCCTCTGCCGGAAGCTACCTACACAGCGCGCGGCGGCACCATCGCCTACATGGCGCCCGAGCAGTTCGTCACCGGCCGCTCGTCGGTCCAGTCCGATGTTTTTGCGCTCGGGCTCATCCTCTATGAGCTGTGCACCGGCCGCCATCCCTTCCATCGCCCGGACGCGCCGGAGTTCCAGACCATCCGCGCCATTCAGTTCGCGGATCCGCCCAACCTGCGCGAGATCGTTCCCGACCTGCCGGTCGAACTCGAATCCGTGATTCTGCGCTGCCTGGAGAAGCAGCCGTCCGCCCGCTTCGCCTCCGCCGCCGACGTCCGCGAAGGCCTGCGCACGGTGATGAAGGCTCTGCAACTCGACTCGGTCGGCATGCCCGGCGACTCCATCTCCCAGGTCCCCGCGCAGGGGCGCCTCGAGATTGAAACTCCCGAGGAAGAAAAGCGCGCCACCGGCATCCTCTCCATGCTGGCCGAGCGTTTTCGCGAGTCCGGCAACACGGCCGCCTCCAAACAGAACTCCATCGTGGTGCTGCCGTTCATCAACTTCGGCACCACGGCTGCGGCCGATCCCGACACCACGCCGGCGCCGCTTTACGGCTACGCCCTGGCCGACGCCATCGCCGCGCGCCTGGCCCGCATGACCTCGCTGGTGGTGCGCCCGTCCAGTTCGCTGATGTCCATCCCCGCGCAGCAACTGGATCCGCTGGCTATCGGTAAAAAGCTGCTGGTGCGCTTTGTGCTGGCCGGCAACTTCATGCGCTCCGATGCCGGCTTCGACCTGAACTGGCAGTTGCTCGACATCCCCACCCAGTCAGTGCGCGCGGGCGGTTCCATCAACGTCGAATCTTTCGACCTGATCAGTGTGCAGACCGAGATCTGCAACGAAGTCTTTGCCACGCTGCAAGGCGTCGGCGATCTTGAGAACCCCTCCACCGCCGCGGCCGAGAACGCGCGCGACACCACCCCCTCGCTGAGCCACGTCTCCCTCAACCAGGCACTCTCCGAGGAGTACCTGCAAGCGCGCGCGGTGCTGTCGTCCTTTATGTCGCGCACCGGCTCGCTCGACGACCTCAACCGCGCCCGCGGGCTGTTCGAAGGCGTGGTCCGCCAGGACGGCAACTATGCTCCGGCCTGGTCCGGCCTGGGCATCACCCATCTGCAGTATGCGCACCACGGCCTGGGCGGGCAGATGCACGTGCTCGAGGCCCGCCGCGCCTTCGACAAAGCCCTGCAGCTCGACCCGGGCTCGGTCGAGGCCAATCTCTACCGCGTCTACATGCTGCTCTCCCGCGGCGAAAAAGAGTCGGCCCGTCACGGCATCGAGCATCTGCTGCAATCCGCGGCCAACGACTGGAACGTTCACCTTGTTGCCGGGCTCACCCTGCGCATCGACGGTCTCTACGAGGAGGCGCTGGACCAGTTCAACACCTCGCTGCGCCTCAACCCGGCCAACGCCGCCATCGTCTACAACCATCGCGCGCGCGTGTATCAATATCAGAACCAGCTGGAGCTGGCCGGCGACGAGATCGAGAAAGGCCTCACGCTGGAGCCGCGCCAGCCCCTGCTGCGCATCTCGCTCGGCTATCAGCAGATGCGTCTCGGCGACCTCGCCCGCGCCGTCGATACCCTGGAAAACGTCGTGTCCGACGAGGCCAGCCTGCGAATCGTCTTTCCCACCATCGCCATGTGTTACGTCCAGCTCGGTGACCGCGCCAAAGCTGCCAGCTTCATCCTTGAAGAAACCCTGGCCGCCGCCGAAGCCGACGGCGAAATGGCCTACCGCCTCGCCACGTACTTCGCCGTTGACGGCGACGAGTCCGAAGCCCTCCACTGGCTGCGCCGCGCCATTTACCTGGGCAACGAAAACTATCCGTGGTTCACCAAGAATCCGGCCTGGAAAAAGCTCGCCGGCCACACCGACTTCGAGCGCATCCTGGAAGACCTGAAAAAGTCTTACCGCCGCAACCAGAAGAACTGGAAGCGCCTGCTGGCCCAGGTCCGGGATTAAGGCGTTCGCACGGGCGTTCCCACGCCCTTTTGAAGCTTCGCGTTAGTCCTCCCGCTGGTCGGCACGGAGTTGGTTCGAGACCATCGGGAGCATCGTCGCGAAGCCCAATACGCGTCAAGGAGGGACTTACTCGCCGCCTGCTCCGGAAATCTTCACCGGAGCCGCTGCCGCGCTTGCCGGCGTCACGCTCATCGGTTCAGTCAGGCTGAAGACCACGCCGAGGTTCTTCTGCAACTGCTCCTGGCGATCTTCTTTCAGCCACACCACGGTCCCGACGCCCGCGCCCACTCCTGCGCCAACCACCGCGCCGGGAACGCCGCCGATCAGTGCGCCCGCAGCCAGACCGCCGCCCGCAGACAGAGAAATCATCGCCGCCGTTCGCTTGCCGTGGTCTTTGCGCTCAATGGTTCCTTCGCTGTCGACCTTCACCGAATCCCAGTGATCGGTATCGATCGCCTGCGCGCGCAGCACGTACTGTGTGCCGTCGGGCAGGGTAATGGTTCGCGGATCCAGATGGATTGCCGCCGGCCCGCCAATGCGCTTGCCGCCGCGCACCCAGCTCACGCGTCCTTCCAGCAGCGAACCCACCGGCACAATCACGCGGCCATCGCGCATCACCGGCTCGCTGACCTCGGCGGAAAACTTCGTGCCCGGCCTGGTGGTCAGGGTTGACAGATTCTCCCGCAAGCGCACCTTCACCAGCGCGCCCTCCGGAATCTCGTCGGGCCGTGACCGCACATAGGTCACAATTCCGGCATCGCTGTTGGTTCCTGCGGCGGTCGCACTCAACGGACGCCGCTCGTCCTGTCCCGCCGTCGCCTCGGTCACAATGTCCGCGTCAGGATCGATCGCCTTCGCCGCGCTTTGCGCAGGTGCGCCGGCCCCGCGGTACGGCACGTACGGTCCATACACGACCGGCGAGGAGTCGGCAGCCGGTATCGCCGCCGAGGGCTTTGCCGGGGCGCTCGCCGGGCTGCTGGTCGCCGCGGTGTCGGGCGTAACCGTAATCACAGCCGAGTCCGGGTGAGACACCCCGGTGCGATCGTCGGCCGCGGCCGGATTCTGCGCCAGACCCGCAGTGGCCGCCAGCATCCACGCGGCTGCCATGCATGCGATTGCCGCTTTCCCTGCGGCTGTCTCCGGCTTCGCGGTCTCAAGTCGATTGGCAATTCTCATGGCATCTCCCCTTCAGGCGGAACGGCGGTCGCGCTCCCGCGTCCTTATGATTGGACGCACTGAAGCGCACTACCCCTGCGCTCCTTAGATGATTAAGGTAGAAGCGCCCAGCCCGCTGTGGGCGAAAATCAGCGTCCGGGAATCGAGACAGCCAACAAGCCGGCCGCGCGGCTGGGTACGAAGCCGCGGCCACACAAAAGGCAAAGGCAGCCCGGTTGTGGGCTGCCCTGTGACCTTCCCGGAGTAACGCAACTGAAACCCCGTGCTGGGACGATCCTACCCTTAGAGGTCGTCCCGCATCAGGAGCTGCACCGATCTCGTTGCAATCGGAATGCCATCGAAGATTCGAGCAATCTAAACGGATTCTCATCCTCTCGTGTGCATAGTGTGCAAAATGTTGCACTCCGAAGGGGAAATCGCTGGGGCTTTCCAGCTTGCGTCGACCACGGCAAGAAGTGCTCGAGCAGGGTACGAAGCGCCGAAGTGGTCGAGTATCGGCCGTCACCGTCCGTTTACCGCGTGTTTGCTAGAATCCGATTGGTGAAACAATCTGCTGTTGACCTCATCACAACCATCCACACCGCCGGCGGCCCGGGCCTTCCCGTGGACCGCCGCCCCAAACTCAACGACCGCCTGCAGCACCGCGTTGTCCCCTCCCAGAACGCCAACCCTGCACCCGATCGCGAAAGATCCGATAGGAGCCACATGACTGAGATCGTCTCCATTTCCGCCCGCGAGATCCTCGATTCCCGCGGAAACCCCACTGTCGAAGCCGACGTTACCCTCTCCGGCGGAGCCATGGGCCGCGCCGCTGTCCCCTCCGGCGCCTCCACCGGCGAGCACGAAGCCGTCGAACTCCGTGACGGCGACAAGGCCCACTACATGGGCAAGGGCGTGCTGAACGCGGTCGAAAACGTCGAATCCATCCTCGCGCCCGAGCTGACCGGCATGGACGCGTCGAACCAGCGCCTGATCGACGCCACCATGATCGCGATCGACGGTACCGAGAACAAATCCAAGATTGGCGCCAATGCTATCCTGGCCGTCTCGATGGCCGCTGCCCGGGCCTCCGCCATCGCCCTCAAGCTGCCGCTCTACCGCTACCTCGGGGGCGTCAACGCCTGCATCCTGCCCACGCCCATGATGAACATCCTCAACGGCGGCAGCCACGCCGACTCCAACGTCGACTTCCAGGAGTTCATGGTGATGCCGGTCGGCGCGGAGAGCTTTACCGACGCGCTGCGCTGGGGCGTCGAGGTCTTCCACACGCTCAAGGGCGTGCTCAAGAAGAAGGGCTACAACACTGCCGTCGGCGACGAAGGCGGCTTCGCCCCCAGCTTGAAGTCTAACGCGGAAGCGATTGAATTGATTCTGGATGCGATCGAGAAGGCCGGCTATACCCCGGGCGAGCAGATCGCCATCGCCCTGGACCCCGCCTCCAGCGAGTTCTACGACAAGGAGACCAAGAAGTACGTCTTCAAGAAGTCCGACAAGTCGGAGAAGACCTCGGAAGAGATGGTCGACTTTTACGCCGACTGGGTGAAGCAGTACCCCATCGTCTCGCTCGAAGACGGCCTGGCCGAGGACGATTGGGAGGGCTGGGCGCTCCTGACCAAGAAGCTTGGCCACATCCAACTGGTCGGCGACGACCTGTTCGTCACCAACACCGAGCGCCTGCAGCAGGGCATCGAGCAGAACGTCGCCAACTCCATCCTGATCAAGCTGAACCAGATCGGCACGGTGTCGGAGACCATCGAGGCCATCGAGCTGGGCCGCCGCTACGGCTACACCAGCGTCATCAGCCACCGCTCCGGCGAGACCGAGGACGCCTTCATCGCCGACTTCGCGGTGGCCACCGGCGCCGGCCAGATCAAGACCGGCTCGGCCAGCCGCACCGATCGCATCGCCAAGTACAACCAGCTTCTCCGCATCGAGGAACAGCTCGGCCAGTCCGCCGAATTCCTCGGCATCGAGTCGCTCAACTTCCAATAGGCGTTCGCACGCCTTTTTCCCGCTTCGCGCAAGTTCTCCCGATGGTCGGCACCGAATTTTATGAGCGACCATCGGGAGCAGCCTCGCGAAGCCCAATACGCGTCACGAAGCGACCGCCCCGCGTAGTGGGCCCGTCCGGCGGGACGGCCCCTGCAGTTCCGTAAAATGGTGGCTCAACCATGCCCCAAATCCACGTCTCCGATCTCTCCTTCCACTACCAGGAATCCGGCACCGGCACGCCCATCCTGCTCATCCACGGCCATCCATTCGACGGCAGCAGCTGGGCTCCGCAACTGGCTGCAACCTTCCCGGGCTATCGCCTGATTGCTCCCGATCTGCGCAACTTCGGCCACACCACGTCGCCGCATCCTCCGGCCAACTTCTCCACCTACGCGCGCGACCTGATCGCGCTGGCCGACGCCCTGCGCCTCGACCGTTTCTTCGTCGCCGGCCTCTCCATGGGCGGCCAGATCGCCCTGGAGGTCGCGGCCGCCGCGCCCGACCGCCTGCTGGGCCTCATCCTCTGCGACACCTTTGCCCAGCTCGACAACCTGCAGAAGAAAGAGTCGCGCTACTCCCTCGCCGACCGGCTGGACGCGGAGGGCATGTCCGGCTATGCCGTGGAGGTGCTGCCCAAAATGATCTGCGCCTCCTCCATCACCCACAACACCAAGCTCGCCTTCGACCTGGTGCGCATGATGCAGCGCGCTCCCGCTGCCGGAGCCTCGGCCGCTCTCCGCGTGCGCGCCGAGCGCCAGGACTACCTGCCCCTGCTGGCGACGCTCAAGCTGCCCACCTTAATCGTGGTCGGCGAGCACGACCAGTTCACGCCCGTCTCGGACGCCGAGCTGATGCACCACCGCATCCACGACTCGCGGCTGGCGGTGATTCCGGACGCAGGCCACGTCACCAATCTGGAGCAGCCCGCCGCCTTCAACCGCGCACTCGCAGCGTTCCTCGGTGCAGACCTCGTCGAATCGGGTAACCACTGACGGTACTCATTCCGTAACGTGAAACATCTTGCGCTGTGTACTCACTTGCAAACAGAAAAACTTTGCGGAGAAACCGCAAGAGCTTACACTCCGCACCCGGTTTTCCACAGCTCGCCCCGATCTTCCACACGCCGGGCAACTCAACCAATTCGAACGCGGCGAAGGCGCGAGACTCCATTCACCCCGGGCGGATTGCTCTCAGCACCGGCCGCAATGTTTCGCCCACACCTCGGCGAGTTCCTCTTCCAACTGCGCTCGCCGCTGGTGCATCGCCGTCAGCGTCAACTCAACCTCGGGCGAGAGCGACAGCCCGAGCGGCGCATCGAGCCCTGTCAACAGAAACTCTTCGCTGTCGAGCTCGGCGATCAATCGTTCCACCCGCTCGAGGTCGCTCTCCGCGTCGCGGCCCATCGGCTACTCCTCGGGCGCCTTCGCCTGGGGCCGCAGCAGCGGGAACAGGATGACGTCGCGGATGGACTTCGACCCGGTCAGGATCATGGTCAGCCGGTCGATGCCGATGCCTTCGCCGGCCGTGGGCGGCAGCCCGTAGCCGAGCGCGCGCACGTAATCGTAGTCCATCTCGGCCATCGCCTCTTCGTCGCCCCGCTTGCGTTCTTCCAACTGCGCCTCGAAGCGGGCGCGCTGATCGTCCGGATCGTTCAACTCGCTGAACGCGTTGCCGACCTCGAAGCCGCCAATGTAGAACTCAAACCGCTCCACCCAATCCGGCTCATCCGGCTTCACCTTCGACAGCGGCGACACAGCAAGAGGGAAGTCATAAATGATCGTCGGCTGAATCAGGTGCTCCTCTGCAAACAGTTCGAATGTTTCCGCGATCGCCTTTCCACCCGAACCGCCTTTCACAAACTCGTCAAAGATGCGATTCAATGTTTGCCAGTGTTTCTGCACGCGCGACTTGTGTTCCATTAGTTCGTGGTAGTTATCGAGAGCCTCAGGATCGTCTGCAATCGATTTCGCCTCATCTAGATGGTCGCCATCGGAGAAAGACTCCAATGTGGACTTGCAATTTCGGATTGCGGACTGAAGACAATGTTGAAATTTCAAATGGCCATCTATTGTAGGAAGATCGGGCGGAGGTCCTGCATCTTCCGGCCAGAACTTGATAATCGCCTCCCGCATCGACAACTTCGTCCACTTGCCCAAATCAATCTCAACATCATTGAAGCTCGTGGTCAGAGAGCCATTTACCTCCATCGCGACGTACTTCACCAGCTCTTCCGTCAAATCCATCAAATCGTGGTAGTTCGAGTAAGCCTGATAGAACTCCAGCATCGTGAACTCGGGGTTGTGCTGCGTCGAAATCCCCTCATTTCGGAAGTTCCGGTTGATCTCATACACGCGGTCCATCCCGCCCACCACCAGCCGCTTCAGATAAAGCTCCGGCGCGATGCGCAGCTTCAGATCCAGGTCGAGCGCGTTGTGATGCGTGGTGAAGGGCCGCGCCGCCGCGCCGCCAGCGATGGTATGCATCATCGGCGTCTCGACTTCGAGATACCCGCGCGCATCGAAGAACCGCCGCATCGCGCGCAGCACCGCCGCGCGTTTGACGAACACTTCGCGCACGTCGGGATTCACAAACAGGTCGAGATAGCGCTGCCGGTAGCGCAGTTCCTGATCTTCCAGCCCGTGGAATTTATCCGGCAGCGCCAGCATCGCCTTCGCGAGGAACGTGAGGGCTGGTTTCTCCGGGCCGTCGGCGCTCGCGTGCACCGTCAGCTCGCCGGTGCGCGTGCGCATCAGGTAGCCCTTGACGCCGATGTGGTCGCCCAGGTCCAGCAGCTTGTAGAGGGCAAACGCGTCCTCGCCGACATCGTCCTTGCGCACGTAGATCTGGATGCGCTGGCCGGCCTGCTGCAACTGCGCGAACCCGGCCTTGCCCTGCACCCGGATGGCCATCACCCGCCCGGCCACACTCACTTCGATATGCTCGGCGGCCAACTCCTCGGCGGTCCTGGGCGCGCCGGCGCTGTCGTACCGTTGCCTGATCCAGGGGATCAGCGGGCCGTCGCCCTCGCTCCACCCGGGCGCGCCGGTCTCGTAGTGGTTGGGATAGGTCGCCTCGAGATCGGAAGCGACGCCCAGCTTCCGGCCCAGCTCCGCGATCTGCTTGAGCTTCTCGCGCCGCTCGTTGTAAAGCCTCTCTTCAAACTGCGATTCGTACACGGGTCTGCCCTTCGGTTAAATGACGCTGACGATTCAGTATATCGGCCGTGCGCGCTACGCTCGCAACGTGGTGTAATGGTCGAGCAATGGATGAGCAGAATGGCAATCAGCGGAGTTTTTTCAAGGACTACGTGAAGGCGGAGTCCATGCTCCAGCTTGCCATCGCCATCCCTGCCGGATGCCTCATTGGCTGGCTGCTCGGCTCCTGGCTGGACCGCCATTTTCATACCGGGTGGATCGCCATCGCCGGCATTGTGCTTGGCGCGGCCGCCGGGTTCATTCAAATGATTACCACCGCAGCGCGCTATCTGAGAGACAGTAAATGAGTTCGACGGGGCTATGACGAACAGCAGCCTTCCCAGCTTGAGCACCTTCACCGATGCCGACTTCAAGCGGACCATCTGGAGCGCGCTGCGTTTGGCAGGCATTGCGGTCGTCATCGGCGTCCCCGTGCTGTGGTGGAAACTCGGCTGGCAGTCCGCCGCGCTGCTTCTGGTGGGCGCGCTCATCTCCGGCTCGGGGTTGTACGAGTGGCTGCGCCTTATGTCCGCGCTTATGGTGCGCATGGATAGCGGCGAAAACGTTCCCGTGCCGGTCCGCCCGTTGGCCCCGGTTCTGATCGGGTTCTTTCTGCGTTTAGGGGTCGCCGTTGTGCTGCTTTATGTTAGCCTTAAGTTTCTGGACGGATCGGTTTATGCCCTGATTGCCGGCATTGCGCTGGGGGTGGTTGCGCTTTCCATCGAAGGCCTGCGGCTCATCAGGAGTTGGACTGTCTAGCCGCTCGGATATTGCGAGATTTATGCCGACACAGCTGCTTTTCACCCGGTTTCTGAACGCCCACTTCGCCGCGCCCGCCGATTCTCTGCTGGCTGCATTCCATGTTCATCCGGCCTATCCCGACGCGCCCATCAACAATGCGTTTGCCATGGAGTTGCTGGTCTTCCTGGCGCTTCTGCTGTACTTCATCGTGGTCCGTTTGACGCTCAGCGTGGAAAAGCCACAGCCCGTGCAGCACCTTGCGGAAGCGGTCAACGAGTTGGTCTCCGAGCAGAGCGAAGGCATCATCGGTCACGGATCCGAAACGTTCGTCGGGTATCTCTCGGTCCTCTTTATCTTCATCCTGCTATGCAATCTGATCGGGCTCATTCCAGGGTTCGCATCGCCCACCGCGGACGCCTCCATTCCCCTCGGATTTGCGCTGGTCACCTTCATTTACTACCACTACTATGGCGTCCGCAAGCATGGCTGGGGATACATCAAGCAGTTCCTCGGCCCGGTCTGGTGGCTGGCTCCGCTGATGCTGATCATCGAGATCATCTCGCACCTTGCCCGCGTTCTTTCGCTCACCGTGCGTCTTTTTGCCAATATGTTCGCCGGCGACATGGTGACGCTGGCGTTCTTTTCGCTGATCCCCATTGGAGTCCCGCTGGTGTTTCTCGGCCTCCACGTGTTTGTGTCGTTGCTGCAGGCGTTCGTGTTCATGGCGCTGGCCATGAGCTATCTCTCGCTTGCCGTAGCCGCCGACCATTAGACTTTTGATTTCTCCGCGGAGGCTCTCTCCCTCTTCGCGGTGCGCACCAACGCCGTTCAGCGTGAGGGTGCCAGCAAGGTGAGCATCAACCACCCACTGGCGGCGTACTTTGGGAGAACGGAGTAACACATGCGTACACTGCAATATCTCTTCATGGCGCTGGCGGCAATGCTGCTGGCGACGCCCGCATTCGCTCAGGCCGGTTCCAATCCCGGCGCGGAGTGGGTTCCCATCGCGGCCGGAATCGGCATGGCCATCGCCTCTGGCCTGTGCGGTATCGGCCAGGGCAGGGCAACCGCCTCGGCTACTGAAGCCGTCGCCCGAAATCCCGGAGCCCGTCCTGCCATCTTCCTGTTCCTGATTCTTGGCCTCGCCCTGATCGAATCGCTGGCGCTGTACACCTTCGTGATCATTCTCATCAAGGTTAAGTAAGCTCGGCCACGAGACCTGCCTGCTTCAGGTCAAGAGCCTCCCGCGCGGAGGCTCTTTGCTTTGTCTCTCTGTTTGTTGGCTGCGCGCCAACTTGGTAGACTTCGGACGCTGGCGCGACACGCATTTCGCGGCCCCGCGCGGCGGAGAGACCCCATGGATGCACGATTTCGACCCACTCGCCGCAGTGTTCTCACCGGCATCACCGCGGTAGCTGGAGGGCTCACTTTCGGCGGCAAGGCTCTCGCAATGTTGGACGCCGCCGCAGCCAGGCCCGACGACTTCGTCTCCGCCAAGCCCGACCAGCTGGTCCCATTTCCCATGACCCAGGTGCGCCTGCTCGACGGTGTCTTCCAGCAGCAGTCCGAGATCAACCAAACGTATCTCGATTCGCTCACGATCGATCGCCTGCTGCACAGCTTTCGCATCACCTGCGGCATCCCCTCAACGGCGACGCCCTACGGCGGCTGGGAGAAGCCGGACTGCGAGCTGCGCGGCCACTTCAATGGCGGACACTATCTCTCCGCCGTTGCGCTCGCCTATGCCAGCTCCGGCAATGACAGCCTGCGCAAGAATGGCGACACCATGGTCGCCGAGCTGGCCCGTTGCCAGAAGGCCAACGGCAATGGCTACCTCAGCGCCTTCCCGGAGTCGGGTTTCGAGACGCTTGCTGCCGAGGGCAAGTACTGGGCGCCGTTCTACACCTACCACAAGATCATGGCTGGCCTGGTTGACATGTACGTCCACACCGGCAACCAGCAGGCGCTGGACGTGGCTGAAGGCATGGCCGGGTGGGTCGGCGCCTACTTCCAGGGCGTCAGCGACGATCGGCGCCAGTTCATGCTGCGCACCGAATACGGCGGCATGAACGAGGTCCTGG
>Ga0181520_10003297_pt1 | contig 28567 bp, 32 predicted proteins | sample PEATcosm2014_Bin_29_FD_132451 | JGI IMG/M metagenome (GOLD analysis project Ga0181520, IMG submission 132451) | Peatland microbial communities from MTU Mesocosm Facility, Houghton, MI, USA - PEATcosm2014_Bin02_30_metaG | ecosystem: Environmental > Terrestrial > Soil > Wetlands > Peat | place...
GGAACTACGTATTCCATCCAAATTGATGCCTATGATGCCGCAGGGAATATTTCGGGACTATCGAACTTCATCATCGGCACGACCGCTTCCTCAACGGGCGGTGGCGACACGACGCCGCCAACCACAAGCATCACATCTCCTTCAAATGGTGCCACCGTATCGGGCACGGTATCCGTCGCCGCGACCGCTTCCGACAATGTGGGCGTGAGCAAAGTGGAGTTCTACATCGATGGCGTACTCTCGGGCACCGACACCGCATCGCCGTACACCTTCTCCTTTGATTCGACCGCACTCGCGAATGGATCGCACACGCTCACCACGAAGGCATACGATGCCGCCGGCAACAGCGCCGTCTCCGCAGGAGTTACCATTACCGTATCGAACGTGGCGCTTCCGCCGTTCCAGATCACCAGCGTCACTGCGACTCCTTCGAGCACGAGCGCGAACCTCACGATCACCACGAATGAACTCGCGAGCATCCGCGTCCAGTACGGCACGTCGCTTTCGTATGGCAATACGACCCCGGCCTCCCCGGAACTTACAACAATCTATGAGAATCTGACGGGGCTCAAGGCGAATACCACTTACAACTATCGTATCCTTTCCATCCCGCAAGGATCCACGACCACCATCACCTCCCAGAATTACACCTTTAAGACGGCCGCAAGCACGGGAGGGCACGGGCATAGCGGTAAGTAGGTAAGTAGGAAGATTTGCTTTGCGTGGGGGTGTAACGCAATAACATCACAGCGAAGGCGTGGGACGGAGCTGTGATGTCATCGTGAGCCTCCCTTATCCACTAGGGAGAAAAACTTTAGAAACCTCGATTTTGCTGTCTTTTGAAATCACAATTTGTGATTTCAAAAGACAGGGTTCGTGCTGGATATATCCAGCACGAGCTATAGTGTCCGCGGGTAGCTCGTCATAGCTTGACGGGCATTTTTTTTGCCCTATAATTCCTATTAGCACTCACTAGTCACGAGTGCTAAAATATTCAAAATAATAAAAGCATATGAATTTTAAACCATTATCAAACCATTTATTCCTTGAGCCGATAGAGGAAGAAAAGACCACGGCGAGCGGTATCGTCCTGCCGGACACGGCGGAAAAGGAAAAGCCGGTGAAGGCAAAAGTGATCGCGGTCGGGCCGGGCAAGAAGAACGACAAAGGCGAGCTTCAGCCGATGTCGGTGAAAGTTGGCGATACGGTACTTTTTAAAAAATATGGCCCGGATGAATTGGAACTTGATGGAAAGAAATATCTGGTCGGCGATGAGGATGACATATTAGCAATAATCGAATAAACGCCTTACGGCAACATTACTATGGCAAAACAAATCAAATTCAACGGAGAGGCGCGCGCTTCCATCAAAAAAGGGATCGACAAGCTGGCGGACGCCGTTAAGGTGACGCTCGGCCCTCGTGGCCGCGCGGTCGTGATCGAGAAAGGCTATGGCGCACCGCAGGTCACATTCGACGGCGTGACCGTCGCGAAGGAGATCGAGCTTGAAGATAAGTGGGAGAATCTTGGCGCGGAGTTCATCAAGCAGGCGGCGGATAAGACGAACGATAATGTCGGCGACGGCACGACGACCGCGACCGTGCTTGCGCACGCGATGATCGACGAAGGAGAGAAAGTGATCCGCGAGAAAGGCTTCAACGTGATCCAGCTTGCCGAAGAATTGCGGAAGGCGAGCGGCGCGGTGGTAAAAGCGCTTGAGAGTCAGCGCGAGCTTATTAATGATAATAAGAAGATAAAAGAGGTGGCGACGCTTTCCGCAAAGGACGAGGAGATCGGCGGCCTCATCGCGACAGTCATGGAAAAAGTGGGCAAGGAGGGCATTGTGACCGTTGATGATTCAAACACGATTGGCAGCTCGTACGAGCTCGTCGAAGGCATGCAATTCGATCGCGGGTATGTTTCGCAGTACATGGTGACGAACCAGGAGAAAATGGAGTCGGTGCTTGAAGAGCCGTACGTGCTCGTGACGGACAAGAAAATTTCTTCAATTCAGGATATTCTGGCATTGCTCGAAAAAATCGTGGCGAGCGGCAAAAAAGAATTACTTATCGTTGCCGATGATGTTGATGGCGAAGCGCTCACAACGCTCATCGTGAACAAGCTTCGCGGGATATTCAACGTGCTCGCGGTAAAGGCGCCGGGTTTTGGCGATCGCAAGAAAGAAATGCTGCAGGATATCGCGACGGTCACCGGCGCATCGTTCATCTCGGAAGAGCTTGGCAAAAAGTTCGAGAACACGGAGCTCGCTGATCTTGGCCGCGCACGCCGCGCGGTTTCCACAAAGGACGTGACGACGATCGTTGATGGCAAGGGCGATAAGAAAGATATCGAAGCGCGCGTTATACAGATCAAAGCCCAGATCAAAAAGAGCGATTCGGATTTTGATAAAGAGAAACTGCAGGAGCGGTTGGGCAAACTTTCTAACGGCGTCGCCGTCATTAAGGTTGGCGCGCCGACGGAAGTTGCGCAGAAGGAGCTAAAACAGCGCGTTGACGACGCCGTCGCCGCGACCCGCGCCGCGATGGAAGAAGGCATTGTGCCGGGCGGTGGCATTGCGCTTTTGAACGTCAACTTCGAGTTATTCTCAAAGCCGGAGGCGGAGAAGACGGTAAAGGCTGCGGCGATCTCGATCTTGCGCCGCGCACTCGAATCGCCGGTGCGCGCAATAATAGAGAATAGCGGTGAGTCTGCGGATCGCGTGATCGATGAGCTCGCCAAGCGCAACAACGAACCGTGGAAGGGATTCAACGCGCTCACGAATAAGACGATGGGCGATCTTCGCGAAGCCGGCATCATCGATCCGCTCAAGGTGACGCGCACCGCGTTCATGAACGCGGTCTCCGTCGCGGCAAACTATCTGACGATCGGTGCCGCGGTAACGAACATCCCGGAAAAGAAAGACGCGATGCCGGGTGGCATGGGAGGTGGGATGCCGGGCATGGGTGGGGACTACTAGCAAAAAACAAAGAGGCACATTGCTTTAGGGTACGGCGTTCCGGTCTGCTGACCGGCCGCCTCGGCGCTCGCTGCCTTCGCGGCTCCGCGACGCCCCTAAAGCAATGTGCCTCTTTGTTTTTTTATTAGGCCGTGGAAGAGGAAATAAAATTCAAGACTATTGGGTGTCTGGGCGAAGGATGTCAGAACCAACTCAGGAGGATTGACGCGAATGGTCCTACCGAGATTGATCCTTACGGCGATGGGACACCTGGCAATCCATATCTGCTTTGGCAGACCCAACTGCAGTAGTTTGTGAAGCAGCTCTTTTGATTCTGAACTAACTAGGCCCCGAAAATTTTCGGGGCCGATTTTTTTAGAAAAATTCCAATGCCGACCAGTCGCATTACCTTTCTATAAATACCTACTATTGGGATGGATGGGAGGATCCTACATTGATGTCAAGCGCTACCCAATTTTTGCCCTGTTGCATCTCTAAGATATCTGCGAGGTCGCCAACCTTAAGATCGGAGAGAGAGACCGTGGGTCTGTATTGTCCCGCTGTGGCGGTGCCTTTTCTGACCTCTGTTTGGGGAATGAGTTGCAACGTCACCTCTCCTGATAAATGCGAAGGATCAATAATACTATTTTGTGACGTATTATTCTGTGATGGGGTACCGTAATATAGATACAATTTTCCAGTTAAAAGCATGCTTTGAAGGTTAACGCCCGTTATAAAGATGGACTGTTCGCTTGATGTTACATTTAGAAATACTTGTTTTGCCAAAATTGACCCATCTGCTTGAGGGATGCCTCGTACTATGACATTATCACCAACTGCGATATCTTGGAACGGCACGTCCGTCTGATTTGCGATAATGCTCGTCTTGGGGACTACTTCATAGGTGGTTGTCACCATAGCTCGGCATGCATCACCGCATCCCCAATAATCAAAAGTCTCTTCAGTTGAATTTACTGAAGCCACTTTGAAGGATGGATACACCCGGGCGATTCCAGGGTAAGGGAAAGTCTCTGCCTGAACGGTCGCAGAAGTGTCAACAAGTGTCGATGTTGGGGTAGGGGTTGATGAGGCAGACGTGGTCGACGTGGTATTAATGCTTTGGGATACGCTAGGGGCGGCCTCATTTTTACTCAAGAAAACGAGCCAGACGCTCGCGACCGTAATTAGAATTAGTATAAAAACACCCCAAATCATTTTCTTTTTCATATCCGCATTATAACACATAGGGGCGAGGGACAGCCGTTCCCTAATAAAAAAATAATGTTGTTTCTAGGGAATATTACAAGAGAACCGAAGTGGCCAGTAAGCAAATCAAGCAGAAGCTTAAAGTGCTTATGGGCCGTCGCCCATCTAAGGATGAAATCCGACTGCGCCGATCGAGGGGATATATAATAATATTTAACTTTGAGATGCGACACACTATTCTGGATGACATATAATAGCGCAACTAACCGGTGTTGCAATTCGTACTATAGTGGTATAATACAGACATGATGTGGATCCTCATTGCGATAATAGTAGTTATTCTCTTTTGGCTTATTTTGGCCTATAACGGGCTTGTCCAGGCGCGAACGCGCACGCAGGAAGCGTATTCGGACATTGATGTCCAACTCAAGCGTCGCTACGACCTGATTCCGAATCTCGTTTCCACCGTGCAGGGATATGCCGCGCACGAGAAGACGGTGTTCGAAGATGTGACGAAGGCTCGTACTGCGGCCATGTCTGCGACCGGCCCCGCAAAGGCGGACGCGGAGAACCAGCTTTCGGGCACGCTCAAATCGCTCTTTGCGGTCGCGGAGAACTATCCGGATCTCAAGGCGAACCAGAACTTCCTCCAGCTCCAGGCTGAACTTACCGATACCGAGGACAAGATCCAGGCGGCACGGCGCTTCTACAACGGTATGGTGCGCGATCTCAACACAAAGATCCAGGTCTTCCCGACGAATATCTTTGCAAATATGTTCGGCTTCACCAAAATGGATTTCTTCGGCAACGATCTTAGCGACGCGGAGAAGCAGCCGGTGGCGGTAAAGTTTTAAGCTACGCCCGCATGTTTTGTGATCATGATAAGAATAATGCTCACAAAACATGCGGGCGTAGCTTTTCAATATAATAAAAAAAGAAATGGCAGCTAACCTCTATACTCTTCAAGCTTCGAATGTGCGTCGGACGTGGCTACTGTTCATCGTCTTTTTTTTGGTCGTCGGCGCGCTCGGGTACGCGATCTCGATGTATTACGGTGACCCGACATTTTTGATCGGCGCGATCATCTTTAGTATCGTCTATTCGTTCATCAGCTATTATTCGTCGGCCTCGATCGCGCTTTCGCTCGCGCGCGCGAAGCAGATTCAAAAGAGCGACAACCCGATGTTGTGGAATATCGTTGAAAATCTTTGCATCACCGCCGGGCTGCCGATGCCAAAGCTGTATATCACGCCGGAGTTGCAGATCAACGCGTTCGCAACGGGCCGTGATCCGCAGCACGCAGCGGTGGCTGTGACGGCAGGCGCGCTCCAGCGGTTGGATAAGGATGAGCTTCAGGGCGTCATTGCGCACGAGCTTTCGCATGTGGGCAATCGCGACATTCTCGTTTCCACCGTAGCTGCGGTGCTCGCCGGCATCATTTCTTTGATCGCAGACATCTTTTTGCGCTCGCTTATGTTTGGCGGGTTCGGTGGCGGCCGCGGACGGGGAGGCAATAACGGCGAGGCCCAGGAGGTATTCTTTATCGCCGCGATCGTGCTATCGATCCTGGCACCAATCGGCACGATGCTAATCCAGCTCGCCATCTCGCGCCGCCGCGAATCGCTTGCCGACGCGTCGGGAGTGCTGCTCACGCGCTATCCGGAGGGACTCATCTCCGCTCTCCAAAAGATCCAGCTCGACACGACGCCGATGGCGACCGCCAAGGACTCCACCGCGCATATGTGGCTTGATACGCCGTTCAAGGGCAAGGGCGCTTCGTGGTGGCACACGCTCTTTGCGACCCATCCGCCGATCGAACAACGTATCAAGGCGTTGCAGCAGATCTCGGTATAAAAGCGTTTTTCTGCGCTTTTTTCGATACTCGCCCGGCAAAAATTTAATATAGTTTTAATGTCATGTGTGCTATATAATAGGGATGGAAATGCTCACCGAGTTTATCAACAAAAAGATCAAACAAGCGCGGTATAAAATACTCGAGGACGGCACCTATTTTGGAAGGATACCGGGTATTAAAGGTATTTGGTCAAATGCAAAAAATCTGGAGGATTGCCGTAAGGAATTACAAGAAGTGCTGGAGGAGTGGATGGTGCTAAAGATCGTCAGGCAGGAAAAAATTCCTGGTTTAAAGATGAATATCGATCGCCGATTATTGGTAGCACGTTAACATGGCAAGATCTTATTCGCATGCCCAAAAGCATTTCCTGGCGGAAATTGGTAAAGAAATTGAAGCGGTTGGGGTTTGTCGGCCCGCATTCGGGAGGGCGGCATCTTTTAATGGAGAAGGGTGACTTTAAGGTAAGCATCCCAAATCCTCATCGCGGCGATATTTCAAAAGGGCTAGTTGCTGAAATTCTCCGGGAAATAGATATGAAGGTAGAAGAGTGGGAAAGATTATAAATGATAAATATGAAGTATAAATTCTCGAAAACCGTCGTGGTCGCTCTCGGCGGTTCTATTGTCCATCCCGACGGTATAGATGTGCGATTTTTAAAAGGTTTTAAAAAGTTTCTTGCGCCGTTCCTACGTCGTGGTATCAAATTTGTATTAGTGGTTGGCGGCGGAAAATTATCGCGTAATTTTCAGGAGGCGGCCGGACGCGTGAGCCGGGTGACGGACGAAGACATGGACTGGATCGGCATCCATGCCACGCGGCTCAACGCGCATCTGCTCCGCACGATCTTCCGCGACGTTGCGGACCCGGTCATTATTGATAGTCGCGGCAAGATAAAAAAGCTTCGCGCGCCGATAACGATCGCGTCCGGCTGGCGGCCGGGTTGGTCCACGGATTATGTGGCCATGCGCATCGCGGCGGACTTTGGTGCGCGCGAAGCAGTCATCGCCGGCAAGCCCGCGCATGTGTACAACAAGGATCATGCCAAGCACGCGGATGCCGTGCCGTTCCACGAGCTTACCTGGCGTGAATATCGGAAGTTGATTCCCGCGAAGTGGAAGCCGGGCCTCCACGCTCCCGTCGATCCTGTCGGTGCCGCGCTTGGCGCGCGAGAGGGTGTCCGGGCGATCATCATCGACGGCCGCAACATGAAGAATTTCGCTGCGCTCTTGAATGGAAAGGAATTTAAAGGTACCATCATCGGAGGAAAGTGAGCGCCTAAGGGCGCTATAAAGAAAGCGCAAAGGCGCGATGGAGAGGTCGCATAGTGGTCTAGTGCGCAGTCCTGGAAAGACTGTGTGTCGAAAGGCACCGAGGGTTCGAATCCCTCCCTCTCCGCCAAAGCTTTGACATAATCATCTTTAGCTAATATCATTCGCGCAGGAGGAAGAGTCAGATGGAATATCGGGTTTGCCATTGCGAATCTTTCTATCCTGATGGAGATGGCGACGACGAGCATCGTAGCAAGAGGGAGGAATTCGTCGCAGTCGATGACAATGAGGCGGAGACCAAATTTAAAAAAATGCAGGAAAGGCCCAGCCCCATGAGGTGTGTTCGTAGTAATTTTACTCTTGCCAGGATTGACCAACGGGAAAAGTTGACACGGCTGGCCATACGCACCCGTTAGTGAGCCATCGTATTGAACATCTATGGGCGTATAGTGGAGGTTTTCGCCTCCACTATTTTTTTAGAACAGAATATCAACTTAGTTTGCGCCAGCTGCCCGCGGTTGGACACGCGCGATAAGATTTGTTATAAAGTTAGCGGTCACGCGGAGGTGATTGATGAAAACGAAGGGGGTTTCTGTTGACGGGAAGCAGTTCCTGGGAGGCACGCGGTTTCCCATACAGCAATGCCAGGAGGGCGGCAACTTTGATTGGAGCGATCCTATTCCTGCCGACGGGGATGGTGGATCTTATCAGGTCGCAAAGCTGCTCGAGTTGGCCATAATCGCGGTGAAGTTTCAGCCGGTTACGCAATGGACGGTATTCTTCCCGGCAGGGGCGGTGGTGCTGGTCCTTCGGGGGCAGCTCACAGTAGCTGATCAGTCCACGGAATTCAATGGAAAGCGAAAGTTTGGATACCCGATGTACTTGCTTGAGGGTTTTGAAATGAAGCAGGTCAAGCCGGCGACGTACGCGAATTTGGTTTCCTGCGATCAAGAAACCGTATTCCTTCTTTTCCAACCCGGCGGGATGGAATTCACAATGCTCTTGCAATAAACTGTTGGGCTTGCCGCTTTTGGCAAGCCCGTTTTTTTATCTGAATCTTAGCTCATTCGAGCCCCCCCGCATCTCCTACCCGCCAGCAACAGTAAACTAAAATTAAAATATCTTATTTACGAGCTCCTCCACGCCCGCGCCGGTCGCCGAAGAATAGGGGACGACGGGCAAGCCATGCGCGAGGTCGATGATCGTTTGCATGCGCGCATCGTATTCGCTGCGCGGTATCTTATCGATCTTGTTCGCCACAATGACGATATTTTTTTGATGTTCGCGCAGGAGCGCCAGCATCTCGAGGTCGTTCTTTGAAGGACCGACGTTCGCGTCGAGCACGAGCACTGCCGTGTGCTGCTCATGCTCCGAATCAAAAAGATACCACCAGTTCAGCTTCTGCAGGCTCTCGCGGATCTTTTCGGGGACTTTCGCGAATCCGTATCCCGGCAGGTCAAGCAGGTAGAATTTATTATTGATCGAATAGAGGTTGATCTCCTGTGTAAGCCCGGGCGTGTCGCTCGTGCGCGCGAGGCCTTTTTGCCGCGTCAGCGAGTTAATGATGCTCGACTTGCCGACGTTCGACCGGCCGATAAGCGCCACCTGCGGCGTGCCGTCGGATAGCAACTCGTCGGTGCCGTTTACGCCCCGCATAAATTTTGCCGAATGTATTTGCATATGCTGATGAGAAAAAAGTTATTCCCGATATTATTCCTCCGCGCCGCCTTCTTCTAATATCTTCAACATGGTGTCGATCTTGGCGTTCATGGCTGCGATCTGGCGAGTGAGGTCGGCGATGCTCTTTCCCTCGGGTGCAGCGCCGATGGATCGTGTTGGGCTCGCAAAGCGCGCGGGAGCTGCGGAAAAACTTTTCTTGCCGCGCAATGCCTCACGCGGGGTGCCGAAGCAATCTTTGCAATATACGGGCTTCGTGCCATCCGGGCGGAAGGGGACCTGACACTTTTTGCCGCAGTTGCTGCACACGGCATCGAATTTTTGGAACGCTTCGCCGCGGCTGCCGCGGGCGTCGCGCGTGCCTACGGATCTACGGTACGGCTTCTGGAATTTGTTCATCCACGAAGGGTAGCCTTTTCCGGCGTTAAAAGCAATTTTCCGGCCTGTTTTTTCATATCGGGGTGATTGCCGGGGTCAGTATGGTATAATGGATGGATATGGACGAAACCGCCCTCCGGAGGAGTATTCCCGATTCAGTGCTCCCGTACCCAAAAGGATTCCGCAACCGGTCGAAGTATATTTTTTGGAAGGCCATTTACCCCATCCATGGCACTGGTAGGGACTTTTTGCTGTCTTTGGGAGTTCTCCATCACGAAGGCAAGCAGAATTACCTGCTTGGGCATATCGCCCCCGGGCGGACGATGGAGGAATTCGTTAAATATCTCGAAACCAGGCAGTGCAGGAACCATTTCATCGCGCTGAGGGATGATGATGAGGTGGTGAGCGTTCGGCGGGTGGTGGATTTTGAACATCAGTATCATCTGCGCATATTCAAAGACGGGGAAGTGCGCGGGCATTACGAATTTACGCCGGAAAGCCATCCGAAGTGGCATATGGAAAAAGTAGGGCAGGAACCGCGCCGCGAAGAGTTCCTAGAGATCCTTGGGGACTGGATCGTCCCTGCATCGGAAGATTTGATCAAGCGTGCGAGCGAACCCGCGAGCGTTACGCGAATCCTGGGAAGAAATCCGTTTTGATCTTTGCCGCCGGCACGCCCATCCCGCGCAAGGTTTTTTTGAACGCGTTCGTCATCGTGTGCGTGCCGGAAATATAGAATATGCGCTCGGAATAATCGGGAAGGTCTTTTTTAATGATATCGGCGGTAAGCCGGTTGCCGCCGTCGGTGATCGTGTAGATGGTTTTCATCCCTAATTTCTGCGCCGCTTCGTCAAAGAGCGTGCGGTACGCGACCTCGCTTGCGGTGCGGTTGGAATAAAAGAGGACCATGTCGCGTTTTTCGCCGTGGTCAATAAGATCTTTTACCATGCTGCGGAACGGGGTAATGCCGATGCCGCCTGCGATGAATGCCAGTTTTTGCTTTGGATCTTTTGGTAAGGTGAACTCGCCGGCGAGCTGGCCCGCCACGATCGTGTCGCCCGGCTGGAGCGCGAGAAGTTTCTTTTTGAAGCTGCTCGATGGCTCATAGAATTTGACGCCGAGCTGCAACGTGTCTTCCGTCGGCGAAGACGCGATCGTAAAGTAGCGGCGGTTGCCGCGGCCATCCACTTTGTCGTGGCCGAGCGTCCACTCAAGATATTGCCCGGGTCGGAACGATAATTTTTTGTCGGTGGCAAACGTGAAGTGATAGATATCGTTGCTGACCGCCTCTTTTTTCTGCAGCGTGAGCACGCGCTTTCCCTTTGGGCTCACGATGAACGAGAAGATATTGCCGACGAGCAGCGCGAGCTCCGGCGAGGAATTGATCGCGCCGACGGCGATAAACGGCGAGAAGAGCGCGCCGACGATGGCGCCGTAGATCATGCGCCATGTGCGCGTGGGCGGCGTGGTGAGCGGCTCGGTGAGCATGATGGACGCAAAGAAGAAGAGCGGGGTGTGAACGAGCGCTTTTCGGATCGTCGAGACCGGGTCATAGCCCGCATGGGTCACAATGTCGCTTGCGAGCGCAAACGCAAAGAACGTGAGCGCGAGGTCGAAGCGCTGGATCTTGCGGAGCACGAGCGCGCCGCCCACAATTACGAACGCCATCATCGGCAGGTTTCCGCCGATCCACCAGCTTGCATACTGGCCGAACGCAAGCGCGGTTACCGCCACGGCAAACGCCGCCGGGTTGAAGATATGTTTTTTATCGATCGCAAAGATATACTTCGACGCCATCGCGAGCACCGCCGCCCACGCGAGGAACGTGACGGTCGCGACGTCGGTCGGCATGCCCGGCGTGATGATGAGCGCAAGGATCAGCGCGGTGATGTACACGGATTCGCTGTTTGGCTGGGCGCTCATGATCCGCGCGAGGATGCCGTTCGCCACCCATGCGACAATTACGAGAAATAGGGTGGAGAAGACGATGGCGATCGGGCTGTAGGGGAGGATACCGAACGCGCCGAAGATCGCCGCGATCGCGAGGAGAGCGATCAGGTAATACATCACAAGGCGGTACATTGTGATGCTATTCAGGAATCGATCGATGATGTTCATGCTGTTTACGCTATGGTATATTTTTCGAATCCGGTCGTCATGGTGGCGACCCCCTTTGTATCTATTATATAACCTTCGTAGCCACGGAGCCGTTCGATAAAGTTGATGCCGTCCACGCCCATGGCAAATGCGGCGGTGGCGAAGCGGTCGGCGTCGTGGATGTTGGGGCCGATCACAGTGAGGCTCACGATGTCGCTCACCGGCGCATTGCCACCGCGCGGATTATAGATGTGCAGGCCGCGGATGTACGTGCCGGAGGTGGCGACGCCCTCGGTGTTCACATACATCACTTTTATATTCTCGATCGCGTTAAACGGATTTTTGATGCCGACCGCCCATTTTTTGCCGTCCGCGTTATGGCCATGCGGTTGGATGTCGCCGCCCGCATCGACATAAAAATTCTTAAGCCCTTTTTTCTCAAGCAGCTTTGCGGCGTTCCAAATCGCCCATCCTTTTACCAGCCCGGACGGATCGAATTTTCCGTTTGGCGTTTTGATATCAAAATAGCCGTTCGTTTCTTTTTTTGTTTCCTCGCACATCGCAAAGACAACCTGCATTTCTGCGCTCGCATCCGCAAGCACGAGTGTGCCGTCGTTGATTGCGGTTATCTCGCTTGTGCTTTTGTATGTGCTGAACGTTTCGTCGATGTGCGCGAAGTAATCGTAGACCTCATCAAAAACCGCCGCCGTTGCCTGCGGATCGACGATCTCAATAGTGATGGGCATGCCCATCATGAGACGGGTCTGCTTCATCTAGTTCTTTGCCTGTGCCAGTGCAACGGCGAGTGATTCGTTGAACGCCTGGCTATCTTGCGTGGCGCCGGAAACAGTGTTGACGTTGGCGCTCTGCGCGGCGATCGCTTCCTGCTTTAGCGCCGGGAGGGCGAATGCGCTCACCTCGCTTGAGTTACCGCCGCTCGGAGCCTGAGGGAACGTCACGTTGGTGATAAGGCCGCCTTTTATCGTGACCACCGCCTGGAGCTTGCCGTAGAACGCGTCGGCGACGCTGCCGGTGTAGGTGCCATCTTTGTACTGGCCGATCGTGCCAGTGGTTGTGCCACCACTTGTGCTACCGGAACCGCTTCCCGTACCCGTGCCGCCCGAGGTCGTACCACCGCTTACGGTGCCGGTTGCCGGCGCCGGATCGGTGGTGGTGGGCGTCGTTGTTGATACGACCGCCACCGGCGTAGAGCCTTTATTGGCAAACACGAGATATGCCACAAACGCGACCACCAAAACCCCCGCAATAATGTATTTTTTCATGGGTTATATAGGTTATTTTATAGCTAAAAGTATACCTTTTCCGATACGATTCGGCGAGCGACTTTGGTGCGGGGTCTTATAATTTCTTTGCGAGTTCCTCGGCCTCTTGCACCATTGCTTCAAGGCTTACTTTTATGCCGTTTTCCCAGAAATCCTTCTTTGTGGGATCAAGTTCAAAGGGCGCCAGCAGTTGCATAACATCCTTTGTGCTCCCCGAGCGGAGCAGGTCAAGGTAGAACGGTTCGAAACGGTCGCCAAAGCGGGTTTGTTGTGCATAGAGACTTTGTGTTAATAGTTCGCCGAAGGCGTAGCCGTATACATAGAAGGCACGCTGGAAATGCGACACATAGCTCCAAAGGTGTTCGGTGTCCTCATAGGTGAAAATTTCGCCATCGTTGCCATACAATTCTTTGACGGTCTGCAGCCAGATAACATCAAGTTCTTCCACGGAAAGTTTTTTCGGTTCAGCCCAGGTTTTATAACTTGCATCCATGCCGTGCAGACGTCGCTCAAAGTTCGAAAAACCGATCTGTCGCACGACCGTGTTGATGTTCCCGTCGATCTTTTCCATGATGAGCGCGAGGAGTGCTTTCGTATCGCCTTTCTCTTTTAATTGTTTTTTAAGGAAATTGAATGTGGTCATCTCGCCGAACACGGATGCGGTCTCTGCGTAGGCGATCGGTGCTTGCGCCATGAGCGGGCCCTGTGCCGCGCCGGCAAGCATGCCGTGCACGCCATGCCCGAGCTCGTGGGCGAGCGTCATCACATCGTTATTTGAGCCAAGATAATTGAGAAAAACGAATGAGGTGGGATGATTACCCGGAAGTACCACGGAATAATTGAAGGCTCCGCCGCGGCGCCCCTGAGTGACGGGAGCGTCGATGCGGTAAGTGGCGACAAAATCCTTTACGAGACCGGCGAGCGTAGGACTAAAGCTTTGATAGGCCGCGAGGACCGTTTCCATACCCCTATCGAATGGTATGATCGTGGAATCGGTAAACGGCATTGATGCGTTCCGGTCGCTCCACTTCAATTTTTCCATTCCCAACAATTTTGCTTTCAACGCATAGTATCGCCGTGCAAGCGGACCGGCAGTCGTCGTCACTGCCTCGTGTAACGCGTCCACCACTGCGTCGGGAATGCGATTGGATTTATTGCGCGCATCCATCGGATTCTTGTAGCCGCGTTCACGGCGTTCCACGGCTATCGCTCCGGAAACCACGTAGAGTGATTGCGCGGAATATTTTGCAAAATGTCCTCCAAGCCCTGCGTTGATGACCTTGAGCGCCTCGGCTCGCTCTACGGGATCTTTTGCGTTGGTGAGTACGCTAAGCAGCTCGGTAAGAGTTTTTTCCTCTCCGCGGAAACTTAATCTGATGTCGGCCTCCACTTCGTCAAAGAACTCGCTCCACGATCCGGGGCCGAATGGCGAACGCTTTGCGAGCGCTCCTTCCACTGGTTCCGTTAATAGGTGTGGTTTGAAGACGCGCGCGTGATCGATCCACGGGCGATGGCGTGCCACTATTGCATCGGCGGCATACAACTTCTCAAGTGCCGCATCGTCAAGCGCGACGAGTTCGATATCAAAGAATGTGAGATAATTTCCACCCGCTTCGCTCGAGATCTGATCCGCAGTCGCCATCTTTGCCTTCACCGCAGCATCGGCAACGTTAGCGCTCTGCTTAAGATAGAGGTATACGAATATTTTTTCCGCGAGCATATTGATCTCTGAAAGATCGGTGATCGCCGAGCCAAGCTTTTCTGCGAGCTTCCCCTTGTAGCCCTCATAAAACTTCTTTTCGAGCACTACAAGATCAGCAATGTCTTTATCAATCTGCGGATCATCGATACCTGCGTAGAATAAACTGAGATCCCAGCGCACCTGCTCCGTCCCAAGAGTGTTGTTTTCCATGGGTAAAGTATAAATGGCATCGGTCATAATGTAAAAATCCGCCAGTTTAGATAGTTTTAATCGGCATTGGTGTACGCTCCAATGTATGACAACAAAAAAACTATCTGCGGTGCTTGTCGCGCTCCTCGCGACCGCTTCCGCGTTCGTTCCGTTCGGTGGCGCCGCAAACGCGGCGTATCGGTTCTCGGATTTTCAGGGGAAGCCGCCGGTGCACGTGTACAAGTCGGCGCAATTGAAGCCTTCCGGCGTGACACCGGCGGAAATAAAAAAGATCTATAACCTTCCCGCCACCGGCGGGAAGGGGACGATCGCGCTCATCGATGCGTACGACGACGCAAATATGGAAAGCGATCTTGCGGCGTTCGACAAGCAGTTCAACCTTCCGACGTGTACTACGGCGAATAAGTGTTTTGAAAAGCATGAGATGGCGAGCGGCACCGCGGCGAACAGCGGATGGGCGATGGAGACATCGCTCGACGTGGAATGGGCGCATGCGATCGCGCCCGCCGCAAAAATATTGCTGGTAGAGGCAAAGACGCCGAGTGGCGCAAACTTATTGAGCGCCATCGATTATGCGGCGTCGCGCAAAGATGTCGTTGCGATCTCGATGAGCTGGGGCGGTGCGGAATTTTCCGACGAGCTTTCGTACGATTCGCACTTTGTGGACAAAGCGAACGCCGCCGCCGCGTTCTTTGCTTCGTCGGGCGACGATGGCACGGGGGCGAGCTGGCCCGCGTCCTCGCCGAACGTGATCGGCGTGGGTGGCACATCGCTTTCGCTTGCGTCGAGCGGCGCGCTCATTGCCGAAAGTGCGTGGTCGGGAAGCGGCGGCGGGGTAAGCGCGTACGAAAAGGAACCGTCGTGGCAGACGGCGTACAAAATTTCAAAAGCCAACGGCATGCGCGCGATTCCGGATGTTTCGTATGATGCGGATCCCGCATCCGGCTATCCCGTTTACCTTTCGACCGGCACGGGCAGCAAGGCGAAGGGTTCATGGAACACCGTCGGCGGCACGAGCGCCGGCGCTCCGCAGTGGGCCGCGATCCAGGCGCTCGGCGGCACCGCCGTACTTGCCAAGTTTTACACCGACAAGGCCTCCACGAGCACACTCAAATATTTCCGCGATATCACGAGCGGCTCGAACGGCGATTGCACCTATTATTGCAGTGCGCGTAAGCGGTACGACTATGTGACGGGCTTAGGGAGCCCGCAGACGATAAAATTCTAAAGGTCATTAAAAAAACATTAAATCATTTTTGACTTTATGGCGGTAAAGACTATGATCAAAACAAATATAAAACCCATTACAATGGATGCCATTTACACAATCTTAAGTAGCGCAGTGACTGCATTGCTCTTCACGGCAGGATGGTCCATTGCGGTCGGAAGAAGATTGCAAACCATCGATGACCTGAAAACTGGATTCATCCGCCTCGAAGGAGATATAAAATGCCTGGAAGAAAGCATCATGAAGCTGGTAGATTGCACATCCAGGTTCGAAGGAAAGGTGGACGAGATGGCGTCCCGGGTTTCTTCTATCGAGGTAAAAATGGGAGCCAAATAGCCTTTGGATTTTTCGTTCAAAACGTGCTAAAATACCTGTATTGCCGTAGGGGCATTTTTTAACGAAAAGTAAGCGAAAAACCCAATAAAAATGGCTGAAAAAGAACCAAATAAGGAGGTAAAAAAAGCGTCAAAAGCCCCGGTTAAGTCTGGGGCGGGGCAGAACAATAAAGGCAGCGCTACGTACGGCGCAAAAGATATCACCGTTCTTGAAGGGCTTGAGCCGGTTCGGCTTCGTCCGGGCATGTATATCGGTTCCACGAGCGCGACGGGTCTTCACCACTTGATTTGGGAGATCGTAGACAATGCGATCGACGAGGTAATGGCGGGCTATGCCAAGAACATCACCGTAGAGCTTTTACCCGACAACAAAGTAAGCGTCACGGACGACGGTCGCGGCATCCCGGTGGACATCCATCCGCAAACAAAAAAGTCCACACTCGAGACCGTCATGACCGTGCTCCACGCCGGAGGAAAATTCGGCGGCGAGGGATACAAAGTCTCTGGTGGCCTGCACGGCGTCGGCGCATCAGTCGTGAATGCCCTCTCGTCATGGGTCAAAGTGGAAGTGGAGCGTGACGGAGGATTGTATGTTCAGGAATACAAGCGCGGCAAGCCGGAATATAAAGTGAAGAGGCTCGGTGCGTCCAAGCGCCACGGAACGAAGACCACGTTTTCTCCCGACCCCGAGATCTTTTCGGAGATGGAGTTCAACGACAAAGTGATTCTGGAGCGTCTGCGCCAGCAGGCATACCTCACAAAGGGCGTTCGCATTAATTTCTACGATCGCCGCTTGCCGGTGCCGTACTTTTACGGATTTTATTTCGAAGGCGGCGTGCTCTCGTACGTAAAATATCTTTCCCAGAAAAAGAATCGCCTCAACGAGGATATCTTTTATGTGGAAAAGGAGGCGGAAAAGCTCGACATCGAAGTCGCGTTCTTGTATGTGGACGATGTGCGCGTGCAGGAGATGAGCTTTGCGAATAACATTTACACGCCGGAAGGCGGCATGCACCTCACCGGATTTCGTTCCGCGCTCACGCGCACGCTTAACAACTACGCCCGCGCGGAAGGGTGGCTTAAAGAAAAAGAAGAGAATCTGACGGCGGACGATGTTCGGGAAGGTCTGGTCGCCGTCATTTCGGTAAAGCTCCGCGATCCGCAGTTCGAGGGGCAGACGAAGGCAAAGCTTGGCAATCCCGAGGCGCGCACCGCAACCGAGGCCGTCATCAACGAGGCTCTTAAGGAATTTTTGGAAAAGCATCCGGCCGAGGCGAAGTCGATCATCCAAAAAGTGATCCTGACCGCAAAGGCGCGGCTTGCGGCAAAGGCGGCGCGCGAGACGGTGCTGCGCAAGGGCGCGTTCGAAGGGCTCACGCTTCCGGGCAAGCTCGCCGACTGTACGTCAAAGATCGCCGCCGAGTCCGAGCTGTTCATCGTAGAGGGAGACTCCGCAGGAGGCACGGCCAAGCAGGGCCGCAATCGGCACACGCAGGCGATCCTTCCGCTCCGCGGCAAGCCGCTCAACGTGGAGCGCGCGCGGCTCGACAAGATGCTCGCGAACGCGGAAGTCCGCTCGCTCGTCATTGCGATCGGCACCGCGATCGGCGAGGAGTTCAACCTGGAGAAGCTGCGCTATCACAAGATCATCATTATGACGGATGCGGACGTTGACGGTGCACACATTCGCACGCTCTTGCTCACATTGTTCTATCGCTACTTCCGCGAGGTAGTGGACGGTGGCTATGTGTACATTGCCCAGCCGCCGCTCTATCGCATTCAGCTCGGAAAGAATGTTCGTTACGCGTTCACGGACGAAGAAAAAGACAAGATCATTGCGGAAATGCAAAAGAACGCGCCGGCGCTTCCGGCAAAAGGAGCAAAAGCCGCGGCTGCGAAGGGCGGCAAGAAAGCCAAACCGACCACTCTCGCGGAGCTCGCTGATGTCGCGGCTGAAGCCGCGGTAGCAGAAGAAGAGGGCGCCGCCGGAGAATCGCCGGAAGGTGTCACCGAAGGCCAGGGCGACGGCAAGCGCCAGCCGAACATCCAGCGCTACAAGGGTCTCGGCGAAATGAACGCCGAACAGCTTTGGGAAACCACGATGAATCCCGAGGTGCGCTTGATGAAGCAGGTGATGGTGGATGACGCCGAGAAGGCCGACAAGCTTTTTGATACGCTCATGGGCGACGCCGTGGAGCCGCGCAAGGTTTTTATCCAGACGCACGCTACAACAGTAAAGAATTTGGATATCCAGGCGTAGCGCCGCGACGGTGCAGGATTTTGACGTGTAAAAGGAATTTTCGAATCCCTTCTTCTCTGCCACGGTTTTTGTGCTAATCTTAAGTAAATGGACGAGGCAAATTTGAGTATAAAGGCGGTTGTTTTTGATGTGGGTGGTGTCATTGAATTGAACGAAGGGGGCGGAGTTTGGGAATACATTTCAGAATTATTGGATGTCCCTTTGGATGATTTTAAGAAAGCATATTGGGCGCATAACCATCTCTCAAACGTCGAGAATATGAAATGGGAAGACATGATAATAGAGGTGGTGCGAACGTTCAAAAAAGATAAAAAGACAGAAGATCAAATTAGGAAGTTCATCCGCGCTCACGAAGCAAAAAAGAAAATTAACGTCGAACTTTTAAAAATATTTCCGCAATTACGGCGAAAAGGATTAAAGGTTGGTATCCTGAGCAATGCCACATCAGAATTACGGGATAGATTAAAGCAAAAGGGGGTCACCCCGCTTGTCGATGAATTGGTCATTTCCGGCGAGATAGGGTATCAAAAGCCCCACAAGGAAGCATTTGATATTTTATTTCAGAGACTTGGGTTAAAACCCGAACAGGTCGTTTTTGTCGATGATTCGTTAAAAAGTCTTGAGAAGGCTGATGAAATCGGTTATATTCCCATTCAATTTAAGAATAATGGGCAATTAAAGCTTGATCTCGAAAAAGTTGGGATTCATTTAATCTAGGTTTTGTTCGAGTATCATCCCACGCTGCCCCCCCCAAAAAAGCTTATTCTCTTATTCGTGTGCGATAGGTTTTAATCATTTTTCCCATCCATCGAAGCGGGAATGGAAATGAGGCAGATTTCCAGCGCGTGCGCCAAATATGGTGTTGGCGCTCCGCGACATTTCTCGCGTTATTGCATCGTGGACATGCGATAACAAGTGTTTGTGCTTTCATCCCGACATCTTTCCGTGGACCCATGAATGCGGAAGTAAGATGATCGATAGTTGGATAATCTTCCGGCATCGTTTTGAAACCATTCTTGCCATATCCTGGATATAACGTTAATTCTCTTCCGCACCAATGGCAGTGCGGGTCTCTACGCATGAGTTTTTCGCGTCGCTTTCGATAGTATCCTGGATATGGCATATTAAATTCGTAACATATTCCACATTAAAAAATCATTAAAAAAGTTTTGACTTTTATTTTGCGAAGACTAAGATAATAGACGAAGCGGGGTCTTGCCGAGACGGCGAGTCCAATCCTGTTTGTCGCAAAAGCAGCTCCTCTATGGGGCTGTTTTTGTTTTAGATAGTTTTAATGGGTCGTTAGTTAAACTGTTTTCGCCGGTGGGGTATGGGCCCGTCATCTATGTGGTAAGATCCTGCTTTCGACAAACAGGAAAAGCGGGTCCGACTCCCGCCGGGTCCACCGGTGCGCTCGGGCCATAGTCGGTCATGGCTCGAACGCGTGCCCTCGGGTCGGAAGTCTTTTTATTCTTGATTTTTCATCACGCTGCCAAAGAGAAAGAGGAGGCGCTTCCCAACCATCCCGTAGGGTGAGCCCGGTTGGGAAGCACCTCCTCTTTCTCTTTGGCATTTGACGTTTAGCCCAGCTGGATGCTATACTCTTATTACCTCTAACCGCGAGTATAGCGGTATTTTAATTAGAAAAAGCGGTTTAGAAAATCAATAAACGATGTTCGCCAATATAAAAAAATTTTTCAGTGAGGCTAAGACGGAGATCCGCCACGTCAATTGGCCGACCCGCCAGGAGGCAACGCGCCTCACCCTCATTGTGATCGGGATCGCCGTCGGCCTTGCGCTCTTTTTGGGCGCGTTCGACTATCTTTTTTCGTTCTTGATAAAGAATTTTATTTTGGCGTAATATATTATAGAGAGTTATGGCACTGAACCATCCCAATTCAAGCACGCAAAGCGAAAAACCGGCAGTACGACAGTGGTACGCCGTGCAGACGTATTCGGGCTATGAAGAGGCGGTCTCGCGCTATCTCAAACAGCGCGTCGATTCGCTTGCGATGGGCGACAAGATCTTTAATATTCTTGTTCCAAAGGAGAAGAAGATAAAAGTGAAGGCGGGCAAGCGCACGACCGTTGAAGAGAAAATCTATCCTGGCTACGTGCTCGTGGAGATGATCCTTACGGAGGATTCGTGGTATGTGGTGCGCAACACGCCGCGCGTGACCGGCTTCGTCGGTCCCGACAACACCACGCCGACGCCGCTTTCCAAGGACGAGGTGGACTTCCTCCTCGCGCGCACCGGCGAAGGCGACAAGAAGATGACGCTTGACTTAAAGGTAGGGGATTTGGTAAAAATAACCGACGGGCCGTTCAAGGAATATGACGGCAAGATCTCCGAAGTGAATGAAGAGAAGGGCAGCATCAAGGTTTTGGTGCCCATCTTCGGTCGCGATACCGCCGTCGAGCTGGATTCGCTCCAGGTAAGAAAAGTATAAATAACATACGATCATCATGGCAACATTAGCCCAGCAGTGCTTTTTCTGCTCGCAAAACCTAAAGAACATCGACTACAAAGAGATCGACCTTTTGCGCCGGTTCGTTTCGAGCCAAGCGAAGATCATCGACCCGCGCCATACGCACATCTGCGCAAAGCATCAGCGCAAGCTCTCCACGGCCATCAAGCAGGCGAGGTTCATGGCGCTGCTTCCGTACGTCAGAAAATAGCACAAACAAGTACGCTCTCATAAAGGTACGGCGTTCCGGTCTGCTGACCGGCCGCCTCGGCTCTCGCCGCCTTCGCGGCTCCGAGACGCCCTTTATGAGAGCGTACTTGTTTGTGCGTATACGAACATAAGAACAGCGCCAGGAACGTGCTATAATGGTTTTCATGGATGCAAAGAGATTTCAGGGTAAAACGGTCATTGTGACCGGTGGGAGCCGGGGAATTGGCAGAGCGATCGCACTTGAATTTGGAAAGGAGGGCGCAAATGTGATTGTTAATTTTTTTAAGGAAAAGGAAAAAGCGGATGAGGTTGCAGGCCAGATCGAGGCATCTGGTGGCCATGCGATGATCTATCAAGCGGACGTTTCTTTGGAAGAGCAAGTGGGGAAAATGGTTGCGGCGGCTGTAGGGAAATTTGGAACGGTTCATGTTCTCGTCAATAATGCGGGGATCGTGACCGATAAGCCTTTTTCTGAGAAGACTATAAGGGATTGGCAGGAGGTGATTGCGGTAGACCTCATTGGTCCATTTATATGTGCTAAAGCGGTCATCCCTGTTATGCAAAAACAGAAATGGGGGAGGATCATTAATATCTCGTCTACTAATGGCGTTGATACCACCTCGCCTGAGTCGATTGATTACGACGCCGCGAAAGCAGGGCTTATCAGCATAACGAGGAATTTAGCGGAAGAACTTGCCCCGGATATTTTGGTAAATTCTGTCGCTCCGGGTTGGGTGAATACCGATATGAATGCATTGCTCTCTCCAGAATTCATTGCCGAAGAGACTGCCCGCATTGCCCGAAAGAAATTTGCCACTCCCGAGGAGATCGCCCGCCCCGTGCTTTTCTTTGCCTCCGAGGATGCGAATAATATCACCGGGCAGACGCTCAAAGTGGACGGAGGATACCAATAACAAACTATTTTATAAATAGACAGATATGTTTGCGCTCGACCAGAAGATTTTCCAGTTTATGTATTCCGCCGGGCATCACAATGCGTTTTGGGATGTGCTTGCGATATTCTTTGCGGAATATCTGCCGTATCTTCTGGTGCTCGCGTTCCTCGTGTTGGTCTATTATCAAAAGGGATGGCGGCGGAAGGTGTATCTTTTGTGCGAGGGCGCGCTTGCGATCATCCTCGCGCGCGGGATCGTGACGGAGGTCATCCGTTATTTCTACCACGAGGTTCGCCCGTTCTCTTTCTACAACTTTACCCCGCTTATCAACGAGACCGGATGGTCGTTTCCGTCGGCGCATGCCGCGTGGTTCTTCGCGCTTGCGCTTGTTGTCTGGTATGCCAACCGCAAGTGGGGATGGTGGTTCTTTGCGCTCGCGACGCTGATGGGCATCGCGCGGATCTACGCCGGCGTGCATTGGCCGATCGACATCGTGGGAGGCGCGGCGCTGGGGCTCGCGTGCGCGTGGTTTATTCACTGGCTTTTGAAGGGGAGCAGGAAGGGGCTGGAGGGGGCATAATTATGAGGTGAAAAAACTCGAATTTCCAAAAGGATTTTTGTGGGGTGCAGCGACTGCCGCTCATCAAGTGGAGGGTGGCATGCACAATAATTGGAGCGAGTGGGAACAGTCGCCTGCGCGCCTGGCTCAGCTTGAGCGCGATGGCTTGATCGCGAAATACGGCCGCGAGAATTATATCTCCGGGCGCGCTGCCGATCACTATCATCATTACAAAGAGGATTTTGCGCTCGCACGGTCGCTTGGCCACAACGCCACGCGTATCTCTATCGAATGGTCGCGCGTGGAGCCGGAGGAGGGAAAGTTCGACGCCGCGGAGATCGAGCATTATCGCGATGTGATCGCCGCGATTCGCGCAAACGGCATGGAGCCGTTCGTCACGCTGTGGCACTGGACGGTGCCGGTCTGGTTCCGCGACAAGCACGAGTTCGAGCGCCGCGGGAATATCCGTTATTTCGTGCGCTTTGCGGAAAAGATGGCCGCCGAACTGCCGGACGTAAAGTTCTGGCTCACGCTCAACGAGCCGGAGGTCTACGCGAGCGGCCATTATCTACGTGGCGAGAAGCCGCCGCAAAAGAAAGATCCATTTCTCGCGCTCGCGGTGTACGAACATCTGATCCGCGCCCATCGCGCGGCGTATCGCGCGATCAAGGCAGTTCGACCCGAGGCGCAGGTGGGCATCGCAAAAAATAATATTTATTATGAGGCGTACCGTGGTCGTGCATGGAATCGTTTCTTAAAACGCGTCGCGGACTGGATGTTCAACTTCTATTTTTTGGATCACATAAAAGACGCTCAGGATTTTATCGGCCTCAATCATTATTTTCATAACCGGATCGATGGATGGTTTGGCAAGAACGAAAACACGCGGACGAGCGATATGGGATGGGAGCTTTATCCCGAGGCGATATTCCACGTTCTCGTCGATCTCAAAAAATATCGTGTGCCGATCTATATCACCGAGAATGGGCTGGCGGATGCCCGCGACACGCAACGCGAGTGGTTTCTGCGCGAGACGCTCGCGAATGTGCATCGCGCAATAAACGAAGGCGGCGTGGATGTGCGCGGCTATTTGCACTGGTCGCTCATGGACAACTTTGAATGGCAGCACGGCTTCTGGCCGCGCTTTGGGCTTATCGAGATCGACTATTCCACGCAGGCGCGGAAGCCACGCCCATCGGCGTTGTTTTATAAACAAGTGTGCGAGGGGAATGGGGTGGAGAAATAATTCTACCTACCCCGCAAATCCCGTTTGCATTTCGTATAGGCCGCGGTATACGCCGCCGGGCAACTGCATCAACGCCGTGTGGTTGCCTTGTTCCACGATCTCGCCGTTCTTTAATACCAGGATCAGGTCTACCTCGCGGACGGTGGAAAGGCGGTGCGCGATGATGAACGTGGTGCGGCCCTGCATCAACTTCTCGAACGATGCTTTGATGAGGTGCTCGGATTTTGCGTCGAGCGCCGACGTGGGTTCATCCAAAACGAGGATGTCCGGGTTGCGCAAGAATGCCCGAGCGAGCGCGATGCGCTGTTTCTGCCCGATGGAGAGCTTGACGCCGCGCCAGCCGACGATCGTTTTATATTTTTTTTGGGAACGCCTCTATGAATTCTTGCGCGTAAGCATCGCGGCACGCGGCGACCATCTCGTCGTACGACTTGCCGGGATTGCCGTAGCGGATGTTCGCCTCGATCGTGTCGTTGAAGAGCGTTGGCTCCTGTGGCACGGTGCCGATGCGCGAGCGGTATTCGCGCAGGTTCATCTTTTTGATGTCGACGCCGTCGATCGTGATGTGCCCCTTTTGCGGAAAGTAGAAGCCGGAAAGCAGGTCGATGATCGTCGTCTTGCCCACGCCCGATTCGCCGACGAGCGCAATCTTCTGACCGGCTGCCGCCCGGAACGAGATGCCCTTGAGCGTTTCGCCGCTGCTCTTGTATGCAAAGCGCACGTTTTCGAAGGCAACTTCGCCGTTGATCTTCTTTGGGGAGACGCCTCCGGCGGGCATGTATTTTTCCACCGGTTGGGAGAGCAGCTTGTCCGCGCGGACGAGCGCCACGAAGCCGTTCTGGATCGTCTGCCACTGCTGGCCGAGCAATACGAACGGGCCAAGGATCATCGCCGCGTACCCATTGAACGCCACGAGGCCGCCCGGCGTCAAAGTGCCGTTTCGCACGAAGAATATAGAGATGATAAAAATGGAGAGTTGGGTGAGCGACACGAGCATCTTCTGGGCAAAGGTGAGCCGCGCGAAGATCGTGTTGAGGTCCACCCAGAACTGCGCGGCGCGGTCGATGTAATTGCGGCGGATCTTTTTGCGCTCCTGCTTTTCCGTCGCGGCCTGCTTGATCTCGCGGATGTTGCCGAGCGCGTCGTGCGCGTCGCCGTACGCGCGGTTCCACGCGCGGTGCATGCGCTTTTGGAGGCCCGACAACCGCGGCACGGCGCTCCAAAGGATGCCGGCGTAGATCACAATGGCGGCAAGCAGCACGATCGTCAGCTGCCAGTTGATAAAGTAGGTGATGATGAGCGCCACGCCGATACTCAAAAAGCTTGGCAGGAGCGAGAGCAGTACGTTACCCACGATCTGATCGAGCCAGTTCGCGGCGCGGTTGATGCGGTCGCTCGTGTCGCCCTGCTTTTGCATCGTATGGAAGCCGAGCGGCATCTCAAAGAGCCGACTGAATCCCTCCGCGGTATATTCGGCGAGCATCACCGTACTCAATTTGTCGTTTTGGAATCCCGTCCACCAGCTGATGACGTTGCTCGCGAGCTGAAGGATCGCCCAGATGATGAGCAAGGTAATGAACGGCATGAGCACCGCCGCGGGGTTCTCGGATATCTTGATGATCGCGTCGAATATCTTTCCTGCGATGAGCGGCACGAACGCTTGCGCCGTGGCGTTCAGCAACCCAAAAATACTCAGCCAGATGAGTATTCTCTTGTATGGGCGCAGCTGCCGTGCGATGATCGCCGCGCCACTAAAAAATGTATCCCGGTTGATACCGGAGGAAGGAGATGCCATAGGAGTTATATTATAACACGCAACTTACTCCCTGTAACGGTCGTGGCGCGCCAAATGTTACTTCTTTTTTGGATCCGGCTGCACGCTCGTGCAATACGCGCACCGCGTCGCCTTGACGGGGATGCTGCTGAGGCACTCCGTGCACACTTTTGTGGTTGCCTCCGCCGGCGGCCCCTTGCGCATGCCGCTTAGCTTGTTTATCGGCACGACCACAAAAAAGTAGATCGTGGCGGCGGTGATCAGGAACGAGATGAGATTGTTGATAAAGTCGCCATAGAGGAATTGGCTGCCGCGGAGGGTAAACGAGAAGGTGGAAAAGTTCGGCTGCTTGAAGATCGCCGCGATAAGCGGGGTCATGAGATCTTTTACAAGCGAGGAGACGACGGTATTGAACGCCGCGCCGACCATGACGCCGACCGCCAGGTCGACCACGTTTCCGCGCAGAATGAACTCTTTGAATCCTTTGAATATGCTTTTCATGGGGTTTGGGTCTCTTCCTCCTCCCGCATTTCGCCTATCTTCTTTATTATATAGTATCCGAGTGGGAGGAGAATAATGACGGCGCCCGTGTACCACGCAAGATAGGTCCCCGAATAGCGCACCGCCTTGCCAAGATAGTAGCCGATGAGCAGCAGTATGGTGGAACGGACGGCGTTCATCGGCGTGATATATTCCAAGAATTTTTGATAGCTCATCTTTGAAACTCCCGCGGCAACGAGGAACAGCGACCCAACGCCGTAAGACATCTTGCTTACGATGAACGTCTTCCCGGGATACTTCTCAAAGTGTTTTTCCACTTTTTCCAGTCGTGCCTCGGATATCCTCAGAAATTTTATCCGTTCAACAAAGCTTCGCCCGCGTTTGCCGAGGGAATAATAAAAAGAATCGGAGATCAGGTCTCCGGCAAACACCACGAGCAGGGTGGGAATGAAACTTAAAATGCCGAGCGATATGAGGAATCCGGACACGAGCGTGATGATGGGACCCTCAAGCGTGGCGATGGGGAAGATGAGCGCGTACTTATATTGGATGAGGAACCGGAAAAGTTGCCGTGACACTAGAACATTTTACTGCATCGCCAGATTCTGGTCGAGGATGACGATCTCGGCGTGCTGGATGCCAAAGTTGACCGCCTGGCCGACGGTGGGCATCCATATGTCCACGCGGCCGCTGAACTTCTGGCTGGTCCGATCCTCCACCGTAAAGACCTTATCGCCAAAGAGCGACGGGATCTCTATCTGGGTTCCAAAGGGGAGGTTATTGTCCGCCACAATGCCGTCGCGCACCATGCCGCCTGAGGCGGTGATGAGCGGGTGGTCGGACGTCTCGTCCGGGTCGCTCGTGTAAGCCGTTACCCAGACGGTTTTGGTATCCGGGGCAATGGTCGGTGCGGCGGAAGTTGCCGCGAGCGCCGCCGGGCTCGCAAAAGTGGTGCTTTGCGGGTGAGCCGCAGCTGCCGTATCGGCCTGGATGGTTGCCGGGTAGCATAGAAGGCCTATCACCACCAAAACCTTAAGGATTTGGCTGGCTTTCCCAATAAAAAAGCCCCTCACGGGGTATATATTAGTACTCATTTACTTGTACCTCCATACTAGCAGGCCCACCCTAAAAAGTCAACCGGCTTGGCTACCGAGGGGTCAAGCGAGGGCAATGTCGACTCCGTCCTCGCGATGTCGTCGATTTTACGATTTCTTTAGGAAATCCTGCACAATCTGACGTATCTCTGTGGCGTTTTCAGCTTCCATCAGCCGGATTCGAAGCTCTTTTGCACCGTCAAATCCCGTTGTATAGGACTTGTAGTGTTTTTTCATCACCTCAAAATTCTTTAATCGGCCACCCTGATCGATGGTTTTGGGATTGTCGCTCCGATAGAGCTTCTCAAAGAGCTCGGTATGGCTGACTAAGCGTTCAAGTCGCTCTTTAATATCCGGCGTCCGGCCGGAGAAGAACCAGGGGTTGCCGAAGACGCCGGCGCCGATCATAATCCCGTTCATGCCCGATTTTTCCGCCTTTTGGTGGCCGTCTTCCAGCGAAAGGACGTCGCCATTGCCAAGGACAACCGTTTTTGGGGCAATCCGATCGCGGAGTGCCACTATTTTTGGGGCTAAATCCCAATGAGCGGGCACATCGGACATTTCTGCCCGGGTGCGGAGATGGATGGTGAGCGCCGCGAGATCTTCTTCGAGGAGTGCCGAGATCCATTCGTCGAGCTCGGCGGTGGTGCGGTAGCCAAGTCTGGTCTTTACGGAGACGGGCAGGCCGCCCGCGCCGCGCTTGAGTGCGCGGATGATCTCTTTTGCCAGCGTCGGGGTCTTAATGAGCGCTGCGCCCGCTCCGGATTTCTCCACGCCCCGATCCGGGCAGCCCATATTGATGTCGATGCCGTCAAAGCCGAGTTCTTTAATAAGCAGGCCGACCTCCTCGAACTGCTCCGGTTTTGAACCGAAGATCTGGGCAACAATCGGGCGCTCGGCCGGGCTGAACCAGAGGTCGGTTAAAAGCTTCTCGCGTCCGCGTGAGAGCAGGCCTTCCACCGAGACGAATTCGGTCCAGAAAACGTCCGGTTTTCCGCACTCCACAAACATGCGCCGGAACGCCGCGTCGGTGACGTTCGACATCGGTGCCATCGCCATGATCGGGCGGGGGAGCCGACGCCAGAAATTATTGTTGCCGGGTTTTGGGGCGGTTCTTGGAGTGGTCATGGTTGCTCATTAGCATAATGGAATGGCCGCCATATATCCACAGTTGTTTTTCTGCATTATCATGCTATAGTTATAGTAATTTAAAAGGTTCGAAGCAGACACGTCAAGATAGTTTTGTAATGTGCACACACATATGGCGGATTCCCCTAGAATCAGGGAATGTCGATCCATATGGCTGAAAATATCAATCAAGAACGAATGAGATGGGTAGCACCCATTGCAGGAGGTCGAACAAC
>Ga0181520_10003299_pt1 | contig 28545 bp, 21 predicted proteins | sample PEATcosm2014_Bin_29_FD_132451 | JGI IMG/M metagenome (GOLD analysis project Ga0181520, IMG submission 132451) | Peatland microbial communities from MTU Mesocosm Facility, Houghton, MI, USA - PEATcosm2014_Bin02_30_metaG | ecosystem: Environmental > Terrestrial > Soil > Wetlands > Peat | place...
AACAAGTATTCGCTGCTGGGCGCCATGCGCGCCGTAGCCCAGATGATCAGCTACGAGGTCCCGCTGCTGATGTCCAGCGTGGTGGTGGTCATGATCACCGGATCGCTCTCGCTGGTCAAGATCGTCGACGCGCAAAACGTCTACAGCTACGGGCTGCCGCACTGGTACATCTTCACCCCTTGGGGATTTGCCGGCTTCGTGCTCTATGCCATCGCGGCTACGGCCGAGACCAACCGCTCGCCGTTCGACTTGCCGGAAGGCGAATCGGAGCTGGTGGCGGGCTATTTCACTGAATACTCCGGCTTCAAATTTGCCGAGTTTTTTCTGGGCGAGTACGTGGGCATGTTGTCCATCTCGGGGCTGGGAGCGGCGCTATTTCTGGGCGGCTGGTCGGCGCCCTTTGAGTTCCTGGGCTGGGTGCCGTCGTGGATCTGGTTCTTCGGCAAAGTGATGTCGTCCATCTGCGTCTTCATATGGCTGCGCGGCACCTTGCCCCGCCTGCGCCAGGACCAGTTGATGAACTTCGCCTGGAAGTTTGTGCTGCCTCTCAGCATGTTGAATCTGTTTGTTTGCGCGCTGTGGCGCTTCATGCCCGACGACTGGATGCGCTGGGTGCTTTGCTCCTCGATTCTGCTGACGGCCTACGTGCTCATGGCCCGCACCGGCATGGTCCGCAAGCACTTCGCAGTCAGGAGCTATCGCTATGCCGATTAGTGCGAACGCTCCCGGTGCTTGTAGCGCACCAACTCACCGTGCCCCATCCTTGCGATTTCTTTCCATCGCATGGGTGGGAAACCACAAAACTCGCCCCGGGAACTGTTCCCTGATCCCTGATCCCTGTTCCCAGATCCCTGCCGTCGAAAGGACCGCGACCCAGTGACGTTCATCTTTTATCTGATCTCGGCGGTTACGCTGGCCGGCGGCCTGCTTGCGGTGCTCCTCAAGAACACCGTGCACTGCGCGCTGGCTCTTACCGTGGCCTTTGCCGGTCTGGCTCTTTTGTTCCTGAAGCTCGACGCGCAGTTTGCCGGGTTCGCCCAGATCCTGGTCTACATCGGCGCGGTTGCCATCCTGGTGGTCTTCGCCATTCTCCTGACCAAGGGCTCGGAAACCCCCAAGGACGGCGTTTACAGCAAGAACTGGCCGGTCGGCCTCGTGATCGCCGCGGGGGTCTTCGCCACGTTGGGATGGGCGGTCATGGCCAGCGTCAAGGCGCTGCCCAATCAAAACGTCGCTGCGCCCGCCGTCTCCGTGCTCGATATCGGCAACGCGCTCATGGGCCGCTACGTGCTTCCGTTGGAAATTGTGGCGCTGCTGCTGACCGCCGCGCTGGTCGGCGCTGTCATCGTCGCCATGCACGAGAAAGAGGAGGTCAAGTGACGCCTCTGGCTGGATATTTGATGGTTGCTGCCATGCTGTTCGCTATCGGATTGGCCGGGGCGTTGACGCGCCGCAACGCCATCCTGGTGCTGATCGGCATCGAGCTAATGCTCAACGCGGCCAATTTGAATCTGATTGCCTTCTGGCGCTACGGGCCGCATCCCGAAGCGCTTACCGGGATGATGTTCGCCATCTTCTCCATCGCCGTAGCGGCGGCCGAAGCGGCCGTTGGTCTGGGCCTGGTGATTCACATCCATCGCCACGCGCACTCGACCGATCTCGATGCCATGAACAGGATGAAGGGGTGAGGAGTTGATGCAGGAAGCCATGTCATTCACTCCGCAAGTAGCGGCCTCACCCATAGCCCAATGGCTTTGGCTGATTCCCGCCGTGCCCATTGTGGCCGCGGGGTTCGCCGCGCTGTTGAAACAGCCGCGCCGCAAGCTGGCGGCGTTTCTGGCCATCGGTTCCATGAGCTTTTCGCTCCTTCTGTCGCTGATTGCCTTTGGGCATGTTCTGGTCGGCTGGGCGCACCACGCTGCCGTGCGCGAAACCGTCAACTTCACCTGGATCCAGATGGGCGCAACCCACGTCGACCTCGGCTGGGTGCTCGATCCGCTCTCGGCGATCATGCTGGTCATGGTCACCTTCGTCGGCCTGCTGATCTTCATTTACTCCGTGGGCTACATGGCCCACGACGAGAACTTCACCCGCTTCTTCTGCTTCCTCTCGCTGTTTGCCGGAGCCATGCTGGGCGTGGTCATCGCCAACAGCCTGCTGTTGCTGTTCATGTGCTGGGAACTGGTCGGACTGACCTCGTACCTGCTCATCGGCTTCTGGTACCAGAAGCCCTCGGCCGCCGCAGCCGCCAAGAAAGCCTTTCTCACCACGCGCGTGGGCGATGTGTTCTTTCTGCTCGGCATCGTCTGGCTCTTCGCACAGACCGGCACGCTCCTCTTCTATAACGCCGGTGCCGGTTCCATGGAACACGGTGCTCTCGCCGCCCTTCTCAGTCAGCACGCCGCTTTTGGCCTCACTGCCGCCGGCGCCATTGGCCTGCTGATCTTTGCCGGAGCCGCCGGCAAGAGCGGCCAGCTTCCCCTGCATGTGTGGCTGCCCGACGCCATGGAAGGCCCGACGCCCGTCTCGGCGCTGATTCACGCCGCAACCATGGTCGCCGCGGGCGTCTACCTCATCGCGCGTGTCTATCCCCTGATGCAGGCCGGCATGCCGCTTGGTGCCTCGGGAATGGCAAGCACTCCAGCACTGACAGTGGTCACCTGGGTCGGCGCTTCGACAGCCGTCTTCGCCGCCCTCATCGCGGTGGCCCAAAACGACATCAAGCGCATCCTGGCCTACTCCACCGTCTCGCAGCTCGGCTACATGATGGCCGGCCTGGGCATGGGCGGCGTGGCCGTGGGCATGTTCCACCTCATCACCCACGCCTTCTTCAAGGCCCTCTTGTTCATGGGCGCGGGCTCGGTCATCCACGGCTGCCACGACGAGCAGGACATCCGCAAAATGGGCGGCCTCAAGTCCGACATGCCGCTGACCTTCTTCACCTACACCATCGGCATGTTGGCCTTGTGCGGCTTTCCGCTGTTCTTCTCCGGCTTCTGGTCGAAGGACGGCATTCTGGAAGCGGCGCAGCACTGGAGCGTGGCCAAAGCGCCCTTCTACATGCTGGTCTTTGGTGCGTTGCTGACCGCCTTCTACATGACCCGCCAGGTGGCGTATGTCTTCTTCGGGACTTGGAGGGGCCACAAACCGGCTCACGAAAGCCCCGCGGTAATGACCATGCCCCTGGCAATTTTGGCCTTCTTCGCCATGGCCCTGGGCCTCATCGGGACGCCGCTCTGGCCCTGGTTCCGCAGCTTTCTTGACGACCACGCCGCGCCATTCGACCTGCACGGCTTCGGCGAACCGGGCTTGCTGGTGCTGATGGGAACCTCGACCGTGGTGGTGATCGGCGGCCTCATGCTGAGCTGGTGGATCTACGGCGATCGCGAGTTCAAGGCCGACCAGCCCGACATGCTGGAGATGGCCGCTCCCTGGCCTTGGCGCCTGCTGCAAAACAAGTTCTATGTGGATGAGTTCTACGCCGCGACCTTCATCGCCTTCTATGGCTGGTGGGCGCGCGTGGCCGACTGGCTCGACCGCCGCGTCTGGGGCGGTGCGGTCACCGGCGTGGCTTTCGCCGTCCGCGGCTGGGCCCACCTCAACCGCTTTCTGGATATGAACGTAGTGGATGGCAGTTTCGACAAGGGCTGCGACGAATTGGCCTCGAGCGGCGGCCTGTTGGCGCGCATTCAAACCGGCCGCGTGCAGACCTACCTGAGAATTCTGGCATTGGCCGTGATCGCGCTGGCCGCGATTCTGATCTGGAGCAGCCGGGCATGAGCGGTTTTTCGAGCGAAATACCGATATTGACGCTATTGACCGTGCTGCCCCTGGTGGGAGCGGCACTTGCGCTATTCTCCGGCAAGCACGCGCGCGCCGTGGCGCTGCTGACCACCCTGGCCAGCCTGAGCCTCGCGCTGGTGGCCTGGTTCCATATTCCCGCCAACGGCACGATTGGCCTCATAGAGCAGCACGCCTGGGCGCCTTCCATCGGCATCGAGTATCACCTCGGCGTCGACGGCCTGGGCGCGCTGATGCTGGTGCTCTCCGCCATCGTGACCCTCATGTCGGTCGATGCCTCCAGCCGCGTGCATCACCAGCCCAACCTCTACTTCGCGCTGGTCCTGCTGCTCGAAGCTGGCCTCTTCGGCTCCTTCACCGCGCTCAACTTCTTCCACTGGTTTCTGTTCTGGGAGATCAGCCTCATCCCCGCCTTCTTCCTCATCAAGCTATGGGGAGGCGCCAAGCGCGGCCCGGCCGCCACCCAGTTCTTCGTCTACACCATGGCTGGAAGCGTAGCGCTTCTGCTGGCGTTCTTAGCGGTGTTTGTCGCAACAGGAAGCATGGACTTTCCGCACCTGACCTTGCTGGCTTCGACCGGCGAGCTGCAGCAGATGGTGACGGCGCACCTGGGGCCGGTCACCCTGCTGCTGGCCATCGGCGTCCTGGCGGGTTTCGCGGTCAAGGTGCCCATCGCGCCCTTCCACACCTGGCTCCCTGCGGCTTATGCCGAAGCCCCTTCGCCCGTCACCATGCTGCTCACCGGCGCCATGTCCAAGATGGGCGTCTACGGCCTGCTCCGTATCGCGCTACCCATCTTCGGTGCGCAGATCTCCCAGATTCGCACCCCGCTGCTGGTGCTGGCCGTCATCACGGTGGTCATGGGTGCCTGGGCGGCCGTCGCGCAAAAGGACCTGAAGCGCGTCTTTGCCTACTCCTCGGTCAATCACCTGGGCTATTGTGTGTTGGCCATCTTTGCCCTGGCGGTTCCCACCGCAGCGGGCGACGCGCCGATGCACGCCAGCCAGGCTGCCGCCCTCAACGGCGTCATCCTCCAGATGTTCAATCACGGCATTACGGCGGCAGCGCTCTTCTGGTTCATAGCCATGCTGCAGCAACGCAGCGGCGGGGCTCGCGGCATCGACGACTTCGGTGGCTTGAGAAAGCCTGCCCCGGTCTTCGCCGGCCTCATGGGCATCGCGCTGTTCTCCTCGCTCGGATTGCCCGGCCTCAACGGCTTTGTGGGCGAGTTCCTCATCTTCCGCGGCGTCTTTCCGCTGGCCTGGGTTGCGGCCACGGTCTCCATACTCGGTCTGCTGGTTACCGCGGCCGTCATTCTCACGGTCATTCAGAAGGTCTTTGCCGGCCCGGTGCCTGAGCGGCTGGCCACCTTCCCTGACCTGCACCACGGCGAGCGCATGGCGCTGGCCCCTGTCATCGGCCTGATGCTGCTGATCGGCCTACTGCCCCAATTGATTGTGGACAGCGTGAACCCCACGGTTTTGAACCTACTGGCTCACTGGAGATTCTGATGTTGGCCTGGACGATCTATCTCTCGTTTGCCGGGGCGCTGGTGCTGGTGCTGTTGCCCAAGAGCCGGCCCGCGCTCAGCCGCTGGTTTGCGCTGGCCATTGCCGTCGCCGGCCTGGCCGTCGCCTTGCAGAGCTTTGCAGCCGGCATGGGCCAGGGCCGCACCATCCTGGTCGATCTGCCCTGGGTTCCGGCTATGGGCATTCACTTCCTGCTCGCCGCAGACGGCATCAGCCGCGTGCTGGTTTTGCTCACCGGCCTGGCCGCGGTGGCGGGCATCCTTTTCAGTTGGGATATCGAACTCCGCACCAACGAGTTCTTCGCCTTCTTCCTGGCGCTGATCGGCGGGGTCTACGGGGTCTTTCTCAGCTTCGATCTTTTTCTTCTCTTTGTGTTTTACGAGATCGCCATTGTCCCCAAGTACTTCCTCATCGCCATCTGGGGCTCGACGCGGCGCGAATACGCGGCCATGAAGCTGGCGCTCTACTCCTTCGTGGGCTCGGCCATGGTGCTCATCGGTTTGTTGGCTGCTTACGCAACGGCGGGCAGCCATTCCACGAGCCTGATCGCATTGGGCCACGCCTACCTGCCCGTCAGCTTTCAGATGTGGTGTTTCCCGCTGGTCTTCGTGGGCTTCGGGATTCTGGCCGGCATGTGGCCGTTCCACACCTGGGCGCCCACCGGCCACGTCGCCGCTCCCACCGCCGCCTCCATGCTGCTGGCTGGCGTAGTGATGAAGCTGGGCGCGTACGGGTGCCTGCGCGTGGGCATTGCGCTCTTCCCGCACGGCCTCGACCCCTGGGGATTTTCTCTTGCGGGCGTAGGCTCTTGGCGCGACGTGTTCGCCCTGCTGGCGGTCATCGGCATCGTCTACGGCGCCCTGGTGGCCCTGGTCCAGACCGACTTCAAGTTCGTCATCGGCTACTCCAGCGTGAGCCACATGGGCTTTGTGCTCCTCGGCTTGATGACGCTCAACCAGATCGGCATGACCGGCGCGGTCTTGCAGATGTTCTCCCACGGCATCGTCGCCGGGCTGCTCTTCGCCATCGTCGGCCGCATCGTCTATAGCCGCACCCACACCCGCCAGTTGGCCGAACTCGAACCCATGCATCTCTCCAAGCGATTGCCTTTCGCCGCCGGAGCCTTTGTGGTCGCCGGAATGGCCTCCATGGGCCTGCCCGGCTTCAGCGGCTTCGTAGCCGAGCTGCAAGTCCTCATCGGTGCATGGCAGGTCAACCCCTGGTGGGTGGCCGCCGCCGGTGTCGGCATCGCGGTGGGCATCGCCTACACCTGGCGCGCCATGCAGAAAGCTTTCTTCAGCGACAACCTGCCCCACGCCCGCGAACTGGTCCACGAGAATGGACACCACTTGGCCCCCATCACCTGGCCTGAAGTTACCGGCGTGACCTTGCTGGCGAGCGTCAGCCTGGCCGTCGGCCTTTACCCAAGAATCTTGCTCGACACCATCGAACCGGCCGTGAAGACGTTGCTAGCGGGAGGGGGACAATGAACTACGCAGACCTTTTCCGCGTCACATTGCCGGAGACTGCTCTCGAGATTGCGGCATTACTCGTGTTGGTGGTCGATCTCGGCTTCCTGCGCAAAGCGGCTCTCAAGACCCGCGTCACCATCGCCGCTTTGATTGGCGTCGCAGGCTGCGGAGCTGCGTTGTGGGCGTTGCAAGCCCAATGCTCAAGCGGCCTAACATTGGACTCGTCCCTCGATTTGCTGCTTGCAACTGGTGGGCTTGTCGCCATCGCGCAGGCTGGAATTCTGGTTTTGACAGCTCTGACACTGTTGCTCTTGGTCGATTCTGTATTCACGCGCCATGTGGGGGAGTTCGCAGCTGTGGTTCTCATGGCCGCTGCGGGTGGTTTGCTGGTTGCCGGCGCGCAGGACCTGCTCGTTATCTTCGTTGGCCTCGAACTATTGAGCCTTAGCTTGTACATCATGACCGCATTCGCCAAGAGCTCACACAAGAGTGCCGAGGCGGCTTTGAAATATTACCTCTTCGGTGGCATGTCGGCGGCGTTTCTACTTTTCGGTTTTAGCTACCTCTATGGCCTTAGCGGCAGCACGAATTTGACCATGATCGAGCAAAATATCCCGCACGGAAGTACGCCGCTTCTGTACGTCGCCTGGGTGCTCATAGTCGCGGGTCTTGGCTTCAAAGTTGCGGCCGTCCCATTCCATCTTTGGGCTCCAGATACCTATGAGGGTGCGCCGGCCCCAGCGGCGGCATTTATTGCTTCGGGCTCTAAAGTCGCCAGCTTTGCACTGTTACTGAACATCTCATACGGGTTGTTTCAGCCGGGGAAGGAATGGAGTGGACCGCCTCGCCTGCTTGATGAGATATTCCGGACTGAGTTCGCCATATGGCAGCCCCTTTTGATTGTCCTGATTGTTGTCGCAGCAGCCTCGATGATCGTCGGGAACCTGGCTGCTCTGGCGCAGATCAGTGTGCGTCGCCTGTTGGCCTATTCGGCTATTGCTCATGCCGGATATATTCTGCTCGGGATTGCCGTCCGCCGTCCCTATCCCGGCCATGGTGACAGTCTCCGCTTCGTGCTGGACTCGTTTTCATCGGCTCAAACAAGCACCAACGCCGTCCTCTACTACATCCTCACCTACGGCCTGACCACCATCGGGGCCTTCGGTGTGGTCTCCGTGGTCGAGCGCGCCACCGGCAGCGACAAGCTCGACGCCTTCCTCGGCCTCCACAAGCGCAACCCGCTTCTGGCCGCGGTGCTCCTGGTGTTGTTCCTCTCGCTCGCTGGAATCCCCCCGCTGGTCGGCTTCTGGGCCAAGTTCAACCTCTTCGCCGCGGTCCTCGGCGTCTCCGCCGGGCCCATCCCCTTCGCCCTGGTAGCCCTGGCCGTCGCCCTCAGCGCCGTGTCGCTCTTCTACTATCTGCAGGTGCTCAAGCGCGCCTACGTCATGCCCGCCGTCGACGAAACGCCCATCCATGCCCACCCCGTCACCATGGCGGTCCTGATCGTCATCGCCGCCGCCGTGGTGCTTCTCGGCGTCTTCCCGACCCTGCTCCAAAACTGGATTCAGAGCTTCTACCCGGTCCTGTAGCGCTGGCCTCCTGGCCGGCTGTAGCGTGGGTCTCCCGACCCACGCCTTACACCGTTTGCTCCTCCCCAGTTTGCGCAAACAGACAGATGACCCTGGCAACGGCAGTGGAGAGCCAGCGGGAGTCCGATATCCGAGGCCTTGGGGATGGCTGAACGGCTGCGCTTGGTAACAAGGCCCGACTTCAGTCATTCCGCAGCTGCCGTACCGAATCCCCTCCAGCCTTGGAACCGGCCTCCCGTCATTCAGACAACAAAAAAGCCCAGCCGTAAAGGCCGGGCTCTTTGTTGCATCGGGTTCGCAGCTCCCTACGGGGCAACCGCTTGCGACGAATGGTTGCCGTGAGGAACCGAGGCCAAGGCCGTGGGTCCGTGGCCGGTCTGATACGGGGTGGATTGGGTCGCCTTCAGGCTGCCGGCGGTGGGGTCGAGTTGGAACCCGGAAACCGAGTTGCCCAGGAAATTGGCGGTGTAGACAAAGCGGCCCAACGAAGAGTCCACCAGGATGGCGACCGGCTGTGTGTCGGTGGTGTTGGCCTGGCTGCCCACGGTGTTCACTGCGGAGGACGGTGTGCCTGTGCCCAAGTCGATCGAGTAGGCGCTGACCGTTGAGTCCAGCGAGTTGGCCACATAAATGAACTTGCCGCGCGGATCGATGGTGACGGCCGCAGGCTCGTTGCCGGTCTTGAAGGGGCCGTTGATCAGGAAATTCAGCACGCTGCCGGACTGAATGGTGTAACCGATCAGCTCATTGGAGGCGAAGTCGGTCACATAGACGAAGCGGCTGGTCGGGTCCGCAACAAGGCTGCTGGGCTTGACGCCAGCCTTCCACGGGCTGCCGCTTGCCGCGGTCAACACGCCGCCGGAGCCAACCGTGAAGCCGAACACCCAACCGGGGTTGGCGGAACTGGACGCGGGGCAGTTGATCGTTCCGGTGCAGCCGGGATTGTAAGCCGACTGATCGTAGGCGGAGACGTAAACGGCACTGTTATCCGCCAGCGCGGTCACGCCGGTCGGGATAATGGTGTCGGAGGTGAATCCCGGCACGGTGAGGGCAACTTGCGATACCGCCGAACCGATCGTGCCGGAGGAAAGAGGATAGTCGGTCAGCTTTGCGGAACTGGTACCGGACGCAACAAAAAGATAGGAGCCGGCGACGTTGGTCGCCACCGAAACGGGCGGGGCAGGGGTGGCTGCCACGTCCTTCTGTGTCAGTACGCCGCTGCCGTCGATGGCGAAATGGACCACGGAGTTACTTCCCTGATTCGCTACGTAGAGATTGTAGTAGTCGGAGGAAACGGCCATGGAAACGGGGTTGACGCCGCCACTCGGTACGGTCGGCTGCCCTGCGCGCAGGGCGCCGGACTGGGAATCCAGATCGAAGGTCTGGATCTCTCCGGCTGCGGTGGATCCCGAGCCTCCGGAACTGGCCACAAAGAGGTAATCGATCGTCTGAATATTGCAGGCGGTAAGAAATGTGGCCACTAGAAGGCCGATCGAAGAGACCAGAAAAAGCTGGCTCGGTTTGCTGAACTTCATGCGCTTCCTTCGTCGTGGGCCATCGTGCTGAAGCCCCAGAAAACTGGTTAGGTTGCCCCGCCTCTATTGTAAAAGCGACGGACGGGGTGTTGCTACTTGCTGGTGGAGCTTCCATGCGGAATGGCGGCAATGGCCGTCGGCTGCGCATTGGAGGCATACGGAGAAAACTGGGAATTGATCAGCGTGCCGTCGGTTGGGCTCAGCTCAAAGCTGGACATGTTTCCGCCCAGGAAGTTGGCAGTGTAGAGATAGTGGTTGGTGGACGGATCGATGCCGATGGCGACGGGCTGGGGGCCGGTGGAGTAAGTGCCGCCGCCGGCGGTCTTGCTGCCGATCCAGGTCAGGATCCCATTGCTGATGGAGAATGCCGTGATGGTGTTGTCCATCGAGTTGGCGACATAGGCGAAGGGATAGTCGGGGTCGACCACGATCGCGCTGGGCTGGTTTCCAGCGGGGAACGGGCTGCCATTGACGGCTGTCAGAGAACCGCCGTTGATGGCAAAGCCGAGAACGTTGCCGCTGGCGAAGTCGGTGACGTACAGGTAGCTCCCGGCCGTATTGGCGGCGATGGCAGAAGGAAAGGCGCCTGCAGCAACCGGCGAACCGCTGACTGCACTGAGCACACCGCCCGAGCCCACGGCGAATCCAAAGACGTAGCCGACATTGGGAGTCACGCTGGAGTCGTAGGCCGTTACGTAAAGGTCGCTTCCCGAACCGAGCACCGTAACAGCCGTTGGGATCATGACGTGAGAGGGCTTGCTGGGCAGGGTCAGCGGCCAGTAGGTGGCGCTCAAGCTGGGATTGGTGACCGGCGTGCCCAGAGTGCTGGGCGTCGAAGAGGTTGCGGCGGCAATCGGAAACACCGCGACGGAACCGGAACAGGGCGCGGCAGGCGAGCAGGTGGCCAGCGGCTGGTAAGTATCCACTACAAACAGGTTGGAACCGTTGACTGCCACCGCCATTGGAAATACGCCAGGCGTGTTGACCGTGTTCTGCGGATAAAGCTTGCCATCGCTTCCGATGATGAATTGAACGATGGTATTGTCGTCGTGGTTGACGACATAAAGGTATTGATTGTCTGAGGAGACCGCTTCGGCCACAGGATTCCGCCCGCCGGAAGGGAAGGGCGAGGTGGGAATCTGGCGCATAAACCCGGACTCGGAATTGACCTCGAAGACGTCGATTTCGCCGTAGTTGTTGGGACCCGCAGCCCTGGAACTGCTCACGAAGACAAAGTCCACGGTGAGGGTGCCGCAGGCGGTAAGGAGTCCTGCCACGAGAAGGCTGGCCGCGGAGACCAGCAGCAGCTGGCTCGATTTGTTCAACTTCATGCGCATCTTTCGTAAGGGGGCCAGAACCGGAGGCCCCTAAAAAATCGGGTTTGGAATCGAAGCCACGGCGTGCACTGGAGAAACCGCGCCCGGCATTCGGCTACGTTTGAAGAAGAATCCCAAGACGATGGATTCTGCCCGGAAATCGAAGGCGAAAGGCAAAAACCGCCCTCGATTCCCGCGCCCTGTGTTGTATTAGTCGGTGCGGCCATCAACCAGGCACCAGGTCGGCGGCCCGGTGACAGCATAGCTGTGGGCCACCCGGAGATCGTTCAGCACGCCCGAGTTGGGGTCGACGATCCGGCCGGTGACAGTCGAATCGTTGAAGTTGGCGGTGTAGACGAATTGGTTGGAAGGATCCTCAACCAGGCACTGCGGCCCAGCGCCGGAGCCGAACGGCTCGCCGGCAATGAAGCTCAGCTGCTGCGTGGTGGGGTCGATCACATATCCGGCAATGCCGCTCTGAGCGTTGGTGGTGTTGGTGTTGTTGCCCTGGTTGGCGACATAGAGGAACTTGCCCTTGTTTTCCACCATCAGGAAGATGGGATTGGACAAGGTCGGGTCATCCGCGACAACTCCACCCGTTTTGGCCTGCAGTGCGCCATTGGTGCCAACCGTGAAAGGCAGAATCTGGCTGCTGGCGCCAGTCGGGTTCGGACTGGGCGCTTCGTCGTCCAGGATATAAGGGGAGCCGCCGCCCAGAACGATGGCTGTTGCATGGTTGACGCCGAGCAGCGTTTGCGAACCGTTCTGACTGATGGTCATTTGGCCGCTTCCACTGTTGTAGGCGTAGGGGAAGACGGAGTTGCCGGTTGCCGGTGTTCCGCTCAGTGTCAGGACGTAGCCGGATGCCAGGGCGAAATCGATGGGGTTGGCGGGAACCGGAAAGTAGGTCAGGGCAGCGCCGCCGGCAGAAGAGACTTGGGCATTCACAACCAGCTGCAGGCGACCCGTGGTCTGGTTTACCTGGAAGATGGTGATGTCCCCGCAAGGGCCTGCGGCGCCCAGGGCAGCCAGGCAGGCAGCGCTCGACGGAGAGTCGTGATCCAGTGAAAGGATGTAGTTGCCCGTAGCGTCGGCGATCAAGCGGAACGGGTTGACGCCTTGGGGATAGAAGGTCTCTTGGGGGGTAAGAATGCCGTTGCCGCCCACTGCGAATTCGGTGATGTTGGCGTTCTGGCAAGGATCGGCGGTGGTGCAGTCGGAGCCACCCGATGCCGTCACGCCGCGGTTCAACACATAAAGAAAGCGGCTGCCCGTGAGCAGGACCGCACGGACCGGATTGGCGCCGCCCGAGGAGATCGGGAGTCCGTTGATGGTGCTCAGCTGTCCTGTATTGTGATCGATTTTAAAGCCGCTGATTATGCCGCTGCCGGCGGTTCCGGCCGTTACCGTACCCGTCACATACAAATAGCCGACCGTATAACTCTGAACGCAAGACGTAATGCTGAGGACGACGCCAGCTGAGAGGGCGCTCATCAGAAGTGCCTTGCCGAATTTCTTGAACTTCATGCGATTCCTTCATCCTGGACGGGCGTGCGCCGCCAAGTTTGCTAGTTCCACAGCATAGCTGGGTTGGGACGGGTCCCTGCTGCATTGTAAAAGGCAAGGGTTCATTGTGCCTAGTTTCAGACGGAGACTGCGCAAAACAAACGGTTTCCAAGCCAGGTCCGGCCCAACGAACACAGGTTTTGAATCCCAACCGGGCTGAAACCGGATTTTGGGTGCGATTTCTGTTTTGACGCGCACCAGCCCCCAAACGTCAACGCACAAACGCTGACTCGGGAGCGAGTCAGCGTTCGTGCGTGTTAGCAAGCCAGCCGGGTGCCCCAGGTCCCGCCTTTGGGACCTGGGAACCCCAGAATCGGACTCGCAAACAGTTTCCTAATCCCTAATCCCTCTTCTCTACCACACCCTGCAGGACTTCACCGGGTACATGGGTTGTCCCTTCGTGCAGCCGAAGGCCGTGCCGAATTCGTCGAAGTTCTGCACACTGCCGTCAACCCGCCATTTGCCGGGCGAGTGCGGGTCCGTGAGTGCGGACTGGCGGGCAGACTGGTCGGTCTGGTTCTGGCACCACACCTGCGCGAATCCCAGAAAATACCTCTGTGCCTCGGTGTAGCCGTCGATTTTGGCCTTGATGGACTTGCCTTCGGCCGCCAGGGTGTCGAGCAGGGCCATATAGGCAATGCGCAGGCCGCCGTTGTCGGCTGTGTTCTCGCCCAAGGTCAGTTTGCCGTTCAGCATTTGCGCCGGCGTATCGCCCACGGCCGGTGCCGCCTCAAAGCCGCTGTACTCGCTGGCCACGCAGTTGGTGCGCTCGGTAAAGGCCTTGCGGTCTTCGGGCGTTTGCCACTCGCGCAGGTTCCCCTTGCCGTCGTATTTCGAGCCCTCGTCGTCGAACCCGTGGGTCATCTCGTGGCCAATCACCACGCCGATGCCGCCAAAATTCACCGCCGGGTCAATCTTGAAGTCGAAGAAGGGAGGCTGCAGGATGCCGGCCGGGAAGTTGATGTCGTTGAACGAGGGGTCGTAGTCGGCATTGACCGTGGGCGGCGTCATGTCCCATTCTTTCTCGTCCACCGGTTTGCCCAGCTTGGCGAAGTTGTAGTTGCGCTCGTAGACCTCTGATGCCTGGGCATTGGCAATCAGACCGGAGCGATCCACCTTCAGGCTGGAATAGTCGCGCCACTTCTCCGGATAGCCGATCTTGTTGCGGATCAGGGCCAGCTTCTCTTCGGCCGCCTTCTTGGTGGCGTCGCTCATCCAGGGCAAGGTCCGGATGTCGTCGCCCAGAGACTTCTCCAGTGCGGCAACCAGCTTGTCCATGCTGTCCTTGGCCGCGGGCGGGAAGTTCCGCTTCACCCAGTCCTGGCCCACAGCCTCGCCCAGAGCTCTATCCGTCATCGAAGAGCACTGCTTCCAGCGCGCCTGGGGCTCCTTTTGGCCCTGCAATGTCTTCCCGAAGAACGCGAAGTTTTCGTCGAAGAAGGCCTTGGGCAGGTCCTGGGCCTGACCGTGCAGAGCATGCCAACGCAGATAGCTCTTCCAACTGTCGAGCGGCTCGCTGCCAATGAGCCCGTTGAGCGCCTTGAAGTACTCCGGCGTCCCCACGTTCAAGGTGTCGAAGTGGCCGATTCCGACCGTCCCAAAGTACCCATTCCAGTCGAAGGCCGGCGCCAGCTTGTCCAAGCCCGCAACGGTGTAGATGTGGTAGCGGTTTTCCGGCTGGCGCAGATCCGTGCGGCTGGTGGAGGCCTTGGCCATGGCAGTCTCGATCTCCATCACCGCCGCAGCTTCTTTGCCTGCCGCGTCCGGTGTGTCGCCGGCCAGGATGAACATCTTCTTCAGGTGTTCGATGTACTGGGCGCGGATGGCGGCGAAGTGCGGCGAGTCGACGATGTAGTAATCGCGGTCAGGCAACGAGAGACCCCCCTGAAAAAGCTGGGCGACCTGTTTCGAGGAGTCCTTTTCGTCCTGCGCGACGAAAAAGCCGAAAAAGCCGTCCGGGGTGCCGTGCGTTTCAAGCTGACTCAGCAGGGCAGGGAGCTGCTTGGCGTCGCTGAGCGCGGCAATCTGCTTCAAGGCCGGTTGCAGCGGCTCCAATCCGCGCTTCTCGACCGTGCCGGTGTCCATGCATGCGGCAAAGAAGTCGCCGTACTGCTTTTGCAAGGGCGATTGCGGGTGCTGCGCGGCGGCATCCAGCTCCTCCCAGAGCTTGTAGCGGTTCAGTTCGCGCAACAACGAGAAAGACCGCGCCCAGCGTACCTGGTCGGAGGGAATGGGGTTGTTCTTGACCCAATTGCCGCAGGCGTACTGATAGAAATCGGTGCAGGGATTCGCGGTCTTGTCGATGGCGGTCAGATCGAGACTCTTGATCGAGGCCGGAGGAGCGGGTTTGGCGGCATCGCCCTGAGCGAAGGCGGTGGCGCAAACAATTGCTATGGTCGCGGTCAAAAGCAGCAGGGGGCGCAAACGAATCACATTCATTGGATTTCCTCATGGAAGCGGGATCAACCGGCGCGTCCATCGTCGCATAAAGCGATCGTCAATGGTGGCCATGGTTCAGCTTCGTGCAGCCGGTCAGTGTGGGCTGCATTGCATAGCAGGTTATCACCAGGAACGAAACCCGCAAGCCTGAAAGCAGGCAAATTGGCAGAGATCGGCACGACAGATGAGTAGGAATTCGCGGGGGAGGTTTGTGTGGGAGGGCGGGTTGCAAGAGCGAGTTTTCGCTTGCGGCTTGCCACCTGAGGCTGGAGCAAGGAACCGGTGGCGCGCCGCCCTTGGCGTCTGCTATAGTCCGTGCCGCGCCGCACGCGGCCGAATCGCGATACCCGGCGCGAGGAGGTGTTTCATGCGCATGATCATGCTGATTCAACTGCCGGTCGAACCCTTCAACCATGCCATCCGCAACGGAACCGTGGGCGAGAGAATGAGGCAGATTCTCGATGCTGCCAAGCCGGAGGCCGTCTGGTTCACAGAACGGGAAGGCCAGCGCGCCGGCATTCTCGTGGTGAACATCGAGAGTCCCTCCGACATTCCGCGCCTGGCCGAGCCGTGGTTTCTGGGATTCAATGCCACCGTCGAGTTCCGCATCGCCATGACGCCGGAAGATCTGGCCGCCGCGAACCTGGAAGCGCTGGGCGAGCAATGGGTGTAACTCGCGGCCTCCTCGGGCCGAAAACTCCCAGGGATTGACTGCATCCGGGCATCGCCGCCGGTGCCCGGATACTGTCAACGCCGCGCTCGAAGAAACTGGCCCTCCGCAGCTACAGAAGCCTGGTCCGGTTGCTTGCGGCAGGAGTAGAAACACTCTGAGGAAGGCGATAAATTGCGAACTACACGGCGAGCAAGTAGCCCAAGCGCAGATGGTTGAAGTTGAGCGCTTCAAGCCGCGAATCATTGAGCTTTTTCACAAGGCGGGCGTCGTCGGTGACGATCAGAAACTGGTCCGAGACAAGGGCAAGGGCGCTGTCGGTCAAGCCAAGGAACGGAAATTCGGGCCTTTGGGCCGCTTCGAGGCTTGGAATGGGAAGTTCATCGATCTCAACGAATGTCTCGTAGAACTTCCTCAAGCAGGCAGCTTTTGTCTGTTCCGGCAGGTCGTTGGTAAGGTTGCTCACCTCGGTCAGGACGTGGGGTGTCGTGACTGCCTTCTTGAAGACTTTCTTGAGCCTGACCAGAAGTTGGAAGTCTTCGACAACGTATTTCGACAGCTTGTTGTATTTTCCGTCACCGATCAGCCGAAGGTCGTAGGAGCCAACCAAGTAAAGAAGTGCCAGGTTTGCGTCGATCAGGATGCCTCTTGCCAAATACTTTTCGATCAGAATCTCCAGGTACGAACTCATTGCTTCCAGACCTTCAAAGACTGAGGCTCACCGGTCAGCGGGTCGATTGCAATGGTCTTGAATATACGGGACGCTTCGGTATTGCCCATGACGACCGCCAATGTTCCGGGTTCCAGGGTCCTGAAAGAGACGACCACCGTCCACCCGCCGTTGGGCTTGGGTTCGACTTCTTCGAGGCGGATATCCATTGCTTCCGGGAACATTTCCTTGGCAAAGGCGGTTGCCGTCTTTACAGAGCTTTTCAGATCTACCATCGTTACTCCCCCGAAATCAGGTCTATCATAGCGCACCTTTCCAACTGCAATGGGCGGCAGGCCGCCTTTACAGCCCCACCCCGCCCCTGCCAAACTGGGGAGTGGACACCCAGACAATTGTTATTCTCGACTTTGGTTCGCAGTACACGCAGTTGATTGCGCGGCGCATTCGCGAACAGAACGTTTTCTCCGTCGTGCTGCCCTGCACGGCGCCTCTGACCGAAATTCAAGACCTCAAGCCCCTGGGAGTAATTCTCTCCGGCGGGCCGTCGTCGGTCTACGATGCCGATGCACCCGCGGCCGACCCCAAACTCCTGGAACTCGGCGTCCCGACGCTCGGCATCTGCTACGGACTGCATTTCATCGTGCACCACCTGGGCGGCAAGGTGCTCCCCGGCACCAAGCGCGAATACGGCCACGCCGAAGTCACCATCGAAGACGCCGCCACGCCGCTCTTTGCCGGGCTGCCCCCTACCCTGGCCGTGTGGATGAGCCACGGCGACGAAGCCGCGCAACTGCCCGCGGGCTTCCACCGCTCGGCAGTTTCCGCAAACGCCCTGGCGGGCATTGCCGACGAACAGCGCCGTATCTGGGCCGTGCAGTTCCATCCGGAAGTGCACCACACGCCGCTGGGCGCGCAACTGATCAAGAACTTCGTCTTTAACATCTGCGGCGCGGCGGGCGACTGGACCCCGGCGCACTTTATCGAGAGCACCGTGGCCGGGATTCGCGCCAAGGTGGGCAGCGGCCACGTCATCTGCGGCCTTTCCGGCGGCGTCGACTCGTCGGTGGCGGCCATGCTGGTGCACAAGGCCATCGGCAGCCAGTTGACCTGCATCTTCGTCAACAACGGCGTGCTGCGCAAGAACGAGTTCCTTACCGTGCAGAAGAACATGCGCGACAAGCTCGGCCTGAACGTGGTGGCCGTCGACGCCAGCGAGCGCTTCCTGAGCAAGCTCGCCGGCGTCACCGACCCGGAAAAGAAGAGAAAGATCATCGGCGGGGAGTTCATCGCTGTGTTCGACGACGAGGCCACGCGCATCGCCGAGCTGAGCGGCGGCGTGGACTGGCTGGTGCAGGGAACCCTCTACCCCGACGTGATCGAGAGTTCCAGCGTCAAGGGCCCCAGCCAGACCATCAAGAGTCACCACAACGTGGGCGGGCTTCCCCTGGGCATGAAGCTCAAGCTGATTGAGCCCCTCCGCGACCTGTTCAAGGACGAAGTCCGCCGCATCGGCCGCGACCTCGACATGCAGGAAGAGATTCTGGGCCGCCAGCCCTTTCCCGGGCCTGGCCTGGCAGTACGCATCCTGGGCGAGGTGACCCCCGACCGCGTGGCCCTGCTGCAAGAGGCCGACGAGATCGTGGTGGCCGAAATCAAGGCTGCCGGCCTCTACTCCAAGATCTGGCAGAGCTTTGCCGTGCTGTTGCCGGTGATGAGCGTGGGCGTGATGGGCGACCAGCGCACCTATGCCTATACCTGCGCGGTGCGGGCGGTGCACTCGGAAGACGGCATGACCGCCGACTGGACGCCGCTGCCCTACGAGGTGCTGAAGCGCATCAGCAGCCGCATCGTGAACGAGGTCCGCGGCATCAACCGCGTGGTCTACGACATTACCTCGAAGCCCCCCGGCACCATCGAGTGGGAGTGATTTGCCATCACGGGCGGGGACTGCCTTCGACCCCCGTTTTTGGAAGAACGATGCTTGCGGAATCGCCCCTTTCTTGAACTCAATCAACTGGGCTCAGGTATGCATGAAGGGGCTATGACAAATCCGATGCTGCGACCGCTCACGCAAGTGGAAGAGAAACTGCTTCGATGGATTCTCGAGCATGGGGCTGATGGATCGAAATCCTACTTGCCTCAGCTCGAAGGAATGCGCGCGAAACCCTCATGTGGTTGCGGCTGCCCATCGATCTCACTGGTTGTTTCGGATCTTCCGGCGGCAATCCCTGCGAAGGAGCGGGTTGTAGCCGACCTTTCGGGACAGACAGCCGAGGGAATCAGCGTTGGCGTTCTTCTGTTCCAGGATGCCGGTAAACTGGCCGAATTGGAAATATATCCATGCGACAACGAGGACGCATTTGGTCTGCCTACAATTGCGAGCCTGTCACCATTTGAAGAGGGCAAGCCTATCTCATAGGAGACCGCCGCTATGCGTCGTTCACGGAATGGCGCGCATCGTATTTTGTGGCATACTATACCGCGAGGTGGCATCCGATGACGGAAACGGTAGTCTTGGGAGAGAGTGGTAGGCTCGTGCTTCCCGCGAACATTCGCAAGGAACTGGGGTTGAAGGCAGGGGACCGCTTGACTGTGAGCTTCGATCAGGGCGCGATCCGCATCTTGAGCAGAAAGATGGCTCTGGCCAGCATTCGGGCAGGAATCATTAAAGAGCGCGGAAGCCTCGACGGGATTCTGGACGAGTTTCTAGCCGAAAAGCGCGAGGAAGCCGCCCGTGAATAGCATAGTGCTCGATTCCGCCGCTGTGCTGGCGATGATTCAGAACGAACCGGGGGGAATGCGCGTCGAAGGACTCCTTGATTCACTCGAACTTGGCGCAAAAGTGAAGGTCGCCATGAGTTGGGTGAACTGGTGCGAAGTGTTGACTCGAACTCAGCGCGACAACAAGACGATGACGGCAGAGGACTTGAATGCCGCTCTCGCAGGCGTGGAACTGGTTCCCTTTGGCCGGGCGGCCGCGGAACTGGCTGCGGGATACGCTCAGGTCAATCGAGCGCTATCGTTTGGGGATCGTGCTTGCCTGGCGCTGGCTAAGACGAACCAAGCGACCGCTTGGACTGCGGATCGAGCGTGGGCTCAAGTCAAGCTGGATGTGCCGGTTGAGCTGATTCGCCCCTGACTTCCTTCATCCGGTTGAGGATGGCGGCCCAGAAATTCCATGCCATTCAGCATGGAACTTTCAGTTCTGCGCAGGAGAAGGCGCTTCGACCTTCGCCGCCTGCCCCCGCAGCGCCGCCACCTCCCGCGTGAGCGCTTCAATCCGCTCCATCATCTCCTCATGCCGCTTGTCGGCGATGGAAGGATCGAAGGCCTCCACATAAAAGCTCCCGTTGGGCTCCAGTTCGCAACGATGTACTTTGTGAAAATCCTCAAACCCCTGCTTGTGGATCGCGTCGAGCAGTTCTTCCTGGGTGAGCAGTTCGCGCTGCATGGCCTTGCGGTCGATCTGCCCGTTCAGAATCAGCACCGCTGACCGCCCTTCCAAGGCGCGCGTCAGCTTCTGCGAGCGGAACAGCACCCGCACCACCAGCCAGTTGATGCCGAGCAGCCCGAAGGCGCCGATGATTCCGCCGGTCACCGAGTTGTCGTCGCCGATGATGGCGTTCTGCACCGTGTTGGAAAGCGACAGCAGCACCACCAGGTCGAAAGGGTTGAGTTGCGCCAGTTCCCGCTTGCCGAAGATGCGTAGCAGCAGCACCAGAACCAGGTAGACGATAACCGGGCGGGCCAACTTTTCCAGGATCGGCAAGGGAAGTTGAAACATGTGGTCGAAGATCGGTGAATGCGGCATGAGAAAGAGGATAGCGGTCGTCAAGGCTTCCTTTCCACCTGCAACGTCACATCCACCGTATGGGTATCGTCGTTCCGGGCCAGCTTGTAACGGCAGAGTGTAGAGGCGAAGGTTCGCCCCAGTGCTGTATTTCCCTGATTGTGAAAATAGGCCTGAATCGCGCTCTCATCGAAGATGTCACCGGGGGCCAGCTTCCAGGCGGCCAGCATCGCCTGGCGCAGATCGTCCGCGATATTCGTGATGGTGAGCTTGCCCATCGTGTAAACCGGGCCCGGATTGACCTCCAGGTTGTAGTTGACAACACCGTTCGTTTCGTCGAACTCGGGATGGGGCGTGACAACGCAAGCCATGTACCCTTTCGACTTGTATTGTGTGTGGACAAACAGCAGTGCGGTCCGGAAAGTGACTCCGTCTTTGAGAGAGAGTTTCTCAAGCTTGTTCGATACGATTCCAGCAGCTTTCTCGACCTCGGCCTGGGTCACTGCTTCGCCCGAGGGCAGGCGGATGGCCCCCAGGCTGTAATGCCGCCCCTCTTCAATGATCACGTGGAAGGGAACCTCGATCCCTTTGCCGCCGGCCACCGGATCGCCCGACTGTATGGCGTGAACCTTGACCTTGGCATAGCCCTCGTCGCCATAAAAGGATTCGAAAGCGTGCACCAGGTTCTGCGCCGAGCCGTCGGTGAAAAACGGCGCGCCCGTGGCATGAACCGCTACCAAATCGATCTTGCTTTGCATGGCCGGCGAAACGCCCTCCAGATTGATCGCGCCCACCAACACCGGAGGGTCGGCGATGGTCAGGTTCATGGCGCTCATCTTGCTCGAGCCCATCGCTGAAAGCGGCTCCGCGGTGACCGTGGCCTTGATGCCTTGCGCGGCCAGCATCTCTTCCAGCGCCCTGCAAACGCCGTCGAGCAAGCTGCCTTCCAAAGGAACCTTGCCGTGAAAGAGCGGCAGCCGATCGTGCAATTTCGCGTCGAGATCCTTGCCCGTCGCAAGCGGCAGGTTCTCCAGGTGGACGGGCAGCATGTTGTCGGCCGGCGACAACATGTAAATCAGGCTCACCCCATCGAATTTGTAGGAAACGTTCTGGAAGACGCCGGTATCGTTCAGGCGCTGCAGGTGTTCTTTCAACTCTGCGGCGGTGACTGCGGCGCCCTTCTTCAGCCCGGCGGCGGCCAACAATTCCTCGCTGGTATATGCAGGAGCGCCGTTGAAGACAATATTTTTGGGTTGAAAGCTTTGCGCGCCGAGAGACACCGATGCGCAGCACAATGCCAGGGCGGCCAGGAAACATGAAACCAAACGATGCATGATAGGGCAAGATTAACAAGATCGGCTGCCTGCCGACAGTGACAGGCTGCCGACCTCGTCTTTTACTACCTCCCGCCCAATGCGGTGCCGGGAATGGTCACCGAACCCATGCGGCCGGAGTTTTCGTCCACCACCAGCACCCGCAGCGAGGCCATGCCCGGCTTCATCTGCACCGCCTGTTCGACGGGAATGCCATCGGTCAGCAGCTTTTGATAGGTGGTGGTCAGCAGCCGCAGGCCGATCGTCTGCCCATCTACCTGCGCATGGACAGCGGCGTCGTCGCGCTGGATAAAGAAGATGTCGAGCTTGTCCATCCAGCGATCGGCCTGCTGTTGCAGGGCCAGGTCGGTGGCCCGGATCTTCACCTTGACGTTTGCGCCCGATTTTCCCTGCTGATCGATCGGGGTCACGTTTGCGGTGAGGGAGATTTCATTGGGATCTCTGGGCCGCCAAATGGCCTGCTGGAAACGATCTTTCAATGTCGATGGCTCCGTGTCGAACAGGAAACCGGTGCGGTAGCGCAGCGCGACGCCGTGCTGCTTGCCGACGAATTTGACGGTGAGGTTGTGGTATTGGTCGTCCGCGGGTCCTGGCGGCGTGAAGGTGATTTGGTAGGTGGCGTGGCCGTCTTCGACAACCTTGGCAAGTTCTGCCGCCAGATCGCCGGCCCGTCGGATGGTGTGGCCGCCCGTGGCGTCTGCCACCTGCCGGATCGATGCCTGGATGGGCCGGATATCCTGCTGCATCTGGTCTGTCGAACGCCCGGCATTGAGGTTGGTGGCGGAGGCGCCGCGGTCACCCCCTGCCCGTCCCAGGCTGGCCATATCCGCCGCCGATTGAGTCAGCTCCACGTTGCGGTGCTGCATCTCGGCATCGATGGCGCCGGTCTCAAGCTGCGACACGTCCATGGGATAAACCGCAACATGCGCGTCGTTCATGGCTTCCTGCGCCTTGATCGCGAAGCCTTCGTTGTCCTGCGGTCCGCGGTCGGTCCCTGCGGTTTTGTTCTGCCAATCGGCAAAGACGTTGTCGCTGGAAACCCATACCAGGCTCTTGTGCCCAGGCAGGGCAGCTAGATGACGCGCAACGCCCCTCAGCACGATCAAAGAGGCGCGGGCCGGGTTGTCGCCCAGGGCACGCAGTTGCGGATCGACGGCCGACATCGCGTCGGGCGAGCTGTCTTGGTTGCCGTTCACAGCGTTCAGGTCGGAGACGTTGCGCACCTCGTCGATCTGCTGCCGGTTGCGTGCTTCCTCTCCCTGCGCCATGGAAACGGATTGGGCCGTGGCTGTCCACTTCTGAAGCCGCGCGACAGTTGCCGCGTGGTCGGTCGAAACTTCCTGCAGCACACGAAATCCGAGCGGCGTAATTGAGTAGAGCCCGATCCGTTCCTCCGAACCAGCGTGATTGAGGAAGTCGAGCATCTGCTGCCGGGCGCGGGACATGTCGCGCCAGGCAATGTGGCTCTCATCGATCAGCAGAACGGTGGCGCCGGATTCGGAAGCAGCCGTTCCCGGCGTCGCAGCGGCAGGCTCGACGGGACGGTTGGAGAATGTGCCCGATGGCGCAGGGACTGGACTGGCCGCCGACTGAGCAGCCACCGGCACAAAGGAGCGAATCTCTTGCTTGCGCCCATTGTCGTAGACTTCGAAGTCCTGCGCGGTTAGATCTGTGACCGGGTGGCCTTTCTTGTCGGTGGCTACAATGCTCACGTCCACCAGCCGGGAACTCAGCTTGAAACGAGCCCCGGCGGCAGACGAAGTCCCAGGCTCGTCGGGAAGCTCACCCGACGGGCCGGAACTGATCTCGGGTATGGTGGCAGGCGCCTGGGCCGCCTGGGCCGGCGCCTGCTCGGCTAGGACGGCAGACGAGGCTGCATTCGCCCCCATCTGCTGGGTCGGCGGGGTTGGCGGCGTGGCGGCTGGAGTGGCCGATACAGCCGGCGCCGCAGTGCTCGAAGCCATGTCAACCGGATGCGCAGCGGCTGGCGATGCAGCGTCGGCGAGGACCCGGACGGTGGTCGCCAGGCGGTGATAGTGCGTATAGGTGGTCTCGGCCAGTTGCGTATTCGGGGGCACGCCCATCTGCAGGACCTGCTCTACCTCCAGGGTCATGCCGCGTAGCGGACAAAGCGCAGGCTTATCGCCGAGCACCACCGGACCATACTGCAGCATGTGGGCGGCGCGCTTGAGCGGATCGCCAATCTTCAGGTCCGCTTCAATCGTGATGCGCAGAATAGCGCCCGAAGCCGGACTGATGGAGATCGATCCATGATAGCCGGGGGTGGCGTGGAACACCGTGGACTCGGTCTGGTCAGTCACCGGCCTTGAACCGCCGCCCCTTCGCCCCCTGCCTCCGCCAGAAATATTGGTGGCCAGGTCGCGGACACAACAGTGGCTAATGGAGTAGTGGGACGCATCTTTCGGCACACTGTAGTGAAACACCGCAGCCAGGCCAAGCGATGTCTGTTCCCAGTGGCTCCACGTTACCTCACCCTTTGAAGCGTCGATAATGACCACCGCAAGTTCGGGGCCGAATTCGCCCTGCAGGTGCGGACCCGGCTCGACCCCTGGCTTGGTGCCATTTGCAGATACCTGCGCGTCGATGACCTCCTTGCCGTCGCGGAAGGCCACGTCCTGGCTCGATGCTCCCACCAGATGCAACCCCGCATGAACCGGCCAGGCATTTTCCGTGAGCACCTGGGGGCTGTTATCGAAGCGATAAGTGGTCCGTGTGGCAAAAAAATCGGGCAAATGCGGAAATGCCTGCACCACGTACCCGCGGGCCAGGTCCATGATCCGCTGCTGGGCGGCGCTGTCAGGCGCAGCCGTCGCCGGCAACTCATTCGCTGGGGGATCCAGAAGCGCAGACTGGTCGGCAAGCAGGTGCAGCGCCAGCGCCGTCTTGGGCCCCAGTTCGAGCTTGGTGCCGAGGTGAATCAGGGTGGCGTCCGTCAGCCTCTCTGTCAGTTCCAGATCGGCCATCTTGCGCGACACGTCAAGGTCGGCCCGCTTGGCGGATGTGTTGGCGGCCAGGAACTGCTCCAATTCGGCCACGGTAACCGGCTTTGCTCCGGCCGGAACCACCATGGCTCCCAAAAGAGCCAACAAAAGAAGCTTTCGCATAGAGAGGCTGACCCCGTTTGTCGCGGATTGATTGGTCTGTGTTGTTTGACGAAATCCGTTCGCCGGTGGCAAGGCATACGCCTGGTTCAGCACCAGCAGCCGGATTCGCTTCGGCCAGTTGCAGCAGAAGCAGCGTGCAATGACTGTACACAGATTTGGCAGCAGCGGACAAACGGCCACAAGCCTACGTCTCCAAGCGCACGGATTTGAACCATGCTGGGTGCCCCAGGGTCCCGAGTCTGGGACCTGGGAAAGCAGGAACTGGAAACGCAGAATCAGCCCCCAAGAAGGACCTGGCGTCGCATGGTCACCCATGAGCGCCTGCACTGCTTGCAACAACACAAGGTAGGAACCTTACGCTCCAACCTCGATTTTGCTGCGGAAAAAATCCAGCGAACGGCGCAGTCCTTCAACCAACGGAACTTTGGGTTCCCAGCCAAGAAGGTCCCGCGCTTTGCTGATGTCCGGGCAGCGTCGCGTCGGGTCGTCCTCCGGCAGTTCTTCAAACACCAGACCGCTGTTCGATCCGGTCACGTCAAGCACTGCCTTGGCACATTCAAGGATGGTGAATTCGTTGGGATTGCCAATATTGACGGGCAAGTGCTCGCTGGATTCCGACAGCAGCATGATTCCGTCGATCAGGTCGTCGACGTAGCAAAAACTGCGCGTCTGGCTGCCATCCCCATAGATGCTCAACGAGTGGCCGCGCAACGCCTGCATCATGAAATTCGAGATCACGCGGCCATCGTCGGGATGAAGGCGCGGGCCATAGGTGTTGAAGATGCGAACCAGGTGGGTATCGACAGCGCGGGACCGGCAATAGGCCATTACCAGGGCTTCCGAGAAGCGTTTTGCCTCGTCGTATACCGACCGCGGGCCCACCGGGTTGACGTTGCCCCAATACTCTTCGGTCTGCGGATGCTCCAGGGGATCGCCGTAGCACTCCGACGTGGAAGCGTGGAGATAGCGAGCACGGTATTTTGCCGCAATCTCCAGGGTGTTCCTGGTGCCGGCCGAGCCCACTGACAAGGTCTCGATCGCCAGGCGGAGGTAGTCCGCAGGACTAGCCGGGGAGGCCAGATTGAACACGTAGTCCACTGGCCCGGGATCGAAGGGCTGGCAGATGTCCAGCTCTTCAAACTGGAAGTGCGGCTCCCTCTGAAGGTGCGCGATGTTTTCAAGGTCCCCGGTAGAAAGGTTGTCGACACCAAGAACGGTATCGCCTTCACGCAGAATGCGGTCGGTGAGATGTGATCCGAGGAAGCCGGCCGCGCCGGTTACAAGTACACGCTTCGCCATCGACTGGTGCTCTCATTTCGGGTAACTCCACTGGCTCAAGGGGGGAGTGCGGAGTTACCTGTCAATTATTAGGGGACCTGCTCTTACAATAACACGGTTCGTGGTTTACCTTGTTGCGCCTGGTAGCTGGCTGGACGGCCTACGCTCACGTAGGTGAATCCGTGATCCAGCATCTGTTGCGGATGATAAAGATTTCGTCCGTCGATCACGATTGGGAAGCGAACCGCCTGGTTCAGCCGGCTCAGGTCCATGGCCCCAAATTCCTTCCAGTCGGTCAAAATCAGGACTGCATCGGCATTCTGGGCTGCCTGGTAAAGGTTCTCGGCATAACTCATCTTTTGCGACGGGGGCAGCACAGTCTTGGCTCTTTCCATGGCTGCGGGGTCGTAGGCGCATATAGTCGTTCCAGCTTCCAACAATTTCCGGATAATATCGATGGCCGGAGATTCCCGAATATCGTCGGTGTCGCCCTTGAAAGCCAGCCCCAGGGCCGCCAATCGCTTGCCCCGCAGGGTCCACAAAGCAGAAAGAATCTTGTTGAAGAAGATATCCTTCTGCGCTTCGTTGATCTTTCTCACTTCCTCCAGCAGTTGGAAGTCCACTCCTCGTTGCTGCGCGACCCAATGGAACGCGGCAACATCCTTGGGGAAGCACGAACCCCCGTAGCCCAGACCGGCGCGCAGGAATCGGGGGCCGATGCGGCTGTCCAGACCCATCCCTGCGGCGATGTCTTCAATGTCGGCGTCCACTGCCTCAGCCACATTCGCCACTGCATTGATGAACGAGATCTTCAGCGCCAAAAAGGCATTGGAGGCGTGCTTGATGATCTCCGCGCTCTGGGTCGAGGTGATGACCAGCTTGGCCGGCCGCGAAACGCTGCAGCTTCCCGCCATCGCGCCGCTCTGGGCGTAATAGCTGCCACTGGTGAGCGGCTCGTAGATGCGCTCCAACACGTTCGTGGCTCGCTCCGTTCCCGCTCCCACAACAATGCGGTCTGGATGCAGAAAGTCGCACACGGCCGTGCCTTCGCGCAGAAACTCCGGATTCGAAACCACGTCGAAATCCTTAGGGTCCACGCCATGGCGATGCAGCACCCGGCGAATCCAGTCGTTGGTGTAGACCGGTACCGTGCTCTTTTCCACGATGACTTTATAGCTGTCGATCGAGCGCGCGATCTCCGACACCACCGCTTCCACGTAGGAAAGATCCGCGGCGCCCGTGTCTCCCTGGGGTGTGCCCACAGCGATAAAGATGGCTTCGCTGCACTCCACGGCATGTGCCAGATCCGTGGTGAATTCCACCCCGTCGCGATGCTTGGCCAGCAATTCAGGCAGCGACTCTTCAAAGATGGGAACAACCCCGTTCAACAAGTCGTTGACCCGCGCTTCATCGTTGTCGACACAGATGACCCGGTGGCCGATCTCGGCAAAACAGACTGCCGCTACAAGTCCGACGTATCCGGACCCGATCACACAGATGGAAACTTGCTTTGACATGCGCTGGCGCCTTCGCTGATTCCTTAGGTTGGCGGCCTGACATGAATCGGGAAATCCTACTCACGTCCGGCCAGAGTGCAATGATTCGGTGCGGGTGAGGCCTGACCCTGGATTATAGTGAACCTCTGGTCCAGCTTTGCTCGGAAATCCTGGCTTGGAATTCGCGGCTGTAGATTTTGATGCATTCGCCCCAGAGAATCCGATTCGCCATCCCTAGGCTATTCGTTGCAGTGGGGATAGGCAAGCTTCTCATACCGCGTTTTGGAGATCGGGCAGGATTTTTACAATGCGAATGACCCGACCGACCGGGAGACACGAATTGCAATACTGGTCTGATCGTTCCTGAACAAAACGCGCTCCGGCTTGCTCTTTTGCCCGTCTTCGAATCGCGCCCATGCAGGCCTGTGGGCCGCCGCCATGTCTGGTAAAGTGGGACTGCAGCCGTGCGAAGGCCTCTGGAAGCCTCCTGTCGATTGCATGTCTGGCTCCGTAAGCTGCTTATTTTCTTGAGAGTAGGAAAGAGACCATGAATTCGCTTGCACAACGGCAGATTTCTGAACTGGCGCCCTTTCGAATTGCACCGCGGTTTGTTGCCCGGGTCTGGGGCTTCCACGACCTTCGCCCCTGGTATGACCATGTGGCCGGCCAGGATCCGGTCGGGGAAGTCTGGCTGACCGGCGATGAGTGCCTGGTGGACAGCGGCATTCATACCGGAAAGGCGCTGGGAACGCTCTTTGTCGAACAGGCTGAGAGCTTGTTGGGAAGCGAGGCCGCACGCAGTGCATCGCCGTTGTTGCTGAAAGTGATCTTTGCCAAGGACAAACTCAGCGTCCAGGTGCACCCGGACGACCGGTTGGCGCAGAAATATGGCCAGCCGAGCGGAAAAACCGAATGCTGGTATGCGTTGGCAGCCG
>Ga0181520_10003301_pt1 | contig 28542 bp, 31 predicted proteins | sample PEATcosm2014_Bin_29_FD_132451 | JGI IMG/M metagenome (GOLD analysis project Ga0181520, IMG submission 132451) | Peatland microbial communities from MTU Mesocosm Facility, Houghton, MI, USA - PEATcosm2014_Bin02_30_metaG | ecosystem: Environmental > Terrestrial > Soil > Wetlands > Peat | place...
CGAAGCTGAGACCGATGCCAAGTCCTCTCCCAGCCTGAGACCATCAGCGGCTCGCAATCGACGGTCTCGAATGGCCGGGCGGATTAATCTCAAATTACTCACCGACTTCTTCAACGAAATCGGCCACAAGCGACATCGCCTAGGGATACACCTCACCGACACAGAAAGATCTTGAGTATGCCGCGCCCGGCGTCCATCACCGGGCGCGCTATCAAACACGCGTTACTTGGTGACGACGTTTACGAGCGTCGACCCTAAAACAGCTAGCGTCGGCTTTCGCTAGGTAACTCTTTAGGGCTCCTGGGAGTCCATCAACACGAACGCAATTCGACATGGCTCTTTGCCATGATTCAGCCATGCATGATTGGTCGCTTGCTGAACGATCACATCGCCGGCTTTGAGGTGAACAATTCCCGTATCGAGCATCATGTCGATCTGGCCCGCCATAATGATCGCGTAGTCCACTGTTCGAGTGCGATGCATTAACGGATTAGTCGGCGGCACTCCGCGTTTCGGTGCAGTCGGTCCGACAACATTCATCATAGTGTTCATGTCGAGCTTATCTACGCCGGGCCCCAATGGCGGAAATTCAACAACGAGCAGATAACTACCGCCGTTCGAAGGCGCAAAACTCTTCCTCGCGTCAGCGCGATCCACCTTCCATGAAAAATCGGCAGGGCCCTTTTCGGTCACCCAAAGGCTTGCCACACCCTCTCCGGCGCCACCTATCTTGAGCGGAACTTTGGCGTCGAAAAGGGCGATCGATTTGTTGTTGTCATCTAAAGACGTGACGACGCGGTGAATATCTTTGTCCTGCGCCAGCGCTGACCCGACACACAGCGTGGAACATAGAGTAACGCCAATCATCGCACTCTTCATCAGATCCTCCCGATATTTGTTCTGTCGAGTCGTTGCTCGACTAGAACGGACGCTATTAGCGGCGCTAGATTTAGGCCAGCCGCATTGACGCGATGTCCGCATAGCGGACGAGATGTCGCGCGCTACCGGCAGACGCTCGTGCCCGCCAATGCGGCGCATCTCGGAATGGACCGCAGCAAAACCTACGCAGCGAGGCATAATTATCGGAGCGTAGTGGTTATGCGGTTCGCTGCTGTCTCACTTGCCCCAAAGCTTGCGGCTCGCCAGCGCCGCTCCCCGATTGAGAGCTTCAAGCTTTGCCCAAGCGATCATCGGGTGGACGCGCCCACCAAGACCGCAGTCGGTCGAAGCGACAACGCGTTCTCTGCCGACGATATCGGTGAAGCGTAGAATGCGCTGAGCAACGAGTTCGGGATGTTCCACCACATTGGTCGCGTGGCTGACCACGCCGGGCAAAATGAATTTGCCGTCGGGAAGGGCGGCGTCCTGCCACACCGTCCACTCGTGCTCATGCCGCACGTTTCCTGCCTCGAAAGAGTAAGCCTGGGCATTGACCGCCAACATGACGTCGACAATGTCCCGCAGGGGAATATCGGTCACGTGCGGGCCATGCCAGCTACCCCAGCACAGATGGAAGCGAATCCGATCCTCGGGCAATCCCTTGAGGGCATGGTTGAGCGCCTCAACGCGTACCATCGAGAATTTTTTGTAATCCTCCACTTTCGGCTCGGGATTGATCATGTCCCAGTTATCAGCCATTGCCGGATCGTCGAGCTGAAGGATAAAGCCGGCGTCGACGATGGCCTTGTACTCCTCGCGCAAGGCGTCCGCGCAAGCGAAGAGGAACTCTTCGTCGGTCTTGTAATGAAGGTTAGCCAGCCGCGCGGCGCTCCCGGGCGCGACGGAGGTCATGAAGCCTTCTTCAATCCCACAAGCCTTGAGCGCCGCCTTAAAATGGGCGATGTCTGCTTGGATCGCCTCTTGCCCTTTGTAGGAGACGGGGCCGACGCAGATCGGCCAATGAGCTGCGCGCGGCCCCGTATACGCCCCGCCCTCCGGATCGCCATACACTTGCGGGAACGTCGTTCGATCGCGGCGGTCCGCGGGGCTGGTGAGTACGATCTCGCCAGGGCGAGCCCGCTTCGGCACAGCGTCGTAGAGACCTGGCCCGCCCAGATCGAGTCCATTGAGCCGATTAAAACAGTAGCTCCACCAAGCGCGGTAGTTTGTCCGGTGGCCCATCGACTTGCCGAATTCGCCGTCGCCGGGCACGTCGATACCGATCTCTTTTTGCCGGCGGACAATGTCCACTACGGCTTCTTCCAGCATCGCCTGAAAGGCCTTTTCGTCGGTCGTTTCCCCGGCCTCGCGGGCGCGATTGGCTTCAATCAATTCGTCAGGACGCGGCAGGCTGCCGGAGTGACTAGTCAAAATCCGGTTGGTGCTTATTTTCATCAGGCGTCTCCCCAGCGGCAGGCCGGTATCGAATGCCGGACCAATTTGCGCGGTCTTCTTTGGGGGGCAGGCTGCTCTTGCGGCGCAGGCGGCGCAAACTCTTCCCGTGATTTGTCCGTGGCGTGGACGCGGGCTAGATCACGGCCGGCAAGAACTAAGCCCCCTTGGCCAAGGCCAAAATGGCCTCTCGTGGCTGGTCCGCACTGCGGACTCCGATGCCGGCGACGTTGTGCTGCCGTGCCAACGTACGGCAAACTGCCGTCAACCGGCGATTTCGAAAAATCAAAAAGACGCAAACAAACTGGGAGGATGAAATGGACCGCCGCAAGTTTCTTGCCACCGCTGCGGCGATACCCGCGGCTATGACGCTCAGCGCAAAGCTAGCGCGGGCCGAGGATCACCTGAAATGGGCTGTATTCACTCCTGACAGCGAGGTGACCTTCCGCACAGTAATGAAGCCCTTCGCGGAAACGGTGCAGCACGAGACAGCCAATGCCGTGGTCTTCGATCTGTTTCCCAATGGCGCGCTTGGTCGCAATCCCGGTCAACAGCCGCAAATGCTGCTCGATGGGGTTGCCGATGTTGCTTGGGTAATCCCCTCGTACTCGCCCGGGCGATTTCCCGACACGGAAGTGATCGAGCTCCCGGGCATGTTCAAAGATCTGCGCGAAGCCTCGCTCGTGACGGCGGCATTGATTGCGCACAAAGCCCTCAATGACTACGGAGATTTTTATGTCATCGGACTTTGGGGGACCGCGCCCTATTCCATCCATACCAACTTCCCGGTGAACTCGATCGCGGATCTCAAAGGCAAAACAATCCGCGCCTCGAGCAAAAACGAAAGCGCCGCGCTGCGCGCCTTCGGCGCCGTGCCGGTAGGAATGCCGGTCACGGAGATACCCGAAGCCATCAGCCGCGGCACCATCAGCGGCACGACCTCACACATGTCACCGTTTTTCGACTTCGGGCTCGACCGTGTTACCAACAACCATTTCTTCATCGGTCTCGGCGTCGTTCCCCTCGCTATTTTAATGAACAAGAAAAAGTTCGATGCGCTTCCGGAGACCGCCCGAGCGGTGATCGAGCGGAATTCCGGCGCGTCGCTGACAAAGACGTGGATCGACTCCATTACTAGCTACAACGCGGCCAACCTGGAAAAGCTGAAAAGCAATCCAAAGAACAAAGTAGTCTTCCCCTCTCAGGAAGAGATCGATAAGGCCCAGGCGTTGTTGGCCCCGGTGCGCGAGGAATGGGTAGCAGCGAGCCCGCGGCATAAAGAACTGAAAGCCGCCCTGGACGCCGAACTCGCCGCCGTGCGCAATGGCGAGAAGGGCTAAAAGTCGGGCGCCCTCCGAGCGCTTGTAGCACGCCGTCATTGCAGCATTTCTTATCGGCGCCTTTTCGGCAGATTCCACCTGTCAGGCGGACGCAGACGCGAAGGTCACGTCAATGGCATGGATCGATTGGGCAAGCAGGACGCTGGCGCGGGCGCTTGCGGTTATCGGTTTGGGTGTCTTGTTAGCATTTGCGGTCATGACGATGGCCGACGGCATCTTGCGCTTCTTCTTCGCCAGCCCGATCGACCTTGTCCGCGACGCCAGCTCGTTAGTCGCCGCTTTCTCAGTCGCCTGCTGCATCCCGGTCGCGATCGTCGAACGCAGCAATATTACCATCCGCTTTTTGCCCACGCTCTTCGGCCTACGCGCTGGGCAGGCGGCAGATACAGCAGCCGCGATCCTGGTCGAGATCGTTTTGATCCTGATGACGTGGCAGTTCGTACTTTTCGCCCAGCAGGCAATCGCAAACGGCGGCGCCACTTGGATGCTGCGCATCCCGACGGCTCCGGTTTGGGGAGCCGTCGCGCTTATTCTAGGTATCAGCGCGCTGCTGCAGGCCGTGGTGACTTTCAAGACGTTGCGCGGCGATTACCTCGCCGAGCTTTCGCCGACCGTCGATTAAGGAGACTCATTTGCAACCGGCGGTCATCGGTGCGGTAGGAATTGCGGCGCTCTTTGCGCTGATCCTCCTCCAGGTACCCATCGGCTTTGCGATGATGACCGTCGGCGTCGTCGGCTTTGCGCTTCAAGGCGGTTGGCTTCCGGCCTTTTCCTTCCTCGCGCAGGAGCCGGCCTACGTGCTTTCGAGCACGGATCTGGCCGCGGTACCGCTGTTTCTGATGATGGGCGTGTTCGCCAGTATGGCCGGCTTCTCCGAAGACGTTTATCAGGCCGCGGCGGCATTCCTCGGCCATCGCCGCGGCGGGCTGGCCTACGCCACCATCAGCGGTTCCGCCGCCTTCGGTGCAATTTGCGGCTCAAGCACCGCGACTGCCGCAACCTTCGGCAAGGTCGCACTCCCGCAGATGCTCGACCGCGGCTATTCGCCGGCTTTTTCGACCGGCGTCATCGCGGCCGGCGGAACGCTGAAGTCTTTGATCCCGCCTTCGCTGGTGATGATCATCTATTGCGTTGTGGCGAAGACGTTCATTCTCGACATGTTCGTTGCCGCCATCGTGCCCGCCCTGATGACTATTGCGTTCAACCTCGGCGCCATCGCGATCGCGGTATGGCACCGACCGCGGATTGCTCCGGTCAGCGAGCGGGTATCTTGGAAAGAACGCTGGACCGCGACGCGGCGCGCCGCTCCTTCGCTCGTGCTTTTACTCGGCGTTTTCATCGGCATCTACAGCGGCATATTCACTGTCAATGAAGCGGCGTCCGCGGCCGCCATTTTGGCTTTGCTGTTCGCACTGGCGCGTAGACGAATAAGTTGGCACACGCTGGTTCGAGGCATGTACGACGCAGCCTCGGTCACGGCCATGCTGTATTTGATCCTGATGGCCGCTCCGATTTTTACTTATTTTATCAATTTGGCGCACGTGCCCGAGGCTTTGGTCCAATGGATCGAAAGCCATCATTTTCCGCCGCTTGGCGTCATTTTCACGCTGACAGCGGTCTATATTCTTTTGGGCACTTTTTTCGAGGAAATGTCTTCGATCCTCATCACGCTGCCGCTCATTCTGCCGATTATCGTCAATCTCGGTTATGATCCGTTGTGGTGGGGAGTTATTTGCTTGATTCAGGTAGAGATGGCGCTGATCCATCCACCTATGGGCATCATTGTCTTTCTTTTGCATGCCATGGCGCCGAAAATATCGATGTCTACGATTTATCGCGGCGTGGTTCCATTTCTGATCGCCGATTTCGCGGTGCTGATCATCTTGATCTTGTTGCCCGGCATCGTTCTGTGGTTGCCGCACGCTTTGCATTGAGGCGCTCGAACGCCGGCGCCTGCCGGTTTAGTGCACAAGCTAGGCGGCGTGGCCGCTCTGAGCGGCCGGGCGCTCGCGAACGGCGGTCTCGACACGCTGGACGACCGACCGCAGCGGAGGTAGTAGCTGCTGCTCGGCTTCGGCGATGGTTAGTGCCGACGAAATCCAGATCAGGGACAGGCAACCCAATATTCGCGAGTCGACTCGGATGGGGACGGCCATGCCAGTGGCTTTCGGATTGATTTCGCGATCCTGAACCGCAAATCCCTTGGCACGGACGGCGGCGAGAAGAGTCCTGACGCGCTCTTTCTCTCGGGCGCCTCGATCTTCTGGCACGGTCGAATGCGCCAGCATTTCGAGAATGGCCCGCCTTTCACTCTCAGAACAATAGGCGAGATAACAGCGGCCTGCGGCCGTTCGCAGCATCGGCAGCGAGCGTCCCACCATACCGTGGTCAATCGACAAGGTGCTGGCTTCGTGGGTGGTCTCGCGGACCAGCATGCGGCCCTGCTCGAACGTCATCAACGCTGCCGGCCACACCAGATCGCGCGTGAACTGCGCCATCAACGGCGCAGCGATTCGCGCGATCCAGTCGTCTTCGAGAAAACCATCGCTGAGGCTGCGAACCTTGGGCGTGAGGCAGAACCGGTCGGCGGGGCTGCTCCGCGTTACGAAGCCGGCGTGGTTCAAGGTCTCCAGAAGCCGATAGACCGTTGGCCGCGGCAGCCGGGTATCGCGCGCCAGTTCGACGACCGAAGGAAGTTTGCGCCTGTTCATCGCAATGAGGAGCGCAAGCCCGCGCTCCAGCGAACGCACGCCTCCGCCCCGCGTCTGACCGCTTCTTTGCGCCATTGGAACACTCCCGGTGGGACAATTGTCCACTATGCGGACATCGAGTCAAGATTTCTGGCCGGCGATACCCGCGCGCATTAGCGTCTCCGAAAAATCAAGGGAGAGAGCGCGATGACGGAAGCAGCGGCAAATTCAGGCAATCGCCAACCGCGGCGTGTGCCGCTGAGCATGAGCCATATCGGCCTCTACGTGCACGATCTGCCGAAAATGGAAGATTTCTATACGCGCGTGCTCGGTTTCACGGTAACCGACCGCGGCAAAGTGCGCGGCGCAGATATCGTGTTCACGAGTTGGGATCCGAAGGACCATCACCAAGTGGCGTTGGTGACCGGTCGGCCGAAGGACCTTGGCTTCAATCACGTCAACCAAATTTCGTTCCGCGTTGCCTCGTTGGAAGACCTTCAGGAAACCTGGCGAAAGGTAAAGGACGAACCCGGCGTAACCGACATGCGACCGATGGATCACGGTAACGCCTGGTCGCTCTATTTTCGCGATCCCGAAGGCAATCGGCTCGAAGTGTTCTGCGACACAGACTGGTATATCGACCAGCCTTGCATCGAGGATCTCGACCTCTCGCAGCCGGCCGACAAGATCAAGGCGAAGTCCGATGCCTACTGCCGCAACGCTCCCGGTTTTCGCCCGATCGCCGAGTACCAGGCAGAGGTCGCGAAAAAGATGGGGTTGACGAAATCCTGAACACGGTCTGGCGCGCATGATCGCCGACCCAACGTCTGCACCCTCGATGCCCGGTCACACGCCCGAGCCCGAGTTCGAAGTCTGCATCATCGGCTATGGGCCGGTAGGCGCAGCGCTTGCGAACTTGCTCGGGATGAGCGGGCTATCCGTTGTCGTTCTCGAACGCGAGCCGTCGGTTTACCACCTGCCGCGGGCGGTGTCGCTCGACGGCGAGGGCATGCGCCTGGTCCAAACAATGGGTCTTGCGGAGAAGCTACTGCCGCTGCTGTCGGTCAGTCGCAATATCCGCCACGTCAGCGCCGACGACAAACTGCTGTTGCTGATCAGCCGGGGCGGCATCGGGCCCGAGGGCTGGAACAACGCCTACCGTTTTTATCAGCCGGAATTCGAAGCGGTTCTGCGCGAGGGCGTTGCGCGATTTGCCTCGGTCGACGTGCGACTGCGCTGTGAGGCGTTCGCGCTCGATGAGTTCGACGATCACGTCCGCGTCCGCTACGAGAATCTCGCAACCGGAGAACTCGCGCAGATTACCGCGCGTTATGTCGTCGGCTGCGACGGAGCGCGTTCGATAGTCAGGCGCTTCATGGGAGCGGCACTGCACGACCTGCGCTCGCACGAGCGTTGGATCGTGCTCGATATGATCCTGGATCAACCGCCTCGCGGCGTGCCCGAAGCAGCCGACGAAACCGGCCGTGTCGTGGACGCGATCCAGTATTGCGATCCGTCCCGACCGACGACCTTTGTACCGATGCCGGGGAAGCGGCACCGGTGGGAATTCATGCTGATGCCGGCCGACGACCCAGCGACAATTACAAAGCCGGAACAGATCTACGAGATGCTGAAGCCGTGGCGCATCGATCCGGCCACGTCGGTTATCGAGCGCGCGGTGGTCTACACCTTTCATTCGGCGCTTTCGACGCGGTGGCGGCGCGGTCGGCTGCTGCTCGCCGGCGACGCCGCACACCAGATGCCACCGTTTCTCGGCCAGGGCATGTGCTCAGGGCTGCGTGACGCTGCAAATCTTGCTTGGAAGCTGTGCGCGGTGATCAAGGGCGGCGCGCCCGACTTGCTCCTCGACACCTACGAATCCGAACGATCCGAGCACGTGAAGGCGTTCATCGAGCTCGCTGTCGAGCTCGGCGGCGTCATTCAAACAACCGATCCGGACCGAGCACGGGCGCGCGACATCGAGCTTATCGCCAATCCGACCATGCTGCGGCCGATCATGCCACGGCTTGGACGAGGTCTTCACGGCGACATGCCCGCCCCGGCCGGCACACGCGCCGCTCAGCCGCGGCTCGGCGACGGCGCGCTTCTGGACGACCACGTCGGCTATCGCTTCGCCGTGCTGGCGAGCCAGCGTCTCGCCGACGCACTCGGACCGGACGCGCGTCGCGCTCAACCGGATGCCGACGTCGTCATCGTGACGGCGACGGGCCCCGCCGAATCCTATCTCGCCGAACTGCATGCTGAAGCGGTGGTGATCCGACCCGATCGCTACATCTTGGGCGTTGCTTCGACCACGACCGAACTGGATGCGGTGCTCGCGCGCCGTTTGCCTTCCCCTTCCGTACAGCTTTCACCGCCGTTGCGGACAGCGTCCGCTGGCTAGCCCGGAGATTTGCATGGCCCCCTCGCGCGTTCCTACCAATGCGGTCGATCACGTCGGCAGCCTGAAACGGCCACCCGAACTGGTGCAAGCCTGGCGCGCCTGGGAAGAGGGCAAGCTGCCCTTTGAGCAACTGCAACGGGTGCAGGACGAGACCATCCGCGACGCCGTTGCGATGCAGGAAAAGCTCGGCTTGCCGATCGTCACCGACGGCGAGTTTCGCCGTGGCGGCTGGTCGCGCGGCTTTCTCAATGCGGTCGAAGGGTTCGAGTTCCGCGGTTCGAAACTCGTATTCCGCAATGACGAAGGTTTCGCAACGCCATCGCCCGCGCCGCTTGCGACCAAACGCATAAGGCGCTCGAAGCCGATCGTTACCGAAGACTACAAATTCATCGCAGCGGTCGCCAAACACCCAGTCAAGGTCACCATGCCGACGCCGTCGCACATGCACTTCGGCCAGTTCAAGGATGCGGTCGATCCGGCAGTCTATCCCGATGTCGAAGAATACTGGGACGACATGATCGCGGTGTTCAAGCAGGAAATCGCCGAGCTTTATGCCGCAGGCTGCCGTTACCTGCAGCTCGACGAGGTGCCGCTCGCGCTGCTGTGCGACGACAAGATTCGCGCCTTGGCCAAAAGCGAAGGTGACGACCCCGACGCTTTGGCGGGACGTTACATCGACGTTCTCAACCGCGCCGTCGCTGGACGACCGGCTGACATGACAATCGGCATGCATCTGTGCCGCGGTAACATGGAAAGCTTGTGGATGGGCGACGGCGGCTACGCGCCGATAGCCGAGGGCCTGTTTACCCGTAGCGACGTCGATGCCTTTCTGCTGGAATACGATTCCGCTCGCGCCGGAGACTTCTCGCCGCTGCGACACTTGCCGGCGGGCAAGCGGGCGTATCTGGGAATTATCAGCACCAAGAATCCGGCTCTGGAAACGCCGGACGAGCTGCTGCGCCGGATCGATGAGGCCAGCCGCTTTGCCCCGATGGAGCGGCTTGGCATTTGCCCACAGTGCGGCTTTGCCAGCGCCGCGATGTCGAAATTCGCGGTCAAACCGAGCAAGGTGACGACCGATCTTCAGACCCAAAAAATCGAGCTGCTGCTCGAGGTAGGCCAGCGGGCCTGGGGCCACGCATGAGCGCGGCGGCCGACGAACTCGACAGCTACGGCCTCTTCACGGCGGAGACCGTGCAGGACCCCTATCCTTGTTACCGGCGAATGCGGGAACAGGAACCGGTGCATTGGTCGGAAAAAGCGCGCGCCTGGTGCTTCACGCGCTATGAGAACGTCTACGAGCTGCAGGACCGGCCTGACCTAAGTGTAGACCGGATCGAGACGCTTTATTCGTACCTGCCGCGGACCAACCCGGAACGCTTCGGCGACATCGTCGACCACTACAACCGCTGGCTCCTTTACCGCGACGACGCCTATCACGACCGCCTCAAAGCGCTGTTTCTGAAAGCCATGACGCCGCGCGCCGTCGAACGGCTGCGGCCGATGATGCAACGGCGTGTCGATGTCATCTTGGATACGCTTGCGGGGCGAGAGGCGTTCGACGCTTACCTCGACTTCGCCGCCCGTTTGCCGACGCAGGTCATGCTCGATCTGCTTGGCCTCCCCGACTCGGACGAGGGCATGATGCGGCATTGGAGCGACCGCTGCTCGAACTTCCTGTTTCAGCCGGTTGCCCCCGACCAGGAGGCGTTGGCCCGAGAGCAGCGCGAAATCCTTGATGCTCAGCAAGCGTATTTCATGCCGCTGATCGAAGCCCGCAGACGCAAACCCGGCGAGGATATGATTTCGGCCATGGCGCGCGCGGAAGTCGCCGGCGAGCGCTTGTCCGATCTCGAAATACTCGCAACCTGTAACATGATGGCGACCGCCGGCGGCGGTACGTCGCGCAGCGCCATTGCGATGTCGCTGTGGTGGCTCCACCGTTTCCCCGATCAGCTCGCCGAGCTCAAGGCGCGTCCGGAGTTGATCGACCTCGCCGCCGAGGAGTTTTTGCGGTTCGATGCCCCTACTCAGCGCGGCATCCGCACTGCACGGCAGGACTTCAACATCGGCGGCAAGGATATCCGCAAGGGCCAAATCCTTCACATCATGATTGGCGCCGCCAACCGCGACCCGGAGCAATTCGACGACCCGGATCGCCTCGACGTCAGACGCAGCCCTAACCGTCACGTCTCGCTCGGTCACGGCGTTCACTACTGTCTCGGCGCCGCGCTGGCTCGCCTCGAACTGCGTGTCGCGGTGGCAAGCTTTCTTGCCCGCTTTCCCAATTATCGCCTGGCCAGCAACAACATCGTGTTCATGGACCGCACTGCCAGCCGCCGACCGACCAGCGTGCCGGTTTTCGCGCACTAGAGCATCAAGCGGCACAACCGCTCGGGGTCAGTCCAAGCCCACGAATCCGCGCCAACCCTTCAAAACAGTATCAGCAGAAAGAGAGACGAGCATGCAGCAACCCTATCGGAGCGTTTGGACTGAACTGCTCGACACGCCATTCCGTCAGGCCTGGATCGACGCCGGCGGGCTCAAGACGCGGTTTATTCAGGCCGGCGATCCATCGAAACCGCCGCTTGTCATGCTGCACGGAACGGCCGGCAGCCTGGAAAACTTCGCCGCCAACGTCGCCGCGCACGCGCGTCATTTCAATTGTATTGCCTTCGACATGATCGGCTCCGGCATGACCGACAAACCGGACTACGATTACGAGACCGAGCATTACGTGACGCACACACTCGACTTCCTCAATGCAATCGGCGTCAGGAAGGCATCCGTCATCGGCCTTTCGCTCGGCGCGCGGGTCGCAAGCCGCCTCGCCATCGATCATCCTGAAATGGTGGAAAAGCTTATCCTGCTGTCAGCTACGGCCTATTTTCCCGCAAAACCGATCCAAGATGACATTAAGCGCTCCAGGTCCGCGGCAGCCGCCAATCCGACATGGGACAGCATCGTCGAGATCTTCAAAGGCCTGTTTCACGATCCGAGCAAGGTATGGGACGATCTCATTGCAACGCGGCTCGCAATCTACCGTCGCGCCGACATGAAGGTGGCTATGTCGCACATTCTGGCTCTGCTCGATCCCGACGTTTACAACCGCAACCGGATACCCGACGACGACTGGAAGCGGCTGCGCGTCCCGACGCTCATCATCGCCGCCGTCGATCACCAGGACGTCTTCCTCGATACGGCGCGTACCGTCGTCAAGCTTATTCCGAACGCCGCGGTCGTCGAAATGAAGCACTGCAGCCATTGGCCGCAGATGGAGGACGCCGAGACATTTAACAGACACAGCCTCGACTTCCTGCGCGAGCAGTAACCCGTGGTCGAATGCATTTGTCACCATTACGGCGGTGACTAAATCTGGGTTCAATCTTAATTTGCAGAGCCGGAGAAGATCAAAATTGAGCGAGCTATTACTTTACTACAATGACATGTCGGTCTGTGCGGCAAAGGTGCGCATGTTGCTGGACGAAAAGCAGATTGCTTGGACCGGCATTCATATGAATCTGCGAGCGGGCGATACGCATAGACCTGAGTACGTGAAGCTTAATCCAAACCGCGTGGTACCGACCCTCGTGCACGACGGCGAACCAATAATCGAATCTAATGTGATCTGCGAATACGTCGAAGACGTCTGGAACGATTTGCCGGTGCGCCCCGGCTCCGCCAAGGATCGCGCGCGAATGCGCATCTGGCTTCGACAGCTGGACGAGAGCGTCCACGTCGCCACGGGCGTGATAAGCCTCTGCATCGCTTTTCGTCTTCAGCACCTAAAGAGAGATCCGGACGAGCTGCGCAAATGGCTCGCGGCACTGGATCCGGCGCGGCAGGAGAGAACCAAAGCCGCGATCGACCAAGGCATCAGAGCACCGCAGTTTGCTCCGGCAGTTCGACGTTTTGGCACGCTCGGTAAAGACATCGATGCGGCGTTGACGAGTGACCCTTGGCTCGCTGGTGGGACCTTCTCGCTCGCCGATATTGCCTATGCTCCATACATGGCCCGCTTGGCGCACTTGGGGCTTGATGACGCCTTCGCTTCGCGTCCGCGCGTCCAGGCATGGCTAGATCGCTTGTTTGAGCGGCGCTCGTATCAATCCGCCATTCAAGCCTGGTTTAGCCCGAGCTACCTGGAGATCTTCGCGACACAAATGAGGAGGCGCGAAAGGCCGCTAAAACAATTCTAGCATCGTAAATCAAAATCACGCCGCGCTGCTGCACGCAGCCTGAGTTCTTCGTCGCGGTATGTCTAGTCGACGTCGGTTGTGCCGACCGCCTTTTAGTTGAAATTTAATTGAACCGCTGAGGGAGGACTGATCGTGAAGCGAAGTACCGATCGTATTCTGACCACGCACGCAGGTAGTCTGCCGCGTCCGGAGGATTTGTTGGATCTTTATCGGGATGATGCTCCCGATGCAAAATTGCTGCCGCGCTTGCAGTCGGCCATTGCCGCTGTGGTGAAACGACAAACGGATCTCGGCATCGACCTCGTCAACGACGGGGAGTTTAGCAAGGCCATGCGCAGGGCCGTCGATTTCGGCGCTTGGTGGTCCTATGTCTATGACCGCTTGGCAGGTTTTGAAGTGAGAAAAGAGACTGCCGAAAGCGGTCGCGCGGCTTGGACGCTTGGCAGCAAAGAGCGCAAGGAGTTTGCCGAGTTTTATGCCGAGGATGGCGGTATGGGCAGCGCCCGAACTGGCAGCAGCAGCGCCAGAATGTTCGGGCTCACCTGCAAGGGACCGGTCAAATACATCGGACAAAGCGCCATCAACCGCGACATCGAGTTTTTGCGGTCTGCAATCAGTGGCATGCCGGTCGAGGACGCTTTCATCACCGCAGTGTCGCCGGCGACGCTGCAAATACTTGCAAACGAACACTATAAGACTCAGGAGGAGTACACTTGGGCATTAGCCGAGGCTATCGGCGAGGAATACAGGGCCATCGTTGATGCCGGATTTATTCTTCAGATCGACGATCCCGCACTGGTCGATCTCTGGGATTGGTGGTTCTCCCTCAAAGGCGACACTGCGGGTTATCGCAAATGGGCCGCTTTTCAAGTCGAGGCGGTGAACCATGCTCTGCGAGGAATTCCCGCTGATCGGGTTCGCTTTCACATCTGTTGGGGCAGCTGGCACGGACCCCACAGCGGCGATGTTCCGCTCAGGGAGGTGGTTGACCTTTTGCTCAAAGTCAACGCCCAGGCCTATTCGGTCGAGGCGGGCAACGTCCGTCATGAGCACGAGTGGAAGGTGTGGATAGATACCAAACTGCCCGACGGAAAACTGCTGATTCCGGGCGTCGTCAGTCACGCCACCAACCTGATCGAACATCCCGAACTTGTCGCCGATCGCCTTATCCGCTTTGCCAAACTTGTTGGCCGCGAAAACGTGATCGCGGGCACTGACTGCGGGCTCGGCGGACGGATTCATCCGCAGATCGCGTGGGCGAAATTGGCGTCGCTGGCGGACGCCGCAAGGCTCGCCAGCACCGAATTATGGAAGTCGTAGATGCCGATCCGACAACCGCGTCTCCGCGCGGCGCGCTTAATCTCAATTCGTTTGGCGAACAGCTGCGACAATAAGATTCTACTTCGGACCTCCAATAGTCCCCCTGATAGGACAAGCCACACGATACGCAGCCTACCATAGACGAGCGATTGCGTATCGTTCACGCGGCGTCGATCTTGGCCGGCTTGGCCGGATCGTAGCTGTAGCCGGCCATCAAATCCTCGACGATCTTGTTGAAGGCGGTCCAATCAGTCTCGCGGAACGAATGGTTGCGGATGATGAACGAGGCGCCGGCATAGAATTTCTCGTATTGCTGATGTCGTCCAGCGAACTCCGATCCCACCATATCCCAAGCAAGCTTGAACAGCTTCATGCGGGTGAGCGCGTCGGCCTGTGGCGTCTGCCAAAAGGTTTGAAAATTCCGCGCCAGCTCGGCGTCGTTCATGACCGAGATATTGGCCGGCATTTGGAACACCGCGCCGCCGCACAGTTCGCGCAGATCATCGACGAACTTGCTGTAATTCTGCGTGCACCATTCGAGCGCGCCGTACATCATGCGCCGATTAAAGCAAACATAGCCTTCCGTGCCGCCCGGCCAGCTTTCGTAAGCGTTGATTTGCCCGTTGACCATTCCGGCGATTATTGCTTCCTGTGCCGCTATACGGCCGAGCGTCTCCTTCACAGCGGGTACCTGGTCAGCGCCAGTGCCATGCGCGATTTTGCTCGCCAGCCCGAGCAGCAAGCGCATTTTCGACCAATAGCGAACATTCGACTGATGATTGCCAAAGCAGTGGCTCGGGGTCGTGACGTAGACGTCGCGGGACAACAACGCGTCATCGTGGACGAATACGCGCTCCCACGGCACCTTGACGGCATCGCATAACAGCATGCTGTCGCTTTCGTCGTAGCGATATGCGAGCGGCGAATCGAACTCCGAGGTGCTCTCGAACGGCTGCCGCGACCATAATTGAAGGCCGGGAGCGTTGCAGGCAATGGCGCAGGTAATCGCCTCCCTCTTTTGGTCGGGCGCGAGCGGAATCACGTTGCCGATCCAGATTTCATTGGCGAAGACGGCGCCGGTCGCGAGCATCTTCATGCCGGAGATGACGACGCCGTCGTCCTCCTCCCGTACGACGCGTAAGGTCGGCATCGGAATGTTCTGGCGCTGATAGAACTCGGGATTGCGCGCCGCCTGCGGCGGAATCACCGCATAGACCGTATAGATGTCGTTGTCGCGGATATGGCGATAATAGGCGAGAAGATTGTCGGGATGACCGTGCGGGGCTTTCAGCTCGTCGGGCTTCATTGCCATGCCGGTGACGAACGATGAGACGTGGTCCGGCGACCGGCCAAACATCCCGTAGGTGAAATCGGCGATGCGGCGGTGACCGATCATGCGGCGCTGCAGGTCCTCACGCGAGCGGGCGCGGAGGAAATAAATCGAGTGACGCCCGCCCTCCTCCTCGTAGGTCATCTCGTCGCGGAGCGCCGGGTCGGCCTTCATATCGTAGAGCGCGGCGACTGTTCGTGCGGCGTTACGAAAGGCAGGATGTTGCGTCACGTCCTCGACCCGTTCCGATCCGATAAAGACGACGCGGCCGTCACGGATTGATTTGAGGTGTTCCTGGCCGGTACGCAGCATCGCAGAAACCTCCCAGTCAGATAGCTTTTAGCTTTCGGGATAAAAGTGCGTTTCGAGCAGGAGGCAGCCGGTCTCAGACTTGAAAGGTCCATGATGAACGCCGGGCGGCCGGACGGCGTAGGTATAGCCATGAAATTTCTCGCCGCCGAGGCCTTGAGCGTCGTTACCGACGATCAGGTCGCCCGCGAGAAGAAACACTTCTTCCCAATACTCGTGGACGAACGGCGCGGTAGTGTAGACGCCGGGCGCAAAGCGCAGAAATCGGGTGCGATTGCCGTGCCGCGCCCTTTCATCGAGTTCGCCGGAGATGATCTTCTGCTGAATGCCTGGCGGATAGCCGGGCGGCGTGTGCCAGCCCTCGGCCATATCCAGAGTGTGGAATTCCTTGTGTCCCTTGTCGAATCCCATTGTGTCCTCCTAGCATTGGTCGGGTAGCGTCCGCACCCGGTAGCTGTGGACGATCTTTCGGCTAAGCACCGGATCGTGCAATTCCATTTCGAATGTCTCAGCCGGTGTAACGCCGCCCTGCGCCGCGAGCGTGCCGCAGAACATGGCTGTGCCGGCCGGCAACAGCTCGCGGTCACCGTAAAGCCGAAACAGCTCCCGTGGCGTACGCATCGCAGCAACCGATCCCTCCTGATAAAGCCGCCGATCGCCTTTGACGCTGGCGAAAGAACGCAGCACGAGCGAGTCCCAGTGCGACGCCACGTCTTCGAACCGCCAAATGTCACGACTCACCGGCTTGGCACACATCTGTTTGGACAAGGAAACGCTGATTGTCTCGGCTTTGCGGTCGGTGTGATCAGACCCGAGCCCGATCCAAATGCCGTCATCTAGCGAATAAGCGACGCACTCGACCTCGCCGCTGGAATGATCACCCAATACTTCGATGGCATCGCCGGTCGTGAGCAACGACACCGCGACCCGATAGAAGATCGGCGTGGTCTGCGGCCGCTTCACGCCGAGCGCCTCGAGCTCCCGGATGTGTTTTTCCAATGCGGCTACATCCCGCCCGGTCCAACCGGCGATAACGAGTTGCCGCACCTGATCGAGGTCGAGCTTGCCCAACGAATTCACGCCTTTCCCCTCACGCTGAGCTCGATCGGCATGATCCGCATGTCCGAGCCCCAATAGGCGATCGCCAAATGCTCGAACAAAAGCAGAAATGGCATCGAAGGGACGAGCGGCGCGAATGGCGAGGTCGCGCGCATCCAACGCCAGGTGAAACGCTCGACGACAAGCGAAGCGGCGGCGGCGATCGCGAGCGCGCCGATCATGGCGAATGGGAGCGGCACGCTCGCGTGTGCGAGCGCCCACACCGTCATTCCGCCGATCATGAACAGGCCGGGAAGGCTGAAATTGAGGAAACCGATGCTCAACGTCAGCGCGACCGCCACCATCGCGTAAACCGATCCGAGCATGGCGGCGTTGACGACCTGTTGGGCGAACACGGCAAAGTCCTCGCGCGGTGTTCCTGAAAGCTAATCGACGCGCACGTACAATCAAGCAAGTGCCCAACCGACGCCTCGAACCTTGTCATCCCACCCGGATTTCACAAGCGTTTTTTGTGGGCACAAGGTCGGGGTTGCGGGCAAGCAGATGGTTCCGGTCATTCCGCGGCTGCCTTCCAGGAGCCGATTTCGGCGCGGTCCACATGCGAGACTGCCCGCGCCGACCCGAGCACCAAGGCGGTCATTGCGGTCGTTGCGGCGGCAAACTGCGACGGCGTCAGGGCGCCGAAGAAGATATCGTTGACCGCGCGGACCTCGCCGCTGTTGCGCTCGATCAAAGTTCGGCCGGCGCGGCTCAAGCTTAAGAGGACCGCGCGACCATCCTCGGGGTTCGCGCGCTTTGTGAGCAGCCCGACTTGCGCGAGCTTGCCGGTTTCCGTGGCGACAAAGGCGCTGGACACGTGGAGCACGCGGGCAATCGCCGACACGCCGACGCCGCGCTCGCCCTGGAATTGGCCGATGGCCATAAGCAGGCTGTATTGCGGCGCGGTGATACCGATGCGGCTTCCCAAGTGTTCGCGCACCGCTGTCATGCGGCTCGCTATCGTCAGGAGATCGTTGACGAGCCGCCGAAAGCGCTCATCGGAGCCGGCCTCAAGCAGGGCCGGTCGCGACACCGTTGCCGGCAGCCGAAAGCTCGGCGCTTTGGCCGTGCGCCGCGGCGCCGCCATGGGGCGCCCCCGCCCGCCGCGCTTAGCGCGCGACTGAGAGATCGACATAGCCGGTGTCGTGCAAAAGCTGGCTTTCCACCGGTATATGCAGGCTGTCATGCACGGTGTTGTAGAATTTCCAGAAACCGACCACGCAGGAGAGCTCGACAATCTGTGCCGGTGTCAGGTTTTTCTTGAGCCGCTGCAGAATTTCATCGGACACTGAGGTCGGATCCTCCGACGCGGCGCGCACGTAGTCGAAGCAGGCGCGCTCAAATTCGTCTTTCGGATCGACCTCGCCGGTGATCAGTGCCTGTAATTCCTCCTCGCTGACGCCCCAGCCTTCGAAGTCGTCGCCGCGTGGCTTTTTCAGCATCGAGCAGCTGTGCGCCGTGCAATAGGCGCAGCCGTTGGTGGCACAGGCAATGGCGGCGAGCTTGCGCTTAAGCAGCTGATCGAGCGTCGACGACGCATCGCGCATAATGTTGCTGTTGAGCTTCCACAACGTCTCGGCGATTTCCGGGCGATAGGCGTAAAGCTTGAGCGCATTGGGCAGAAAGCCCATCCGTTTCTTATAGGGCTCGAGCACCGGCTTGAGCTTGGGCGAAAAATCTTCCTCGCGCACATAGGGAATGAAGGGCTGCGCCTCGACCAGCACATGCGGCTTGGGTGGGATTGCCTGCTTGTTCATGCTCCTGACTCCTTTCTGCGATCTTTAGAGAAAATCTTCCAAGCGAACTTTGCCCCAGTTAATCGGCCAAGCCCGCTCGAAATCGGCCGGGTCATGGCGTGACTTCCGGGTGGCATCGATGCCGATCTTGCCGACGGTGCGTAGCGGCGCGTGTCCCTCGATCGGCTCGCCGGACGGATCGAACGGCGAGCCGCGGGTGTGCGGCACGATGATGATGTCGCGCGCCGGATCGACTCGCGTCGCGATCGCGTGATAGACGTCGCGCGCATCGTCGATATTGGTGTCCGGACTGACGGCGACGACCATTTTGGTATTCAGCCACGGCGCGCCCATGGCCGTCATCAGCGCGTCATTGACGAAACCGTCGCGCGGATAATCGAATTGCAGGATGCAGGACAGCGCGGCGCCCCAGGTCGGAAAGCGCACGTCGGTGACCGTGAGCCCGATTTCGGTGAGGCGATTGTACAGCACTGCCTCGTGACATAGCCGCGGCAACGTCTGATGATCGGTGTCGGGCGTGGTCTGATGATTGCGGTAGATCGGGCGGTCGCCGCGCATCGTCAGCGCTGTGATCTCGACCTCCGGCACCATCTCCGAATGCGGCAGGAGATACATCGACGGCGAAGTAACTTCGCCAACTGGATATTTCTCGCGCAGGTGCACGTAACCCTCGGCAACGATCTCGGCCTCCGCCGGCACAGTCAGCTCGATCGTCTCGCACGGCACCATCGCGATGTCGCGGTCCATGATGGTGCCGACCATTTCCATCTCGCCCCACATATCCATGTGCAAGCCGGAAAAATTGCCCATGATCTCGTAAGCCGGAGGAATGCCGAACACGAAGGCGATCGGCATCTTGTCTTTACCCATCGCCCGGTACTTGTTCATGATGATGTGCGAGTGCGGGGTAATGAAACTGATCAGACCGCGGCGCGGACCGACCGCATATGTGCCGGCATGGCACGAGTTGTAGAAGCCGGTTTCCGGGTCGCGGATGATGTTCATTGCCGTAACATAGGGCGCGGCGTCTTTATCCTTGTGGCGCGGGATAGGCAGGATCGTCCAATCGACGTCACTACCGGTCCGCACGTTCTCCTTTACCGGGCCGCTCCTAACGCTGGTCAGCCCGCGCGGCGGCTGCCGCAGCCGGAAGGCGAGCGTCTTCAGGTATTCAGCCGGCGTCACGCCAAGCGCGCGCGCCTGCGAGCGGCGGTTCTTGACCAGCATGTCGCAAAGCCGGAAGTTCGGCTTTTCAACGATGTTCTCGAACACGATCGGCTGATCGCTCTGCGCCGACAGCGCGCCGATGTCGTCCAGACGCACCGGCTTGGTGATGCGGGTAATTATGTCGGCGTTGGTTTCCAGATAACCGCGCAAGCTTATGTCGAGCGGATGCTCGCCGCCGCGCGGCGCGAGCTTGACCGGCGCTGATGCGGACTGAGCCTGCATATGGTCTGCGCACTCCAGATAGCAAAGTAAGTTTATTATGTCGGTTAACTAAGTCAATGCTGGAGGCCGAGGAAACGACGCAGCAGATGCCAGCGTGCCGCGGCGATGAGCCGCGGCGGCAGGCCGGCCAGCCGGGTCGGCCCGTTGCCGGCCCGGAACAGCGCGCGGATGTTAGCGGCGACCGCAGCTTCCGGTTCGGCGCGCGGCCAGCCGCCGACGAGCGGCGCGCTCCAAGCTTCGAGCATCATCTGTTCGAGCCTTTCGGCGTCCAGCTCGGCCGTGTTGACGCTGCACCGTAATTCCGCCGCCGGATCGGCGAGGGGTGTTTCACTCGCGGCGAACGGCTTCAGCGCACGCCGGGCTGTTCGCAAGCTTCGCACGATATTTCCGTGCCAATCGGCGACCAGGCCCGCGGCTTCCTCCAATGCGGATGGCGGCAGCACGACGGCGTGTACCGCGCCAATATAGGCGCAAAAAAGCAGCAGATTGAGGTCGATCCCGTAGCGGTCCTGCAGATCGAGGCACTCGGCCTGCACGGCGGCATCGGCATAAACCACCAGCGAAAACTTCCAGAAACGCGACGTCTGCCTGGTCATCATGAGGAGCCTATGCCTCGTCTTCGGCCCGCCACCGTTTGACCAAGCCGACATCGATATCGAACAGATCGAGGCAGCGACCGACGGCCTGATTGACAATGTCGTCAACACTCTTCGGATGCTGGTAGAACGCCGGTACCGGCGGCACGATGATCGCGCCGCTTTCGGTCGCGGCCAGCATGCTGCGCAAATGGCCGGCGTGAAGCGGCGCCTCGCGCACCACCAGCACCAGACGGCGGCGCTCCTTGAGGGTAACGTCGGCGGCTCGGCTCAGCAGGCTGTCGGTGGTGCCGTAGGCGATATCGGACAAGGTGCGGATCGAGCACGGCGCAATGATCATGCCACGGGTGCGGAACGAGCCCGACGAGACCGCCGCACCGAGATCCGCATTCTGATAGTTGGTTTCGGCGAGTGCGCGAACCTTCTCCAGCGGAATTCCCATCTCCTCCTTCAGCGTCAGCGCCGCCGATTTTGATACGATGAGATGCGTCGGAATTTTTGCGGCGCGCAGAATTTCCAGGAGCCGCACGCCATAAATTGCGCCGGACGCGCCGCTGACGCCGACAATAAGGGGTGGGCCTTTGCGCATCGGCTTGCGATCCTAGCGGCGCAACAGCAACGACCGGAAGCCGTCGCACTGGTCGTCGAGGCCGTTCCCGCGCAGGGCGTGCCAATAAGTAGCCGTGTTTATCGCCACCACAGGCTTGTCGAGCCAAAATTCGGCGATGCCGGCGAGGCGCGCCATGACCAAATTAGTGCCTGCTGACGACCGCTATTTCATCGGACATTTGTCGTGGAAGCGGTCCTGATCGTTCTCGACGATGGTCGACACCGTCTTGAGCAGGAACTCGTCACCTTCCTGCACCGTATTGGTGAGATAGTAGTTCTGGATCGGGATGTGATTGTTGCCGAATTTGAAGTTGCCGCGCACGGATTTGAATTCGGCCTTTTCCATTTCCTTGCGCATCTCATCCTTTTTCGACAGGTCGCCTTTGACCGCCATCACCGCACTATTGAGGAGGGAAACGGCATCATAGGTCTGGGCGGCGTAGTTCGAAGGCCATTTCTTGTATTTCTCGTGATAGTCGGCGACGAATTTCTTATTGGCCTCGTTGGGCAGATCGCCGGCCCAATTCGACGAACCGAGAATGCCGACCGCCAGATCCTTGAGACGGGGCAGCGACAGTTCGTCAATTATGTAGTTCTGGTAGAGCGGTATCTGTCCCTTCAGGCCCGATTGGACGTATTGGGTGATGAACTGAATGCCCGCGCCGCCGGGGTAGAAAGCGTACAGTGCGTCGGGCTGCGCCGCCCGGGCTTTTGACAGTTCGGCCGAGAAATCGAGCTGATCCGGCCAGCGGGTCATCTCCTGGCCGACGAATTCGCCCTTATAGGTGTCGCGCAAGCCTTGCAGCATGTCGCGGCCGGCCGCATAATTCGGCCCCATCATAAAGACCTTCTTGATCCCCTTTTGATTGAGGTAGAGGCCGAGAGACTGCGGCGCTTGATCGTTGTTGAACGAGGTCGAGAACACGTAGGGCGAACACATCTCGCCGGCGAGTTGCGACGCGCCGGCATTGGTGATCACCGTGATCGTCTTTGTCTCAACCAACGGCTTCAGCGAGCCCAGCATGACGTTCGACCAGATGTAACCGGCAACGAAGTCGACGTGATCGGATTCGAGCAGCTTTTGCGTCTTTTGCACGCCGACTTCGGGCTTTTGCTGGTCGTCCTCGTAAATGACGTCAACCGGCAGGCCGCCGAGCTTGCGACCGAGATGATCGAGCCCGAGCTCAAACGCGTTTTTCATGTCGGTGCCGATTGCGCCGGCGGGCCCGCTGAACGTACTGATAAAACCGATTTTGATGGTCTTATCCTGAGCGGTGGCCGGCCCTGCCAGCAGCGCGAGTGCGGCCGCCGCTACAACTGCAATGCTCTTCATGGGCTATACCCTCTCACTACCGCACACGCCGGTGCGACATCCCGCTGATCGTTTGATGCATCACTTTAAGTCTTCCCGCCACCGATATGACCGCGCTGCCGCCCGCTAATCAAGCCGCTCGTGAGGTTTGGTGAATCGCGCAAACCTGCGAATTGGGCCCTAGCGGCACTTACAACAGCAAACAGCGCGCCAATTGCCGGTCCGGCATGCCGGTTGCGACATTGCGCCGCTCCACCATGCAATCTACTATCGCGGATCGCGCAAGCCCACCGCTTTGGCGCGAAGGCTGGGGGCGACGCAGCATCAATCCCTGCCGGCGATCGTGGGACAAAGCGGCGCTCAGTGGTCGTCATGACAGCGCAGGGAGAGAGCCCAGCGTAATCTCCGGACTCAACCACACGATCTAAGCATGCTTTGACACCGATTGGCACCGGCACCGTTTAACACCGGGCTGCCATCGGCCATGACGCTTGACGAGCTTATTGTGCCTCACACCCAAATCGAATTGTGCTACCTTTTGTTGAAAGCGGGAGAGCACAGGTGCAGTTTGCGGTCGGCTTAAAGATTCAGGGGAAGACGGAACATGTCGTCGTTGACGCGGAAGATGCGCTGATCGCCGCCCTCAAAGTTAAGATGCAGCGTCCGGAAGCGCTGTTCGCCTATGTCCGCCAGCAAAATAAGCGAGGCGATACCCGTCACCCTATGCGCCGACTCAGCAGCGAGAAACAATGAGGGGGCTACGACCGGAACCGTGTCGCTCACATCCGATGGGCATTGCCGCGACCGCGAACCTCACTGTCGGGCATGCTGCGTTCGGCGCCGCGGTTGCGAATTGGCCGCACGAGCGGTTCACGCTTCGTCAAGGCGCGATGTCAATCCGCGAGCATCCAGCAAGAGCGCGCCGCTGAATGGGGCGCATTACTGCGAATAAGGCGCTTGGCGGAGGGAGTGTCTGCAAAAAAGCGGAAATTACGTTGGAATATCAATCGACTAATAATCGGCCTTGTTTCGCACCCGCAAATTTACCCACGATGAATCGCCGGATTTGGGCGGCCAAGGGCGAACGTCCGCGGACAAGAAGGTTTTTTTAAAGCGTCAACTAAAGCACGCTAGCAGCAGAGCCCGGCCCGATATGTGTTGAAGGTGGCGCGATCCAATACTGTACCTTCGGCGATGAGGTAGGCAGGCGGCGCTTTAGTCTGCTGTGTGATCAACACATCGCTCTCCTATCGGCGTGACGTGCGATGATGCAGCGGTCCCGCGGCAAGGTTCAGACTATCGGAACGCCCGCATAACTCACGATAAGTAACATTATTAGCCCACCCATCAGTAAGCCGAACGCCAGTGGCGTAAGTCTCTCCGAAAAATTGATCACGAACTCTCTACGCAGAATTCCCAGCCTCAATGATCTATTCAACATGATGTCCTCCTGCCGGCGCCCTGGCCCCTCCAAACGCCACGCCACCCAGAGAATTCGGGTTGGAATGGCAATGAACCACACTCGTAGTGCCTCGCGGACCCGATTCGCTGACAAGCGCAGCACCCAACGCACGCAGCAGCGTCGCCAGAATCTTGGACCCAACTCCAGACGAATTCGCCTGCGCGCCGACGCCGTTGTCAGATACGATGCAGTCCCATGTGTCCTGGGCGGTGACGAATTCGATGCGGACGGCACCGTCACCGCGGCCTCGAAACGCATGTTTTGCCGAATTTGTCACAAGCTCGGTGATGACGAGTCCCAAAAGCTCGCAGTATTCGCTCGGGAGGAATGTGGCGTCCGCCGACACCTCGCAGCGCAGTCCTTGTGGCTTTAGCAGCGCCTCCGCCAAAGCTTTGCCGAGTTGCTCGACATACGACTGGGCGGAAATCCAACCTGTTCCGGCGCCGACAGTGAGAAATCTGTGCAAGTCGGCGAACGCGACAAACCTTGCCTCACACCGATCGAGCGACTCATCAAGGTTCGATGACGTGGACCATCTTAATTCCCGGCGCATCATCGCGGTGAGAGCCGTGAAGGAGTTCGCGAGGCGATGGTGCATCTCGCGAAGCAAGAAGAACCTTTCCGCGTCGGGCGGTGACGTGCAATCCGGCAAGGCTGCGGAAAAATCGTATTCGTGGACTGTCGCGGCGTTCAACAAGTTAGCCTCCGTATCTAAGGAGCTAAAACCTCTTCCGCGACAATTGTCCGCACCTCAGATCTGAAATCTATTACCCAATGGTGTCGCCGACACCTTTGTATCGATCTGTTCGCAGGCCGATTAAGCTTTAGCGGCGAACAACAAGCACCAGCCGTTTGGGCTGATCGTGCCCTGCACGAATTTGCATGCATTCGGCGGTTGGAAGTTCGCGCAACCGGAACAGCTTTGCTGCTCTTTAGGCCTATCCTGATACTTGGCAGTGTCCTGGGAAAGCTTTTGCTGAGCATGCGCGCGCCTGACTGTCATGCCGACAGCCGCGATCCCAAGTGTGAGCGCCGTGTGCCCTAGCGCGACGCGCCGCGAAATGCTCCGCGAACCGTTCATGCCGCCTCTCCGTATATCGAGATTCGAGTTGCGTGTTTTCCGCCCATCCGTGTGCTGTTCAGACCGCGTCACCGGTGCCCGTATTCCGTGAAAACGTAATCTCTCGTCCTCACCACGGTGTGGCATGCGAACCCACACTTGGCATCGTTCGCCTGCGGCGGCTGATCATTTAGATTGCCGGTCCTAAATGTATCGGACGCGTTGTCATACTCGAACTCGCCATATCCCCACCCGCCGCTGTCCGCGAACCTCTTACTATCCTTCACCATGAAATCAACGTCATGCTGGGTCCCCGGCACCATTGGCTCGCCGGGATACGCCTCTTGTTTTTTGGGGATCCAGTGGATTTTCGCCATCTTGGCGCCGTCTGGGAAAGGCTTGCCGTTGCCCGGCGCGCCTTCCTTATAGGCGTCGATCATGACGGAATTCCCCAAGATCACAGCGATCTGGCCTCCGTTCTCACTGATCGCGATGACTGGCCAGCTTTCGTATCCTCTGAACTCTGAGAACGCGAGCCCGCCTGGAACTTGCAGCATGTACTTGTCTTGCGCTGAAATGGCTTTGCCACTCAAGACGGTGAGCATCCCTGAAACCACCATCAGCCAGGATGGAATTTTCGTCATGTTCATTTTCTCCGCTGCGAGTTGCGATTGTCGCGCGCGGCAACGCCGCAACCTATTGCACGATGGTATCGGCGATACCTTGGGATCAATTGAAACGACGGGCGGCATGCACAGGTCGTATTCCGGCAACGCTTCTGACTGCGCACACTCAGCGTGACGCAATAAATCAATCGCCACCGGCTTTTCAATAAGCTGTAAAAATGTGTGTGTGACCCCGACGACGAGTCAGACTTCAGCGGTAAGGGTTGCCTCGCCACATCTGGAGACCCGTAGAATGTCCACGAGGCGCTGCTATTTGCGAAAAGGAGGCTCCTCGCCTAGATCACCTTTGCTCAAACCGACACCAAGGTATCATCGACGCTCGGCTTGGAGCGGCGCATCATGCCCCTGGGACTGTCGGTAAAGCACCAGAACCAAAGTCGAGTTCAGCCGCATCTTCGATGCACACACTTCCCAGGAGGCACACTTTCATTTTCTATCCCTCGCTGGCGCGGGGAGTGACTAGTGTCCGCAGTCTTGACGCCACTAGGACGCTTGCCGGGACGGCGTCGTGAGGAATCTTTGATGGTCAAACGTTCGCTCGTGTCGGTCGTCGATGACGACGAGTCCGTGCGCGAGTCGCTGCCAGACTTGTTGAGGACGTTCGGCTATACGGTTCAAGCATTCTCGTCGGCGGAAGAGTTTCTCGCATCCGATTACGTTCGTCAGACCGAATGCCTGATCCTCGACGTCTCCATGCCAGGTATGTCCGGACCCGATCTCCAAAAGGCGTTGACGCTTCGCGGGCATGAGATCCCGATCGTCTTCATCACTGCTCAGGGAGGCGAGACCATCCGTCCGCGCCTCCTCGAGCAGGGTGCCGCGGAGTGCCTCTCGAAGCCGTTCAGCGATGAGGCTCTGCTCAAGGCGCTCAACGCCGCTTTCAAAGTAAGTTGAACGATGCGTCACGCTCTTGCACCCGTGCGAAGCAGGCAGGTACAGTGAACTCCCCAGAGGCGACGACTAACATAGCGCGTGGTCAACCCCCCATGTCGCATGCGACACCGATCGTTTTCGTCGTTGACGACGATATATCTGTGCGCGAATCGCTCGAATTGCTGATCAGCAATGCTGGGTGGCTGCCGGAGACATTCGAATCCGCACAGGAATTCCTGTCTCGCGAGCGCGTCGTCGTCCCTAGCTGTCTGGTACTGGACGTTACTCTTCCGGGCCTCAACGGCCTCGATTTGCAGAAGCGCATCGCAGCCGATCGGACCGACATGCCGATCATCTTCATCACGGGTTTTGGCGATGTTCCGATAACGGTTCGGGCCATGAAGGCGGGCGCCGTCGAGTTCTTGACCAAGCCATTTAACGACGAAGGGCTATTGAGCGCCATCCGACAGGCCCTCGAGCGAAGCAAGGCTACACTTGATCGAGAGGCGGAGATTCGCGGGCTCCGGGACTGTTACGCCTCACTCAGCCGCCGTGAGCGCGAGGTCATGGCGTTGGTCGTTCGCGGTCTGTTGAACAAACAGGTCGGTTTCGAACTCGGCATTAGCGAGATCACGGTTAAGGCACACCGGGGCCAAGTGATGCGGAAGATGAACGCGAGCTCCCTCGCTGACCTGGTGAACATTGCTGCGAAACTCCGCCTCGAACGTTAGCAGCGGCGCAGTCCAACGAATTATCGGTGTTGACATTCGACGGAGGAGCAACGTGCAGAAGAGCCTGGACCGTATCCTCGTGACGCACGCGGGAAGCCTGCCCCGTGGTGAACCGCTCGGAAGCATGCTGATCGATCAGGAAGACGGCAAGTCGGTCGACACCACCGCGTTGAAGAAGGCCATCGACGCTCGAGTCAGCTATGTCCTCACTAAGCAGGCGGAGGCAGGCATCGACGAGGTCAACGACGGCGAACAGGGAAGGGTCGGCTTCCAGACCTATGTGGCGCAACGGATGAGCGGCTTCGGGGGTGTGTCGAACCGGCCCAGCGGAAAGGATTGGATTACATTTCCGCAATACGCGGAACGATTCCTCCAGCGCTTGCCCTCCCGTATCGGCAAGGTCAGCAACGCTCCGCAGGCCATCGCCGACATCAGGTACCAGGGCACGAAGCACATCGCCGGCGAGATCGAACGTTTGGCAAAGATGGCGGTTCCGATCAGGCCGCGCGTCGCGAGCATCTTCATGAATGCGGCGTCGCCCGGAATCATCGCAACGACGATGCTCAACGCATATTACAGGACCCATGAGGACTATTTGGCAGTGATCGCACGTGAGATGCATAAGGAATACGCGGCGGTGATCAACGCCGGTTTCATCCTTCAACTCGACGCGCCGGACTTAGCGATGGAACGGACCTTGCTGTTCCAGGACAAGACCGACGCCGAATTCGTCGAATTTTTGGAACAGCACATCGCCGCGGTTAACCTGGCGCTTGAGGGCATACCCGCGGATCGGGTGCGACTCCATGTATGCTGGGGGAACTGGGAAGGCCCACACGTGCATGACGTGCCCATGGAAGTGATCCTACCGACTCTCTACAAGGCGAAGGTGGGAGCGCTCGGCCTGGAATTTGGCAACTCGCGCAAGCAGCATGAGACTGCAGCGATCCGCAAGCACAAGCTGCCCGACAACATGATGCTGATAG
>Ga0181520_10003302_pt1 | contig 28530 bp, 5 predicted proteins | sample PEATcosm2014_Bin_29_FD_132451 | JGI IMG/M metagenome (GOLD analysis project Ga0181520, IMG submission 132451) | Peatland microbial communities from MTU Mesocosm Facility, Houghton, MI, USA - PEATcosm2014_Bin02_30_metaG | ecosystem: Environmental > Terrestrial > Soil > Wetlands > Peat | place...
ACCTCCGAACTCCGCTGCTGGCGCCGTCATACCCTCCTCGATGTCCGCATCCTCAAAAATACCGATCTTAAAGGAGTTCACTTTTGAGTTTTAAACAGTTCACTTTTCAGTTTTAGCTAACAGTACTTTTTTACGCCGATTCCCGCCTTCGTTACGAAAGTTAACCCGGCTGCAGACGCTGTTTTTTGCCTGATGAAAGGGAAAAATAACTCCCGTTTTTATTAAAAACCAGGTATTTTTCCTTTTTGTGCAGCCAGCGCTCTGCCAGCTTTGCGGCCCTCTCTTTCTCCCCGCGGGTGCATGCAGTTTCAAAACCAAAATTCCTGTGGGTCAGCAGCTGGAAAGCCTGTTCCGCAGGGACGACTCCGATCGTACGCAGAAAGTCCGCATAAGCGCGCGCATTTCGATCCATGATATTTAAGGACAAGGGATTGCGTTGTTCCTGAATCATCTGCAGAAGATCATCCAGGGCTTTTTTGTCACCCATGGATCCCCTCGCGAGTGCCAGAGAAGGGGTGGGGTTCTGCGCGTACGCTTTCTGGACGCTTCCCAGGGAGGCGGCGTCGCCGCGCCACGCCAGGGCTATGCCTGCGTAATCGCCGAAATCCTGGTCAGACACAAGCTCCCGGAGGAAAATGTCGACGCGCTCGTCGCGCTGGTGAACAATATTTTCAAAGAGCGGTTTAACGCTCCCCCAGTCGTTCACATAGCGCCGGACGTCCCTGTTGGCCCACTGATTCCAGCGCGTAATAATTCTTTGCTCAACCCTGGAACGCCTTGAGTAAACGATTCCAGCGTCATTAATTTTTTCGGGCAAATACCAGTATTTTTCGATATCGACGGAATGCAGCTTCGCCTCCCGCAGCTGCGCACGGGCTACTTCCAGCACATGCCCGGACACATCCACTTTGCCCTTCTTCCGCTTCCACCAATCCATCCAGGTTTTCCAGGCGGGACCAAAGGATTGTCCTGTGACATCCCGCAAAACCTCACATGCCTGAACGCTGGCGCCCGGGACTTTCAACATATCGATCAGTATCGGGATATGCGCCGGTTGAATGAATCCGACAAGTCTTTGCCGCGCTCTGGCCTGATAGTCCGGGTTGGCGCTTCTGAGAGCCGCAAGCCAGAGATTGCCGGCCAGCGTGAACGTATCGTACCTGTCGGACAAAATACCGGCGAATACCGCTTTTGTCGTCGGATTGAGCGAAGCGCGCACCGGCGCTTCGGCAAGAATTCGGCGCAACCCGGAGTAGGCCGGCGCATCAGACTCATGGATCATGAGCAGGAACGAGCGCGTCGGTTCCGTCCGGTCGTTGATCATCGCTTCGGGGACATCGTTCAGCCGGCGAATCTGTTTATTGAGCGACTCCGCCCGAACCGGGATGCCTCCCATGAAGGACAAAAGCAAAAGAAGAAAAATAACTGCCGGTCTTTTAGATGTCATCGCGAGGAGAGTACCCACAATTTTTATTAAGAAAACTCGACGGGGCGATCTCATCGCCGGCGGTATCGTCGGCAAACAGCGAGATTGCCGCGTCGGCAATTTCTGTGAAGGCAGAGGAACGACTCCTCGCAATGACACCCTTTGGGAAACTCTTAGAACCGTAAACGCACCCCTCCGTCAAAGTTATGGGAAACGAAATTGGCCCTTCCGAATTCTCCATGATAATTCGCGTAAAGCGACAGCACCGTATTCCATAACACATCGATCCCGGCGCCAATGACCGCCGTGTCACGTCCGGCGTCCGCCGTCCTGACGGTGAACACGTCGCCGCCCGTAAGAAACTGGGCGCTGATGGACTGGCTCTGGTCCATATACTCATGCTGCCAGGTGGAACTGAAGTGCGGAGTGACGCGTCGCCGCCCGTAGCGGAACATGCGCAGGAGCCTTACGCCGGCCTCCGACCGCAGAGATTCCATAACCTGAGGATCCACACGCATATCGAGAGCGCCGGCGCCATCCTCGGAAAAAGCGTTCACCTCGACGCGGCTGTACTGCATGGACGCCAGCGGCTGGACCGTGGCGTAGCTGGTTTTGTAGTCATATTCCAGACCCCAGCGCGTATCGAAGTCTCTGCCGCCGGGCGATGCGGATGCGGTCCGGTTCAGGGCGCCAAAGGCGATGTTGCGGCTGGTCTTGTATGAATCGATGCCGCCTCCTACATACCCGGTGATATTCAGATTATTAAATTGCTGCATGCCGTATGTTCCGAACTGGATGCTCTGCCCGTCGACCGTATTGCTGTTCATATCAAGATCCGTATGGCTTAACAAGAAGCCGCCTGAAACGCCCACTGTAGTATGCTCACCGATCCGGCAATCCCCGCCGAAGTTCACTCCGTTTGTATTGAAATCGTAGCCCGGAGTCAAACCTGCGCTGTTGGTAACGCTGTCCAGCCGTCCAAAAGCTCCTACGCCGGACGCGAATCCCTGGCAGGCGGGAGGCGCTTCCGGATAACCGCTGAACTCGAAAGAAGTGCCGTAAAGCATGCGCTGCAGGTCGTCTCCGGCATAAGCCAGAAGTGTGACAGGCGTATCATTCTGCCCGGTTGCGTTATAGAGGGCGAAAGCCGATCCCGCAGTTCCATTCAGGACTGCGGCCATACGCTGTGTCACCGCGTTAAACTGGGCATCCGCGTTGGAAAGACTGCTCTGTGGAATCGAGTTAAGCGCGGACGGGCTCATCTGCTGGAAAGCCGATTGCAGCTGGGATGTGGTTAAAATATTCAAATTTCCTACGACAGTCGCCATGTCTCCGGTCGCGCCATGGCGCAGTTGATCCAGCACGGTTGAAACGGCAAGCTGATTGGGGTTGGCCGCGGATTTCGAATAAGGGACTTCCGTCCCCGTGGAAGCATAGAGGATAACGCTGGTGGTGCCGTATGCGACGGAAAACGACAGCGCGGCAGGCTGGATCACGTTCATGAAACGGCCGTCGACGTTCGCCGCAGTGACCACAGTGAAAGAATCGGATGCCGCAGGAATATAGGGGGCCAGCAGAATCACCTGCAGCGCGCTGCCGCTTAGGCTGGCGGTTCCGGTCACGTTCAACCGTCCATAGGATGCATTGCTTTGCAGCGTCGTGGCAAGAGTTCCACTCCCGGAATAAGAACCATTCACCTTCAGGCTCGCAGTATACAGCTGGGTTCTGCCGTTATTGACGAAAGATCCGATCTCCTGATTGAACCCGTTCAAATCGTATATGCCGCCGCTCCCCACGGTCACAGCTCCGGCGTTCCACAACGCGTTGGCGGCGCCCATACGAAGGACGCCGTTATCGATAAACGTTCCTCCGGTGTAAGCGCTGGCGCCTGTAAGCGTAAACGTTCCAGTGCCGGTTTTCACGAGAGAACCTGCTCCAGAAATGATTCCCCCATAGGATGTGTCTGTGTTATCGCCGCCGGTGGTGAGCGTGGCCGTGCCCAGCATGACATTCCCTCCGCCCGCTCCTCCGCCTGAAAGAGAAGCGATGCTTTGATCATAGCCGTTCAGATCAAGGGCCGCGCCGGAGACATTCGCGAGGCTGATCGTTCCTGCGCCAAAAACATTCGCCGCGCCGGCCCGCAGCGTTCCGGCATCCACGGTAGTGCCGCCGGTATAAGTGTTATTGCCGGCCAGCGTAAATGTTCCTGTGCCGGTTTTGACAAGCGATCCAGCGCCTGAAACGATTCCCCCATAGGATGTATCGGTATTGTCGCTTCCTGTAGTGAGCGTGGCCGTGCCCAATATGACATTGCCGCCGCTCATCCCCCCGCCCGCGAGAGACATGATATTTTGATCAAAACCGTTCAAGTCAAGCGCCGCGCCCGAAGTATTTGCGAGGCTGATCGTTCCTGCGCCGAAAACATTCGCCTCGCCAGCCAACAGCGTTCCGGCAGAGACTGTAGTGCCGCCGGTATAAGTGTTATTGCCGGCCAGCGTAAATGTTCCTGTGCCGGTTTTGACAAGCGATCCAGCGCCGGAAATGATTCCCCCATAGGATGTGTATGTGTTATCGCCGCCGGTGGTGAGCGTGGCCGTGCCCAGCACGATATTGCCGCCGCTCGCCCCCCCGCCCGAGAGAGAACCGATCGTTTGGTTGAATCCGTTCAAATCCAGGACAGCGCCGGGATCGTCGGCAAGACTGACTGTTCCCGTCCCAAAAGCGTCAACTCTTCCAGCCTGCAGGGTCCCCTGATTAACGAATGTTCCGCCGCCGTACGTATCCGTTCCATTCAGGGTCAGCATGCCGGCTCCGGTCTTCGTGAAGGAACCCGAGCCGCTGATGGTTCCCGTCAGAGTAGAGGACGTGCCGTAGGTGTCCCACGTTCCTCCGCCCGCGTTGAGCGCCAGATCGCGCGTAAATGTCATGGCAGAGGTTGTTCGCAATGTTCCCCCGTCGAAGGTGATGGAAGTGCCTGCGGCGCCGAGGTTCGCATCACGTGAGATGGAAAGCGTGCCGCTGTCTATGAAAGTCCCACCCTGGTAGCTGTTGGCGGCATCCAGCGTCAATAGGCCTGCGCCGGTCTTTGTAAGCGCTCCCGATCCGCTTACGGCATCCTGGATCTCAACGGAGTTCCCGACCGTATCGACGGTTCCTCCGCCGTTATTCAGAAGGAGATATTGATCCAGGATGGAGTTGTTGTTGAATCGCAGCGCTCCGCCATTAAAAGCAACTGTGCTTCCGGACAGGCCCAGGCATCCCACGTAGGAAACGGCCAGTATCCCGTTGTCGATTTCCGTGCCTCCGGAATACGTGTTTCTTTGATTTGTTAAAGTCAGAGTGCCCGTTCCCACTTTAATCAGAGATCCTCCCATAACGGTATCCGAATCCGAGATCACACCCGCAAACGTCGTATTGGTCCCGTCGCTGCCAACCGCCAGAGTGGCGCCGCCCAGTTCCAGCGTACTGGCCGAGTCTCCGGACAGCGATCCGATATTCTGGTTGAAGCCGTACAGGTTCAGATCCGCGCTCTGCGAGCTCTCGCTGATAAGGCTTACTCCTCCCGTACCAAGGACATTGGCGGAAGCCGCCTGAAGTCTGACTCCGTCAATAGTCGTGCCGCCCGTATAAGTATTTGACCCGTACAGAACCACCAGGCCGCCGGCTGTACCCAGGCTGTTGATCAAAGACAGGCTGCCCGAGCCCGAAATATTGCCGAACAGGTCGTCTTCATTGGCGTAAGTGTCTATAGCGCCGCGTCCGTTCAGCACAATCGCGCGCGTAGAAGTGAAGGCGGAAGTTGTCTGGAGCGTTCCGCCGCCAAAAGTAATAGCGGATTCAGCATACGTATCGCCGAGATTTGAGTCCCTGGAAATGGAAAGAACCCCACCGTTGATAGTGGTACCTCCTGTATAAGTGTTCGAGCTTGTCAATGTCAGTGTTCCCGTCCCCACCTTGACCAAAGAACCGCCGCTTCCGCCATTTGCACCACCATCCTGTATGACTCCACTGAATATGCTGCTGGTATTGTCATAGCCCACTGTAAGCGCAGCCCCGCCCAGTTCAACGCAGTTGAGACCGTAACCGCAAATTTTGCCGTAATCAGTCCCGTCATCAGATAAGGAACCGATGCTTTGCGCGTTTGATCCGCTTATGTCCAGCACGCTGCCGTTGGAAAGGATAAACGCGCTTGAACTGGCAAGAACGTTATTCCGTGCTACGGATAAGTAACCGGAATTGTTACTGTCCCCGATTAAAGTGGCTCCCGTATAGGTATTGACTCCTCCAAGTTGAAGAGGATTGTTTTTTCCTGTTTCAACGACCAATGAGCCGCCTCCAGAAATGGTCCCGGAATAACTTGCTCCCCCTCCCCCTTTCGTAATGGTCAGGGTGGCTGTTCCCAGCATAACGCTGGTACCTGTGTCGTCGTCCGTCAAAGACCCGATGATCTGGTTATATCCGTTCAGATTAAAGACGGCTCCATTGCCGGCGGAATTGGAAAGGGAAACATTTCCCGAAATCGCGTCGACAATGCCCATTTGCAGGGTGCCGCCATTGATTTGAGTTCCACCGGAATAAGAGTTATTGTCGCTGACGGTGAAAGTTCCCGAACCGACCTTGACCAGCGAACCACTGCCGCTTATGTTGCCCACAAAAGTCGTGGATGTCCCGTCGTTGCCGGTATAAAGAATACTGTTTCTATTAAGAAATACGCTGCCGACATTGGGTGTGGCGCCGGGGGCTGAGGCCAGTGAACCGATATTCTGGCTGTTATTGACGGTCAGAGCGCCATTGTCCGAAACGATAAAGGCGCTCGAACTGGCCAGCACGTTGTATGTGAGTGCCGTTAAATTACCGTTATTGATGATCGTGCTGCCCGTATAACTGTTACCGCTCGATCCGCCAAGCTGGAGGGTCCCTCCGCCGTCTATTTTTAACGATCCCGCGCCGGAAATGGTCCCGTCATAGCTGGTCATGCCGTTGTTAAACCCGACGGTGAGCGTCGCCGTGCCCAGCATGACGCTCGTGCCGCCTACGTTATCCGACAGAGACCCGATGCCCTGGTTGTATCCCTGCAGGTCAAAAGTCGATCCATTTGACAGAGAAACGTCGGAATTCTGTGATATGGCATTCTCCGTACCCATCTGCAGGACGCCGTCCTTAATCCGCGTTGCACCGATATAGGTGTTGTGGCCGGCTAAAGTGAATGTTCCTGTGCCCATCTTGACCAGGGAGCCTCCATTGCCGCCGTCGGAAATACTGCCGGAGTAGGTGGTGCTTGTATCGTCATTCCCTACAGTCAACTTAGCCCCGCCCAAAGTTACGCTGCTGCCGGCCACTCCGGACAGGGAACCAATACTTTGATTATTGCTTTGCAGATCAAAAGTGGTTCCACTCGAAAGGGAAACGGCGGTTGCAATAGAAAGCGCATTATTCGTATTCATCTGCAGGACGCCGCCGTTAATTTGCGTCGCCCCGGTGTAGGTGTTGGCGCCGCCCAGAGTAAACGTACCTGTTCCCACTTTTACAAGGGATCCCCCATCGCCGGAAATGATTCCATCGTATATCGTGTTTGTCCCCTCATTTCCCGTAGTCAGGGTGGCGGTTCCCAGCGTTACTCTCGTGCCGCCGACATTATCCGACAGGGCCCCGATGTTCTGGTTGTATCCCTGCAGATCAAAGGCTGATCCGTTATTCAGAGAAACAGCAGTTCCGGTGGAGAGCGCATTTTCTATGCCCATCTGCAGAACGCCGCCGTTAATCTGCGTCGCGCCGGTATAAGTATTGTTGCCTCCGAGCGTCAATGTCCCGGATCCGGACTTATTCAGCGATCCTGTACCAGAAATTACTCCCAGATAAGTTGTGCTTATACCATTATCACCGGCGATAAGCGTCGCCGATCCAAGGATCACGCTGCTGCCGTTGACCGACGCCGTTCCTGTCGACGCCAGAGAACCGATCTCCTGATCATTCCCGTTTAAATTAAACGTTGCGCCATCCGCAAGGGAAACCGCGGAAGTGGCGCTGATCGCATTAGCAATACCCATGCGAAGGGCGCCGCCGTCAATAACAGTCGCGCCTCCGTAGGTATTCTGGCCGGAGAGGGTCAGCGTGCCGGTCCCGATTTTCACCAGGGAACCGTTCTGCCCGTTGTCACTGATAATCCCCGCAAACATGGTGGAGGTTCCATTGCCGCCTGTGGTTAACGTGGCGGAGCCAAGCGTGACGCTCGTGCCGCTGCCGTCATCCGCCAGCGACCCGATTCGCTGGTTATATCCCTGCAGGTTAAAGACCGAACCATTAGACAGGGAAACGGCGGTCGCCGTGGAAAGAGCGTTCCCTGTGCCCATTTGCAGCGCGCCCCCGTTTATCTGCGTGGCTCCCGTATAGGTATTGTTGCCGCCCAGAGTAAACGTGCCCGTTCCAACCTTGATCAACGATCCTGTCCCGGAGATAATGCCGATATAGGCCGTGTCCGTACCGTCGTTTCCCGTAGTCAATTGAGCGCTTCCGAGCGTCACGCTGCTGCCGTTTACCGAGGCTGCGGCTGCGGAGGCGAGAGATCCGATATTTTGATTTTTGCTCTGCAGATCCAGCTTTGAATTGTCGTCCAGAGAAACCGCGGTACGGGTGGAAATTACGTTTGGCGAACCGGTCTGAAGCGTCCCGGAGCTTATCACCGCCGGTCCGTTCACCGTCAGGCTCGATATGGTCACGAAGAGATTTTCCCCTCCCATGGAAAGGACTTGATAGAGACCCTGACCGTCTACCGTTAAAGCGCCTGCCGCACCATTGCCGTCGATCATAGCGCTGGCGGAAAGCGCAGGGAGGTCGCTGGACAGCGTAATGGTCTTTCCCGTCAGACTGGAATCAAAGGTGATTGTCGAACCTGGACTGCCGTTGGCCTGATTGATGGCCCAGCGCAGAGTGCCGGAGCTCCCGTCGTCGAGAACGCTGGTGACGGTAAATACGCCGGCCAGGACATGCGCCGGGACAACCAGCATCAGCGCCAATAATGCGGAAACACGAAATTTCATCGAAAAATCACCAAAATAGCCCTATTTTTATAAGTGTTACGTTAATGTTTATTCCGGTAATTGATGAAAATCAAGGTTTTTTTTAATTTTAAGTATCAGGGGACGATAGTAGCGGACGTAGCTGCTTAGAATCTCTTTAGTTGAGCGGCGAGGCCGACGGAACCCGTTTACTTCCCGTTCCTTTGTCTAATGCCGCTCTCCTTGCGGGAACGGATGAGACGTTGTAGAACCTACCCTCACCCTCGGCTCTCACTGGGGCCGGCCTCTCTCCCGCCTCAGGCGGTAGTAGCGGACGGTCCCGTCGAAGAATACATCGACAGGAGGTCGGGACGGAACGGACGCGAGGGTGAGGGTAGGGATGCCTCCGGCCTTGTGCCGGCGGAGAGTCACTGCCTCGCCTCGGGTTAGTCACCACACTTGCTTGACATTTACATAGGAATGGGTGAGGTCCGAATCCTGATTGAATTGACAAAAACAGAGGCCTGTAGTAGACTTTTTTTATGATTGGTCAATTTACAGCCGTCTATATGAAACAGGGGAAATGGTACATCGGCTACATTGAAGAAATCCCCGGCGCAAACACTCAGGGAAAAACTCTTGCCGAAGCCAAAAAGAACCTTAAGGAAGCCCTGATTCTGATCCTGGAAGCAAATCGCGAAATTGCCCACCGTCTGCGCCATCGCAACGCCATAGAAGAACCGCTCTCTATAGCTGTCTAATGAAACGCCGGGATCTTGTGCGACACTTAATATCGCACGGTTGTCTCTTGTTACGCGAAGGCGGACGCCATTCTGTATATTGGAATCCGTCGACAAATGAAACCTCAACGGTACCAAGACATTCAGAAATTCATAAGTTTCTCACCAAAAAAATTTGTCGTGATCTAAGAGTTCCGGAACCATAATCCCGATCTTCATTGATCATCGTTTAGCATGTAAAGCCCGCATTGCCACACGAAAAATGTCCTGGCTTAATCAATGGATGACGCCTATCTTGATCATGGTGTTGCTGCTGCCTCCGGAATTTTCGATCTCAAGCATGCAGAGATAGATCCCTTTGGAGACCTTGCTGCCGCTGGAAGTGGTTCCGTCCCAGTAAACGTTGTTGGTGCCCTGTCTGCCGCCTTCCTGCCCGCCTTCAAAACTCATGGTCTTCACCTTGCCGCCGAAGACGTCGTAGATATGAATCGTAACTCTCCGGTCCTGATCCAGAGTGTACTGAATCGTCGTCTGACCCCTTCGCGAATCGAACGGATTGGGATAATTCGTAAGGTTGATTTGCGGCAGGGATTGTTCCATGCGCGGCATCATCAGGATGCCGTCAGACGGAAGAGCCGTCACTGTCATCTGAAAGAGACTGATGGCAACTGCGACGATTGCCATTGCGGGAAATGCGAAGTTCGTAATGCGTCCCCGAACGGGGGACTGTCCCATCCTATGAATTTGACAGGGAAAGGGACGGAAGCAGGTGGTCTTTAGGAACAATTCCTTCTTCCGAACTCCGCACTCCGAACTCCGCATTGAATTCACTCGGCGTTCCGCATTCCGCATCCCGCGTTGTTTTGATGTCCGGCACTTTTTCATCAGTGGATCACCCCTATCTTAACGGTCGTTTTATTCCCTCCTCCGTTGGCCTGCGCTTCGATGACGCACAGATAAATTCCCTTCGAGACTTTGTTGCCGCTGGAATCAGTGCCGTCCCAGGTGACGTTGTTTGTTCCCTCCATGCCGCCGTTCTGGCCTGATCCAAATGTCATGGACTTCACTTTGCCTCCAAACACGTCATAAATTCTCATGTCCACCTGGGTGTTCTGATTCAAGACGTAATTGATGGTCGTCTGTCCTTTCCGCGAATCGAACGGGTTCGGATAATTCGAAACGGAAGTCAGGACTCCGGGCAGGTTGATCATGTCGAAAAGGACCTCGGTTTCCGGCGAATAATTCGACAGGAGCCCGGCGTTGCTCATGGATTGAACGCTGAAGAAATAGCATCCGGGGGCGAGATTATTGACGATAACTCCGGTAATCGCGCCGTTTGATCCCGTCCGCGCGGCAACAGGGTTGCTGAAAGCGGCGCCTATGGCCGGGCTTCCGGCTCCTCCGGACTGTTGAGCGGAAAACGCCCCATGGCCCGTCGCATCCGGCTGCCAGGTAGCCACCGAAGCTCCGGATACGCTTGTGGTTGCCACAAGAACCTTCTGCGGAGATATGCCGGAACGCATGTAGGTGAAATACTGGCCGACCCCGGAAGGCCCTGAGAGAGCCGGCAGCCAGGAAAGAACAACGGACTGGTTATCGATGATCGCGGTCACGCCCGTAGGAGGCTGCGGCTGCTGTGAGTCGACAAGTACGCCGCTTGAAGTAGCCACGCCGCTCCACTCTCCTGTGTCGCCCTCCGCCTTGACGCTGAAGTAATAGGTAATACCGTCGGTAAGCAGCAGCCCGCCACGGGTGACGGAAGTGGCCGTCCCGGCCGAACTGAAGGGAGCTACGTCCGTGCCTCCCGGCGTTGTGCCGATGGCGTAATCGTACTGCGTGATCGATCCCAGAGGCACGCTCGACCCCCAGTATGCGCTCAACCGGCTCGGGCTGTTCGAGTAGGCGCTGGTGATGGAAACCACCGGCGGCCGGGGCATATGCGGATCCAGCACCGCAATCAGCGGCCCGGAAACAGGCAGAGTCGTGGTTACGACGTCAACCGCATAGGTCAAGCTGACATTCCCCGGAAGAATCTTGAATCCGACCGTGCGGCCGATTACCGCAGTCGCAGACATATCAGCCGTAATGTAGTAGATCTGCGGTCCGGAGTGCCCGATCTTAAGCGGGGAGAAGTAGAAGGCGTATGTATTGCCCGAACCCGGAACCGCAATGGCTACAGGCGAGGCGCCTGCGTTGAATTCGCCGTTCGAGTCCGCAGGATAAAGTCCAACCGCGTTGATATCTGAAACCGTGGCCGTGCCGTACTGCACCATCGTCAGGGCGGAGATTTCCACCTGGTCCTGTCCCGCGCTCAGGACCATTTCCGTGACGGGATATTTGCTGACCCCCTGATAAAACTCGCCCGTTGAAGCGGTGCTCAGGCTGATATAGAGGTCGTCTCCCAATTTATTGACGCTGCCCTGTGACGTGAAGACGATCGGCGAAGTCGAAAACGCCGTGAAATTCGGGCTGGCCACGGACACATAGGCGGAATTCTGCATTGAAAGAACCAGCGGCTGGCCAAAAGTCGCAGTCCGCGAAAGCGAAACAACAAGGATATAACTCTGGGCGATAGGGCTGATCGCCTGAGCGGAACTTAAACTGATAGTGTCGGAACCTGAATGAAAACCATTCAGGTCCGAACCGACAAGCTGATCCTTCGTAAGATCAAGGCTTCCATTGGCATTATCGGTATAGACGGCTATGGACGTAATATCCCCGTCGGATCCGCCGCTATGATCCACCTGAAGCCCCGTCCACAAAACCGTGTATGCCGCCGTTTTCATTGAGAAGCGGCCGATTACTTTGTTTGCGTCGTTCTGCGTCAGCACCGGATATAAGGGAGTCCCGGGCGTGACTGTGACCGTATCGACCGTAGGCATGATCTCAACCGGGTTGGTGGCAAAGGGCTGGGAACCGGACGGCCACACGGAATTATTGATCGCGAAAGAACTCGGGGTCAGTATGATCCCCAGGGTTTTATAAGCCATGGCGCTGCCGGAAATATTGCAGACAATCCAGTATTTCTGCGCCGTGGGACTGATCGTCTGCGGCGTTTGCAGGGAAATAATGGCGGAACCATCCTGTCCGAATTGCGGCGAACCCAGGCTGATCTGGCTTCCAGGGCTGTTGCCTGAATCGCTGTAAATCCTCAGGGAAGAGACGTCGCTGTTCGCTCCCGTCCCGTTATGGTAAACCGTCAGGCTGGTCCACGGAACAGAATATTGATCCACAGCCAGAGTAAAGGACGCTATCGCCACATTAATTTCACCCTGCAAAAGGCTCGACGGATGCGTATCTCCCGGCACCATCAGGATTGTGCTGGGAGGCTGGTTTACCGTCAACTGCACCAGAGTGGCGGTGAAATTGGTGGTATCGCCCTGCGATGAGATCACGGGAGCGTTTATCTGCAGTTTGAATGTATCCCCAGGCACGGCGCCGGTGGACATATTCACTACTACGAACAGCGTCTGCGAAGACGTCGTAACGGTCAAAGTGCTGATGGCTACGTTCACGGTCTGGCCGCTGCCGGGGAAACCGACTGCGGCGGATAAAGGCGGCATATCGGCGCTGGGGTCGAACCCCGCGTTTATATTGCCCGTCCTGTCCATAAAAATCTGCACGCTTCCGACATCGGCAGGACTGCCGTAGAGCGTTACCGGCAAAGCCGATATGGTCGCGTAGCTCTGCTGCGTCCACAGGATCATGCTGAGCACGGCCTGGTTGACTGCGCCCGGATTAATCGAACTGGTTATAAGGACCTGCGTGCTTACCATTATCGTCGTCGGCTGCTTTATGATCGTCACCTGCGAGGATGCGTTCGGCACAGGCATAAACGCATAGTTCGGAGAATTGACGGTGAAGTAGCTCTGATCCTTTATCAGTATCTCTTCGGTGTTGCCGGGAACCGCGTTGGGATCGAAATTGCATACCACATAATAGGTTGAGGTGGCGGTATTTACGGTTACGTTCGACAAATTAAGCGTGGCTGAATAACTTCCGTTAAAGCTGCCGTTCCCCACCAGCGTATCGTTTAACGGATCGAAGATGCCGCTTCCATTGTCCTGGAATACGCTGATTTTCGTTATATCGGATGGCTGCGATCCGGAGTAGTCAATTCTCATGGAATTGATCTGTACCGGATAGGTCTTTGTCACAAATTGAACCTGCAGCATGGCGACGTTGGTCGATCCCTGAAGGACGAAGTGACTCAGGGTCAATGGAGGCGCGGCCGTTATAGCAGCCGTGTCGATTGTCGGAGTAATTACCGAAGTTCCTGACGAAGCGATGGGCAGTCCGGTCACCGTCGTGGTGGTGATGGAATTGTCCATTTTGCACCCGGTGACCGCCGTGGCCGCCGGGTCGTTTGCGCCGGCGACGTTTTTCACATGGACCGCCACCCAGTAATAATTCGGCATGCCGCTCGGGACCGTCAACGGAGGAGACAACGGGACGATCGCGGAACCGCTCAGGTTGAAAGTAGCCGATGTAACCGACACCAGGGGATCGATAACCGGCTGGAAGTGCCAGGCGCCGCCAAAATAATCGTTCTGCTCGGAGGCCTGATAAATAAGAACCTGATCAAAATCATAGGGGGTTCCGGCGGTCAGCTGGACGTTCAACGAATCCCACAGGGCGTTGCCGTTGCTTACGTTAAACTGCAGAAGCTGCATCGCATTGGTCGTTCCATAAAGCAGCGACGCGGGAGACAGGTACGGCGCCTGCGCTATGGATAAGACGTTATTGGACAGAGTTATGGTCGAGAGCGCTGTTTGATAAGGAAACGCCGCGGCGCCGGCCGCGCTGAATGCGTCCGGCGGGATCAGGGCAAAAGCGGACGAAGACGCGATCTCAAATCCAACCTCGTCACCCAGCGCGGCGTTGGCGTCGATCTGTGTCTTAAAAATATACGTCTGGGTGCTTGCCGTTACGGTTTCCGTGGCGCCGAAGTTCACGACGGCCTTCCCGTTCACGAAAGAAGCCTGGCCGATCAGCGTCAGGCCCGTGGAACAGTTGGCGCTCGAGGGACAGCGCCAGATAGACATGTTGTCAACGTCTCCGGATTGAGCGGCAAGCAGGGTTACGGTCAGACCCGTCCAGAACACGCGGTCCCGGCCCGCCCAGGCCTGCATCTTGGCAAAGGGCAGTATGTTGCCCTGCGGAGCTTCCGCTCCGTTCTGCTGCCATATCGACGTATCCAGAGTTAAATTAAACGTATCCGGGTCTTTGAGAATCTGCGTCAGCGTCGAAGACGCGGGGAAGACCGTGGAGTTCGGCAGGAAGCCCGCGCCGGAGTTGAAAGCCAGGCTCGCAGCCGAGCTGATCTGTATCCCGATCAATTCATTCGGCGATCCAATGTACCTGTCGTTAAGATGGATGGCCGCGTAAAAAGTCTGCGATGACGAATTGACTGCCGGAGGTGGTCCCTGCGTCGTTGCCAGAGGAATAACGCCGCTCATGCCGCCTGTGCCCGAGGTGCCGAACGGATACGACACATAAGCCATTGAAGTCAGGGAACCATTGCTGTTCTGTTCGTAGATATCAAGGTAGTCGACATCGGCGTTCGAGGCATTCCCGGTCAACTGGAGTTGAATAGAATTAAAAGAAGCGGTGTTGGGCGTATACAGGGTGAATCCCAGCATGTTAACCGGATTAATTCCCCCCTGTTCGGCGGAGGCCGGAGCGGTGCTGAAAGCGGTAAATGATATTGCGGTGAACAGCCAGTTGACGTTTCCGCCCGAGTCAACGCTGGACGTGTCCGTCAAAATCATAGCGCCGCCGGACGCGTTGGAAGACGAGACATTGACGTTTTCAACAGATTGAGACGCCGCTGCCAGAACCCGCAGGTACCACGGCGTGTTGGGGACAACAGGCCGCAGTAATACCTGCTGGCCTGAAGAAGGATTAAACGTCAGCGCGCCGGTGACCGTCATGCTCGAGAAATAAAGCGCCTGTACGGGAGCGCTGGAGGTGAAAGCCGCCACGGTCAGGGCGTCCTGGAAAGTCACCGTAGAGGCATTGATAACGGTAACGGCGCCGTAGGCGGCGCCGGAAGACCAGACGTTCTGCGCAGCCGTTCCGTTCAGAATGAGGGATCCGCCCGCAGTGAGCGTTCCTCCCCTCATGTCCCAGTTCCCGCCTGCGGAAACCGTAGAATAATTCATATTAAAGAGGACTCCGCCGGACAGGCCGAGCCCGCCGTTGAAGCTATAGGAACCCGTCGGGAGCTGCGCCCTGGCGTTTGATACGGTTCCCTGAATCGTGACCGGACCGCCATAAACAGTCTGGGGGATGGCCGGATTAGAGGAATTGACGCGGAATATGACCGGCGCGTTCACGGTTCCGCCGTTAACGTTCAGGACCGCGCCTGGTTCCAGTATGAGCGGAGCGGGGCCGTTCAATACTCCCGTAATGGCTGCCGTCCTGTTCGCGGCGATATCCAGAGCCGTATTCAGGGTAACTGTGCCGCCCGCGACAAACGAATTGTCCACGGTATTGGTGGAAACGCCTCCCAGCGCATAAATGGAGGAAGAGGAAACGATCAGGTTGTAAAGATGATTCCCGTTGCCAGTAAATGTTCCGGAAGACCCGTTCAATATCAGGTAGCTCTGGTTTCCGCTTCCGCTTCCGGCGAAAACGGCTGCGGGCCCGAAGAAAACGCCGCCGTTCACGGTGATGGTGGAATAAAGGAGGGTCTGGGAATTTTGTGAAGCCGTAAAAGTCCCGCTGATCACGTCAAAGTCGCCGTTGAGCGTCAGGTTGTTCCCCTTGGTGTCGAGCTTGTCATTAGCCCCGGTGATGCTCAAGCCCGTCAGGGTTACCGGGTTGTCCATATTGCAGGGCCCAACGCCGTTAGTGTCGAAAACCACGGTATAGCTGGAATACGAACTCGTCGTGCCCGGCACGGCGGTCGGCGAACCCTGGCCCCCTGAAGAATACGACCAGTAATAAACTCCGGTATTGGCGTTGAGAGCGCTCCAGTTTACTGTCCCTGATTTATTGATCCAGTAAAGGCTGCTGCCGAAATACCAGTTCTGGTTGTCGCCTGAGTCATTGCCGTTATAACTGGCGTTGATCTGGGCGCCCGGACTCCCGTTGGAATCCTGCACATCCACGTTGCGCAGAGACTGCCCCGCGGTCGCGCTCACGTTGATGAACCACTGCGAATGAAGAGACAGGCTGCGAAGATAAATCTTACCCGATGAAACGTACAGTTTCAGGAAGCCGCTGGAGGGAATCGTCAGCGTGGAGCCTGCCGCGAAATAGAGATAGCCTCCGCCGACGGTGTCCGTGAAGCTGGAGACCGTCAGGCTGTCCCGGAAAGCCACGGTCGAGCCCGTAACGCTTAACTGTCCCAGATACATGGCGCCGTTCGAGTAAACATTCTGCTGATTGGATCCGGCGAACGTCAGTATTCCCGACGAGTCCTGATACAGGATGCCGCCCCTGGCGTCAAGATCTCCGCCGTAAATGGTCCAGGTCCCGTTGTTCCCCGTCAACAGATTCCCGCCTGAGCTTAAATAAATGCCGTTCGACGCCGTCACGCCCGCCTTTGACGTAAAGGTTCCGTACAGCGTGCAGCTGCTCACGATCAGAGCCTGGTTGAATACGAATGAAGGCGGGTTGCTTGATCCGTCTCCCATGTTCACGATCGAACCGGAGCCAAAGCCTGTTACGGTAACCGTGCTTCCGTAAACGCCGGACGGGACAGTGGGCAGCGGCGTCAGCCCCGGCGCCGTATTCTGGAAAATCACCGGCGAGTTCAGGTTGCCGGCGGTTCCGCTGTTGCCCGTGCAGTATGGGTTGGTGTTATCCAGGAAGATAAGATTCCCGTTCCCGCCGATGGCGGATTTAGACGGGTTGATCCAGTTGATCCCCGATAGACCGGGCAGAACAACCGCGGCGGACGTGGCGATCGAAACGGCGCCGGTCTGATTGACGGCGCCGACCTTCACTCCGACATTCAAGGCGTTGAGGATAGTCGCCGACGAACCGACTACGTTTATCGCGCTCGAAACGGTGACGTTCCAGTAGCTCTGGCCTCCTGGCGACCAGTTTTTGCCGGAGCCCGCCAGATTCAACGCGCCGCCGCCGTAATTAAAAGCCGCCGCCGGAGCGAAAGTCGCGTTCCCCGCAACCGTCAGGGTCGATGTTCCAGCCGCGTAGGTACCGCCGGCAATGCTCAGGTCGCCCGAGACCGTCACCGAAGATCTTTCCGCAATGAAGGCGCCGTAATTCTCGACAAACCCGCTTACGACGACAGTCCTGCTCGAGGTGTCGAGCGTTCCCGAGTTGATGGTCAAAAGGCCTGCGGCGGTAAAGGTGTCCGCAAGAGTCCAGTATCCGGCGCCGGAGAACACCGCGTTATTGAACGCCTGCCCGCCGGTCCTGATTACGCCGCCGGTCACGCCGCCGAAGGTGACCGTGGAACTTCCGGCATTGAAGCTCCCTCCGGCCAGAGTCCAGACGCCGTTTATGGTGAGCGAAGACGAACCCGCATTGAATACGCCGTTATTGAGCGTGAAGCTGGAAACCGCAACAGGGTTGGACTGCGTATTGATCGTCCCGGTATAGCCGCCGGCAACGGAAGTGCTGAGCGTAAGCGCGCCGACATTTACAGGAATATCAAACGCGCATGACCCTGGCCCATTCCCATCAAAGATGACGGTACTGCTGGATCTCGGAACGCCTACCCAGCCCAAACCGCCTGATGCGGCTGACCAGTTCGCCATGTTGTTCCAGTTTGAAGTTCCTGTTGATATCCAGTAATAAGTATTGGCAGGGCTGGTTGTTACCGCGCCGGAGCTGAAGAAAGTGTCGATACCGTTCCAATTCTGCGCCCTGACTTCGACATAATAGGTGGCGCCGCCCATCAATCCCGTAATCGCAGTCGACATGCCGGCCAGTTCGAGCGTACTTTTTACCCCAAAGATGGAATCCGTGGAATAATCCACTTCATACCATGTGCCTGCCGGGTTCCAGTTCACCCCATCCGACCCGCTGGACCAGCTTACGGTGAAGGAACTGACTCCTATCATTGGGAAGACAGGCGCCCCCGGAATGGTCGCCAGGGTGGAAGTAGAGTTCACCGCATTAAACGGTCCCCACGCCGCCCGCACTGCCGCATACCAGGTGGCATTTGGCGACAACCCAGTAATGACCACGTTGCCGTAATTTAACGTGCTTGTGGAGATGTACACTGGAGAAAGAGCGCTGTTCGTCGAAACTTCCAGCGTATAGAGCGTCCCCGGCTGGTTCCAGGACGCGCCTGAGCCGCTGGACCAGCTTACGGTGAACGAACTTAACCATACGTTGCTGAATACAGGAGCGCCCGTTCCAGCAGGCAGAGTGATGGTAGATATTGCCGTGCTGGAACTCGCGTCCCCGTTCCACAGGCTCCAGACCCGCAGATAATAGGTGGTACTTGCGAGGAGCCCGTTTGCGCTCAGGCTTGCCGCACCAGTGCTTGACGTAACCGTAAAGGTTGAAACCGGCGCAAACAAGCCGTTTGTGGACGCATCCAGTTCATATCCGGAAAGCCCTGTCAGGCGCCCCTGATTGTCCAAAGGCTGGACCCAGCTCACCGTAATGCTGGAAGAAAATACCGCTTGAATTGAAATTTGCCCGGGCGCAGGCTCCCCGAAAGTCCAGTTTACGTTGTCCCCGGAATCAACAACGGATACAGTTCCCACCCTGATGGTCTGTCCCCCGGAAGCGTTATTGTCCGCTACATCAGCGTACGATACGGCGCTCTGGGCGCCGGGCTGGAGTCTAAGGTATGCCTGCTGGCCGCTGGTTGTCGATCTTATATATACGGGCGTTCCGAGCCCTGAGCCCTGAGCCCTGAGCATGTTGGTTATAGTGGTTGTGGACCCGGCAGGAAGCGTCAGCGTCCCTCCGGCAACCTGATAGACGAAGCTGTAGAAGGTGGTATTGCCGGACAGGACCGGAGTCAGCCCGGTAAAGGTGACGCTGCTTGCGCCGGCATTGAACATGGCGGTCGTCGTGGAGACCCAGTTGCCTCCCAGCGTGATCGTGGAAGCGTTTGCGTCAAACGTCCCTCCGTTTAACGTCAGATTGCTTGAAACGGTAAGCTGGTTGTCCTGCGTATCCAGGGTCCCGTCGTATCCTGAAGTCAAAGTGATGCTTCCAACGGAAACACCCTGGTCTATGACGCAGTCCGCGCCGTTTTGGTCGAATATGGCGGTATCTCCCGGCCCCGGCGTGCCGGCCTGATTTCCCTGCCCGTTTGAAGATAGCGACCAGTTCTGCGGCCGGTACCAGTTCCCGGGCGTACCGCCCTGCCATACCCAGTAGAGCGTAACCGGCGTGGTCCGGAACACCCAGTTGAAGTTGTCGCCCATGTTGACGTTCGTGGAGCTTGTGGCGTAAATCGTCTGCCCGCCGGAAGCGTCGGAATCCTGGACGCTGGTGTTCACGATAGTGGCTGTCGCCCCGGTAACCAGGTTCAGACTCCACGTGGTGCCAGGCACAGAAGAGCGAAGGTCAATGGGTAAATGGTTCAACCCACTACCCAGTCCCCAATACCCTGTAATTGTGATTGACGCCGGCTCCACCGCAAACTGGACGGTGGTCCCGCCGGTGAGCGCGGTGAAGGTGGATACCGTCAGACTGTCATGGAACTGCACAATTGTGGGATTGGTGATGTTTATGAACGTGTAGGTCTGGCTCGATGAATAAACATTCTGCCTTCCTGAGCCGGCAAGATTCAGTATCCCCGCTCCGGATTGCGTAAATATGCCCGCCCGGACGTCCCAGTCCCCCTGCACCGAAATCGAGGAAGAACCGGCATTGAATATCGCTCCGCCCGACAGAACCACGGAACTTGAAAATACCACCGGCACACCCGCGCTAATTGAAGCCGCTCCGCCGGACTGCGTAAACGGTCCAGCCACAGTTGTCGTTGCGATATTAAAGGATCCTCCGCTTATCGCAGCCGCGCTGCCTATGGCCAGAGAAGCGGAACCGCCGTTCCACGTTCCGCCGGACTGCGTGAAGCTCCCGTTAACGCTGACGGTGGCGCCCGGAGCGCTGAACGTACCGCTGCTCTGAGTCCAGCTGCCGCCTGCGGTGAGCGAAACCGAACCGGCATTGAACGTTCCGCTGTTCAGCGATAAGTTACCGGCTATCGATAATAATGCCGAGTAGGCGTTGAACGTCCCGCTCGATTGCGTGAACGGCCCGTTAATTGCGGCCGTTGAACCTTGAACATTGAACACAGCCCTGTTGCTGAGAGTCACCGGGCCGTTAACGGTAATGACGGTAGACGAAGCGTTGAATATGCCGTTGGCCTGAGACAGGCCGCTCGAAACCGTCAGCGCATAACCCTGCGTATTCAAGGAGTAAGCGCCGCCGAATGTCGAGGTAAGGGTCAGGCTTGCAACGCTCACTTCCTCGTCCATGAAGCAATTTGAAACGCTGTTGGAGTCGAATATGACCGTATCGAAAAGCCCCGGGACTCCCGCGCCGCCGGTTCCGCCTGACGCCAGGGCCCAGTTGGCCGCGTTGTACCAGTTGCCAGCGGACTGGGCCACCCAGTAATAGGTATGCGGCACACTGGTGAAGACCCAGTTGACGTTATTGCCTGCGTTTACATTCGTAGAGCTCGTAGCGTAGACTGTCTGCCCGCCGGAAGCGTCGGAATCCTGGACGCTGGTGTTCACTAGGTTGCTCCGGGCCCCGTGTTTCAGGTTCAGGGCCCAGCGCGTGCCGGGAACCGCGGACTGTAGATAGACAGGGCCGAGGGCCGAGTTCTGAGGGCCTAGAGTCAGAGAACTGAGAACAGAAAGACTGGACGGCATAACCGCGAACTGAATGGTGGCGCCGCCGGAGAGCGCGGTGAAGGAGGACACCGTCAGGCTGTCCAGGAACTGCACGCCCACGCCGCTATAGGTGTTTGAAGCGATGATCGTCGCGTAGGTCTGGCTTGACGACTGGATAAGCTGTATGCCTGAGCCGTCGAATGTAACCGCCGACGAACCCGCGACGAAGGTCCCGCCGTTTGTCCAGTTCCCTCCAACGTTGATGCCGGACGACCCTGTCGCGTTCAGGGTATTGGCGTCACTGACATCGGGAGCGACGATAACCAGATTTCCGCTGACATTGACGGTGGAACTGCCGGTATTCAAAGTGCCGCTCTTCGAATTATTGGTTACAAATCCGATTGTCAGGCTGGAAACGGATACCGTGTAGCCGTTGGTATTCAAGACAGCGGCATTGGCCGTCCCGGAGCTATAGCCATAGACGGCCAGATTCGCACAGGTCAGAGGAGAAGTCAGGGTAACAGCGCTTCCCACGGCAGGAGAATAATGCACGTTTGCGTTTATATTCCCTCCGGCCACGCTGATGTTTGCGCCGGGACGATAAATAACGATGCCTGCATTCCCTCCGTTGGTAACGGTTGCTCCGTTAAGAACCAGCGGATCGCCGTTCGACCTGTACATCCGCAGATTCTGACTGCCCATGGAAAGCGTTCCGCCGCCGGATAAAGTGACCAGGTTGTTTACGTATAAATCAGACGAAAGCGTCGTAGTACGGCCGGGCGCCGCTGCCGTGAAGTTATAAAGGTACTGTGCGCCGGCCACATTGATCGTTCCAGCGCCGTTCAAAACCAGATTACTGGTTCCGGCGTTAAATATTCCTGCGGAAGAATTCCAGTTCCCGGAAACAGTTATCGTCGATCCGCCGGCATTCCAGGTACCGCTCGTCATCGTTACGTTCCCGGCTACCGTCATGGACGAAGCGTCCGTGGTGGCGCCGAAGGTACCGGAGGAAACCGTCAGGGGGCCGTTCACCATGATTACGGAGTTGGAAGCAATGAACGTCCCGTAGTTCAGAGTAAACGTGGATACCGTGATTGACTGTGAACCAGCATTTATCGTTCCCGTGTACCCACCGGCAGTGCTTGTGCTGACGGTCAGCGAGGAAACGTTGACGGTTGTATCGATGGTGCAGTTACCGAGTCCGTTTCCGTCAAAGATCGCCTGCTGTCCGGCCTGCGGATACCCCGCCCCGCCAACCCCGCCGGACACGTACGCCCAGTTCAAAGGATTGGACCAGTTGCCTGTGGAAGAAGCGATCCAGTAATGTCTGGCTCCGGCGTTAAAGAGCCAGTTCGTGTTCCCGCCGGAGTCAACGCTTGAGGTGCCGGCAACAACCGCCTGCCCGCCCGACGCGTTGGAAGATGAAACATCAACGTTCTGCACGCTCTGCAGCGCGCCCGCATTAAGTTGTAGTCCCCAGGTCGTATTTGCGATTAAAGGGCGGAGGTACAACAGGGCCGAGGGCCGAGGGCCGAGGGCCAGGTAGTTCAACACCGTCAAACTGGACGGCCCGACTGCGAACTGAATGGTGGTGCCGCCGGAGAGCGCGGTGAAGGTGGATACCGTCAGGCTGTCCAGGAACTGCACGCCCACGCCGCTCGTGGTATTCGACGCGATGATCGTCGCGTAGGTCTGGGAGGAAGACTTCACTGTCTGCAGCGAATTGCCGTTGAAGGCGACCGTAGATGTTCCCGCGTTAAAGGTCACCGCGGACGTGCTTGCCATTACCCAGTTGCCGTTTATGATGAGCGAAGCCGAACCGCCATTAAACGTTCCTTTGTTCAAGGAAGCGGCATTGGTGATGGTCATCGCTGACCCGCGCGCCGTGAACGTCCCGCCTGCCAGCGTGAAGCTGCTGGCGCTTACCGTGTTGCCCGCGGTATCGAAAGCCGCGTTGCTGACAGTCAGGCCGCCGCTGAGAGAAAGAGAACCGTTCAGCGCATAGGCGCCACCGCCGTTTCCTGCGCCGGACGCCAGAGCTGCGACTTCTGCCGAGGAAAGGCCGCGGTTGTAAATGCGTACGCCGGCAAGATATCCCGGATACCGATCGCTGGCGCAGGCGGAAACTCCCATGCGTACCGAGCCGTCCGCGGTATATGCCGCAGAGAAGGATGTGTTCTGTGCGGTCTGAACGCCATTCAGATAGGCCGTTATGGTAGAACCGGTTCTGGTGACGACAATATGCTGCCAGACGCCTGTCTCTGCCGTGATATTGCAGTTGAAATCAATCGTCCCGCCGTGAACAACTTCTATCGCGCCATTGGCCCACCATACGTTCGGTCCGTCGCAGTAATAAGACAGCGATCGCGCATTCGCATTGATAGCCGTTGGATCCATCCATAGACTCATCGTCCAGTTGTTTGAATCCAGCGGGATCGCGCTGCCGGCATCCACATAATCCACACCCCCGTCGAAATTGCGGCTTCCCGATACGGACCCGCTAAGAATCCCGGGCATATTGCCGGAATATCCATAAGGAGACACGAAGTTTGCGGCCGTACCGTTGTTGCCGTAGCCGCTGTAATCGATGATAGCGCCGTTCAGGGGCAGGTCGTCCAGTTTCCAGTATCCCACAAGGCCGTTTGCAACGCTGCCCACGACAAGGCTGCTGAACCCGCCGGAAGGCGGCGTAAGAGTCTGGCTGCCGGAACCGGTTAAAAACACTGTTCCGCCGTTAGGGGTGAACGCCGCGCCGGAAGCGCCGTTGAAATTGCCGCCCACACTTAACGCTCCCGAAGGCGCGATGAAGTTACCGCCCTGCGGCGCGAAATCTCCCGCAATGGCAAAACCACCGCTGCCTCCGCTGAACGTCCCGCCGATCTGCTGATAATTGATAACTGATAACTGAGAATTGCCTGCGCTGAGCGTTCCCGCAGTCAGCGTCAGGCTGTTTGCGACAATCGTGCCAGATGCGGTGACCACCCCGCTGCCGTTGACAACAACATTGCCGAGACTGATTCCATTGTCATACAGCGTCATCGCGCCCGAGCCGTTGAAGGTACTGGAGGACCCTCCTGCGTTATACGATCCCCCGGACACAAGCCACGAGCCCCCAATGTTCACATTAGCCGCAGTCGCGGTAAACGTCCCGTTGTTCATTGTGAAGTTCTGGGCGATAGAAAGCGTATACGTAGAAGCGTTGATCGTCCCGGTGTAACCGCCGGTCGTGCTTGTACTGACGGTCAGCGAGGAAACGCTGACGGAAGTATCGATGGTGCAGTTACCGAGTCCGTTTCCGTCAAAGATCGCCTGCTGGCCGGTCTGCGGCACGCCCGCGCCGCCCGGCCCGCCTGAGGCTGTCGCCCAGTTGCTATAGTTGGACCAGTTCCCGGTGGTTGCCGCGATCCAGTAACGATCCGTCCCGCCCGCGATGTAGATGGTTCCCGATGAGGCGCTGGGACTGCCATATGCACCTGATGACACGGTGAGAGCGGTAAGCGAGGCCGTGCTGACGTTGGGAACATAGATCGCGATGCGCCCCCCGCCCCCGCCTCCATTGCCGTTGGCACCAGTATCAGTAGTCCCCCCGTTAGCCGTAATGGAGCCGTTTCCTGAAAGCACTCTCGCACTGATATAGACGCTCCCTCCGGAACCACTGCTTCCATACCTGCCAGTACCAGAAGGATCATTTAAACCGCTGCCACCATTGGCAGAAATCGTTCCGCTATCGATCAGAGCGCCTGTAATGTTCAAAATCACGGCGCCGCCGCCGTTGCCGCCGTTGCCGTTGGCGCCACCAGTAGTCGCACTTCCACCGCCGGACCCGAGGGCGGTAGGGTTTGTGGTTGAGCCGTAAATAATCGTGCCACCATTATTACCGCCACGTCCGCCATAGCTGGCCGCACTACCGCCTAATCCCTCACCGGGACCGGTACCATTTTGAGGGTTGCTGGTACTGCCGGGAAAACCAAGACCGTCCGCGTTCAGGCTGCCTCCGGACAGGATCGTCACATTTACCGCGTTGATCGTCGCCGCGCCGCCGCAGGCTGTGGTCGTACCCGGACAAACCGGATTCATGGAGGTATTGCCATCGATCTGAAGCGCGGCTCCGGAATTGACCATGATGTTGTTAAAGGTATAGGTCGAAATAAATGTTGACCCCAACCGCAAAGGTGAAACAATGCCCGATCCACCTACAGTAAGGTTGAAATTAGGAGGGAAGGCGATCCCGCCGCTTAAGGAAGAACCTGGAGTGATAGATGGGTAATAGGAACATCCATCCTGCAATGTACCGCTGAAAGAGTTGAGATTGGCTCCACTCAGATCGATCCAGCCTCCGTACCCGTTAGGTTGTTGCATGACATATGGGCTATTGGCCGTGATCGTACCGGAGCTTAACGACGCTCCGGCACCGCTGATGATTACGGAACCGCCGTTGCCGTTAAGGCCGTTGCCCGAACCGGCCATCCCACCGTTTGCCGCCACTGTCCCCGTATAGGTAAAGGCAGAACTAATGTTCAGCGCTACTCTTCCGCCCCCTCCGCCGCCTCCTGGAGAACCAGTGCAGGCTCCGGAAACACCGCCATTAACAGTAATGAATCCGCTCCCTGCTATCGTAGCCGCGGTGATATAAACGCTTCCTCCGGAACCGGCGCCGGGACCGTAATAAGTTTGGGGCGGGCTTCCTCCGCCATTTGCGGAGAGCGTTCCGTTCACAGTAAGCGCTCCTATGTTCAAAAACATGGCGCCACCACCAGGTCCTCCTCCGCCTCCACCTGATCCCAGAGCCATCGGAGCAGATGTAGAACCGTAAACAAGTGTGCCGGCGCCGCCAGTGTTGCCGGAGTGCCAGGTGGCTCCACCTACACCGCCATAACCGGCTCCTCCTCCGCCACTACTATTAGTAGTCCCTTTACTAGGGCCGCTTCCAATTGCAAACCCCAGTCCATTCGCATTCACATTGCCGCTAAGACCGATCGTCATGCTGGATCCGACAATCTCAAAGCCGGCGCCGCAGGCTACGCCAAGACATGCGCCGGCATTCGCGCCGGTATCGCCCGCAAACGTGACTGTACCGCCGTAAACAGTGAAAGTGGAAACGTATATTGCGTGTACCTGCGTGGGAATTGATCCCGATATCGCCACCGCGCTGGAAGAGAACGCCACTGTGCCGGTGTAATTGGGGTTCAGCGTGATCGAGGCGAGCGCCGTAACGGCCGACGTTCCTGCGCTGACAAGGTTGTCCACCGTGCAACTGGAAGCCGATCCGTATCCGCCGTCAAATAATAGATTATCGCCCGGCTGGGGAACGCCTGACGGGGTCCAGTTCGAGGCGGTCGACCACTTGCCGTTGCCTGAGCCGTTTGTCCATAACCGCTGGCCTGCCACGAACTGCCAGTTCACGTTGTTGCCCGCACCTGCGTCCGACGGGTCAGTAGCCATGATCGTCTGACCCGTGGAAGCGTTCGAATCCTGGACGTTGACATTTTTAACCGTCTGGGCCGCTCCCGCGGAGACATTCAGCAGCCACCATGTGCCCGACGTTGCGCTGCGTAAATAGACAGGGCCGAGGGCCGAGTTCTGAGGGCCGAGAGTCAGCGAACTGAGAACTGAAATAGTGGACGGCCCGACTGAGAACTGAATGGTGGTGCCGCCGGTGAGCGCGGTGAAGGTCGAGACTGTCAGGGCATCCTGGAAGGTAAGCCCGACGCCCGATGTAGTATTGGACGTCACAATCGTCGCATAGGTCTGACTTGATGATTGGACAGTCTGGAGACTTGATCCATTAAAAGTAATGGTGGATGTACCAGCAGCAAATGTCACAGCGGAAGTGCTTCCTAGAACCCAGTTACCGCCGACGGTGATGTTCGCGCTGTTCCCGTTGAACGTCCCGTTATTTAAGGAAGCAGCACTTGCGATGGTGATGTTCGACCCGCGGGCTGCAAAGGTCCCACCTGCGAGGGTGAAGCTTCCCACCGTGACGTTGTAATTGGATGTATCCAGCGAACCGCCCTGAACCATCACATTACCATTGGATTGCAACGGCCCCTGGAGAATGTAAGTCCCGCCCCCAGCCGCTAGCGCACTGGCCTCGGCGGTAGAAAGAGCACGGTTATATACACGGACATCATCAATCTGTCCGGAAAAATTACCAGCATAGCCGGTTCCGAAATAAAGGCCGGATGAAGTTGCGCTACCCGCCCATGAACCGCGGGCTCCGGTATATACATTCGTTCCGTTAACATAGATATAATTATTCGCACTATCACACGCAAAAACGATATTTGTCCAAGTCCCGGTCGAAATATTCGAAGTGGTATAGAAATACCCTGTATTTTCAGTAAAGAAAGTGAAAGCGAGGCCAGTCTGCGATATGAGGAAAGAAGGACTGGCTCCGCTCCCGAACTCTAAAACAGTTTTGTTTTGGCTCGCATTCGACTGAATCCATAAACTAACCGACATATTTTTGGGTAATCCTGTTGCATCAAACAAGTTGGTGTAATTCTTTGGAACCAACACGTAGTCGCTGCTTCCGTTAAACGTCAAACTTCCGTTAATTTTTCCTGACGTATGCAGGATGTTGGTATTCCGTTGGGCATTACCATTATTCATGTAACCGGATACGTCCAGAACTGTTGAATTGGCCGCGTTGTCATCTAAAGTCCAGAATCCCACCAAACCGTTCATCGGCCCCCCACCGCCTACTGTCAGATTATTGAACCCGCTGCCAGAAGCCGGTGACGTCAGACCACCCGATCCAGTCAAATTAACTGTCCCGGAAGTGAATGTTCCGTTCGTTCCGCTGAAATTCCCGCCCACATACATATTCCCTGAAGGCGCAGTAAACCCAACCGGTGTAGCGAAATAACCAGCTATAGCAAAGTTACCGCTGCCGCCGCTGAAGGTGGAACCACCAGATTGAGTGTAGGAACTGACACTCACGATGCCGGTGTTAAGGTTGAATGTGCCCCCTGTTAATGACAGTGTCCCATTTACAGTGACCGCCGCAGAACTAACGCTGAACGTCCCGGCCTGATTAGTCAGGCTGTTTGCGACAATCGTTCCAGATGCGGTGACCACCCCGCTGCCGTTGATGATCACATTGCCGAGGTTCAGACCCGCGTCATTCAAAACCATCGTCCCGCCGCCCGCGAACGTCACGCTGCTCGTCCCCGTATTGAACGTTGCGCCTGACGCCAGGGTCATATTCCCGTTTATGGTTAAAGGATTCGAACCAGCGTTCCATGTCCCGCTTGAGGCCGTGAGCCCGCTGTTGATGGTAATCGTAGCCGAAGAGGCCGAGAACGTCCCGTAGTTAAGGGTGAAACTCGATACCGTGATCGTCTGCGATGAAGCATTGATCGCCCCGGTGTACCCACCAGATGTCGCGGTGCCGATGGTGATCGAACTAACGTTTACGGTCGTATCGATATTGCAGTTACCGAGTCCGTTTCCGTCAAAGATCGCCTGCTGGCCGGCTTGCGGCGCGCCAAAACCGCCCGTCCCTCCGGAAGTTACCGCCCAGTTGTTGTAATTGGACCAGTTGCCTGTTGTTGTGGCTACCCAGTAGCGGTCCGTTCCGCCAT
>Ga0181520_10003304_pt1 | contig 28529 bp, 17 predicted proteins | sample PEATcosm2014_Bin_29_FD_132451 | JGI IMG/M metagenome (GOLD analysis project Ga0181520, IMG submission 132451) | Peatland microbial communities from MTU Mesocosm Facility, Houghton, MI, USA - PEATcosm2014_Bin02_30_metaG | ecosystem: Environmental > Terrestrial > Soil > Wetlands > Peat | place...
GCCGGGTGCCGGCTCCATCCTCAACCTGCGCTGCCTATCATTGAACGAGCGCTGGGACGAATACTGGCAGCCCCTCAAGATGGCCTCTTGAGGACCTCTACCTACAATCAAGATTCGGACCCCAATCCGAGCCGTCAACGCACCCGGGACGGCCGGCCGCTCCGCTGGCCACGGTTGACGCGAAGCGCCGGTGGCTGGGCGCCTGCCGGTCGGAGACAACCTCAGCCAATTCAGATCAGCCCACACAGAACAGAGTCAACTGCTCCGTCGAGCGTCCTGTGTGAAGATTGGTTGTCCGCTCGCCATCGACGAGTTGCGCGGTGCCGAACCATTGTGTGGCGATGCGGCTTACACGGTCAAGCGCCTCCGGGGTGAAGGACCAGACGCGACTGCCGGCATTGTAGCTTCGGTGCTCCAGGTCGATCTTCTTGAACTCCTTGATGATGTCCCGGAAGGCCTCCTCCGGTGCTGTGAAACGGACCTCGTAGAGGCTTCGGTTGGGGTTCCAGACAATGGTGATCGAGCCCTTGTTCGGCGGGGTGCCTTCGGGCATGTGCTTACTCCGTTGCTGCGTTGTGTGCTGTGATGGTATGTATAGGCTTGAGCCAAAGTTATTGTACATAGCGTTATCAGGTGTGTCAACGTAAGTGAGCTTCCCCCTGGCCTCCCCTGGGCCGGATGTCGGTCGGCCCGGTGGTCGCCTCACCTTGTCTTTTCCGGCCCCCTGACGTATAATCCCCCAGTCGAGACGCTTCACCCGCGCGAGTGGGCGTCGGCGTCTCATGCTCGTGTCCTCGCCGCAAGCCTTCCCGTGCGACCTGCCGGCCGAACAACCTCGCCCGCTGCAGATTCGCTTTCAGCGCGGGCCCCTCTGGGAGGTAACTTCAGTGAGACGGTGGGCTCTGGCTTTACTTGCACTCGCCCTGGTCATCTGCGCAGGTTCTTGCCGTCGCGCGGACGACACTACCGCAACGCCGGCCACGTCGGCTGCTCCTGCCGCAGATCAGACGGCCGAGTGGAACCAGGTACAGCAGTACCTCAAGGATAACGGCGCGACCCTCGAGTCGGTGCTTAAGGAAATCCAACAAAGCAAGGCGCTCGCCGAGGCGCAGTCGAAACCGTCACCGCTGGAGAAAGACCTCCAGGTGGCGCGCCTGCTGCTCAGCGCGGCTCAGACCGCAGCGCAGAATCGATCTCCGGACGATTCCGCCGTCGCTCTGCAGCGGCTCGAGCGTATGCTCGAAGGCGTAATGGCCGAACTGCCGGCAACCGAGATGGAACTGAACCTCGAGCGCGCGTTGTACGCCCTGAAACAAGAGACCGGAGCGGATGCGATCACGCACGCTTCCGGGGCGCTTCTCGCCGCGGTCAATGTCAGCGTGAAGGCTACGCTGCCCACGCTCGTCCCGCCGGTTGTCAAGGACATCGAGACAGCCAAGGCTCAAGTGGATAAGGGCGATACTCAGGGCGCGATGAAGGCAATTGCCGACCTGATCGGCAAGGTCAGCGAGCAAAGCTCGGTGCGGTCGGTCTCGTGGGCGCTGGCCGGCGTGCGCGGGGCCGAGGAAGCTCTTCAGCGTCGGGCCTGGCCGGTCATTGTTGCCGAGTTGCAGCAGGTTGACGGCCTGTTCGCGGAACTGGTGAAGGCCAGCCAGCCTGCTCCGGCAGCCGCCGAGGCCACGTCGCAGGAGCAGGGAGCGGCCGCCACGCCGCCCGCAGCGGAAGGCGCCGGGGAGGCGACATCGACCTCCGCCCCGCCGGAAGCGGCTCCGGCAACTGACCAGTCGACGCAGCCCGCCGCTCCGCCCGCGCCACCGGCGAAGCAGCCGGCCAAGAAGAAGTGAGCGTCTCGGCTCGCCGCACGCCGGGTGCTGCAATGCGCTTGCCCACCTTTACCCATCGGACCTATGATTCGGACGGGGCGTGAGCGCCCCTAACATTACTACGCCGCTTTGGCAACCGGCGGGCGAAACGTTCGGAATCTTGTCAGAGGCTGACCGTATCCCAGGATGAAGGGCGAACGGCATCGAACCGCAGAGACACAGAGGGCACAGAGAACGACTGGGAAACGGCCCGCCTACCCCATGATAGACGCTCAAGGACGGTGTCATTCACTGTGTCCCCTGTGTCTCTGCCATGAAAACGGAGTGGGCGCGACAATCCTGTCGCGCGTTGGGCGGGCGTCTCGCCCGCCATCGCCGTCACTCTCATCGTTTCAGAGTGCCGGAACCCGGCATGACGACTGCCCTGAGAATCGTCGTTTGCCGGGCGAACGGCAACCTCACCCCCGACCCCTCTCCGCAAGCGGAGAGGGGAGAACCGCAGTAGTTCCCTGCTGCGCGGGAATCGCCGTTTGCCTCTCCCCTCCCGGAACGGGAGGGGTGCCCGCGCAGCGCTGGCCGCGTAAAGCGCGGCAGGGGTAGGGCCGTCGCCTTTTCATCGTTTCAGAGTGCCGGAACCCGGCATGACGACTGCCTCGAAAATCCCCGCTGCCGGGCGAACGGCGACCTCACCCCCGACCCCTCTCCACGCGTGGAGAGGGGAGAACGGCAGCGGTTTGCTGCTGTGCGAGATCGCCGTTTGCCTCTCCCCTCCCATACCCGCCTGCGGCGGGTCCACGGGAGGGGTGGCCCGCCGCAGGCGGGACGGGGTAGGGCCGTTCTCATCGTTTCAGAGTGCTGGAAACCGGCATGACGACTGTGGTCAATCGCCGTCCATCTCTCCGCAGGGCATCTCATTGCCGAGCAGGGCCGCACAACCGGCGTAGTAATACTAATCGTTCCCCATGCCAAAATGAGTTGATAGCCTGATGTCCTCGTTTGTCCACCTCCATGTCCACACCGAATTCAGCCTCCTTGACGGCGCATGCCGGATCAAGGAGCTTGTCGCGCGCGCCAAGGAACTGGGGATGCCGGCCGTCGCGATGACGGACCACGGCGTCATGTATGGCGCTATCGACTTCTACCAGGCGTGCATGAAGGCGGGCATCAAGCCGATCATCGGGTGCGAGGTCTACTGCGCCACACGCTCGCGGTTCGATCGCGAAGCCGCCGACCGCTCGCAGGCGCATTTGCTGCTGCTCGCGCAGGACGTTGACGGCTACCGGAACCTGCTGAAGATCGTCTCAGCGGCTCAGCTTGAGGGCTTCTACTACAAGCCGCGCGTCGATTATGATCTTCTCGCCCAGTATCCCGGCGGGATCATCGCCATGACGGCTTGCCAGCAGGGCAATGTCGCCCGGTGCATCCTCCAGGACGACCCCGCCGGAGCCGCTGAACACTGTCGCAAGCTGCAGAGCATCTTCGGCGCGGAGAATGTTTACCTCGAACTGATGGACCACGGTATTCCCGAGCAGGCCCGGGTCATCGAGGGGAAGCTCGCGCTGTCCAAGGAGCTAGGCATTCCCTTGGTGGCCACGAACGATGTCCATTATGTGAGCCGCGAGGATTACGAGCTTCAGGACGTGCTTCTGTGCATTCAGACGAACTCCGTCCTGAGCGATCCGACCCGGCTGCGGTTCGATGAGCATGAGTTCTACCTCAAGACGGAAGAGGAGATGCGGGAGCTGTTCGCGGCGGTGCCTGAAGCGGTTGAGAACACGTTTGCCGTCGCCGAGCGGTGCAACGTGCAGCTCGAGCTTGGCAAGCTCATGCTGCCGGAGTTCCCGGTGCCGGAGGGCCACGACCTCGAGAGCTATCTTCGCTGGTGGTGCGAAAAGGCGATCCCCGAGCGCTACGGCGAGTGGCGCGAGGACGTGCAGCAGCGCCTCGACTACGAGCTTGACATCATCAAGCAGACGAGCTACACGGGCTATTTCCTGATCGTCGGCGACTTTATCCGCGAGGCCCGGTCGCGCGGGATTCTCGTCGGGCCGGGGCGCGGATCGGCGACAGGCTCCATCGTGACGTATCTTCTCGGCATCAGTGATGTGGACCCGCTGAAATATGGGCTGATTTTCGAGCGAATGCTGAACCCGGAGCGCGCCAGCCCGCCTGACATCGACCTCGACTTCCCGGACCAGCGTCGCGAGGAGATCATCGAGTACGTCAAGGAGAAGTACGGGCGCGATCAGGTCGCCCAGGTCGTGACCTTCAGCACGATGGGCGCGAAGGCCGCGATCCGCGATGTCGGCCGGGTGTACGGGCTGCCGCTCGATAAGGTGAACGCCACCGCGACGCTTGTGCCTGTGGGCCCGAAGGTCACGCTCAAGTCTGCGCTGGATGAGATCCCCGAGCTGCGCCAGCTCATCGAGGCAGACCCGGAGATCGCGCGCGTCTACGACATGGCGAAGCGATTGGAGGGCATCTCGCGGCACTCCGGGGTTCACGCCGCCGCCGTCGTGATCTCCGACCGCGTGCTGACCGACTACGTCCCCTTGCGCGGTGAGAAAGACGGGACCATCACCACGCAGTATTCGATGAACCCGGTTGTGGACGTGGGCCTGGTGAAGATGGACTTCCTGGGCCTCAAGACGCTCACGATCATCGAAAACACGCTGCGGGCGGTAGAGCGCTCGCACGGGGTCACGGTCGATCTGTATGGTCTGCCTCTCGATGATCCGAAGACCTACGCGTTGCTTTGCGCCGGGGATACGGCTGCCGTGTTCCAGCTTGAGAGTGAGGGGATGCGCAACCTGCTGCGCGACCTGCAGCCGGATCGCTTCGAGCACCTGATCGCCTGCGTGGCCCTGTACCGTCCGGGTCCGATGTCCTCGGCGCCGCAGTTCTGCGCCGGGCGTCACGGCGGCGCGGTCGAGTACCTGCATCCCGACCTGGAGCCGATTCTCAAGGAGACCTACGGAGTCATCCTCTACCAGGAACAGGTCATGCGGACGGCGAGTGTGCTGGCAGGCTTCACGATGCCTCAGGCCGAGATCATCATGCGGGCGATGGCCAAGAAGCAAGCGGCCAAGATGCAGCAGATGAAGCCGCTGTTCCTCGACGGCTGCGTCGCTCACGGCGCGTCGCGCGAGGCGGCCGAGGAGATCTTCGCCCGCATGGAGACCTTCTCGTCCTACGGCTTCAACAAGTCCCACAGCACGGCGTATGCTCTTGTCGCGTACTGGACCGCGTACTTGAAGGCGAACTATCCGGCGGAATTCCTCGCCGCGCAGCTCACCACGGTCATGGATAACACCGACGACGTGGCGAAGTACGTCGCCGAGTGCCGCCGCATGAGGATCAAAATCCTGCCGCCGTCGGTGAACCGAAGCTACGCGGAGTTCAACGTCGAGGACGGGGCCATCATCTTCGGCATCGGCGCGATCAAGAACATCGGCCCGGCGGTCGGGCACGCCATCGCGGCGGAGAGAGAGGCCAACGGCCGGTACTCGAGCTTGCAGGACCTATGCCGCCGTTTGCCGAGCAATTCGATGCAGAAGGGCGCGCTCAAGATCCTGATCCAGGCCGGAGCCTTCGATGACTTCGGCGACCGCAACGCGCTGCTCGCCGTACACGAACAGGCCTACTCGGCGGCGCAGAAGCATCAGGCTGACATCGCGGTGGGGCAGAATTCGCTGTTCGGGGACCTCACCGGCCCGGCGGACGCGCGCACCTTCGATGACCGCCTCCCGACCAACGTCCCGTCGATGACTGATGATGAGAAGCTCCAGATGGAGAAGGAGTTCCTCGGGATGTACGTGTCGAGCCACCCGCTGGAGAAGGTGCGGGAGAAGCTCGAGAACGCGACGACCGCCAGTATCGCCGACCTGGAGCAGTTTCCCGACGGCGCGCAAGTGGTCCTCGGCGGCATGGTGCGGGAAGTGAAGCCCTATACTACGAAGAATGGGGACCGGATGGTCTTCTTCGGTATTGCCGATCTCACCAGCGAGATCGAGCTGACCGCATTCCCCAGCGTCTACGAGCGCATCAAGGACTTCCTGGTCAGAGATGCGATCCTGGTGGTCGATGCGAAGGTTCAGCGAGGCATTCCCGGTCGCGAGGAACAAGATGGTGCGGTGAAACTTCTTTGCGACAAAGCGCTGCCCATCGACCGCGCCCGCAAAGCCCCGGAGCGCAAGCGCCAAGAGGCTGAGGCCGCCAGAGCCAAGTACGCCGAGGCCAAGCGTGAGAAACCGGCGCCGATCAACATCCCGCGCGTCGTCGTCGAGATTGACCCACAACGGACGAACACGGCTTTGCTGTCTCAACTGCGCGCGGTCATCTCGGCTTCGCCCGGCCCGCAATCCGTTGTGCTGCTTATCAGCGACAACGGCCACACCCGGCGCGTGCTTCTGGGCGATGGCTTCCGCGTGAACTGCAGCAGCGACTTCCCGATTGAAGCGCGCAAGCTGACCCCGGTCATCACCGTGTGGGAGGATCACCGGGCGGCCATCGAGCAAGAAGCCTTCAGCGAAGCAGTCCTCAGCGAAGCGGAGTGAGCGCCAATGGATGCGTGCATCGAGATCATTGACGTTCGTGGCGGGAAGATCTCGGCCATCGAGGACCTCCGAACGCGCACCTTCGAGGGCTTATCCTCCGACATCGAGGGGCAGGTCCGGGCCATCGTCGACGCTGTCCGCACCCGGGGGGACGCGGCGCTCGTCGAGTACGAGCGGCAGTTCGACTGCCCGACGCTGACCGCCGCCGAGCTGGTTGTGGGCGTCGAGGAGATCGACGAGGCCTACAAGCAGGTGGATACGGAGTGGATCGGTGCGTTCCGGCGCGCCAAGGAGAACGTCTTCGAGTATCACTCCCGCCTGCTGCAGTCCTCGTGGCTCGACAGCTTCGAGGGGATGCTCCTCGGCCAGCGCATCCGCCCGATGGCCTCAGCCGGCCTGTATGTGCCTGCGAAACACGCCCCGCTGCCGTCGACTTTGTGCATGTGCGCCGTTCCGGCGAGAGTTGCCGGGGTGCCCCGGCTCGCGCTGGCCACACCGCCGCGCAAGGATGGCACCGTCGATCCGACGATGCTCGTTGCCGCCGCCGAGTGCGGGGTGGACGACATCTACCGCATGGGCGGAGCGCAGGGGATCGCCGCCCTCGCCTACGGCACGGAGTCGATCGAGCCAGTCGCGATGGTCGTCGGCCCGGGAAGCCCCTGGGTGGTCATGGCGAAGCGCCTCGTGTTCGGGGTTGTGGGGATCGAATCTTTGCCGGGGCCGTCGGAGTCGCTCATCATTGCGGACGAGCTGCAGGATGTCGAACTCGTCGCCGCCGACCTGCTGTCACAGGCCGAGCACACCGGCGACAACACGGTGATTCTGCTCACGCCCTCCGAGTACCTTGCGCGCGCAGTGTCGGAGGCCCTTGGCAAGCAGGTTGAGAAGCTTAGCCGTTCGGAGTTGACCGCCCAGTCGCTGCAGGAGTACGGGGCCATCGTCATCGTAGACAGCCTCGAACAGGCCTGTGAGATCGCCAACGACATCGCCCCGGAGCACTTGCAGATACTGACGGCCGATCCGTTCGCATGGCTGGAGCTGATCGAAAACGCAGGCTGCATTTGTCTGGGTTCGCTGTCGGCGGTGCCACTGGGCGACTATGCCGCCGGCCCGAGCCACGTGCTCCCGACGAACGGGACGGCGCGGTTCTCATCCCCGCTTTCGGTGGACGATTTCGTGAAGAAGTCCTCGGTCATTTACGCGACTCCGCGAGGCTTCAATCGCCTGGCGCAGGATGTCGAGACCCTCGCCGAAGCCGAGGGGCTCGGCGCGCACGCAGCCGCGATACGGATGAGGCGGGAGGCGGGCTGAGCCGGCCGGACGGCACCTCACCCCCGGCCCTTCTCCACTTGTGGAGAGGGGAGAACGACAACGACCGACGGCTTGGCGGGGGAGACGCCCGCTCCACACGACACTGGCGAGACGGCTACGCGACAGGATTGTCGCGCCCACTCTGCTTTTCGCGGCAGATTCAAGGAACTAACCATGACTACACGCACCGCTACGATCACCCGCAAGACCGCCGAGACCGATATCGAGCTGTCCATCAGCATTGACGGGAGCGGCGTCTACTCGATCAACACCGGAGTCGGCTTCTTCGATCACATGCTGACCCATGTGGCCAAACACGGCTTGTTCGATCTGACGGTGAAAGCCGCCGGCGATCTGCACATCGACGCTCACCATCTCGTCGAGGACGTGGGGATCGTCCTCGGCCAGGCGCTGGCGCAAGCCGTCGGTGACAAGCGCGGGATGGTGCGCTTCGGCGGTGGCAAGTGCCCCCTCGACGAAGCCCTGGTCGTGGCGATCATGGACTTCGGCGGGCGAGCGCACCTCGAGTACGGCCTGCAGCTCCCGACCGAGAAGGTCGGCGACTTCGACACCGAGCTGGCGCTGGAGTTCTTCCGCGCGCTGACGGCCAACGCCGGGATCAGCCTGCATTTGATCCAGGAGGCGGGCGCGAACTCGCATCACATCCTGGAGTCCTGCTTCAAGTCATTCGGACGCGCGCTCGATGAGGCGACAAGGCTCGACCCGCGCAAGACAGACGTGCCCTCGACCAAGGGAGTGCTGTGAGGGGACGGGCGGAGACGGCCCCCCTCTTGCCTCATGTGGATGCGCCATTCATGGCGCGAATCGCGCGGTGAACCGCGCTGCCACAGGGAAGACGCGTGGATGCCCGCTGGCGTAGATTCTGCCGCGCAACTGACATAGGCCTTTCCAGGAGGATCCAACATGCCCGATATCGTGTGCCTCGGTGAAGCCCTCTGTGACATGGTCTCGGCCAGCCCCGGGATGGGCCTGGTGGACTCCTCCGTGTTTGAGAAAGCGGCGGGTGGCGCGCCGACCAATGTCGCGGCGGGGATCGGTATTCTCGGCTGCAGCGCCGGTCTCATCGCCAAAGTCGGCGACGACCATTTCGGCCAGTTCATCCGCAATTCGCTGGCCGATAGCGATGTCGATCTCGAAAACTTCATCCTGGCCCCCGACTATGCGACTCAGCTTGCCTTTGTCGCCGTGGACCCCGGCGGGGTGCCGACGTTCGCCTTCCACGTGAAGCAGAGCGCCGACCAGATGCTTACGCCGGAGGAAATCAAGGCCGACTACGTCTCCGGGGCGGGCATCTTCCACTTCGGCTCGATCACGCTCATTAACGAGCCTTGCAGGTCGGCGACGCACCACGCGCTGGAGATTGCGCTGGATGCGGGCAGCCTCATCAGCTTCGACCCGAACCTGCGGCCTCCGCTGTGGCCCGACCTCGACACCGCGCGCAACATGATGCTCGAGACGATCCCCGACTGCGACCTGCTGAAGGTCAGTGAGCAGGAGGCGGAGTTCCTCACCGGACGCGAGGACATCGAGGAGGCCGCGCAGCACCTGTATGGCCTGGGACCCTCGCTGGTCGCAATCACGCGCGGCGGCGACGGATGCTACTTCCTCGGCGACACCGGTCACGGGTACGTGCCGGGATTCGAGGTGCCGGTCGATGACACGGTCGGTTGCGGCGACGCTTTCGTGGCAGGGATGCTCGTGTACCTTCTCGAGAGCGAGCACGACATCTCGGAGTTGACCCTCAGCGAGTTGGAAGAGTTGTTCCGGTTCGCCAATGCCACCGGCGCGCTGACGGCCACCGGCAAGGGCGCGATCCCGGCCATGCCGCACCGGGACGAAGTGATGGAACTCCTGGAAGGGTAGACGATGTTCCCACAGACGCAATGCGGCAGCCTCGGAACCCCGGCGCGGAAGGGGTGTTGAATGATATGCGCGGTCGAGTTCATCGCACCTCCGGCATCGCGCTGGCGGACCTGGGGATCATACTGGTCGGCGTGGCGGTCGTATCGGTCGCGATTGCCACGAACTTCCACCGGCGAGCCGGGCAGCAGACGCGCGAAGTGACGATCCAACGTCTGGCCCGGCTGCAGGACGCCCTGGACCGGTACGCCATCGACAACGGCGGGATGTTCCCGACCACCAAGCAGGGGTTGCAGGCTCTGCTCACTTGTCCGACGCTTCCGCCGGTGCCGCACAACTGGCAGCACGCATATCTCGCGTCCGAGTCAGACATCATTGACGGCTGGGGCTACCCCTTCCATTACGCGCACCCGGGCGGCGGGAACCCCGCGCGTCCTTACGACGTCTGGAGCTTTGGCCGCGACGGGAGGCAAGGCGGTGAGGGCCTGGACCGGGATGTCGATTCCTGGGACCGCAAGACACAACTACCATAGCGCTGCGTTCGACAGGCTCGATCGCGGCAAACGGGCGAGGTACGGATGTATTCAAGGGTGCGCAACTGCATCTCAGCATTTCTGATGTTGGCGACGGTTATCCCTGCGGCTTGCCAAACGGCGGGCCGCGTTTCTGTTCCTGCGGACTGGACTTCGCGCGTGTTGTGCTCCTGTGACGATGCCTCGGCGTTCGCCTCGACCCGCGACGCCGCGCGCATGAAGCGCGAGTTCACGACCTACAGCTATGCTGCGGCGACCGAAACCAAGGTCAAGGGCAAGAGCCTCAAGTGGCACGTCAAGCCGAAAGCCGCCGATCAGACTTACGCCGACATCTTCCTCGCCGCGCCCCCACGCGATCCGTTCGACGCCATTTCGGTCTGGGTGAAGAACCCCGACGGTCGGAAGATGAGCTTCTGGGTTAAGCTCACCGACGCCGATGGGGCGCAGTGGTTCGTCCAGCCGGTCCAGCTCGGGGGCACGAAAGACTGGCAACGCTTCGTCTTCTTCCTGAAAGACTACACGGTCGCCTCGTGGTCTGCCGACGCCGACGGGCGCATCGACTTCCCCCTGCAGTCGATCGGTTTCGTATTGTTCGACTTGAAGCCTGCTGAGGACTACGTCGTCTACCTGGATGATGTTGAGGCCCTGTCCGCCCCGCCGACGCCGCTCGACCTCCTGCGCATCGAGGCTCCCGCGACGGTCGCCGCCGGCGGCACGCTTACCGCGCAGGTAACGGTCGCCGCCACCGGGACGGTCGCGACGAAGCGCGATCTGCGCCTCAAGCTTCTGTGGAACGACGCGCTGCTGGCCTCGCTGCCCCTGCATTTCGCGAAAGACACGTCCCAATGGCCGCCGGGCGAGCCACAGGTTTCCGAAGCGGTCTCGCTGCCGCTGCCGGCACGAACGCGCACCGGCTCTTGCCGCCTTATTGTGGAGGGAGGAGGCTGTACCATCGACATCGGTAAGACGCAGGGCAATACGACCGTGCAGATCCAGGGTCCGGACAAGGCCACCATCGCCCAGGTCAAGCCCTATCGCGGCGTGCCCACCTTGTTCATCGACGGGAAGCCGCAATCGGGCCTGTGCATGATGACGTACAATCCGCAGGCGAAGCACTATGGCCAGTTCGCCGAGGCGGGCGTTCATGTGTACAGCTTCTCGGCCACTTCCGATTACAGCATCTACGGCCTGGCGCCGGACGTGTGGGTCGCGCCGGATACTTACGACTACTCGGCTTTCGACCAGCGCCTCGGGATGATCCTCGCCAGCGACCCGAACGCGCTGGTGTTCCCCCGCGTGTATATGTGCTCTCCGCCGTGGTGGGATCAGAAGCACCCCGGCGAGCTGGCCGTCTTCGACGACAACCAGAAGCAGCTTCCGCCCGGGTTCGGCGGCCGCAAACGCACGGTGCCCTCATGGGCGTCGGTGGCGTGGCGCAGGGACGCGGGCGAGGCGCTCAAGCGGTTCATCCGCCACATCGAGGACGGCCCGTACGCGAACCACGTGATCGGCTATCACCTCGCCTCCGGCGGCACCGAGGAGTGGTACCAGTGGGGGCTGTTCGAGAATGCCTTCGGCGACTACAGTCACCCGCAGCAGGAGGCCTTCCGCAAGTGGTTGCAGCAGCGGTACGGCACGATGGAGGACCTGCGCGTGGCCTGGGGGCAGCCCAAGTCGCCGCTGACCACGCCGGAAGCGCTCGCGGTGAGCCATGCCGCGCTCGAGTGGGCGCAGGTCAAGGTCCCGAGCAAGGCATTGCGCATCAAGGGGGAGGGCCTCGCGCTGCTCGATCCGGCCACAATGCGCCAGGTCATCGACTATCAGCTTTTCCACGCCGAGAAGACCGCCGAGACCATCGCCTACTTCGCCCGCATCGCCAAGGAGGCGACCGGCGGCAACAAGCTGTGCGGGGCGTTCTACGGCTATCTCTTCGACCTCCCGTGGCATCCGTACGGCTTGCAGAACGGCGGGCATCTCGCGCTGTCGCAACTTCTGCAATGCCCGGACATCGACTTCCTCTGCGCGCCCACCTCGTATGCCAGCCGCGCCCCGGCCTCGGGTGTTGCCTGCTTCATGTCCGCTAACGCCTCGATCCGCGCGCACGGCAAACTGTGGTTCGACGAGAACGACATTCGCACTCATCTTGCCGACCCGAAAGACGCCAAGGGCGACACGCCCACCGACATCGCCGTCCAGTGGCGCGAACTGGCCCTGATGGCTTCCCAGGCCGCAAGCATGTGGTGGTTCGACATGGGCGGTGGCTGGTACGACGACCCGGCGATGATGAAAGCGATTGCCGACATGCGCGAGGTCGGGGAGACGGCCGTCGAGACCGACCGCACCTCCGCCGCACAGATCGCCGTGATCGTCGATGACATTAGCGCGGCATACACGCGCTGCGGCAACAGCCTGGTCAAGCCCCTGCTCTACGACCAGCGCCTGGAGCTTGGCCGGATGGGCGCGCCCTACGATGTGTGGCTGCTCAGCGACCTGCTCGCGGATCGCGTGCCGGAGTACCGCATGTACGTGTTCCTCGACGCTTTCGTGCTCGACGACGCGGGGCGGCAGAAGCTCAGGGAGATCCTTGGACGCGACGGAAAAATGGCCGTGTGGGTCTACGCCCCCGGCGCGATCGACGACGAGCTTTCTCCTAAGACCATGTGGGACCTCACCGGCATTCGGCTCGACTTCTCGACCAAGCCAGGCCCGCTTCAGGTCAGGGTGGCCGGCAGCCACCCGCTTTACGCCCCGGACATTCAGTCGGAGCTGACGTATGGGACCTCCGCGGAGATTACGCCCGTCGTGTCCTCGATGGATACCGAGGCCGATGTCATGGGCAAGCTGGTCGGCTCGGGGCGGGCAGGCCTCGTGGCCCGTAAGTTCGTGAATTGGACCTCCGTCTTCTCCGCCGCGCCAAACCTGCCGGCGGTGCTGTTGCGCGGGTTGGCCAAGGCCGCCGGAGTGCATCTTTACGTGGAAACGGACGACCCGATATACGTTAATAAGTCCTGGATTGGCTTGCACGCGCGCACCGGGGGGACGAAGACGGTCACTCTCCCGAAAGCCGCCGACGTGTACGACATGATCCACAAGCGCGTTCTCGTCCGCGCGGCGACGAGTTTCAGCGTGGAGTTGAAATCCGGCGATACGATGCTCGTCTATGTGGGTAATATGGAGGATATCGGGGTCAAAGCCTCTGATGCGCCATGATTCTCGTCACCGGGGCGACAGGCTTCGCAGGGCGGCATCTCTGCCGCGCTCTCATCAGCGCCGGGCATGAGGTGCGCGCTCTCATCCGCCACGATTCCCGACTGGATGTGCTGCCTGAGGGCATTCACACCGCGGTAGGCGATGTGGTAACGGGCCACGGCCTCGCTGCGGCCTGCGCCGACTGCGACACCGTCGTGCATCTCGTGGGGATCATCCGCCAGACCCGCGAGATCACCTTCGATAAGGTCCACGTCGGCGGGACGACGCATGTGGTCGAGGCTGCGACTGAGGCCGGGGTGCGCCGCATCGTGCACATGAGCGCCCTCGGCACGGGCCGGGGCATACCGATTGCATACTTCGAGACGAAGCTGCGCGCCGAGGAGATCGTCCGGCGAAGCGGGCTCACCTGGGCGATCCTACGGCCCTCCGTCATCATCGGGCCGGGCAGCGGATTCGTGCAGGCGGTGCTCGACTTGGTGCGCAAGTACCCGGTGACGCCTGTCGCAGGCCCGGGTACCGTGCGCATCGAACCTGTAGACATCGACGATCTTTGCGCAGCCGTGCGCGCGCTGGTAGGCCGCGACGACTTATGGGGGAAGGTCTACGAGCTTGGCGGCCCCGAGGCTCTGACGTTCAACGAGCTATTGCAGCTTTCCGCCGCGGCTGTGGGGGTGCGCAAGCCGATGATCCACATTCCGCTTGGCCTCATGTTTGTCATGGCCCGCCTGACGGCGATCTTGCCGGGTACGCCGCCCGTTACCACGGACGAGTTGAGGATGCTCGGCTATGAGGCGCTCTGTCAGTCGAATGGCTTCGCCGAGTTGGGCGCGGACGCCCTCAGCGGCGTCGCGCCTGTCTCCTATACTGACGCGCTGGCCAAGGCGCTCGGAGAACCAAGATGAACGCTTTGCCGCATCTGCTCGTCGCGAATGCCGTCTGGAGACGCATGGGCTGGCCGGAAGAGTTGCGCGGGCCGATGCTTCTTGGCTCGATCTCCCCCGACGCCTACCGGATAACGCCCGGAGCCGGCTACCGGGACACGCACTTTCGCCACCATACGAAGCTCGGCCAGAGGCAGGGGGACTTTGTGCGCCGGTATCTGCACCCGGCCTTCGAGGCCCAGGACGGCTCGGCCCAGGCCTTCTACGCCGGCTGGATGACGCATCTTTGCGCCGACGATGTCTGGCGGCAGCGGCTGCGCACCGAGTTGAAGGCCCTCTGGGACGGGGTCAATCACTCATCGTCCGAACAGGCGAAGCAGCTCAAGCACATTTACAGGGCGAATTGCGCGCGGGTGGATGCCGAACTGGTCCGACAATTGGGGCCACAGGTTCAGGACATCGTCTGGCATCTGGGGGAAGCCAACGCCGAACTGAACGTCGGCCCGATCCAGGTGGCTGCGATCACTCGCTGGAAACAGAAAACACTGATCCGCAACTTCAACAGACCGTTCGATGAGAAGGCTCCGCAGATCATCGACCACAACTTCGTGATGCGGGCGATGACCGCCGCCGAGGACGAGGCCGCGTCGATCCTCCTGTGGGAGGCGCGGGCAACGGAGCCGTCGGTGTTGATTGATTCGGATATCGGACAGTAGTCGGCCAGATACAGGAACATGGTATGGGCATCAAGACCGTGGGCAGCAATGTCCTCGGTCGCTTTGTTTCGCAGGTGCCGCGCCGGGCGGGCGCGAATTTGACACAAGTGCCGTTCGTGCACAACACTGCAGAAGGGGGCTCGACAGATGGGCGATACCGCGATGGTTCCGATGGACGTGCAGTTGCAGCCGGCTTGGTTGACGTGGGTTTCTGCAACAACGACATGCCTCAAGGCACTTGGGACAGATTGCGACACGGTGGACGTTGCCGGCATGACCGGCTATGCGTTTGTCCTCAGCGTTCACAAAGAGTTGTGCCCGTCCGGGCCGACGGTGTTCGACTGGTGTTCGTTGCTCGCAGGGGTCCAGCTCCTCGGGCGCACCACCCTCAATTTCACCTCGGGCGACTGCCACACCGCCGAACTCGCCTGCGACCGAACGCGCGCTCACTGCCGCGTCGCGTTCGACCTGGTGGCCCGGGAGATCGAGGCCGGACGGCCCTGTGTCGTCTGGGGCGCTTATGTGCCGGAGTTCGCGGTGGCTATCGGGGTCGATAACGACTGCTACCATGTGAAGAGCTTCCGCCAGTTCACGGGAGAGCCGGAGCCGCCGATTCCCTATGACGGGTTGAATGCCCCCGGCGGGCCCTACGCGCTCGGCTTCCCGACGACTATTGACATGCCGCAGGAGCGTGCCGATGAGGCGGCAATCGTCCGCGCAGCCCAGATACTCAACCAGCCGCGCCACCTGCGTGACTACGGCTACGGCCCGACGGCCTATGACACCTGGATCGCCGCGCTGGAGGCCAATGTCGCCAACCCCTTCGGTAACGCGTATAACGCGGCCTGTTGGACCGAAGGACGGCATTTCGCGCACCAGTTCCTCGGGCGACTCGCAGGCCGCAACCCGCGTCTCGCCGGGCCGCTTGGGGAGGCGGCGGGGGCCTACGGCGACGCGGCAAGTGCGATGGATCGAGTGGCGGCGCTGTTCCCCTTCCCGCACGGCGGCAACATTGGTAACGCGGACGTTCGTGCTGAGGCCATCGAAGCGCTGAAACGAGCCAAAGCAGCCGAGATGCGCGCCGCGAAGAGCGTGGCCGCAGCAGCGGCAGCCTTATAGGCGGCCGTCACAGTCAGGGTTACACCACACCGATAGGAAGGCATCCTATTATGGCAATGCGCTGGCTGTATGTATGGACCGCAGTTGCGTTGTTCGCCGCAGGCACTGGCGTAGCCCTACCGCAAGAAGGCTGCGCGAAGATCGAGAACGGCGTGATCGGTGTCACTGTCGATCCCGCCAGCGGCGCCATGAGCGTCCTCGACAAGCGCAACGGCTACTTGTGGCAGCCGGGCGAAACTGCCGGGCCGCCGGCGAAGCTCTCGTTCCGCCAAACGGCCACGCCGCCAACCCTCGACGGCAAGCTGGACGAGTGGGGCGGGGCGCCAACGATCACTCTTACCCCCGATTTGGCCGCCGATATCAGGCCGGCGGCGGGCAAAGTGACCACCAGCGCGAAGGCCTGGGCCGCCTGGGACCAAAGCGGCCTGTACCTGGCGGTCGCGGTGCATGACGAGAAGCTGGTCCTGGGGAGGCCGTCCGAGGAGCAGTGGTGGGAGAAGGACAGCATCGAATTCTGGGTCGGGGCGCGGCAGTACGGCGTGCGGCTCTTCGACGGCGGCGCGAACATCTGGACGGCAGCCGGCGACCTGGCCAACGCGAAAGCCGCCTGGCAGCCGACCGGCGACGGCTACAGTGTCGAGGTGTTCGTCCCCGCAGCGGACATGCCCGAGGCCGCGCTGCAGGCGGGCCGGACTTTCCGGTTCGCGCTCGGGGTCAATGACGCCGGAGCCTCGGGCAAGCGCGAGACGCAGCTCTACTTCCCTCGCGGGTGGCAGCATTCCAACCCCGAGACGTTCGCCGTGGCGACGCTGGCGGCCGAGGACGGGTCCGTCCCTGCCGCAACTGCCGGAGGCCCTGCCCCGGTCCTGCGCAATCTGAAGGCCGACGCGGCGAAGCGGACCGTGACCTACGAGACGGACCTCGAACCCGGCAAGAAGACTCCGGCTCAGGTCACGATCACCCTCGATCCGGTACTGCCCGAAGTGTTGGTAAGCATCGACATCGCCGACCACAGCGCCCCCGTCGGCCTGTTCAGGGCGCTCAAGCCCCTCGCTCTCGACGACCCGAACGGGTTCATCTTCTTCGCCCCGTATTGTGACGGGGTTGCGGTGCCCTGCGATCTATTGTCATGGCGGGGTCGCAACTGGGGGTTCCCGGGGATCGACATGCCCTGGGTTGGCATTTCGGACGGGAGGAAAGGCTACATCACCCTCTGCGAGGACCCGGATGACTCGGGCATGGAGCTCACCTCCGCCCGCACGGCGAAAGGCGAACTCCTGTGTCCCGGCGTGTTCCACTACCCGCAGAAGAATACTTTCGGATATACGCGCCGCGTCCGGTACGCGTTCTTCAGCGAAGGCGGCTATGTGGCCGCGTGCAAGTGGTATCGCAAGTACGCAAGCGGCTTGGGCCTCGTGCGCACGTTGAAGGCGAAGATGCAGCGGAAGCCGGAACTCGCCAAGCTGGCGGGCGCGCCGGACGTTTGGGGAGCGTCAGGTCTGCAGTTCGCGCGGGAGGCAAAGGCCGCCGGCATCGACCGGATGCTCATCAACTACGTCGGCCCCGGGGAAGACATGCAGAAGATGCGCGACCTGGGGTACCTGGTGAGCTGCTATGACAATTACTGCGACATCAACGGACCGGGGCCGGAGCAGTATAACGATGTGGAGATTCCTGATGACTGCCTCACCTCGCCCAACGGCGAGGCGGTGAAGGGCTGGCTGACCTACGACAAGAAGATACAATACTACGAGCGCTGTCCGGCGCTGGCCGAAGCGGCGGCGCGCAAGTGGATCCCCAAAGACTTGGAGAAGCATCCTTACAACGCGCGCTTCCTCGATGTCACAACCGCCCGTGGGCTGTTTGAATGCTGGAGCAAGGTCCACCCTCTCACCCGCATGGGGGACCGCGAGGCCAGCCGCGGGCTGGCGAAGTTCGTCGGCGACGAGTGCAAGCTTGTGCTCGGCGGGGAGCACGGGCGCTGGTGGGGCGCGGACATCTACGACTATTGGGAGGGGATGCAGAGCGGCGGTTTCTACTCGTGGCCGGCGGGGCAGGTGGGCGAAGAGATACCCCAAACGCGGGCGGAGATCGGCAAGGACTACCTGGAGTGGGGCATCGGTGCGCCGAAGCGCCTGCCGCTTTGGGAATTGGTCTTCGGCGACTGCGTGAAATCGACCTGGTACTGGGGCGACAGCACCGGGCACCTGTACAAGGCCGCGCCGGACATCGCCGACGCGAAGGACTGCTTCAACATTCTCTACGGCACACTGCCTCTTTATTGGGTGGAGCAGCCCTATAGCTTCAACTGGCATGTACCGGAGTTGCGAGCGCGACTGCTGCGAAGCTACCGCGACACCTGCAAGCTGAACGAGCAGATCGGCTTCGAGGAAATGGTCCGGCACGAGTGGCTGACCCCGGACCGATACGTGCAGCGCACGACCTTCGCCGACGGCACGCGGGTTACGGTGAACTTCGGCGCGACGCCGTATAGCCTCAAGGACGGCGGAGCCACCTATACGCTGGCCCAGTACGGTTTCTACGCGAAGGGCCCGAAGGTTCTCCAGTACAAGGCAACCGTCGAGCAGCGGCAGGTGGAGCGCATCTCGACCCCCGGGTACCTGTTCTGCGACGCCGCCGGCACGGAGCACGACTTCGGGCCGGTGCGTACGGCGGGACAGGTGACCCTCCGACAAGCGGGGCCGGACACACTGCGCGTGAACCTCGGATCGGCGGATACGCAGGCCGCCATCGCTCCGGCGCAGATGATTCCCGGTTGGGATGCCTCGGTCGTGCGGATCATCCGGCTGGACGACAGCGGCACGCCGACCCGTTGCGAATCCCCGCAGATGAAGAATGGCGACATCATGCTTGAGGGCTCCGCGTCGCCGGTGATGATCGTCTCGGGAGCCGCCGCTCGGAAGCCCGATCTGGTCGCGTCTGACAGCGGCATCAAGGTATTGCCCATCGCGCCGAAAGAGGGCGACGTTCTGCGCGTCGCAGTTGCTGTGCGGAACGATGGCGGAGCGGCCGGGGCAGCGGATGTCGCGCTCTATCGTGATACGATCAGCGCCGCAACGAGACTCGAGGTCAAGCCGGTGAGTGTGAAGGCGGGCAAGACCGCGCAAGTCACCTTCGAGGTCGGCACGAAAGGCCTCGACGGTCAGCGCCGCCTGATTGCGCAGATCGACCCCGAAGGCCGCCTTCGGGAACTGGTGAAGACCAACAATCTGGCTGCGGCGTCGATCGAGATCGCGGGTGACTACGCAAACTGGGGTTACGGCGCGAACCTTGAAATCGACACCGGTGATGCGGCGCGGCTGGACGAACCGGTGGTGGCGACAGTGGACCTGACAGCGGCGGCGGGGCTGCCAGCGGGCGCGAAGCCCGACCCGGCCTCGGTGCGCGTTGTCGAGGTGCAGGCGAACGGAGGCTTCGGCCGGTCATTCCCAGCGCAGTTCGATCCCGATGACACGCAGGGCGGAGCCGCAGGGTCGCGGGGGACGCTGACGTTCATCCTGCCGGGCGAGACACCGGCGCACACGAAGTTGCGGCTGCGGTTCATGTTCAAATCGACCCCCGGCGCAGCCGCGGCGATGCCCACCGTAACCTGGGACTCGAAGGGCCAGACGGTGACGACGCCTGCCTACTCGGCGCGTTTCCAGGACGGCGTGCTGTTTGACATCCGCGATCTCCTGTCGTCCTCCCCCGACAAGGTTGCGATCCAGTCGATTCCTGTCTCCTCGCAAGTGACTGGCTGGGTGACGGAGCAGGGTAAGGTTACCGGCCTGGATGTGTTGAGCGCAGGACCGGCGCGCGTCGTCGTGAGAGTGCGCAAATCGCTGAATGGCGACTACCAGACCGACAAGATCTATGCCTTCTACCCGAGGCACTTCGAGGTGGACTTCGCGGCGAACAAGCCGGACCTGCTGCCCTCGCGCGCCTACTACGCCATGTCGGGACAGTTCGAGGACAACGGCGGGACACGGGCCATGGTGGACGGGCAGGGGAATGACGAGGGCGTCTCGGGCAAGGCCCCCAATCCGCAGTGGTACGCGATCTACTCGGATGTGTGGGCGCATTCGTGCGTGGCGTTGGGCGGTCTGGACAACATCTGCTATTGGGATTGCCCCGGGGCGTGGGGCGGGACCAGCTTCACGACCGGCATGGTGAAGGGCGTGCGGATGGCGTACGTCTTCCACCCCGGCCAGAAGGATGCGGGCTTCGCGCAGAGGGACTATCAGAGGCTCAGTGCGCCGGTGAGCGTGAGGTAACGGCGACCTCACCCCCGCCCCCTCTCCACTCCGTGGAGAGGGGAGAACGGCTACGGCTTCCTACCCCGCCCCGCTTTGCGGGGCACCCCTCCCTCGTAGGGAAGGAGGAACGACGACGACCTATTGTCCGCTGACGATCGTGGGGCGGCCGGGTTTGGGGCGCAACCGGGCAGACATCGTAGAGACGCCCCGGCGGGGCGTCTCCGCCCTTTGCATTCCCACGCGACGCCGGGCAACGGTAGAGACGCCCCGGCGGGGCGTCTCTACCAGCATTTGGGTGCCTCCGCTTAGCGCAGCCGAACGATCTTCCTCGTGGCGCTGGATTCGTAGATCGCCAGGATCAACTCCACCGCCCGCCGCGCCTCGCGTCCGCTGAGCAGCGGGTCGCGGTCCTCGGCGATGGCGGCGATGACGTCCGAGATTTGCTCGACGTGCGCCGGGACCGCTTCGCCTGCCATGCCGGCCACCGGGTCGGCAGCCCCGCCGATGGCTCCGGCGTCCGGCACGTAGATGTACTCCTCGCCCTCCACCTCCCACAGCATGAGCTGATCGCCCACCACAACCACGTTTCCGAGCGTGCCGTGGATCTCCAGCCGCGCCTCGTGGCCTCTGTAGGTGCACGTGGTGCCCTGGATGAGGCCCTGCATCCCGTCCACAAACTTCAGCGTCGCCGAGGCGCAGTCTTCGACTTCGATCGTATCGTGCGCCAATGCCTCGGCAAAGCCGGCGACGTACTGCACATCCCCGAGAAGCCATAGGAGCAGGTCGATATAGTGGATGGACTGATTGAGGAGCGCCCCGCCGCCGTCGAGGCGCTTGGTGCCGTGCCACCCGTCGCCGTAGTACGCGTCGCTCCGAAACCAGGGGATGAAAGCGTTGCCGTAGAGCAGTTTGCCCAGCCTGCCGGCGCGCGTGGCCTGCCGAACGCGCTTGTAAATGCCGTATCCGCGAAGCTGATGCGTGGCCCCCAGCTTCACGCCGTTGCGGTCGCAGGCCTCGATCAGGCTGTCGATGGCCTCGAGGGTGATGTCGATGGGCTTGGTGCAGATGACGCTCTTACCGGCGTTCGCGGCCATGATGCCGAGCTTCGCGTGTAGCCCGCTGGGGACCACCACGTCGACGATGTGGATGTCGTCGCGCTCCAGCATCCGCGCGTAGTCGGTGAAGCACTCACACCCGTACCTGTCGGCCTTGGCGCGCGCCGCCTCCTCGCGGCTGTCGCAGACGGCGACGAGCCGGGCGTTGGGTATCTGGGTGATGGCATCCATGTGGGTGTCGGAGATGACCCCGCACCCTACGACACCGAAGCCGAAGGCCTTCTGGGCAATTGCCATGTGGTCGCCCACCCTTCTGTCTGGATGGAGGGCGAACGACGATCAAACCATAGAGACACAGAGAACGACTGAGGCACGGCCTGCCCGTCCGGTATCTGTCAGAGGACGTGGCCGTTCACTGTGTTCTCTGTCTCTGTGGTTGACCGCCGTTTGCCTTCCGGCACGATCGGGGCTGCAGTTGCCTACGTGGGCACGCCGCCCGCCATCCCGACGAGCCGCCAGCCCTTCGCGGTCTTGCAGAAATGCGCGACGACCTTGCCCTTGACCTGGCCGAAGGCGGTGATCGACAGGTTCCAGTTCGCCCGCGCGGTCGCGACCGCGCCATCGGCGTCGACCTGCACGCCCTCCAGCACCGAGTAGTCCGCCGTCCCCATCGCCAGGAAGCTGTTGATCATCCCGATGAAGTAGTCGGGATAGGCGAACGCGAAGAGTTGCCCGTCCGGGCCGGTGACGGCCGCGGAGAAGGGGTCCTCATTGAGCTTCTCCTCGAGGGGCGATACATCGCCCTTTGGGAACCCGGCGGCCCAGGCGCCGAGGATGTCCTTGATGGCGGCTGTCGTCTTGATAGCCTCGGGGTCTTTGTCCCCCTTGGGCTGGGAGATCGACAGCATCATGTACTTCAGCTTGCCGGCTTCATCGGTCAGGACGCCGGAGAGGATCTTGTCCGGGGCGTCGCCGGGCATGGTCAGGGTCGCTCGCACAGTGATCAACCCACCCACGGACAGTATCTCGTGATCCTTGACCTTGACGCCCGCGGGCAGCTTGAAGTCTTCGCCGAGCTTCGGCGTCTTCTGTAGCTTGGCCGCGTTCACCGCGACGAAGCCGTCGCCTTTGGGCATCAGGATCTCGCTGGCCTGGATCGAGAGCATCTCGGCAATCTTCTTGCCATCGGCGGTGGCCAGCGTGCTTAGCGTGTCGGCCAGCGCCTTGTCGACGGTGGCGGCTACGGCATCGGCCTTGTCGTCGGCCCGGGCCGCCGTCGCTCCGACGAACATCGTCGTGCTAAGGGCGGCGCACAACATCGCCACAAGGCACGCTATCCAAAGGGGCGTTGCCTTCCTGGGCCTGAGGGTGCTATCGTTCACTCTCGACACCTCCCACTCGAATCGGCATTGCATTTGCTGTAATGACATTCCGCGCCGAGGGGAGTTTCCCCTTCTCGGCGGGCGGCCGGTTGCGGGCTCTTCCTCAATGTGTGTGGGTAGTGACCTCGAACTGGTCCTGGCCAGGATTTCGTTGCGAGACGCGGACGAAGTCGTTGCTGTTGCGTCCGCCAGGACGCCCGGCGCGAAGCGCCCCTCAGCCGGATGCTTCAGCGTCCGGTTCAGGGCCGGCAGTTAGGGCCGCTTCCGTCCGCGAGGACGGATGGCGGCGCAGCCGCCCGAAGCCGTCTGCTGGCGCAGGCGGCAAGGGGGCCTGCGGCCATTCGTCCTGCGGACGACTCGGTATGGGGCGGCGCAGTGTCCCGGACGCAACGGCCACATGCCCGAGACGTTGCGAGCGAAAAGGACACAGCCGGTATGCCGAAGGGTCTATTCAGGCGCCGTTAAGCTACCCACACACATTGAGGAAGAGCCCAATTGCGACAGGATTCGTCGCCGACATGCGGAACCCTACAGGCGGGGCCCTCGCCGTCTCTCTTGCGGCAGCGCGGTTTACCGCGCGATTCACGCCATGAATGGCGCGCCCACATGAGTGAGGGGGATGGGTGCGTGCGAAGCGGCGAAGTGGGGTTATCCAATTCGGCCCCAATAAGCCGATTGCATCGAAAGCGATGTGCTGAAGCATGAAACAACTTAGAATGACCACAGCCGGCGTCCGCGGGATCGTGGGTGAAGCGCTTACCCCCTCCGTCGTCGTCCGCTTCGCTCAGGCTTTCGGGACGTACATCGACGGCGGAACGGTGTATGTGAGCCGCGATACGCGCAAATCCGGGGAGATGATCGCAGCTTCGCTTCGCAGCGGGCTGATGGCGTGCGGCTGCGGCGTGGTGGACCTCGGCGTGATCCCGACTGCGGCGCTGCAGTTGGAGGTAAAGCGTCTGCGCTCGGCGAGGGGCGGCATCGCCGTCACCGCCGGGCATAGCGGGGCGGAGTGGAACGCATTGAAGTTCATCCGCGAGGACGGCATCTTCCTCAACGCCCGCCAGGCGGAGGAACTCCTGGACACTTACCACCAGGGCAACTTCCTGTACGCCCGGTGGGATGAACTGAGGCCCAGCGCCTCGACTTGCGATGCCGGCGAGAAGCACCTGCAGGCGATCCTCAAGCAGCTCGACGCGGACCGCATCGCGAAGCGGCGGTTCAAGGTCGCGGTCGACTGCGCGAACGGCGCGTGCTCGGAGTTCTCCCCGAGGCTCTTGGAGATGCTCGGCTGCGAGGTCGTGCCGATCAACACCGAGACCGATGTCATCTTCCCGCATCCCCCGCTGCCGACGAAGGAAAACCTCAGCCAGCTTCGGGCGATGGTCCGGGCGACGGGGGCGGACATCGGGTTCGCGCACGATGCCGACGGCGACCGCCTGGGCTTCGTGTGCGAGGACGGTGGCTTCCCCGGCGAGGAGACCACGCTGTGCCTCGCGGCGGCGATGGTTCTCGAGCGCGGCGACCGCGGCCCAGTGGTGACGAACCTGTCCTCGACGATGGCTGTCGATGACATCGCCCGCCAACACGGCAGCAGCGTCATCCGCACGAAAGTCGGCCAAACGTACATCACCGAGGCAGCCCTCAACTACCGTGCCGCCATCGCCGGCGAGGGCTCCGGCGGGATCGTCTTCCCCCGTCTCAACTACGCCCACGATTCACTCGCGGCGATGGGCCATTTGCTGCAGCTCATGGCCAGCGAGGGCAAGCCGATCTCGAGGATCGTGTCCGAGAAGGTCCCCCGGTACGTGGTCTTCAAGGAAGAGATTCGCTGTGCCAGCGAGCTGGCGTTTTCGCTGATGGAGCAGATTCGCCGGCTCCCGCAGCCCGACTGGGCCTCGGAGCGAGACCTGCAGGACGGGTGCAAGCTCGCCGGTGACGGCTGTTGGGTGCATGTGCGAGTGTCGCAGACGGAGCCGGTCATCCGCGTCATCGCCGAGGCCCGCACGCGCGCGCAGGCGGAGGACCTGGTGCACGAGTACGTGCAGGACGTGAGGCAGCGGATATGAACGGCGGACGGCTTCCTACCCCCCCTGCCCCCCCTCCCTCGCAGGGAGGGGGGGAAAGGCAAACGGCGAACGGCGAACGGCGAACGGCACCTCACCCCCGGCCCCTCTCCACGGGGTGGAGAGGGGAGAACGACGGGCGGCTTCCTACCCCCCCTTCCCCCTCCCTCGCAGGGAGGGGGAAAGGCAACGGCGAACGGCACCTCACCCCCGGCCCCTCTCCACGGGGTGGAGAGGGGAGAACGGCGGACGGCTTCCTCCCCCCCTGCCCCCCTCCCTCGCAGGGAGGGGGGAAAGGCGAACGGCACCTCACCCCCGGCCCCTCTCCACGGGGTGGAGAGGGGAGAACGGCGGACGGCTTCCTACCCCCCCTGCCCCCCTCCCTCGCAGGGAGGGGGAAAGACGAACGGCACCTCACCCCCGGCCCCTCTCCACGGGGTGGAGAGGGGAGAACGGCGGACGGCTTCCTGTCCCCCCTCCCTCGCAGGGAGGGGGAAAGGCGAACGGCCGGCGGGCGGGACGCCCGCGCCACGCGCGACTTTGGCGCAGCACTCGGCGCAGGCCTGCCGTCTCCCAACTCCCAGCTTCTATCTTCCTAACTCCTGCCTTCCCAGGTGTTGCCCATGCTTATGAGAAGCAGTCTCAAGACTGGAATATCCGGTGTGCGCGGGGTTGTGGGGGAGTCGCTTACGCCGGGGCTTCTGACCGACTTCGCCTTGGCCTTCGGGACTTACATTAACCAGGGCACGGTGGCGGTCGGTCGCGATACGCGTCCCAGCGGACCGATGGTGCGCGAGGCGCTCATCGGCGGCCTCCTGGCGACCGGCTGCGATGTCGTCGATGTCGGCATCGTCCCGGTGCCGACCCTGCAGATCGCGGTGAAGCAACAGCGTTACGACGCCGGGATCGCGATCACGGCCAGCCATAATCCGCAGGAGTGGAACGCGCTGAAGTTCATCCGCTCGGATGGGGTCTTTCTATACCCATATCAGGCGGAGGAACTCCTCAATGTCTACCATCAGGGCGAGTTCAAGTATGCCGATACGCGCGGGCTTGGATCGGTGCGGCGCGATGAGGGCGCGGTCGAGCGGCACATCGAGCGGCTGCTGGCGCTCGTGGATGCCAGGGCTATTGCGCGGGCGAATTTTCACGTTGTTGTCGACTGCTGCAACGGCGCCGGGGCGGTCGTCTCCGAGAAGCTCCTGCGGCGGATCGGGGTCAAACGCCTGACGATGATTAATAACGTCCCCGACGGTCTGTTCGCGCACACGCCCGAGCCTATTGGCGCGAACCTCGAGCAGCTTCGCCGGGCGGTCATTGAGTGCCGCGCGGATATCGGATTCGCCCAGGACCCCGATGCCGATCGGCTGGCGGTTTGCCCCGAAACTGGCTCGGCGATCAGCGAGGAGTTCACCCTGGCCCTCGCGGCAGACGCCGTGGCCTCGCAGCGCCGGGCGCCGCTGGTGGCGAATTTGTCTACGAGCCGGATGATCGACGAGGTGGGGGAGAGGTACGGCTGCCCGGTCTACCGCTCGCCGGTCGGGGAGATCAACGTGGTCGAGGAGATGCGCGCGCGGGCCGCACAGTGGCAGCGCGCCGACCCCGACGCCGGGCCGGACTGCGTGATGGGCGGCGAAGGCAATGGCGGCGTCATCGACCCTCGCTCGCATTACTGCCGGGACAGCCTGCGCGGGATGTGCCTGATCCTGGAGGGCCTCGCGCACCGTGGCGGAACGGTCAGCGAGTGGATGGGGCAGACTTTCCGGCCCCAGCACATGCGTAAGGAGAAGGTGGAGTGCGACGCCTCCTCGGTGCAGACGGCCCTGCTGGCATTGCGGGACGCCTACGCGTCCGCCCGCAACATCGACGACCGCGACGGGCTGAAGGTCGTTCGGGCCGACGGGTCGTGGCTGCACGTGCGCGCGAGCAACACCGAGCCGATCATGCGCATCATCGCCGAGGCGGACGACGAGCCCTCGGCACAGGCCCTGTGCGACAGGGCGCGCAAAGTAGTGGAGAAGGCCTTGCGCAGGCGGCGCTGAAGGGATTTGCGATGAAGCATTTTGCGAGGTCAGGCATCAGTCTGTGGGTCGCCTTCGGGGTCGCGTTTGCGGGTGCGCTGGCAACCCACGGTGATGACACCGCGAAGGCGCAAGAGATCGCCGCGCGGTATGCGGCGTCGGTGGGGTTGGTCCGTGTCGAAGGCACGGGGGTCGGCACGTGCTTCATCTGCGGGCCGAATCTGGTCGCCACGAACTACCATGTCGTCATCGACCCGCACAACCCTGTGGAGGTCATGTTCGGCAACAAAGGCCCCTTCCGCTGCGAGGTTTTCCGTGCCGATCCCGCCGCCGATCTGTGCCTGCTCAGGGTCGATGGCGACCTCAGCGCTATCGGCCCGGCAATTCCGGTGACGCAGGCCGCTTCGCCGGCCACGGGGGAGCCGGTCTTCATCCTCGGGCACGACCGGGGGCGGGTGCCTGCGGTCGCTCCCGGAGTCATCGCCGGCGCGCCGCGCTATGTCAGCACCCCGGACAGCGACGACTACTGCTATAAGCCGATGATTGCGGTCTCCGCCTGGACGAATCCCGGCGGGAGCGGCGGTCCGGTTCTGACAGGCGACGGCAGACTGGTCGGGATCAACCAGGGCAACTTCGCCAACTCCGGTGTCGCCCTCGCCATCCCCGGAGAGCGGCTGTACGAGCTTCTCAACTCGCCCGACAAGGGGCCGATCGTATACGGGCACGCGTATCTGGGCCTCTTGCTCACGGAGTACGCGGACTGTGCGCCGTGGTTCCGCCAGCGCATGGCCCCGCGGGCGACAAGCGGAATCGCCCTCGCATCAGTGTTCCCCGGCGAACCCGGCTGGGGCGCGCTTGCCGACGACGATCTGGTCGTGAAGATCAATGGGAACGATGTACGCACGATCGACGATTACGTTGAAATCCTCGCAAAGTGCAAGCCCGGCGATACGGTCGCGCTGTCTGTGTGGCGGCTGCCCGAGCTGGGCGATGCGCCGCGTGTGGTGAGGATCAGGGCGGCCGATGCGGCACGCGAGTTCTTCCACAGCGCCCTTGATGGGTACGCCGAAGTGTGGTCCTACCGCTATAAGTCGTACCGCCAGCTCACTCAGACTGCCCCCGGCAGCCGGCACAAGGTGCGCGTGTCGATCGTCAACAAGACCAAATCGCTGATATCGAGCGCACGCATCCTGGCGCGCATCACCTCGGGCCTGACGGTGGTGCCTGGGTCTGTGAAACGCAACGACGGCCCAACCCTGAGCGGCGATCTCACCGATCCGGCGGGGATCGCGCTCGGGACCGTCGGCCCGGGGCTTGACTACGACCCGGCGAAGAAGCCGGGCGAGAGAGACTTCATCGAGTTTGAGGTCGCCGTCAAAACGACCCCGCCGCGAGCCGATGCCAAGATGAGCATCGAGGGAGTCGAGGTGGGCCTCGTGTTCAACGGCGTCCCACGGGGTCTCGATCCGGTGTTTCTGGTCACGCCGTGGCAGTAGAGTGCGGACTGCCGCTGTCCGCGCATTGAACCTATCATACTATGCCGCTTTGACAACCGGCAGACGAAGCGCTTGGATGTTGTCAGAGGCTGACCGTATCCCCAGATGAAGGGCGAACGGCGTTGAACCACAGAGACATCTCTGGGAAGGCGATGTCAAGGCAAAAGAATCCCTACTGTGCCCTGTGAAAGGCCTTGACATCGCAGGGCGCTCCCGGTCGATGGGA
>Ga0181520_10003305_pt1 | contig 28528 bp, 22 predicted proteins | sample PEATcosm2014_Bin_29_FD_132451 | JGI IMG/M metagenome (GOLD analysis project Ga0181520, IMG submission 132451) | Peatland microbial communities from MTU Mesocosm Facility, Houghton, MI, USA - PEATcosm2014_Bin02_30_metaG | ecosystem: Environmental > Terrestrial > Soil > Wetlands > Peat | place...
AGACTGATAAATCCTCCGGGACAGACTGATAAATCCTCCGGGACAGACTGATAAATCCTCCGGGACAGACTGATAAATCCTCCGGGACAGACTGATAAATCCTCCGGAACAGACTGATAAATCCCCCGGGACAGACTGAAAAGTCGGACGCGACCAGTCGACGATTCTTAATGGGCCATTCAACCACGTTCGAATGACCTTAGCCTCCCCGCGGCCCCTCCGACGGGACCACCTCGAAGCTGAGGCGCTGGTTCCGCCTGAGGACCGATATCCGCGAGCGCTTGCCGATCGAGCCTGAGCCGAGGCGGCGTCGAAGCTCGTCCATGCCGCCGATGGTCACCCCGTCGAAGGACAGGAGGATATCGCCTTCTCGGAGGCCGGCCGCGTGGGCGGGCCCGCCCGGCTCGATGAGTATGGCGCGAAGCGCGGTCTCGCCGGGAAGGCCGAGGAGGCGGGCCGCATGCGGGGAGAGCGAGAAGTTCTGTCCCCCCAGGCCAAGGTAGCCTCGCCTCACCCTCCCCTCCCTGAGCAAGGCCGAGACGACTCCCGAGACGGTGTTCGACGGGATGGCGAAGCAGAGGCCCTGGGCCTGGCGGATGACTGCGGTGTTGACGCCGATCACGAGGCCGCGGGAGTCTACGAGGGGCCCGCCCGAGTTGCCGGGGTTCAGGGCCGCGTCGGTCTGGATTACGTCGTCGATGAGCCTTCCGCTGACCGCGCGGAAGGATCGTCCGAGGGCGCTGACGACGCCGGCGGTGAGGGTGCTCTCGAAGCCGAGGGGGTTGCCGACCGCGATGGCCAGCTGGCCGGGACGGAGGCGCGTCGAGTCCCCGAGGCCGACCGAGGGTAGGCCTCCGAGGGGAAGCCTTAGGACGGCAAGGTCGGTATCGGGATCGTCGCCGAGGACGCGCGCCGGGAAGCGCCTGCCGTCGGAGAGGATGGCCTCGATTCCCGTCGCTCCCGCCACGACGTGGCTGTTCGTGACGAGGAAGCCGTCGGGGGTAAAGATGAAGCCCGAGCCCGAGGACGCGGCTTCCCGCTCGCCTTCGGGGCCATAGCGGGGCGACGATCGATCCTCCGCGGAGAATACCTGAAGGTGGACCACGGCCGGCGCTACGGTCTCGACCGCGGAGACGACGGCGCGGGAATAAGCGTCCAGGAGACGCTCGTCGGAGTCCATCGCCCTCTCCGCTTCCAGTGTCGCTTCCGCCTCGCGCTCATCGTACATGGCCTTACCTCGCTTTCTCGCGCCCGCCCGAGCGGCGCCCGCCCTAGATCGCTGGAAAGATACTCAGTCGCGCTTCGAGCGAGGCCCGGCCGAACGGCCGGTGACGATTCCTTGGAATTGCGTCGGCGGCATGATATAAGCCTATGATGCTTCCGACGGTCCGCCGCGCGATATTCCCCGTCTGCCTCGCGCTCCTCGCGGGATGCGCCACCCCTGGACCGAAGGGGCTACCCGCGGAGCCTTCTCCCTCGGTACGCATCGATTCCGCCGCCGCCGTCAGGCCGGATCGCCTCAGGCTGATTCTTCCCTTCGTCCTCTTCGTCCAAAACCCGCGGAGCGGCCGAATCAGGGTCGAGTCTATAGATTACGCGTTATCGCTCGAGGGTACCGAGGCCGGCACGGGAAGCTATCGGGAGGGAAAGGGAATAGAGGCCGGTGGCTCGCTTGCCATTCCCTTCGAGCTTTCGGTCGATACCGGGGAATCGGAAGAAAGCCTCTATGCCAGCGACGGCCCCGCGAATGCGGAGTGGGGCCTCGAAGCCCGGGTCCATATCTCGACGAGCCGGGGCGCCATCCTCGAGCTTCCCGCGGCCGCGAGAGGCTCCTTCGCGATCGTGCGCGAACCGAGCCTGCGCATCAGGTCGGTTACGATCGAGCGCGACCTCCTCGTGACCACGAAGCTGGGCGTGGACCTCGAAATCGACAATCCCAACGCTTTTCCCCTCGCCTTCGGCTCGCTTTCCTACGATTTCTACGGCGAGGGGAGGCTATGGGCCGAGGGACGAAGCGACGATTCCGCGGAGATCCCGGCGAGAGGATCGGCCGAGCGGACCTTGAGCTTTTCGATGAGCTTCGCGAGCGTGGATCGGAGACTCTTCGACCTCGTCGCGAACCTGAGCGTAGTTCGCTATCGGCTCAAGGGGGAGGCGAAGATCGCGACCGGCCTCGATTCCCTGCCCGAGTTCGCGATGGGCTTCGACGACGAGGGAAGCTGCGAAGTACGACGCTAGTCCTCTCGGCAGCGCGGCCGGAAACGGTCGTAGCCCGGCCCTCGCGCCAACTTGGCCTCCTTTCGGCTTCCGTGCTACCCTGCCGCCGATGAAAGGGTCCGAAGGCCAGGCCAAGCTGCCCGCTTCCTCGATCGGCGCCGCCGTCCTCATTTCCGCCGTCTGGGGCTTCAACTTCGTCGTCATAAAGACGGGAGTCTCGTCGATGCCGCCTCTGATGCTCGCGGCGCTGCGCTTCTTCTTCAGCGCGGTGCCGGCGGTCTTCCTCGTAAAGCGCCCCTCCGTCCCCATGAAGACGATCGCCGCCTACGGCCTTCTCCTCGGCCTGGGCGAATTCGGCTTCCTGTTCACCGCGATCAAGCTCGGCGCCCCCTCGGGCCTCTCATCGATACTCTTGCAGTCCCAGGCCTTCTTCACGGCTTTGCTCGCCGCGATATTCCTCAAGGAGCGGCTTCGCGCCCACAACGCGGTCGGCATGGCCGTCGCGGGCGCGGGGCTGGCCGTCTTCGCTTTCTCGGCGAGTCCCGCGTCGGGAGGGATCGCCCTCCCCCTCCTCCTCATGATCCTCATGGCCGCCCTGGGCTGGGCCGCCGCCAACGTCGCGGCGAGGGCGATGCCGGCTACGGGAGGGCTGGGCCTCGTAGTCTGGTCGAGCCTCTTCTCGCCTCTCCCCCTCGCGGCGCTCTCCCTGGCCTTCGAGGGTCCGGAAGCGATCGGCGCCGCCTTTTCGAGCCTGGGCCTCGTCACGGTCGGCGCCCTCGCCTACCTCGTGATAATCTCCACGCTCCTGGGCTACGGGCTCTGGAACGACCTGATCATGCGCCATGGCGCGGCGAGAGTCGCCCCCTTCTCGCTCATGGTTCCGGTCTTCGGCGTCGCCTCGGCCACGATCGTCCTGGGCGAGCGTCTCGGCGTCCTCGACGCGGCGGGAGCCGCGCTCGTGCTCGCCGGTCTCGTCGCGCACGCGTTCGGGGGGCGGCTCCTCGCGTCCGTTGCGCGAAGGCCGAAGATGCGGTGACCGCCGACGACTTCTTCGAACCCGAGTATCTGGTGAGGCTCGCCAATGCGCGCATGCCTTTCGGCAGATACGCGGGGAGCCTCCTCGTCGACCTGCCCGAGGCCTATATCGTTTGGTTCGCCAGGAAAGGCTATCCCGAGGGCGAGATCGGCGAGCTGCTCGCGTCGCTCTACGTAGTCAAGGAGAACGGCCTGGAAGGGCTGTTGCGGCCGCTCGTAACCCGATAAGCCGGCCCCTCCCTATTTGACACTGGCGCTCTCCGTCTCCCGGGATTAAGCTTGAGAGATGGGCAGTAATCTCCGCGGCCCCGGATGCGCCCGTCCCGGATTCCGGCGAGCCGCGACGCTGACGCTCCTCGCCCTCCTGGCGGCGGCGCCGGCAGCCTTCGCCGCCCCGAGATCCATGGGAAAGGTCGCCCTCCAGCTCAAATGGACGAACCAGTTCCAGTTCGCCGGCTACTACGTCGCAAAGGAGAAGGGCTTTTACCGGGACGCGGGTCTCGACGTCGAGATACGGCAAGGCACTCCCTCGATGAACTTCGCGGACGAAGTGGTCGAAGGCCGAGCTCAATACGGGGTCGACAACACCGACCTCCTCATCGACAGGGTCAAGGGCGAGAAAGTCGTCGTGCTCGCGGTCATCTTCCAGCACTCGCCGGTCGTCCTCCTCTCCCTCGCCAAGAGCGGCATCTCGTCGCCGAAAGACCTCATCGGGAAGAAAGTCATGGTCTCCTCCGACGCCGAGGCGGAAACCTATTCGATGATCGAAAGCGAATCGGTGCCCACGTCGGCGATCGATTTCGTCCCGCATTCCTGGAACCTCGAGGACCTCGTCGCGGGCAGGATCGACGCGGCCAGCGCCTACACGACGAACGAGAGCCTCGTCCTGAAGGCGCGGGGAATAGGCTTCGACGCCATGAGTCCCATCACCTACGGCATCGATTTCTACGGGGATTGCCTCTTCACGTCCGAAGCCGAGCTTCGCGCGCGCCCGGCCCTCGCCGCGGCCTTCCTCGCCGCCTCGCTGCGCGGCTGGGAATGGGCCATGGACAACGTCGATCAGACCTGCGATCTCATCCTCCGGGAATATCCTTCCGGCAAGGACAAGGCATCTCTCATGGCCGAGGCCGCGGCGATGGACGAGCTGATGGTGCACAAGTTCGTCCCGATCGGCTTCATGAATCCGGGACGATGGCGCCGCATCGGCGACACCTATGCCAAGCTCGGCGCGATACCGGCCGATTATTCCCTCGACGGCTTCCTCTACGATCCCAAGGCCCCGACCGCGGATCCGCGGGCCTTCAAGCTGGTCATCGTCCTCCTCGCCGCCGCGATGGCGGCGGCGATCGCCTATATCCTCATCCTCCGCGCCTTCAACGGGAGGCTCGAGGTCGAGGTCGCGTCGAGGACGGCGGGCATCGAGGAGCTCAACCGCGAATTGTCCGCGGAAGTGCTGGAGAGGAAGGAAAGGGAGAAGCTCATCGCGATCTCCCTGGCCGAGAAGGAAGTCCTATTAAAGGAAGTGCACCATCGGGTCAAGAACAACCTTCAAGTCATAGCGAGCATGATCAACATGCAGATCGCGGAGATCGACGATCCGCGGATCGACGAAATCCTCACGGCGGTGAGGAACCGCGTCTTCAGCATGGCCCTCGTCCACGAGCGCCTCTACGGGAGCGACAGCATCTCCAGCATAGACATGGACGATTACCTCCGGACCCTCGTGGAGGAGATCGTAATGGCATACCAGAGGCCGGGCCTTACCGTCGAGACGAGAGTCGAGGCGCCGGGGATAGCCTTCGACGCGGAGCGCGCGATGCCCATCGGCCTCATCGTGGGCGAGATCGTCTCGAACTCGATGAAGCACGCCTTCGGGGATCGGGCGGCCGGACGCGTCGAGGTGAGTCTCCTCCGGGCGGGGGAGCGCTTCGAGCTGCGGATCGCCGACGACGGCATCGGATTGCGCGACGGGGCAGCCTCGCGAGCGGGCGAGGCGCGGGACGACGGCGGCATCGGCTTCCTCCTCGTGGACGCCCTCGCGTCGCAGCTCGGCGGCGAGCTCGACCGCGCGACCGACGGGGGCCTCGCGTACCTGGTCGCCTTCTCCTAGGGCCGCCCGAGCCTAGAGCTTGTATTCCTTGAAGAGGCTCTTCTCCATGTCGCCCTCGATCGAAGCCACCACCTCGACGTAGGACTCGAGCCCCGAGCCCCGGAGCTTTTCCTTGAGGAGCTCGTCTATCTGGAAGATTCCCGCCGAGTTGCTCATGTGCACGTGGATATGGAGAGGCTTCTCCCCGCCCTCGAGTATCTCGACCTGCTCGATCGACGCCGCGGAGATGGAATGTATGTTGACCACCCCGGCCTCGAATCCGATGCGGGAGCGCCCCTTGGTCATGTCGAGGGCGTCGGCCACCCGCACGATCCCGGCCTCCAGGGTCATGGGCACGCCGTCCGCGCGATGCGCGATGATGGCGTGCAGGATCTCGGAGCGCAGGATCGTCCGGCGACCCGTCGGATAGAAGCCTTCCAGCAGCCTGTCGATGATGGGCTGGGCGACGAAGAGGCTGAAAAGCTCGTGCTCCGTCCGCTGAATGGACATGCCCAGATCGTGGAGGAGACAGGCGAGGACCACGATGAGCTCGGCCTCGTCGTTGCCCATGCCGTAGTCCTTCACGACGCTCGGCACGACGCCGCGCTCGACCAGGAGCCGAAGCATCCTGAGGCCGATATTCGACACGATCTGGAAATGCACGGGACCATGGTCCGTCATCCCGAGGCGCTCTACGGCGTTGACGTTCATGGCGGTCCACAGCGCGTAGATCTCCTCGTCCGCGTTGACTTTGTCTATCACCTTCTGCAAGACGGGATTATGCCTCACGGGAAGGCGAATCTCCACCCGCTGGCCCGGGCTCTCCGTTCCGGATTGATCCATGGAGCCGAGTATACTTCAACGCCGGGCACGGGAACAGGCGGGGAGCCGGGCATCGCCCGGCTCGGGTGGAAATAGGCGGGGCGAATCGGCATACTCGCAGACGAGAGGAGAATCCATGGCATCCGTCGCTGGCCCGGAAGGCAGAAGAGGCATACTCGAGTATATGGCGGCGAAAAGGCCGGCGATCGCGAACGAGCTCCGCTCGATCGCGGACAGGCGCGGCCGCGTCCTTCAAGGCCGGATGGCCGGCGGTGCCGACCTCATGGGACGCATCGTCGAGATGAGCCTCAAGGGCAAGATGATACGGGGCTGCCTGGTATTCCTGGGCCGGGACGTAGCCGTCCCGACGGACGCAGCTCGCCCCGACGGCGAGGTCGTCGGCCTGGCGGCGGCAATGGAGCTTTTCCAGACGGGACTTCTCGTCCACGACGATATCATGGACCGCGATACCCTGCGCCGGGGCGGTCCGACGATTCACGCGAGCTACGCGAGCGAGCTCAGGGACGCGGGAATCGAGGAAAGCGGGCGCTTCGGGGAGGCTCTGGGGATCTGCGCGGGCGATGCCTGCTATTTCGAGGCCTTCGCCGCGCTTGCGCCAACGCTCGCGGGCAAGCCTCGCGCGAGCGAGATCCTGGCCGTCTGCGCGGAGTTCCTCTCCGAGGTCGTCGTCGCGCAGATGGCCGACGTACGCTGGGGCGCCTCGGAGACCGAAGCCTCCGAAGCCGATATCCTCGCGATGTACCGCTTCAAGACGGCGCGCTACAGCTTCTCGCTACCCTTGGCCGTAGGCGTTCTCTCCGCCGGCTCCGACGCCTTGGCCCCCCCCCTGATCGAGCTCGGAGAGCTGCTGGGCACTCTCTTCCAACTGAGGGACGACGAGCTCGGCCTCTTCGGGGACATGGCCTCGACGGGCAAGGGCGTGGGATCCGACCTCCGCGAGGGCAAGAAGACCCTCTTCCGGGCGCGTCTCCTCGCGGCGGCTCCCAGCCGGGAGCTGCCGCGGCTGGCCGCTTTGTTCGGCGGCACGGTCGAGGCGGGCCCCGAGGATATCGCCTACATCCGGAGGCTGTCCGAGGAGCTCGGCGTCATGCGCTCCATCGTGGAGCTTTCGCGGAAAAGCGAGGAAGAGGCGCGGGCCATCATACGCGCCCTTGCGCGCCCGATCGCGAGCGAAGGCGGCGGGGGTCTTGCGCCCGAGACCGCCGGACTCCTCGAGGATATGGTCGAATACGTCACGCGCAGGGAGAAATGAAAGTCCGGCTATCGGAAGTCATCCTGCCCCGGCCTTCCTCCTCGGCCGGAGTCCCGGTCGAAGCTCCGCATCGAGGCATAGAGATCGTAATAGGCCCCTCGCAGCTCGGAGAGCTCCTCATGGGTCCCCGCCTCGATTATCCTCCCCTCCGCGACGAAGAGTATCCTGTCGGCCTTGCGGATCGTGGAGAGGCGGTGGGCGATGACGAAGGAAGTCCTGCCCTCGAGGAGCCGGCCGATGCCTTCCTGTATGGCGCGCTCGGTCTCGGTGTCCACCGAGGAGGTGGCCTCGTCGAGGATGAGGATGGTCGGGTCGGCGAGCAGGGCCCGAGCGAAGCTTATGAGCTGCCGCTGCCCCATTGAGAGCCGTATGCCCCTCTCGTTTACGGGGGTTCCGTAGCCGGCCGAGAGCGACATGATGAAATCGTGGGCCCGGACCGCGCGGGCCGCCTCGACTACGTCCTCGTCGGCGGCGTCGAGGCGGCCATAGCGGATGTTGTCCATGATGGTGCCGGAGAAGAGGAAGCTGTCCTGGAGCATGACGCCCGTCCGCGTCCTGAGCGAGCGCAGGGTCGCGCCCTGGATGTCTCGGCCGTCGATGAGTATCGTCCCCGAATCCGGGATATAGAAGCGGGACAGCAGATTGACTATCGTCGTCTTCCCGGCTCCGGTGGGCCCGACTATGGCGAAGCTCTCGCCCGGCTCGGCCGTGAAGCTCACGTCGCGCAGCACCGGCCGTCCCGGCTCGTAGGAGAAGCTGACGTCGCGGAACTCGACGCGTCCGCCGGCGGCGGGCAGGTCGATGGCCGAGGGCGCGTCGGCTATGCCGAGGGGCTCGTCGATCGTCTCGAATATCCGCTCGAGGTAAGCGGCCGCCTGGACGAGGGAGCTGTAGAAGTTCCCGATGGTCTGGATGGGCGTCCAGAAGCGCCACACGTAGCCTATGAAGGCGACGAGTATGCCGACCGTGATCCCCTTGAGCCAGACGATGCCGCTCACGTAGACGAGGCTGACGCCCAGGACCGAGATGATCTCTATGACGGGCCAGATGAGGAAGATGTTGGCGACGGCCCTGAGCCAGGACTCCCTCCACATGGCCCCCAGGTCCGAGAATATCCTCTCGTTCTCCTCGACCCTCGCGAAGGCCTGAGTGACTTTCACGCCCGAGAGGGCCTCGTGGAGATAGGCGTTGAGGTTCGATTGCTTGCGGCTCATGTCCTGCCAGGTGACGCGCTGCCTCCTCTTGAGCGAGAGGACGGCCGCCGCCAGGATCGGCAGGCCCGAGAGGCAGAAGAGGGTGAGCCGCGCGTCGATTACGAACATGAAGGCTATGGTGAAGACGAGGCTGAAGAGGTCGGTGACGAGGTTGATGATGCCGTTCGAGAGGAGGTCGGAGAGGGAGTTCACGTAATTGACGACCCGGATCAGGATCTTGCCGTGGGGCCTCGAATCGAAGTAGGTGAAGGGCAGTCTCTGAAGCCGCTCGAATATGTCCGCGCGGATCGCGTGGACGACTCCCTGGCCGATGTCGTTCATCACCTTGATGCGGACCTTGAGGCAGAAGGCGTTGACCGCCTGGGCCGCCACGAGGATGGCCGCGAGCAGGGCGAGGAGGCGGACGTCCTTCCTCGGGATGGAATCGTCGATGGCTATCTTCGTCAGGTAGGGGCCCAGCAGGGAGACGAGCGAGGCGATGATCATGAGGGCGATCGCCGAGAGGACGCGCCTCCCGTGGGGCCGCAGGTAGCCCAGCATCCGGACCACCGATTTCGCGTCGAGCTCCTGCGAGAGATCCTCGTCTACGTCGAATTTGTTCCTAGCCACGCGCGGCCCCCTCGGCCTCGCGGGCGGCGACGCCTTCTCCCGTCTGGTGGCGATACACCGTCTCGTAATAGCCCCCGAGGCGGCGGAGCTCCTCGTGCCGCCCCCTCTCGACGATCCGCCCGTCCTTGACGACGAGGATCTGATCGGCGCGCATGATGGAGGACAGGCGATGGGCGATGACGAGCATGGTGGACCTGCCGCGGAGCGAGCGGATCGAGTCGCGGATGCGCTCCTCGGTCTCGATGTCGACCGCCGAGGTGGTATCGTCGAGGATCATCACCGGAGGCTCCGTCAACAGGAGTCGCGCCAGGGCGACGCGCTGCCTCTGTCCCCCCGATAGGCCGACTCCGCGCTCGCCTACGATGGTGTCGAATCCCTCGGGGAGCTCCTCGATGAAATCGCGCGCCGCCGCGAGCTCGGACGCGCGCCGCACCTCCTCGAGGGCGGCTTCGGGCTTCCCGAAGGCGAGGTTGCCCTCGATCGTATCAGAGAACAGGAAGACGTCCTGCATCGCCACGCCGACGTTGGCGCGCAGGCGGTCGAGGTCGTAATCGCGGACGTCGACGCCGTCCAGCAGTATCTCGCCGCCCGTCCTGTCGTAGAACCGGCACAGGAGCCTGCCGATGCTGGATTTGCCCGATCCCGTCGGGCCGAGGATGCCGACCGTCTGGCCGGGCTCCGCGACGAAGCTGATGTCCTCGAGGACGCTCTCGTCGCCGTAGGAGAATGAGACGTGGCGAAACTCGACGCGGCCGGAGACGCGGCCGGGTCGGAGGGGGCTCGGCCTCGCCTCGATCGCGCTCTCGAGGGCGTAGAGCCTGTCGAGCCTGTCGGCGGCCGCGCCGAAGCGCTGAACGTCGTTGACCAGCCAGCCGGCCATGCGCAGGGGCTGGTTTATCGCCCAGACGAGGCCGTTGAAGGTGACGAGCTGGCCCAGGGTAAGGCCGCCCCTGATTATCATGATGCCGCCCGCGAGGATGAGGATGACGGGCAGGAGGCCCGAGAACAGCTCGATCCGGGGTATATGCCTCGCCCAGACCGCGGCCGACTCGACGTTGCGCGCCCTGAACGCGTCGTTCTCGCGTTGGAACCTGGCCATCTCGTAGTCCTCGCGCGCGAGGGCCCGCACGACGCGGTTACCCGCGATGTTCTCCTGCACGACCGAGTTGAGGCGCGAGAACTGCTCGCGTATCGAGGCGAAGGTCGGCTTCACCTCCCTCGAGAGGCTGAAGGTCGAGCGCGCGATGAAGGGCGTCACCGCGAGCATCGCGAGGGTGAGCTTCCAGTTTACGAAGAAGAGCGCGCCGACCGCGGCTAGGAAGACGATTCCGTTCTCGCAGCACTGATAGACGACCCAGGCGATGAGGTGCCGCACGGCGTCTATGTCGCCCGTCAAATGGGCCATGATGTCGCCCGTCTTCGTCCTGTCGTGGAAGGCGAAGTCCATCCGTTGGAGCTTGGCGAAGAGTTCCTCCCGGCAGGCCCGGATGGTATTCTGCGAGACGCGCTCGAAGAGCATCTGGTAGCCGTAGCGTATCAGCGATTTTACGACGATGGCCCCGACCATCAGGCCGAGGAGCCTCCAGAGGAGCGAGACGTCCCCGCCCACGATCACCTTGTCGACGAGGATCCCCGAGAGCAGGGGGCTTACGAGATTGAGCGCCGAGACCACGAAGGTAAGCGCGACCCCCGCGGCGATGAGCGGTCCGTACTTGCTTAAATGAGCCCGCAGCCAGGGATGCATGGGTTAGCTCCTGAGGGAGCAATGCTAGAGCAAAGGGCGGACCGGGATCAATACCTTCGGCCCCGCGGCCCGACCGCCGGGCTCATCGCCTCGGCGGCACTTTGAAGGCCGCCTCTATCTCCGCTATCGCCGCCTCGTCGATCGGGCTGAACTCGCCCAGCCGCCTGGCCGCGAGCAGGGCATTGGCGGTGGCCTCGGCGACCTCGAGCCTGTCGTAGGCCTCGAGCACCGTGCGACCCGTCGCCATGACGGCGTCGCTCTCGATGATGACGACGGGATTGCGCGCCGTGATCGCCGCGCTGATCGCGCCTTCGTCCTCGAATTGGGCGCCGTATCGCACGACGGGCATATCGCGCAGGTTGATGTAGGACTCGGGGATCGTCCGCGAATCGAGGGGGACGCCCGATACGATGAAGGCGGTGACGTAGGGGCACTGGGCCGAGACGATCGCTCCCGTCTCGGGATGATCGGCGTAGATGAGCCTATGGAGGCTGGCCGAGCGCGAGGGCACGCTGCCGATCTCGCGCCTCCCGCCCTCGACGAGGGCGAGGTCCTCGATGCCGAGGGCCCGGCGATCGACGCCGTAGGGCGTGACCAGGAAGCTGTCGTTGCCGAGCCTGGCCGAGAAGGTGCCCTCCGTGCTGGTCATGAGCCGCCGATCGTAGGCGCGATGCACGAAATCGGCCAGGACCTTTCGCAGCTCGCGCTCGAGGGAGCTCCTGACGGTCGGGGCGAAGGTATCGGGGAGGCTCTTCCAGCCCTTGCGGCGGAGGGCGAGCGCATCGTCGCCGAGCGGGCGCGCTCCGCCCAGGACGGCGGCGTTCAGGATAGTCCGCGCGCAGAACTCGAGCGTCTCGAAGCGCTGGAAGGCCTCGAGAAGCGTGGCGCCGACGGCCACTACGCCGTGGTTCTCGAGCACGACCACGTCGCAGCCCTCGACGAACTTGGCGGCTATCGACCTGCCGAGCTCCTCGCTGCCCGGAACGGCGTAGGGAGCGAATCCGACCTTGCCGCAGGCGTCGAAGGCCTGGGGCAGGACCCGCGTATCGGGGGCCTTCCCGGCGACGCTGAAGGCGACCAAGGCCGGCGAGTGGGCGTGGAGGACGGCGCCCACGTCGGCCCGCGCCTCGTAGACCGCGCGGTGGAAGGGATGCTCGCTCGAGGGCTTGAGGATGGTCCCGACGGGGACCCCGTCGCGTATATGGACGACGTCGCTCGGCCTCATCACGCCCTTGTCGGTGCCGCCGGGCGTAATCCAGATATCGCCGACCTCGTCCCTGATCGAGAGATTGCCGCCCGACGTCGTCGTCATGCCATAGCGGTAGATCCTGTCCATGATCTCGGCGATCTGATCCCGCGGGTGCTGGTAGTCGATGTTCATTCCGACCCTCCGATAGGGATGGTCGGCCCGAAGGCGCGGGTGCGTCAATACCCGGATCCATGCCTTGCGGGCCTCCGATATTTCGAGTAACGTGTGGGCATATCCGAGGGATATTTCAGAATGAGGACCTTCCTGACCGCGGCTCGCCTGTACGCGGGATACAAGCTCAAGGCGCTCAGCTTCCTCGTCTTCATCACCCTCGGCCTGGGGCTCATCATGGGCGCGGTCGACCTCCTCTACAATTCGTTCAACATTTTCTTCGATCGTCCCGCGAGCTATTTCCTGCCGCGGTATTTCCTCTCATCGAAGAAAGGCTTCGACATCCTGCGCGCGGACTACAGCATCGCCGATATCGCCCTCAAGGCCGAGCAAAGGACGGACCTCGCGCGGGCCCTCGGCAAGGACTTCGACCTCGTCGACGTAGCCTATGCCTGGGCGATGTTCCAATCGAGGCAGGGACCGGAGAAGCGCTTTTATGCCTTGGTCGTAGGCATCGATTTCTCGAGGCTCGGCGCGGCCTTCCCCTATTTCAAGAATAAGCTCAAAGCCGAGGACATCGCCGACTACCGGGCCTCTCCCCTCGTCATGGTGGAGCGGAAGCTGAGCGGATGGTCGAAGGTTTCCCCGGGCGAGGAATACACGCTTCTGTCCACGGATTACTTCAAGAACTACAACGGCATCAAGGTGAAGGTGAGGGACGTAGTCGACACGCCGATGGAAGTCGACGATTCCCTCACCTGTCCCGTCGTCTACATCGACCTTAGCCACCTGCGCCGCCTCTTCGCCGTGCCGGAAGGCCGAGGCTTTCCCTTCCTCCTGTCCCCGCGCAGGGCCTCCCACGCGCTCTCGATCCGGGACAGCCTCGACCTGGCCAGGATCCGCGCCGCCGCCCCGCCCGGAGTCGAGGCCTACACGGTTTCCACGGTCTCGGTCAATTTGAATAAAAGCTACCTGCTCTACCGCGGCCTCCTCGTCATCCTCTGCTCGATCCTCGTGATCGTGCTGATGGCGGCGATATCGGCCAACCTCGCGATAAACTTCCAGAACCGCCGGGCCGATTTCGGACTCATGAAGGCCTTCGGCTGCTCGGACTCGAGGTTGCTCGGCTTCGTGCTCTCGGAGAACGCCCTGGGCCTCGGCCTGCCCTTTATCCTGGCCGTCATTCTCAACGTCGCCTTCGGCCTCGCCGTCAAGCCCTTCAAGGTGCTCTACAGTTTCACCATCAGCCCGAGGGCGGGCTTCGCGGGCTTCGCCGTGATCCTGGGAGCGGCCATCGTCCTCTGTCTCGCCTCTTCCATACAGCCCTACCGCTACCTGAAGCGGATAGATCCCGTCATCATCATGAGGGAGGAGTGAGGATGCTTCGGTACGCCTTCAGGAACCTCCTCCACTACCGGACGAAGTACGCCATCGCCTTCGTCCTCATAGCGGCCTTCGCTGCCTGTCTTTCCCTCTCCCTCTTCGCCTTCAACGGCTTCTGGAAGCAGGCGGCGGTCTTCGCGAGGTCCCTGGGGGACATCATCCTCTGGGTGGACCCGACGAGCCTCGACGCGGCGTGGCGGCCCGGGGCCGGCGACGAGCCTCCCTCGCGAAGACTCGAGGCCGAGGCGATCGCCTACTTCGAGAAGGATCTCAAGGCCGAGCGAGTCGTAGCGAGCTCGTACATCGGCGGCGAGGCCTACGCGCCGCACGGCAGCTGGAACGTCGCCGCGACGAGCCTCGACAAGATCCGACGGCTCCTGCAGGTAGACCTCGCGGAAGGGGAGCTCCCCGCCGAGGGCGAGGTGCTGGCGCCGGCCTCGATGCGGCCCTCCGTCAGGGTCGGGGACGGCATTACCTTCGTGTTCAAGAACTCGGATCTGATCATCGACAGCATTCGACTCCGCGTGTCCGGCTTCTTCCTTCCGACCAGCGACACGGGGGACCTGCTCCTCGCGACGCAGTCCCAGTTCTACCGGCTCGACGAAAGCCGCGTCTGCGACCGCTATTACGTCTTCCTGCCCGGCAGCTCAGGGAAGCATCCCTTCCTCGGCGCGGACGAGTGCAAGAGGGTCCACGCGTCCTTCGCGAACTTCCTCGCCGGGATGTCGAGGAACTACGGACGCATAGGGTCGGGCTACCACTCGGCCAGCCAGCGCTACGATCAATCCAAGACCTTGATCGAGTTCTTCGAGCTCATCATCTCGATCTTCCTGGCGGCCCTCGTCGTGGTCTCGGTCGCCACGATAATCAACGTGCTTTTCATCACCGTGATCGACAGGATACGGATCGTGGGCACCTTCATGGCCTACGGAATGACGCGCGGCAGGGCCATACTCCTCCTGTCCTCGGAGATGCTCGTCTTCTCCTTCGTCGCGTGCACGCTCGGCCTCGTCGTCGCCCTCGCCCTCGTCGACCCCGCGTCGAGCCTCAAGTTCACGGCCGACAATTGGACGATCGCGATCATCCTCGGCGGCAAGCGAAGCCTCACCGTCGTCCCGGCGATCTGGGCCGTCGGCGCGACCTACCTCGTCGGCATGGCCATACCCTTCGCGGCGGCGGCGGCGGCCGTCGCCAAAATGATACGAGGCGAAGTCGTGGGCCTCCTCCACTTCGCGAAATAATAGGAGAATAGCATGAACCGGAAAACGGCGATTCTCGTCGCGGCTCTGATCGCCCTGGCCCTCCCTTGGCGCGGCGCGCCCGGCGGGTCTGCCGGATGGGCCCAGGCCGCGCCGGCGAGCGGCGCCTTAGGCGCCACGGAGATCCTCGAGAAAGCCGATGCCGTCCTCATCCCCAGGAACGCCTCGTTCCGCTGGGCGCTCAAGGTCGAGCGCGAGGGAGAGCCCGTCCAGGACAACCGCTTCCTGGGCTTCAAGAAGGGAGACCTCAAGTACCTCTTCTACGACTACTATCCTGATTCCGCCTATGGCCAATGCCACCTGCGCATCGACTCGGCGATATGGATGTACCTGCCCCTCGCCGACGACACGGTAAAGACCAGCTACAAATCGGCCTTCCTGAACTCGGGCCTATCCTACGCCGACGTGATGTACAACGAGCTTGCCCGGTATTACGACGCGACCGTCCTCGCGACGAGCGCGAAGGCCGCCGGTCTCGACGGGGACCGCGACTGCTACGAGCTCCAGCTCGTGGCCAAGAAGGGAGCCGACGGATACGCCAGGATAGTCTCCTACATCGACAAGGAGAATTTCCTCACCCTGAGGCGGGAGTACTTCAGCCTCTCCGGCCAGAGGCTCAAGGAGATATCGTATGGCGGCTTCGAGTTCGCCTCGAGCGCTGTAAGCGCGTTCAGGCTCGAGATACACAACGACCTCGATCCCGCTCAAATGACGAGCGCGCGCTTCTGGGACCTCAAGGTCGACGACAGGCTCAGCGAGAAATACTTCTCGCTCAACTTCGCGAGGACCTGGCAGCCCAAGGTGGAGGCCGACAAGCCATGATAGAGCTGCGGGGCGTGACGAAGGAATACGAGCTGGGCAGCACCAAGGTCGAGGCCCTGAAGAAGGTCTCGCTCCTCATCGAGAAGGGCGAGTTCACGTCCATCGTGGGCCCCTCGGGCTCGGGGAAGACCACCCTGCTCAACATAGCCGGCCTCCTGGACCGGGCTACGAGCGGGGAGGTCCTGCTCGACGGCTCCTCCGTCGAGGGACTCTCCTCCCGCGAGCGCGCCGACCTGCGGGGCCGAAAGATCGGCTTTATCTTCCAGGGTTTCAACCTCGTGCCGGTCTTCGACGTCTACGAGAACATCGAGCTCTCCCTCGTGCTCGCCAAGGCCGGGGGAAGCCGCCGCGAATGGAAGGGGCGAATAGCGCGGGCGATCGACGAGGTCGGCCTCTCCGAGCTGGCCAAGCACAAGCCGGCCGAGCTCTCGGGCGGCCAGCGCCAACGCGTGGCCATCGCGCGCGCCCTGGTTAAGAAGCCCGAGATCATCCTCGCCGACGAGCCGACCGCCAACCTCGACTCCAAGACCGCCTTTTCGATCATCGAGCTGATGGGCGCGCTCAACGAGGAAGAGAGCACTACCTTCGTCTTCTCGACCCACGACGACCGCGTGCTCAAGTACGCCCGCCGCATCCTCAGGATCGAGGACGGGGAGATACGGGAATGAGGCGCATATCCGGCAGGACGGCCCCCGCCGCCGCAGTCATGGTCGCGACGGTCATGGTCGGTATCATGGGAAGCGCTCCCGCGGCCTGCGAGGAAGTAAAGGTCATGCAGGGCTCCGATTTTTACCTATACGGGACGGAGAACGAGGGGAACGCCTCCTCGCCCTTCGCCAGGGCCGACGCTCCCGCGGATTGGGAGCTCTTCCCAACCCTCTATGCCGACTATACGCTGCGCTTCCAGACTCCGTCGGGCGTATCGGGACAGGTGATCGCGTCGGTCCTGGGAGCCACCTCGACGACGCTGGTACCGGCCTTGGATCAAGCCTGGGTCAAGGCTACCTTCGGCGAAGGCTGGGGACTCGCCTTCGGAAGGCGGGTGCTCAACGATTGGAAGGACGGCGGCTATTGGAACCCTTCCGACGTGGTCAACAATTATCTCTCATGGGGAGAGCTCGGCCAGGCCCCCGGCAAGGATTCGGTCGAGCTCTTCGGCCTCCTTCCCTTCGACAGCCTCACCGTCGACGTCAACGCGGCGACGGTGCTTCCCGCGAGCGCCGGAAGCCCGGCCGACCTGCCCTTCTATTTTACCGCGGGATCGATACTCGACCCCGTCGAGATCAGGCTCAAGGCGGCCTGTCAGTCGGGTCGCCTTCCCTACCTGGGCGGCGCCGCGAGACTTACCCTCCAGTCGGGAGCCCTCTATGTCGACGGGCTGTGGCTCCAGGACCAGCCCTTCGCCTCGGAGTTCGGCTTCGGCCCGTCGACCGGCTCGTGGTTCCGCTACTGCGCGGGAGGGAATTGGACGATCGACATCTCCCAATCGAGGCTCGCCGAGAGTCTGTACCTCCAGGGCGAGTACCTGCGACAGGACGACGGCCTCGACTCGGGCCAGATGGCGAGCTATTTCGACGGCCTGGGCTCGATGCCTCTGGCGACGGCGAGCGAGCAGGCGTCGTACGGGAACGCGGCTGGCGCCTGGAACGGCCGCTTCTTCGCCCTCGGCAGGGACTACCTCTACGCCGCCTTCTCGCTGGGGGAGATCGCCAATGCCCATATCGGACTCTCCGCGTGCGGCATCCTCGACGTCGACGAGCTTTCCTTCGCGGTCCAAAGCTCCCTGACATGGTCCCCGCGCAACCTTTTTTCCATTAGCGTCTCCGCCACGAATTTCGGCGGACGCTCCGGAGGCGAAGCCTCGATGCTTCCCTACGCCGCCCAATATACGCTGACCCTCTCGCGGTCGTTTTAGGGCGGCCCGTTCCTATCCTCCCGGCTCGAAGAGCCTGAGCGGCAGCGCGCCTCGGATGCCCATCCGATCGCCCTTGATCACGAGGACGGAGACGATGCCCTCCCGGCCTTCCGCCAGGGCGAGGGCGGCCTCGATATCCGAGGGATCTACCACCGCGTTGCCGACTCTCGTTGCCCAGGCGTCCGCGAGCGCCGCCGAGACCGGGCCGTCGCCGCCGAGCCTCGCCGCGTCGCTCGAGGCCGCGTCTCGCGCCGCGACCATCGCCGCGTCGGCGCGGCCGAGGCTGAGCGAGGGACCCACGGTGCCGCTGGAAGTGCATACCCCGAGGGGGGAGAAGATGGGAGGGATCGAGACGCCGACGCGCTCCGACAGGGGCGAGTCCCCCGCGAAGACCGACAGGTCCATCCGGTCCTCGAAGCGCAGCCAGAGGTCGCCGCCGTTCTCGACGACGATCTCGCGGCAGCCGAACTCGGCCTCCAGGTCGGCGCCGACGAAGGCGGCTGTCGCCCCCGCCACCGAGGCCATCGGCCCCACGCCGGCGGCCCGCGAGGCCGCGAGCATCGTCGCGACTATCCGAGGCGCTCCCGGATCGGGCGCTATCGGGACGAGACTGGAGAGGAATTCCGGACGGATCTCGATATAGGATTCGAGCTCGAGCCTGTAGCGCCGAGCCCTCGAGACGACGAAGTCCTCCATCCGACTCGAATAGGAAAGGGGATCGACGCCGATCCAGAGATCGCTTTCCTTGAATGAGACGGCGAAGGAGGCGAAGCGCGAGCCCATGCGCTCCCGATAGCTCCTCCGGCGATACTCGGTCCCGCCCATTCGGGGCTAGCGCTCACTCCCCGAACTTGAGGCTTATGAGCCCGAAGGGGCAGGCCTTCGCGCAGAGGCCGCAGGCTATGCACTTGTCGCGATCGACGGAGAGCTCCCAATCGGGAGCCTTCATGGAGAGGCAGCCCGAGAAGCAGACTCCCGTGCAGGAGCCGCAATGCACGCAGTCCTCCTCGCGCACGGAGAGGGAGCGCGAGATAGGCGACAGCGATACCGAGAGGGAGGCGAGATACTCGCGGCATTCCGCCAGCCGCTCGGGATCCGCCTCGAGATCCACGAGCATGCTGCCTTCCTGCCCCGAAGATATCTCGGCCCTGAGTATGTTGACCTTGATGTCGAAGCGCTTGACCAGGGTATAGATGACCGGGTCGTCGACGACCGCGCTCGAGTACTCGAGGATGTATTTTTCCCTCATCGGGACTTCTCCCTGGCGACGAGGCCCGAGACCGAGGAGCGCTCGGGCAGGGCCTGTACCGGCGCCGCGATCGGGAAGGCTCCCGAGGCGACCTGGCGCTTGAGCAGCGCGGCTATCTCGCGGGCCTTCCTGAGGCTCGAGAGGGGAGCCGTCCTGATCGCCTTGCCCTCCACCGTCACGGTTCCGGAACGGAGCTCCTCGTAGCTCGACCTCGCTATAGCGGGGTGGCCGTCGAGGCCGTAATCGCAGACGAGCACCGGTATGTCGCGGTTGCTCACCGACAGGGACGCGGCCATGTCTTCGTCCAGCACGGGTATCGGTATGCCGATCCCGAGGTAGAGGGTGACGCCGTATTTCTCGAAGTAGGCCGCGCGCAGGTAGTCGGCGGACATTTCCTTGACGTCGCCCGTCAGCATCAGGGTCGCGGCGTTGCTCTCCGGGATGCCGCGCGCGTTGCGCGGCTTCGTCGTATTGTACTGAGTGCCGCGCCAGGACACGAAGCCCTGGGCGCCGGCGAGGAAGACGCGCGTGCCCACGCCGATTGCGCGGAGGTAAGGATCGTTGAGGAGGGGCGAAAGCTCGCCGGAAGTCGAGTAGTTGACATTGCCCTTGCGCGGCAGGAGGCTCCCCATGTAGGTATGGAGGGCTCGGTCGGTCGAGTTGGTCGCGGCCGCGTAGTTCTGATACGCGTTGCGCGGATTCACCATCGTGATCTCGTTGACGAGGTCCTTGCGGATCCAGGTCTCGAACTCGCGCCGGGGATAGCAGTCCGTTCCCTTGCCCCGCGCCTTCAGGAGGAGCTCCTCGCCCCGGACGAGGGCCTCGATGAGGTGGGCGCCGCCGTAGGCGGGATCCTCGGCGGAGACTTCGGTCGCCCCGATATAGGCGTCGACCGCGGCCACTCCGCCGAACACCGGCACTCCGTTGAGCGTGATCGACTCCATCCGCAGGGGCGGGCTCGTGTGGCCGAAGTTGATGAAGCAGCCCGAGGAGCACATCGCGCCGAAGGTCGCGGTCGTGACCACGTCCACTTCGCGCGCTATCTCGGCGGGAGAAGCCCCTTCGGCCATCCGCGACACTTCTTCCGCGGTGAGGACCACGGCCTCGCCCTTGGCGATCCTGGCGTTGATCTCTTCGTAGCTCTTGGCCATCCCGGCCTCCGGGAGGCAGTGTAGCCGGGTCGAGCGCCGAAAGGCAAGGCTCCCGCTCCCGGGAACCCGGTTTAGCCGCGCGAGCTTGACCTTAGATTTTTCCTTCTATAGTATCGCGTCACCATGAAAATAGCGAAGTTCGGCGGCAGCTCCGTGGGCAGTCCCGAGGCGGTCGAGGCCTTGGTCGGCATCGTACGGGAGCGGGGCTACGGCGTAGTGGTCGTCTCCGCCCTATCCTGCGTTACGGACGCCCTCATCGCCACGGCCGAAGCCGCCGCCGGCCGCGATCCTTCCTGGCTCGGCCGCTACGAGGCGATAGGCGAACGGCATCGGAAGATGCTGTCCGCGCTCGGCGCGGGCGAGCCGAGGGCCGACCGGGCCCGATGCGCGTCGGCCTCGACGGATGCCGGGGAAAGGGTAGAGGCCCTCCTCCTCGAGCTCCACGAGGTCCTGTCCGGGATCAAGGCGCTCAGGGAGCTCTCGGCGAGGACCCTCGATCTCGTGATGAGCTTCGGCGAGCGCCTCTCGTCCATCGTGGTCGCCGCCGCGTTCCGCGCGGCCGGCGTCGACGCGGTTCCGGTCGACGCGCGGGCCCTCATCGTCGCCGAGGGCGATTACGGCAACGCCCGTCCCTTGAGCGAGGCCACCTTCAACGCCGCGCGCTCCCGGCTCTTTCCCCGAAGCCAAGGCGCCCAAGGCGCGAGCCCGCTGCCTATCGTGACCGGCTTCATAGCGTCGACGACGACGGGCGAGACGATCACCCTCGGCCGCGGCGGCTCGGACTTCACGGCGGCCATCCTCGGGGCCGTCCTCGGCGCCGAGGAGGTCCACATATGGACAGACGTGGACGGCATCCTCACCGCCGATCCCAAAAAGGTCCCGGACGCCTTTAGCCTGGACAGCCTCAGCTACGAGGAGGCGATGGAGCTCTCGCACTTCGGGGCCAAGGTCATCTATCCCCCCACCATCCAGCCCGCGCTCGAGCGGGGCATACCCATTCGCATACTCAACACTTTCAACCCGAGCTTCCCCGGGACGACCATCGCGTCGGACGCGGCACCCTCCCGCTATCCGGTCAGGGGCATCTCATCCATATCCTCCGCCGCCCTCGTGCGTGTCCAGGGCCCGGGCATGGTCGGCGTCACCGGCATAGCGATGCGGCTCTTCGGTTGCCTCGCCCGCAGGCGCGTAAACATCATCCTCATTTCCCAGGCCTCGAGCGAGAGGTCCATCTGCTTCGCGGTCTCTCCCGGCGACCGGGACGCGACGGTGTCGGCCATAGCCGAGGAGTTCTCCGCCGAGACGGCCGACGGCCGCATCGGCGAGCCGGTCATCGAGGGCGACAAGGCCATAATCGCCGTCGTCGGCGAGCGGATGAAGAACACGCCCGGCATATCCGGCAGGGTGTTCCATTCCCTGGGCCGGAACGGCGTCAACGTCTCGGCCATCGCCCAAGGCTCGAGCGAGCTCAACATCTCTGCCGTCGTCGACGCGTCGGACGAGGCCAAGGCGCTCAACGCCGTCCACGAGGCCTTCTTCCTCTCCGGCACGAGATCGGTCAACGTCTTTCTCGCGGGCTGCGGCCTCGTCGGGGGGACCCTGCTCAGGCAGATCGCCCATCAGAGGACCATCCTGTCCGAGGACTACTCGGTGCGGGTCGAGGTGATCGGCATCGCGAACTCGCGCAAGATGCTGGTGCGGGAGAAGGGGATAGCCCTGGACTCCTGGAAGGCCCGGATCGAGGCCGAAGGGGAGAGGACGGACCTCGAGGCCTTCGTCCGGACGGCCCACGACATGAGCCTCCCCAATACGGTCTTCGTGGACTGCACCGCGAGCGACGCCGTACCGAGGCTCTACGAGCGGGCCCTGCGGGGCTCCACCGCGGTCGTCACGCCCAACAAGAGGGGGAATGCGGGTCCCCTCGCCTCCTACGCCGAGATCATGCGGGCCATGCGCGAATCCGGCTCGCCCTATCTCTACGAGACCACCGCGGGCGCGGGCCTTCCGGTCATCTCCACCCTGCACGACCTCATGGTATCGGGCGATAGGATCGTCAGGATCGAGGCCATGCTCTCGGGGACCATAGGCTTCGTGCTCTCCAACTACGACGGGTCCTCGAGCTTCGCGAGCCTGGTGCTCAAGGCCAAGGAGCTCGGCTACACCGAGCCCGATCCCCGCGACGACCTCTGCGCCGCCGACGCCGCCCGCAAGGCCCTGATACTGGCCCGCGAATGCGGCCGCGAGCTGGAGTTCTCCGACATCTCCATCGATCCCCTCCTCCCCCGCTCCTGCATCGAGGCCCCCGGAGTCGACGCCTTCTTCGCCGAGCTCGAGCGCGAGGAGCCCTTCTTCCGCTCCATGCTCGAGCGGGCCCGAGGAGCCAACCTGGTCTACGCGGCCACGATCGACGACTCGGGCATCCGGCTCCGCTTGCGGTCCGCCGCCCCGGGCGATCCCTTGTTCGGCCTCCGCGACGCGGAAAACGTCGTCGCCTATACGACCGAGCGCTATTCGGCCCTGCCCCTCGTCGTCAGGGGCCCCGGAGCGGGGGGCGAGGTTACGGCCGGCGGCCTCTTCGCCGACATCGTGAGGATCGCGAAATCGCTGGTGTGAACGGAGCCTAGGTCCTATACTGCTGCAATGGGGGATTCATGCATCCAGCGAATCGTTTCCCCTTGGGCCCCTCGATTCTCCTCCTTTCGATATTTTCGGGGCTAGCGGGTTGCGCCGCGCCGAGGCCGGATATCGCCCAGGCCTCCGGCGGGATACTCGACCTGAGAAACCGCGATTTCAGCGGGGGCGAGAGCGTGCCCCTGACCGGACTATGGGATTTCCTGCCCGGTTCCGTCGATATTCCCTACGACGCTTTCAAGGCCTCCCCCACGGTACTGAGGAAGGTTCCGGACCTCTGGAAAGGCTCCGAGGCCGGAGGCACGAGAGGACATGGCTCGGGGACGTACCACCTGACCGTCCTCCTGCCTCCGGGGACTCCTCCCTTGGCGCTTCGATACCTCTCGGCATCCACCTCTTTGCGGATCGAGGTCCAAGGCAAGAGCCTCGTCCAGGTCGGCTTGCCTTCAGCCGACCCGCTGCAGGCGAGGGCGGCGTACAAGCCCGGCTTCGCGCGCCTGGATCCGGTCGGGGATCGCCTGGATATCATGGTCAGGGTCTCCAATTACGTGTACCGCAACGGGGGCTTATGGTATCCCATCTTCCTGGGGTCCGCGGCCTCGATAGAGTCGGGCTACCTCTCGGACTTGGCCGTCACCGTCGCGCAGTCCATGGCCCTCGCGGTCATGAGCCTGACCCTCCTTCTCCTGTTCTACCTGAGGAGGAAGAACCCCGCCTTTCTCTACAGCGGGCTCCTGGCCTTGCTGCTCGCGCTGCGCCTCCTCGTGACGGGCGACTATATGATCACGAGCCTGTGGCCCCGGATTCCCTTCGACCTCATGATAAGGATGGAATACCTCACGGCCTTCATTCCCTTTCCCATAGCCATCGAGTTCTTTTGCGTGCTGTTTCCGCGGCTCATGGGAGCGCGCCTGAAATGGGCCTGCATCCTTCCCCCCTCCGCCTTCGTCCTCCTGGCCCTCGTCCTTCCCTTGGATCCGCTGACCCGATCCCTGTTCGCCTTCTACGTCTTCGCCATCATGAACATCGTCATCCTCTCGGTCACCGTCTTCGCCAAGACGGTCCTGAAATCCGACCGCGAGGGGATAGCCATCTTCATCGGGGCCCTGGTCCTGGCCCTGAGCGTGATCAACGACATCTTCTATTCGTCCTTCGTCTGGTGGACGGGCAACCTGGCTCCCTGGGGCTTCTGCGTCTTCGTGGGCTTCCTGGTCGTGATCATGGTCAAGCGCATGACGACCGACTTCGCCGAGGTGGAGGAGCTCCTCGAGCGGAAGGAGCTCATGATCAAGGAGATCCACCACCGGGTAAAGAACAGCCTCCAAGTGGTGGCGAGCCTCCTATCCCTCCAGTCCAACCACGTCGACGATCCGGAGACGAAGGAGGTCTTCGCCCTCCTCCGGATGAGGATAATCTCCATGAGCCTCGTCCATGAAAAGCTGTACGGGAAGGTGGGCTCGGATAGCCTGGACCTGGGCGATTACCTGCGGGACTTGATCGGGCTCCTGATCTCCAAGGACAGGCTCGAATCGGTCAAGATCGACCTGAAGTTCAAGGCCCAAGCCGTCGAGGCGGGCGTGGATAGCTGCTTCAACGCCGGATTGATAATGACCGAGCTCGTCTCCAACGCCTTGAAGTACGGTCTCCTGCCCAAAGGCGGAGGCAGCCTGGGCATCGAAATGACCAGAATCGGAGCCTCGGCGAGAATACTCGTCGAGGACGACGGCCCGGGCTTCCCCCCGGGCTTCCGGCTCGAGGAGGTCAAAACCCTCGGCTATAAGCTGATCACGAGCATTATCAACGGAAATCACGACAAGCTGGAGATACTGCCGGGACCCGGGGGCCGGGTCATGGTCGAGCTGGGCATCGGGGGCCGCGGCGCGCGATGATCGGGGCCGATTGACAGGGGCGGATGGGACGTCGTACTTTGGGCTGGATTCGAAGCATCCCGTCGAGCGACGAGGAATGGAGTTGGTGTGGAAACGCTTTTCGCGCCGGCCGCCAGGCGCGATATCGATGGCATCCGCAAGTCGTTCGCCGACCTGACGGCCCGGTTGCGCTACGATTTCGTGCTGGACCTCGTGCCGAGCACCTCGTTCATCGTGAACGAGACCAGGCAGGTAATCTTCGCCAATGCCTCGGCGCTCTCGGCGCTGGGCCTCGATTCGTCTGAGGTCATCGGAGCGCGGCCGGGGGAGATCGTCAAGTGCGTCCATGCCCGCGAGACGCTCGGAGGCTGCGGCACGACGGAAGCCTGTCGCGTTTGCGGCGTGGTCTCGGCCGTCCTCGAGGCCTTGGAGGACGACAAGAAATCGGTCAAGGAATGCCGCATCGTCACCGAGGCCGGCGGCGCGACGGGCGGATTGGACCTCCTGGTCACCGCGGTGCCCATTTCAGCCGGAGAGGGCAGATTCGCCGTGGTCACGTTGCACGACATCGGCGATTCCAAGCGCAGGCAGGTGCTCGAGCGCCTCTTCTTCCACGATCTCATGAACGGCTTGTCCAATCTGCAGGCCTGCGTGATCCTGCTCAACAAGGAATTCGGGTCGATGGTCAGCGAGCACGATTATTTCGCGAGGCTGAGCTCGGCCACCAAGGGCCTCATCGACGAGGTGTGCCAGCAGCGCGAGCTCATGACCATGGAGAGCGGAGACCTCGAGGCCGAGCTTCGCGAGATCGACCTCGGCCTCGCGGCGCGCGAGGCGGCGCAGGGCGTGGAGCTCGCGGACTATGCCGAGGGCAAGCGGATCGCCCTCCTGGCCGAAGGCGAGCCCGTCATAGTCTTTACCGACCCGGTCCTACTGAAGCGAATCGTCGTCAACATGCTCAAGAACGCGCTCGAGGCCTCGGGACCGGGCGAGGAAGTCTCGCTGAGGCTGGCCGTCGCGGGGGAGCGCGCCGAGCTTTCGGTACGCAACTCGGCCTATATCCCGCGGGAGCTGCAGCTGCAGATCTTCCAGCGCTCGTTCTCGACCAAAGGCAGGGGCAGGGGCATAGGCACCTACAGCATGCGGATGCTGGCCGAGAGGTACCTCGGGGCGGAGATCGGCTTCACGTCCGACGAACGCGAAGGGACGACCTTCAGGCTACTCCTCCCCCGAGGTTAGGGCGGACTTCTACTTCGTATAGCCGACCTGCATGATGAAAAGCGGCGCCTCGCTCTTGGAGAGCTTGGCCGCCGCGGCCGTCGCGGCGGGGACGACGTTGAACATGACGATGGACGATAGCTTGAGGCCGGCCGCCACCAGGGCGGCGTTCTCGCCGCCGTAGCTGGCCGTGGCCATGCCCATTTCCGTGCCCATCGCCGCGTTGCCCTTCACGAAGGAGGGAAGCTTGGCGGCGTCGTAGGTGAAGAGCAGCATGAAGGCCGAGTTGGCGATGCTCTCCGGCGTTACGGCGGCCCGCTCGTCCTTGGAGTCAACCTGCTTGAGGATGTTGCCCTCGGGCAGATAGCGGTACACGCCCTTGGCGTTCAGCAGATAGAGGTTGACGTAGTTGACGTCGCCCGAGACGGGGAAGGCGCCGCCGGCCTTCGAGGCCGAGGACACGGCGTCGGGCGTGCCCTTGAGGCCGTCGGCGGCCCACACTATGGCCGAGAGTTCGGCGACCGACACGTCGCCCTTGACGAAGGCGCGGGCGGCGGCCCGAGCCCTGATGGCGTCGAGGACGTCGACCCCGAGCTTATCGGGGGCCTTGCCCAAGACGATGTCTTGGCCGAAAGCCAAGGCCGCGAAAGCGGCCAGCATCAAGACCAGAAAAGCCTTCTTCATGAATTCCTCCTTCGAGCAGGGCAACAGGCTAATGCTTTAGCCGGGCCTTTGCAAGGTTCCGAAGCCTTTCACGAGGGTAACCTGGTTGCCGCGCTCGTTGAACGAAACCTTATCGAAAGCGCGCATGGTAATGAAGAGCCCGCGACCGTGCTCCAGGAGGTCCCCGCTCGGAACGTCGCCGCCCCCGATGAACCCCTTATAGTCGAAGCCGGAGCCCTCGTCCGTGACGCGGAAGGCGGCGCGGCTCGAGGATATGGAGTACTCCACCGCGACCTTCCGCGAGCGGAAGCGCGGATCGGCCCGACGCTCCCGGAGAAGCTCGAAATACCTGCCGGCCCTCATGCACTCGCTCTTCTCGTCGAAGCTTATCTCGAGGTTGCCGTGCTCGACGGCGTTCACCACGATCTCGCGCATGCAGCTCGCGAGGAAGCGGGATTCCGCCTGCCCGGCGTACCTCGCGAGATAGGCCGTGGCCCGGCGGCATACCCTGTCCGCCGCCGTGAGGCTGCTCTCGATGTCGAAGCGCTCCCTAGCCTCCACGAAGGAATCGGCGAGCGGATCGTCGGTCTCGGGCGCTACCCGCAGGAGAATCTCCCTGCGCTCCAGGGCGTCGATCCGCTCGAGCCTGAGGGCGCAGGGCCTGGGGTCGCCTATCGGAGCCTTGATCCGGACCATGATCCCGCTTGCCTCCGCCTTGTCCTTGAGCGAGCGGGCGGCGGCGCGCAGGTACTCGGCGGGAAGGCTTCCCTCGCGCTCTTCCGCATAGACGGCCTGGGTCAGGTTGAAGGAGCCCCGATCGCGCGCGTCGAGCCCGAAGAGCTCGGTCGCCGCGCGATTGCCCTCGATGAAATCGAGATCCTCGGTGAGGAGGGCGACGGGATCGGAGCTGCCTTCGAAGAGGCTGCGGTAGCGGCGCTCGCTCGCGGAGAGGCGTACGCCCGTTTCCGTCAGTCCCCTGATTCGCTCCTCGAGGCTGCGATTGAGGCCCCCGAGGCGATCGTGGAGGAAGCCGAGGCGATTGGCGAGGACGAGGGCGGTGCCCATCGTGAAGAGGAAGAAGCCGTATTTCGTGAGGAGGAGGTCCCACTGCATGACCATCGCGTCGACGATGTCGAAGACCCCGGTCGCGAACAGGATCGCCCCCCCGATCACGAGGTTACCGACGGGCGTCCTGACCAGGGAATTCAGGTAGATCCGCCCGAGGCTTCGGCCTCCCTCCCTCCCGCGCTCCCGCGTCCAGCGCCTCCGCCCGTCGGAGAGGAAGCGGCCGAGCATATCCGTCCCGAAATAGAAGACCGCCATGACGAGGCCGGAGACCTGCCAGACGAGGAGGAGGTCGCGCGCGAAGGGAGCGGGTGTCGCGAGCTCGCCTATCGCTATGACCGAGCAGAAGCCCCCGTACACGGGAGTGATCTTCCTGATCCGGCTCTCGTTGAGCGTCTCGAGGAAGGCCCCTACGAGGGGGAGGATGAGCGAGAGCGTGAAGAGCTCGATCCTGAACACGACGTCGCTGTCGGCTATGACCGTCTGGATCGTGTAGGTTCGCATGAGAAGATAAAGACCGAGGTCCAGCGAGAAGAGACCGTAAAAGAGGTTGTGCCTGTCGCTCGGCCTCACGAGGAACATGAAGAGATGGTACAGGCCGATGAAAAGGTACAGGCCGATGAGGATCATCGGTCCGATTTCCCCGTTGGCGCGCTCGATCCTCGAGTATTCGCCTATGTAATACGGCCTGGCTTGATTGAAGCCCGAGGGCACGAAAGCGGGATCGGCCACGATCCTCACGGCGAGGACGTTGGCCCCCTCGCGGAATAGCCGTCCGTCGACGGGGAAGCGCAGGTCGCGGAGGCTGCGGTGGACGGCGATGGATCCGTCCGGCGCCAGCCGCAGCTCGCTCCTCACCAGGGTCCCGTTGAGATATATCTCCCAGTTGTCGCCGAGCCCGGCGAAGAACATGCCGGGCACCATCGGCGCGCTCGCGGCGA
>Ga0181520_10003306_pt1 | contig 28526 bp, 27 predicted proteins | sample PEATcosm2014_Bin_29_FD_132451 | JGI IMG/M metagenome (GOLD analysis project Ga0181520, IMG submission 132451) | Peatland microbial communities from MTU Mesocosm Facility, Houghton, MI, USA - PEATcosm2014_Bin02_30_metaG | ecosystem: Environmental > Terrestrial > Soil > Wetlands > Peat | place...
AACCGGAAAAACGTTTCCCCCGCCGTAAAAAATCAGTTTTCAACCGCGTTCAACTGTGTGATTCTGTCCGCAAAATGATTCATCCGACCGCCATCATTCACCCGCAGGCAAAACTCGATTCCAGCGTCCAGGTGGGACCCTATTCCGTCATTGATGGCGACGTGGAAATGGGCGCCGATTGCCTCGTGGGCCCGCACGTCTATATCACGGGCAAAACCCGGATTGGCGCCGGCAACCGCTTTCACGCCACGTGCGTCATCGGCGACGCCCCGCAGGACCTCAAATACAAGGGCGAACCCACCGGCCTGGTCATCGGCGACCACAACACCTTCCGCGAGCAGGTCACGATCAACCGCGCCACCACCCCGGAAGAAGACACCGTCATCGGTTCACACAATCTCTTCATGGCCACCACCCATGTCGGGCACAACTGCGTCGTCGGCAATTACGTCATCATGGCCAACAGTTCCATGCTCGGCGGCCACGCCGTCATCTCCGACCGCGCCATCCTCGGCGGCGGCGCCCTGGTGCACCAGTTCTGCCGCGTCGGCACCCTCGCCCTCATGCAGGGCGGCTCCGCCATCAGCAAAGACCTGCCTCCTTTCACCGTGGTCCGCGCCGTCAACATCCTCTCCGGCCTCAACGCCGTGGGCCTCCGCCGGGCCGGCTTCTCCGCCGAAATCCGCCTCGAATTGAAACGGCTCTATCACGCGCTCTTCCGCGGCGATAGGAACATGAGCGACGCCGTCGCTGCCGCGCGCAAAGATTTTTCGAGTCCCGCGGCCGTGCTCATGCTAGATTTCATCGCTGCCACCAAGCGCGGCGTTTGCGCCGCGCGGGGCCTGGCGCACGCGGAAGCGGAATAAGCGGAAAGGATATATGAAATACCGGATCATTGGCGCCGACGGCAAAACGTACGGCCCGGTTGAACTTGAGCAGATTCGCCGCTGGCTCGCCGCCGGCCGCGCCGACAGCCGCACGCCCGTCTATGTGGAGGGCGCGGCCAACTGGACGTATCTCGGGCTCCTGCCCGAGTTGGCCGCCGATTTCGCCACCCCGCCGCCCACCATCGGCGCCCTCCGGCCCGCCGGTCCCGCCCGCGGCACCAACGGCTTCGCCACCGCCGGCCTCCTCTGCGGCCTCCTCGCCTGGATTCCCTGCTGCTGCTGTTTTCCCTTCAACCTGTTCGGCCTCATCTTCTCCCTCATCGCCCTCCTGCAAATCAGCGGCCAGGCCCAACCGCAGGAAGGCCGCACCTTTGCCATCATCGGCCTCGTGCTTTCCGGTGGCAGCCTGCTGCTCACCTTCACCGGCGCGCTGTTGCATTTGCTGCTGAACCCGGCCTCCGTCCTTTCCTGGCAGACCGGCCAATTCTAAATGAACGCCGTGCCGCCCAAAATTGCGTCCGCGAACGCCCGCTTCGCCGTCGTGGTTTTGACCGTGGCTGCCGCCGGGGTCCTGGCCGTCGTCTATTGCTTCAATCCCTCCGTCTATCACATTTATCCCGTCTGCCAGTTCCACCAGCTCACGGGACTGAACTGTCCCGGCTGTGGCGGCACGCGCGCCGTCTTCGCGCTGCTGCATGGGGATGTGGCCACCGCGCTGCGGGACAATGCGCTGGCCGTCTGCGGCCTCGCCGTGGTGGCCGCACGGGGGGCGTGGTTCGGATTGAACCGCCTCCACCACCGCGCCAGCGGACCGTTCTTTCCTCCCCGCCTGATCCTGCCGTTCCTCGTCGTCCTGGGCGTCTTTGGCGTCCTGCGCAACCTCCCCGCCTTCGCGTTCCTCTCCCCGTAGTTACAAAACCACTTCCGTCCCCACGCCCTTGTCGGTGAAAATCTCCAGCATCACCGAATGCGGCACCCGCCCGTCCACAAAGGACACCTTCTCCACGCCCGACTCGATCGCCGCCACCGCGCTGTCCACTTTCGGAATCATGCCCTTGTCAATGATCCCGGCCGCCTTCAGCCCCGGCACCTCGCCCGTCTGCAAATGGGCGATCACCGTCGCCGCGTCCTTCGGATCCCGCATCAGGCCCGGCACGTCGGACATGAACACGAGCCGTTTCGCCTTCAGGGCGATGGCGCACATCGCCGCCGCCACGTCCGCGTTGCAGTTGTAAATCTTTCCGTCCTCCCCGCGCGCCGTCGGGCTGATCACCGGCGTCATCCCGCACCACATGCTTTCCTTGAGCGGCGTCACGTCCACTTCCGTCACCTCGCCCACGTACCCGATGTCAATTTTCTTGCCCGGATTCTGCTTGTCGTTCAAATACAGCTTCCGGCACTTGAAAATGTCCCGCCCCGCGAACCCCACCGCCTTCCCGCCCAGCGCGTTGATGGTCTTCACCACTTCCGGATTGATCTCGTCGGACAACACCCGGTCCACGATCTTCACCGTGGCCTCGTCCGTCACCCGCTGGCCCTGGATGAAATTCGTCTTCAGGCCCGATTTCTCCATCGCGCGCGTGATGGCCTTGCCGCCGCCGTGCACCACCACCGGGTTGATCTGCACGGCCTCCAAAAAAACCACGTCGCGCGCCACGCTGGTGCGCACCTTTTCATCGGGCGCATCCATGAAGCTCCCGCCGTATTTGACCACGAACGTTTCCCCGCTGAATTTCTGGATGTACGGCAGGGCTTCCAGCAGCGTGTTGGCTTTGGCGATAGGATCTTGCACGCGTATTTTTTATCAACATCCGCCTTCCAGTTAAAGACACTTTCGTTTCCCCGTAGCGGCGAACTGGCGTTCGCCGCCAACTTTTTCTAATGGGAGACAGGATGAACAGGATTTACAGGATTGAAAAAAAGCAGGCGAGAGCCATCTTGTTCATCCTGTAAATCCAGTCTCCATTGGCTTTTGGGTCGAATGTTTCGGTTTGTTGCTCATGAAATTTTTGCAGATTTTTGCTTCCGCGGTTAAGGTTGGATCATTCGCGTATGAAACTATTGATTGCATCTTTCCTGTCGTTGGCTTTCGGTGTGATTGTCGGGTGGCATTTTGAGCACCGCCATGTCCAGCGCGAGATGACTGCCTTCGGTGCCCAGATGGTGGAGTCGGGTGAAGCTTTTGACCGGCTGGAAGCAGCCAGAGGCATTCGTGCCATCGAGTTGATCGAGGCGGGCGACACAAATCAAGCTGTGGAGATGTTCACTATTCCAATAGCCTTCTTTTACTCGGTGCATCGGGATTTGACGCATAATGACGAACGCACAAAGGTTTTACTCGCCAAAATTGAACAGTTCGTCCAAACAAACCATGCGGTTGCCAAGCAAATCAAAGCGGAGACGAATCGTGGTGAGGTAAATAAAAGGCTTCAGTAAGATGCGGATCGGCGTGAGCCCAAAACCGCCCATTTCCGTCTCTGCTGCCGCGCGAAACCGCCCTTCGCCCCTACGGTTCCTTCACCAGCTCCGCGCACGTGTCGTTGAAAAATTTCACGCACTGCGCCACTTCCGGCTCCGAATTTTCCCAGTGATATTCGTATTCGACGCAGAACGCGCCGTGAAAATGCTGCCGCTTCAGTTCCGCCATCAGCGCCTTGCTCTGGCCCACCCCCGTGCCCCATGGCACGTCGTGCGCCCGCGGGCCCATCTCGTTCAGGTCCTTGAAATGCAGGCAAATGATGTGCCCGTCCAATTTCTTGAGGCACTCCAGCGGGTCCAGCCCCGACCGCATCCAATGCCCCACGTCCGCGCACGCGCCCATCAGCGGCGTGCGGCCGTGGATCGCCGCCAGCACCGCGTCCGGGTTCCAATAAATCGAATGCCCCTTGGGATGCTCGTGAATCGCCACCTTGATGTTGTATTCCTTGCACAGCTTTTCCACCGTGTCCAAGGCGTTGGTCTCCGGCTCCGAAACCAAAATGCCGATGCCCCACTGCTTGGCAAATTCAAACACCTTCCGGCACTTCACCTCGTCCGCCGGCAATTGCACCACGCCGATGTTCACAAAATGCCCGAACCCGTCCGCCTTGAGCTTCGCGTCAATCGCCGCCCGTTGCGCCGGCGACAGCGTCACCGTCGAGAGCCGGTTCGAGCTGTCGAGCATCACGCTCCCGGAGATGCTCATGTACTTCACCCCCGCCGCGGCGGATTTGTCAATCGCGTCGAAGATGGAAAATTTCTGGAACGTGTACGAATGCACCGCCAGTTGCCAGCCCAACTGGTCGGCCGCGCTGGTGTCCGCGGGCGACTGCGCCCACGCGCTGACCGCCAGACACGCACCCAACGCCGTCAAGAATAACTGTTTCATAAAGGGGAATGATTGCGACGGAATGTTGCCGTGTTTGCCCGCCGCTGGATACCAAAAAATCGCCTCACGCCTTCGGCTGGGTGTGGGACAAAATCCTTCTGGAGTGTCCAAAGCTGGAATGGCTGAGCATATCCCAATGTGGCGGACGGCGGCTGGGTCGAAGACCAGCCGCAGCAAGGCGGCCAGCCAGAAAACCTGCCGAGTGACGCGGGCCATTGAATTGCGAACCTTGCTGCGGCTGGCTTTCAGCACAGCCGCGGTCCGGCCCCAGCTTGTATATGCGTTTCCCAATAAACGAACCGCGTTTTTAAGGCCTTTTCAGTATCGTCCTGGATTCTGTCTCACGTCCCCTTCGGCTCCCAGCCCGGCTCATACTGGCGCTGCCATAATTTCATCGCCGCGTGATCGTGCCGGATGTGCCCGTTGTCCGTGTCGCAATACAGCTCGCGGCCCGTGCGCCACGAGATGTTGCCCAGGTGCAGCAAGCCCGTGCTGATATGGCCCTCCAGCGCCGGACACGTCACCGGCGTCCCGTTGCGGACGGCGTCAATGAAGTTGGCAAAGTGCAGCGCGTCCAGGTCCAGGCCCGTCGAGCTGAGCGTGTTCGTCGGGTCCACCACCTCGTTGCTCTTGGCCTGCTTCACCACCTTCCCCTTGCGGTCATAAATCGTGTACGCATTGCCATCCAGCAGCGCCGTGCCTTCCGTGCCATAAACCAGCACCCCGCGCGAAAGCTGTTCCACCGGGAAACCGTTGCAGCTCCGGCCTTCCCACATGATCGTCTTGCCCTCCGGAAAATCCCACGAAATCGTCTGCGTGTCCGGCGTCTCCCAGTCGTCTTGGAAGGCGTAGCGCCCGCCGTTGGACGACACCCGCGTGGGCCACGTCAGGCCCATGGCCCACCGGCACACGTCCACCTCGTGCGTGCCGTTGTTCAGCGCCTCGCCCGTGCCCCAATGCCAGCGCCAGTGCCAGTTGTAGGGAACCAGGTTGTCCACGAACGGCCGCCGCGGCGCCGGCCCCTGCCACAGCTCGTAATCCAGCCAGTCCGGCACCGGCGCCGGTTGCCCGTGCCCGATGCTCTTCCGGTCGTTCGCGTACCACGTCTTGCCAAAATACGTCTTCCCGATCAGCCCGTGGTGAATCTCCCCGATGATCGCCCGCAAATTCGGAAACGACCGCCGCTGCGCGCCCATTTGCAGCACCTGCTGCCGCTGGGCCGCCGCCTGCACCAGCAATTCGCCCTCGCGCGGATTCTGGCTGCACGGTTTTTCCACGTACACGTGCTTCCCCGCCGCCAGCGCCAGGATGGCCATCGGCGTGTGCCAGTGATCCGGCGTCGCAATCGTCACCACGTCCAGGTCCGGGTCGGCCAGCGCCTTGCGAAAATCGCCCAGCCCCTGCGGCGCGTTCGCCTGCTTCTTGGCCGTGGCCGCCAGCCCCTTCGTCACCGCCCGCGTGTCCACGTCGCAAATATATTTGATCTCCACCCCCGGCAAACCCGTCAGGCAATCCACATGCGCCAAGCCCCGCCCGTTTGTGCCGCAGATCATCGCCGTGATCCGGTCGTTGGCCCCGAATTTTTTCGGCGCCGCGGCGGTTTGGGTGCCCGCCCTGGCCGCCGACGCCCAATATCCCGCCAGCCCCAGGCCCACCCCGGCCGCGCTGGCCCGTTTCAAAAAACTCCGCCGATCAATTGCTGTGCTCATAAGGGAATGAATAAGGAATGAATTTTAAGATCGGAAAAACCGCGCCGCGCTCCCCGCCGCCTTTGCCGCCGATGACGGCACCGCCGGCCCGACGTCAATCGGCTGGCCGGTCACTGCGATGGGGCTTTGCATCGCTTAGTGGTAAATCAATCCCTTGCCGATGAAAAGCCTGTTTCCGCGCCAAAACTTTGGAGTGGACCTGTCCGCGCACTCCATGACGCCCCGTGCAATTCCGACGCGCCCGACAATTCGGTTCGCATCATGGATTGCGCCGGCAGCGTGGCGGCGAACTGGCGTTCGCCGCCATCTGAAAAAATGACACGGCATTAAACCGCGGTTACGAATCCATGCCGCATCTGCTTCCGCGTCCAGTCCCTCTCTTCGGATTTCATACCCGCTGGCGCATCGCGTCCGGTCCATCTGCCATCAGCGCCTTTGCTGCAAAAAATCGCCGCTGTTCTTTTGAAGATGGCGTATTTTTTGTTAAAATCCAAAAAATCATCTGAACGTATGAATAATTCCGAGATTACTGAAAGCAAAGCTGCCGCAATGGCCATGGGCCGCCTGGCAGCGATTGTTGAATCGTCGGACGACGCTATCATCAGCCAGGATCTGAACGGCATCATCACCAGTTGGAACAAGGGGGCGGAAAGGATTTTCGGCTATACGGCCGGCGAGATGGTGGAAACTTCAATGGTGCGACTGATTCCGCCGGAACGGCAGGAGGAGGAGACGGATATTTTGGGGAAAATCAAGCGCGGCGAAAAGGTGGAGCATTTTGAGACGTGGTGCCGGACCAAGGACGGAAGGCAAATCAACCTCTCGGTCACGGCCTCACCGATCAAGGATGCCGCCGGCCACATCATTGGCCTATCAAAGATCGCGCGCGACATCACTCAACGCAAGCAGGCAGAGACATTGTTGTTTGCCAGCGAACAACCCTTGCAGGCCTTCTTCACCAGCGCGCCGGCAGGTCTGGCGTTGTTGGACAGGCAATTGCGCTATGTTCAGTTAAACGAAACGGTGGCCGAAATCAATGGTGTGTCCATGCACGATCACCTGGGCAAAACCGTCCGGGAGATTTTGCCCAATCTGGCCCCGGTGGCCGAGCCGTTGCTCCAAAAAGTCCTCGCCACGGGCCAACCCGTTTGGAACGTGGAATTGTCAGGGGAAACCCGTAGCCAGCCGGGGGTTCTGCGACATTGGCTGGAGACCTTTTTCCCCATCTTTGGAAAGGATGGCCGCCCCGATTGCATTGGCGTCATCTTCGTGGAAACCACCGCGCAAAAGCAGGCTGAAAGGAAACTGCGCGAAAGCGAGGAGAAGTTTTCCAGAATCTTCGAATCGAGCCCGATGGCGATGGCGCTGTCCACGCTTGCCGAAGGCCGCTACCTGGATGTGAACCCGGAGTTCTTGAAGATACTTCAACGAACCCGGGATGAAGTGATCGGCCGCACGGCGCTGGAACTGGGTGTCTGGACGAACCTGGAAGAGCGCAACGCGCAGATTGCCAAGCTGAAGGAACGGATGCCCTTGCGCAATGTCGAACTGGAAATTCGCGGGAAGTCCGGGCAGGTTACCCAATTCTTATGGTCGGCGGAGCCGGTGGTCATCGCTGGCCAAGACTGCCTGCTGGGTTCGTTGCTGGACATCACCGAGCGCAAGCGGGTGGAGGTGGCGCTGCGGGAGGGCGAAAGACAGTTGGCCACACTGATGAGCAACCTGCCCGGCATGGCCTATCGCTGCCGCAACGATCAGAACTGGACCATGGAATTTGTCAGCGCCGGGGCGCAGACGCTGACGGGTTACACCGCCGCCGAGTTGATGGGCAACCGCGCGGTGGCCTATGCCAGCCTGATTCATCCCGACGACCGCGCAGCCGTGTGGAATCAGGTTCAGGCGGACTTGAAGCAGGGGAAACCTTTCGTGTTGATTTACCGGCTGCGCACGGCGACCGGCGCGGAGCGCTGGGTTTGGGAACAAGGCGAGGGGATTTTTGACGCCCAACACCAATTGCTCGCCATCGAAGGCTTTGTCACGGACATCACGGAAAGCAAACAGGCGGCGCAGGCTCTGGCCCATGAGCGGGCGCTCTTGCGCACCTTGTTGGACCACCTGCCGGTGGCCGTTTATCTCAAGGACACCGCCGGGCGAAAAACCCTGACGAATCCGATGGATTTACGCAACTGCGGCATCACCTCCGAAGCGGAGATTCTCGGCCGGACGGATTATGATTTCTTCCCGCCGGAGCAGGCGGCGGCCTTTCAGGCGGACGATCAGCGGGTGTTGGGCGGCCAGCCGGTGTTGAATCGCGAGGAGCAGCTCACCCGGCCCGACGGTTACACCTGCTGGCTCCTGACCTCGAAAGTTCCCCTGCACGATGACACGGGCCAGGTGACCGGCCTGGCTGGCCTGGGCCTCGACATCACCGAGAGCAAGCGGGCAAAGGAGGAGTTGCGCTGGAAAACAGCCTTTCTCGAGGCGCAGGTGGATTCCTCCATGGACGGTATTTTGGTCGTGGACAGCCGGGGCAAAAAAATTCTCCAGAACCAGCACTTGACTGGCCTGTGGAAAATCCCCCCGGCCATCGCCGAAAACGAGGATGACGCCGTGCAGGTGCAATTCATCGCCAACGCGACCAAAAAACCGCTGGAATTCATGGCCAAGGTCGCCCATCTCTACGCGCATCCCGACGAGGTGAGCCGCGATGAAATCGAGCTGGTGGACGGGATGATCCTGGACCGTTACTCGTCGCCCGTCCGCGACCAGAGCGGGAAATATTATGGCCGCATCTGGACGTTTCGCGACATCACGCCTCAACGAAAATTGGAGGTACAATTGCGCCAATCGCAAAAGATGGAGGCGTTCGGCCAGTTGGCCGGCGGCGTGGCGCATGACTTCAACAACATCCTGGCGATCATCCAAATACAGGCTGGACTGCTGAAATCGGAACCAAGCCTTTCATTGCAACAACTTGAATTCGCCCGCGAGATCGAGAGGGCGGCTGAGCGCGCGGCCAATCTCACCCGCCAACTGCTGCTCTTCAGCCGCAAGCAGACCATGCAGCCGCGCAATCTGAAGTTGAAGGAAGTGGTGGAAAACATCGCCAAAATGCTCCAGCGCACGCTGGGGGAGCAGGTTCAGCTCCAATTCAAGTTTGCCGCGGAACCGCTGGTCATCCATGCCGATCCGGGCATGATTGATCAAATCCTGCTGAATCTCGTGGTGAATGCGCGGGACGCCATGCCCAGGGGCGGAAAGATCATCATCGAAACCACGGCTGCTGAATTTAACGAGGTCACCGCCGCGCAGACCGTGCAAGCGCGCCCGGGTTTGTTCGCCTGTTTGAGTGTCAGTGATACCGGCGGCGGCATACCGCCGGAAATTCTGCCGCGGATTTTTGAACCCTTCTTCACCACCAAGGAAGTGGGCAAAGGCACCGGCCTGGGACTGGCCACCATTTTCGGCATTGTCCAGCAGCATCAAGGCTGGATCAACGTCCAGAGCGAGCTTGGACGCGGCACGACCTTCCGGGTTTATCTTCCGCGCCAGACCACAGCCGCCGACACCGAATTCTTCTGGTCGTCGCCGGCCTCCATGCCGGGCGGCCGCGAGACCATTTTGCTGGTGGAGGATGAACTCGCCGTGCGCTCGTCCGTGCGGATTGCCCTGACGCGGCTCGGCTATCGCGTGCTGGAAGCCGCCGACGGCGAGGAAGCCCTGGCGCTTTGGAAACAACACCAGGACGAAGTCCGGCTCTTGCTGACCGACCTTGTGATGCCGGGCGAAATCAATGGCAAGGACCTGGCTGGTCAGCTTTTGCAGCAGAATCCCCAATTGAAAGTCATCTACGCCAGCGGTTACAGCGCGGAAGTCGCCGGCACGGATCTTCTGCTGGAAGAACGCGTCAATTTTCTTTCCAAGCCTTTCAAAGCGGATGAACTCGCACAGACCATCCGCAACCGCTTGGATGAACGCGCCTGATTGCCCGGTTAAAAAGCGGCCGCCCGCTCTGGAAGCAGGGCTGCTCTAAAGTCTGGAAACGTTTCCGGTCAGGTGTCGCAGAACCAAATCAGCCCGCCGGCTTTGCGTCGGCGGGCAGCCCAAACCCGATTTTCGCCTTGGACGGCGCGGCGGAGAATGCCCAGCACGGCGGGGGTGACGGCCGTGGCCGCGATCCGCCGTGCGGCTGACATCCCAGCGGTAATGCGCGTCATTCTGCTTTGACGCCTTTTTCAGGATCATTTCTGGCCACGCTTGCCAGCCTGATGATCCAGCGCAAAGACGCCATTGATATTCTCGCCAACCAATTTCAGCTTCACCACCAAATCGCCCACATTTTTCTCCTCCTCCAACTGCTCGTCGAGGAACCAGCGGAGGAACGACTGCGTGGTGAAGTCCTTTTCCTCGCCGGCCAGTTCGTACAACGCGAGAATGGAGGCGGAAACCTTTTGCTCATGGGCGAGACTGGCTTGGAAGGTCTCCAAAGGCGATTTGTATTCGCTTTTGGGCTGCTCGACGGCTTGGAGGACCACTTTGCCGTTGCGTTCGTTTACATACTTGAAGAATTTTTGGGCGTGCGCCAGTTCTTCGCCGTACTGGACGGTCATCCACGCGGCAAAACCGGCGAACGGAGTTTGCTCGAAATAAGCCGCCATGCCCAGATAAACATAGGCCGAGGCGAATTCGAGGTTGAACTGGTTGTTTAACGCTTTTTCAATTTTTGGAGACAGTTTCATCGCTCGAATATTAAGGTGGTACATCATTTTGTACAAGAGTTGATCAACGCCGGCCGCACCGATTGCACCGCAGAACAGCCCTGCGGAAGCGTTTAACTTTATGCCTTGGATTTTCCAGCGCACGAGTCGCCGCAAGTCTTTATACTTCGGCCCCGTGGCGGCAACTGGCGTTTGCCGCCATCTTAAAAATGGGCATGGCATTGAATCACCCGCTCCCACTGTTAGCCGCTAACGAAAAATCGTTCAAAACACGATTTTTTCGTCCCGCGCGGCCGTTGACGGCGCTCAAAACCTGCTAAACTTCTCTTGGCGGGACCGCCTCCCGCCACGATGAGAATGCGTCGTTCCGTCGTCGAAATCGCCGTGGCGGCACTCCCCGCCAGCGTTCCCTCGTTGTTCTCCAGCGACCGAAAGGCCGGCGGATTGCCCCCCGTAAAACCCCCTCAAAACCCGTGCAAAACCAACACAAAAATCCGCGAAAACCCCTGCAAAATCCCCCATCGTTAACCCTCGTACACCCTAAAAACCTATCGGGGGCTCCCGGCCCCGTCCGCCCCGGCTTGCCGGCCGATTTTTTTCCCGCAACCTAATGCGGCCGTGCGCCGTCCATTAAAAGACTACATGAAATCACTTGGATTTTTCTCACTGGGCCTCACGGCCCTGCTCTTGGCCGCGTCCTCCACTCGCGCCGAGGACGGCTGGATTAACCTGTTCAACGGCCAAAACCTCGACGGCTGGCAAGCGCACGGCGGCCAAGCCAAATACTCCGTCGAAAACGGCCTGCTCGTCGGCCAATCCGTTCCCGGCACCGGCAACAGCTTTCTCTGCACCACCCGCTCCTTCGGGAATTTCGAACTCGAACTCGAATATCAGTGCGATCCCCTCCTGAATTCCGGCGTCCAAATCCGCAGCGAAGTTTTTCCCAACGCCACCAACGCCATCATCCACGGAAAGCAGTTCAAATTCCCCGCCGACCGCGTCCACGGTTATCAGTGCGAAATTGACATGGACACCGCCCGCGGACGCATGTGGACCGCCGGCATTTACGACGAGGCCCGCCGCGGCTGGCTCTTCCCCGCGGACGGCGAAAAGGGTTCGCAGGGCGTGGCGTTTTCGCAGCAGGGCCGCACCGTCAGCAAAGCCGGCCAGTGGAACACCCTCCGTATCGTTGCCGATGGGCCGTCCATCAAGACCTGGCTCAATGGCGCGCCCCGCGCCGAGATCTTCGATTGCGTCACCCCCTGCGGACTCATCGGCCTCCAAGTCCACGCCGTGGGCACCGACGCCGCCAAGGCCGGCCTCAAGGTCCGCTTCCGCAACCTCCGTATTCGCGAACTCTCTTCCGAGAACAACACGCTCACGCCCCAGGAAATCGCCGCCGGCTGGAAGCTGCTCTGGGACGGCAAGACCACCGACGGCTGGCGCAGTCCCAAATCCGATAAGTTCCCCGACCGCAGTTGGGTGCTCGAAAACGGCGAGCTGAAGGTCGTCTCCAGCGGCAACGCCGAGGCCCAGGCCGGCGGCGACATCATCACCCGCCAGCGCTACGCCAATTTTGAATTGAGTGCCGACTTCAAATTCACCACCGGCTGCAACAGCGGCATCAAGATCTTCGTCCAGCCCAACATCTCACCCATTGACAAGGTCACCGGCAAGCCCACCGGCCGCGGCTCCGCCATCGGCCTCGAATACCAGATCCTCGACGATGCCAATCATCCCGACGCCAACTTGGGCCGCAACGGCGACCGCCGCCTCGGCGCCCTGTACGATCTCCTCCCCTGCGATCCCGCCAAGCCGGTGAACCCCGTCGGCGAATGGAACCGCGCCCGCATCATTTCCCGCGGCAATCATGTGGAGCACTGGCTCAACGGCCGGAAAATCCTCGAGTACGACCGCGGTTCGGACGCCTTCCGCGCCGCCGTGGCCGCCAGCAAGTTCAAGGACATTCCCAATTTTGGCGAATGGGCCGACGGCCATATCCTGCTCCAGGAACACGGCAGCGAGGTCTCGTTCCGCAACGTCAAGATCCGGCTCCTGCCGAATTGAATCCGCCCGCGCGCGCCCATGAAAAATCTGTCCCGCCGCCGTTTCCTCACCGCCGCCGCCCGCGGCGCCTTCGGGCTGGCCATCCTGCCCGCCATCATCCCCTCGCGCCTCCTGGGCGCGGACGCCCCCTCCAAGAAAATTCACGTGGCGCAAATCGGCTGCGGCCGCATGGGCCGGAGCGACTTGGGCAACGTGCTGAACGAATCCTTGGCGCGCGTCGTGGCCGTCTGTGACCTCGATTCCCGCCGCCTGGCTGCCGGCAAACAAATGGCGGAGCGGTATTATGCCGAGCGCGGCGAATCCGGCGTGAACATCCGCACCTATCACGACTACCGGGACGTGTTGGCGGCGCCGGACATTGACGCCGTGGTGGTCACCGTGCCGGACCATTCGCACGCGCGCCTGGCCATCGCCGCCGCCCTCGCCGGCAAGCACGTCTATGTGCAAAAGCCGGTCACCTACAACATCGCCGAGGCCATCGGCCTGCGCCGGGCCGTCGAGGCCACGAAAATCATTTTGCAAACCGGCTCGCAGCAGCGTTCCGAACACCCCTGGCACAGCTTCCGCGCCGCCAGCGAAGCCGTGCGCAACGGCCGCATCGGCCAGTTGCAAACCATCCGCATCGGCGTGGGCCGCGACCAGCCCAGCGGCCACGCGCCGGCCCCCGAGCCAGTGCCGGCCAATCTCGATTACGAACCCTGGCTCGGCTCCGCGCCCGAGCAGCCCTACATGGAGCGCCGCGTCCACCCCCAGCGCAGCCTGCAAGGCCGCCCCGGCTGGATCACCACCGAGGACTTCGGCCTGGGCATGATCACCAACTGGGGCGCCCACCACATGGATATCGCGCAGTGGGCCATGGGCCAGGAACTCGGCGGCCCGCTCACCGTCGAAGCCCAGGCCGCGTTCATGCACAACGATGCCTGGACCGTCCATACCACCTATCACGTCGAAATGCTCTACCCGCACAACGTCCGGGTGATTCTCGACAATCACTTTGAAAACGGCCTGCGGTTTGAAGGCGACGCCGGCTGGGTCTTCTGCTGCCGCAGCGAGGAAAAAGTCACGGAGAGCGATCCCACCGCGCCCGCCGGGAGCCAGACCCTGCTGCCGTTGCGCGCCAGCGATCCGAAGATCCTCTCGCCCCTCGGCGGCGACGCCATCCGCTGGGCGCCGAGCCGCACGCAACACGGCAACTGGCTCGAAAGCATCGCCGCCAACCGCCAGCCCATCGCCCCCATCCAGCAATCCGCCCGCAGTCTCGAAGCCTGCGCCGCCGCCTGGATCGCCATGAAGTTGCAACGCAAACTCACCTGGGATGCCCAAACCGAGATGTTCACCGGCGACGACGCGGCCAACGCCCTGCGCAGCCGCCCCGCCCGCAAGGCGGAATACGATTTCGAACGCCTCCTGCAAAAGGCGGGCATCGCCTGAGCGTGTCATTTCCCGGTGACACCGCGCCCCCAAAATTTGCCGATAATTTCACTTTCCATCGGCCCGGCTTTCACTAGATTGCCGTCATGTCCGAGATCGCCAAATTCGTCAACCGGGGCGCGGCCGCGATTACCCCCGCTCTTGCGGAAAAGGTCTTGCGGCTGCTGCCACAATGGAAACTGGAGTTCACCCAGATCAGCTCGCCCCGGTTTCCCCACCTCGTGGATCAGCTCGAATTCCTCGCCGACGCCGTCGAGGATTCGATCGAAGGCGCGTACAAGGAGATTCCCTACCTCGGGGTGGCGCAGGCCGTCTTTGCGCTCATCTACACCCACAAGAAATTGAATCTCATTCCTGAAGCCGTCTTGGAGCTCTGCCGCGCCGATGACTCCAGCGTGGTGCGCGCCGTGCTCATCCAAAACGAAAAGGAGTTCGCCATCTTTGCCGGCAAGCAGGGCGTGGACTGGCGCAAAATCACCAGCGCCCCCTAGCCCGGCGTCCGCCGCATCGCCCCCCTCCGCCCCGCCCGCCCCTCATTTTTCCCCATGCAAATCCCCCTCGTGATGACCATCATCAGCCCCGACCGCACCGGGTTGGTGGAAACCGTGGCGCGCGCCGTTGCCGCACACGGCGGCAACTGGCTCGAAAGCCGCATGTGCCGCCTGGGCGGGGAGTTCGCCGGCATCCTGCGCATCGAAATTCCGGAGCCAAAAAAATCCGCGCTCCTGGCCGCCTTGCAAAAGCTCCAGGCCAACGGCCTGCAAATCATCGTCCGCGATGACTCGGCGGTCCCCGCCGCCGCCGGCAAGCAGACCCGCCTCGAAATCATCGGCGCCGACCGCCCGGGCATCGTCCGCGAAATCACCAGCGCCCTCGCCCGCGCCGGCGTCAACGTGGAGGAATTTTCCAGCGAAGTCTCCAGCGCCCCCATGTCCGGCGAAACCCTGTTCAAGGCCAGCGCCCGTTTGCAGTTGCCCCTCCACTGCGACCTCCTGACCTTGCGGAAGGATTTGGAAAAAATCGCCGCCGACCTGCTGGTGGATGTGTCATTTGCCGAACTTGGTGAATCGCGCGGCTAGCCCGGCGGCCGCCCATCATGCGCCATCTGCTCCAACCGCGCGTCCTGCACGCGGCGGCCCTTGCCGCCGCCGTGTCGGCCCTGGCTTGCTATCCGCGGCTCTCCCTTTGGTTGCACCGCTCCGCGCCGGTTTGGTACCTCGAGGCTGTCATCTTCTTCTGTTGCATCACGCTCTGGGCCTTTGTCCTCGCCTGGCACCAGCCCTGCACGCGCCGTCCGGTCTTCACCTTCAAACTGGAACCGCTCCCGTTCGTGGCGGCCACCGTCGCCGCCCTTGGCGTGGCTGTCATGTTCCACCTGTGGCTGGATCCGCCGCTCCGCTCCAAATTTCCGGAGGAATACCCGCTGGATTTGCCCTCCTGGCTGGCCTCCGTGGCCTTCTCCTTCGCCCTCATCCAATTGTTCCTCGTCTTTGCCCCCTGCGACTGGCTCATGCGCCTGGTCAAAAACCGCTGGCTCACCATGGCCCTCACCGCCGCCTTCGCCGCCGGCGTCCAGGCGTTGAAAATCCGGTCGCTGCCCGCACCGGTTTCTCCGCTCCTGGTCACGGTCCTGCTGCTCCTGCGTTTCCTGGGCGGCTTGCTGGCCGTGGCGCTGTATCTGCGCGGCGGCATCCTGCTGGTCTGGTGGTGGGACTTGCTGCTCCAATGCCGGCATTTGCCGGATCTGTGGTGAGCCCGGCCCGCGAGTTTTTCGTCTGATTTCCCGCGTAATTCATTTATCCTGCGCGCCATGTTCGAGCTTCTCAAAACGGATTCGCAGACCCTGGCGCGCCTGGGCCGCCTGACCACCGCCCATGGCCTGGTGGAGACCCCCGTGTACATGCCCGTGGGCACCCAGGCCAGCGTCAAGGCCATGGACCCGCGCGAACTGATCGAGTGCGGCACCCAAATCATCCTCGGCAATACCTATCACCTGTACATCCGCCCCGGCCTGGAGATCATCACCGCCGGCGGCGGCTTGCACCAGTTCATGAATTGGCACTTGCCGATTCTCACCGACAGCGGCGGTTTCCAGGTCTTCAGCCTCGCCAAGATCCGCAAGATCAAGCCGCATGGCGTCGAATTCCGCTCGCATCTCGACGGTTCCGCACTTTTCTTGGGGCCCAAGGAAAGCATGGAAATCCAGCGCGTGCTCGGCTCGGACATCGCGATGGTTTTCGACGAATGCCCGGCCCACGACGCCCCGCCGAGCGCGCAGCGTCACGCCGTGGAACGCACCATCCGCTGGGCGCGCGAATGCCGGCAGCAACCGCGTGCCGCCGGCCAGCGTGTCTTCGGCATCGTGCAGGGCGGCAGCAACGCCGCCTTGCGCCAGGAATGCGCCCAGGCCGTCGTGGCCCTCGATTTCGACGGCTATGCCATCGGCGGCGTGAGCGTGGGCGAGCCGGAGCCGGAAATGTTCAAGGCGGTGGAGATCACCGTGCCGCACCTGCCGGCGAACAAGGCGCGCTACGCCATGGGCTTGGGCACGCCGGCCCAGATGCTCGAACTGGTGGCGCGCGGCGTGGACATGTTCGACTGCGTGCTCCCCACCCGCGTGGCGCGCAACGGCACGGCTTACACGCGGCGCGGCGCCCTGGGCATCAAAGGCGGCCAGTTCAAGGCCGACTTCCACCCCATCGAGGAGGACTGCGAGTGCTTTGCCTGCCGGCATTTCACCCGCGCCTATCTCCGGCATCTCCTGAACGTGAACGAAATCCTCGGCTTGCGCATGTTGAGCGTCCACAACACCTACATGTATCTGAAAACCATGGCCGATGCCCGCACCCACCTGGCCGCCGGCACCTTTGCGGACTATTACCGCGACTTCATCGCCAACTACCGGCCTTCCGCGAAAGTCATGGCCCAGCGGCGGGTACTTAGCCCGGCCGCCTGAGCCCAAGTTTTGCTCCCAGCCGCCGCCCATGGTTCGCCCGGACGCGGCTCGGTCGCCGGCGACGAATATTTTCACGACCTCCTTGAAACCATGGGAAAATAATCCCGTCTGTTCCTTCGGCCGCCCCCGGCCCCGCGGCTGGCCCGTTAATTTATTTCCCCGGGGCCAAAGTATTTGCCCCCGCTGCCTTGATATGGCACTATATTGGCGTAGCGAAAACAATTTTTGCAAAACCTATGACCAAACCAACCATTATTGCCTATCTGAAACCGACCTGCGGCTGGAGCCGGGGCGTGCGGGCGGTGCTGCGCAAATACGATCTGCCGTTCGAGGACCGCGACATTATCAATGACCCGTTGCAGCGGCAGGAAATGATCGAGAAGAGCGGCCAGATGTTGAGTCCGTGCGTGGAGATAAACGGCCACATGCTGGCGGACATCAGCGGCGAGGAAGTGGAAGCCTGGCTGCTGGCGAACAAGATTGTGGCGCCGAATGACCGCCAGCCCGACGCCCCCATCAACCAGCCCTGCCCGAATGAAGTTCCCGCCGGCGCGCCGCTGACCTTTTAGCACCGCCGACCGGCGGCTTTGTGTCCCACCGCGCGGACGCGAGCCCGCGCGGTTTTTGTTGGGATGAGCGCCGTGCGCTGATAGATTTGCCGATGTGCAGAAGATCTCTTCAGTCACGGTCATGCAAAAATTGGCCCGGCGCTGGAAACGCGCCGGGGACAAGATTGGTTTCGTGCCCACGATGGGCTATCTCCACGCGGGCCACTTGAGCCTCGTGCGCGAGGCGCGCCGGCGCGTGGGGCAGGGCGGCCGCGTGGTGGTGAGCATCTACGTGAACCCGACCCAGTTCGGCCCCGCCGAGGACCTCGCCAAATACCCCCGGGATCTCCAGCGCGACTTGAAACTGTGCCGCCAGGCAGGCGTGGATGCGGTGTTCGCCCCGGCTGACGCCGACATGTATCCCGGCCGAGCCGAAGGCCGCTACAGCACCTACGTGGTGGAGGAGAATCTGGCGCGCGTCATGGAGGGCGCCGCGCGGCCCGTGCATTTTCGCGGCGTGACGACCGTCGTCGCGAAACTGTTTCACCTCGTGCTGCCGGACGTGGCGGTGTTCGGGCAAAAGGATTATCAGCAGGCCACGATCATCCGGCGCATGGTGGCGAACTTGAACTTTCCGCTGCAAATCGTGGTGGCGCCGACGCATCGCGAGGCGGACGGCCTGGCGATGAGCTCGCGCAACCAGTTCCTGGACGCCGAGCAGCGCGCGCAGGCGGTGATTCTGTATCATGCCTTGCGAGCGGCCAAGGCGGCCGTGGCCAAAAAGGCGGTGTCCGCCGCCCGCCTCAAGCAGGACCTGCGGGAATTCTTCACCGCGGCGCCGCTGGCGCGACTGGACTACGTTGAGTTTTTCGATCCGGAAACATTGCAGGCGGTGCCCCAGGTGCGGCGCGGCACGCACATGGCGCTGGCGGCTTTCCTCGGCAAAACGCGGCTGATTGACAACGCGCGGCTCTGATTTCGGCGGCGCCCACAGCGGCCCGCCCCCCGGGACTCGCTGCCGAAGGCCGGCGGAATGCAAATTCCATTGGAAGCGGACCCCTTTCGGCTTGCCGCGGGTTTTGGTTCGGCCATAGTAAATGCCGCCGGTGTGGGAGTTGGGGCAAATCATTGTGCGCACGTGGTGGAATGGCAGACACGCCAGACTTAGGATCTACAATCCGCAAGTGACACATTTGTAACCATTTGGACTTTAATGGACGCCCAAACAGGATTCCTGCCAGGAGGCGTCTCCGTGGGCCTCTTTTGGCCTGCCCGTTCATGGCGCGGGGTACAACAGGGGGTACAATGGAAATTTCTCAACAATGACAGGCATTTTCTGCGGCGATCTTTGAAATCTCTTTGATTTTAGAGCAATTGAGGGCGTAGGTTCCGTGATGAAAATCACCTCTGGCCTATCCACGGACAGCGCCACCGGCGCGAAGGTGCTACGCAGTTTCAACGGCTTAAGAACGCAACTCCGTCCACCAGAAACAGGAGGCGATGATGACTGTGCATAAGCCGCACTTTGACGATTCGTTTGATGTTGTTCATGGTAATTCGCAAGACTGCTTAATCACCCGCTAGGCGTGTTGTTTTAGTTTGTTGTGTTAAATTGTTTACACCTGCGTGATGACGCCAGCCTCGGTGTCGGCTAAGTCGGTCTGCTTGCCCGGGCTATTGCTTAAACGGCTTTTGCCGCGGCTGGTCCTGCGCCGCAGGACGTATTTGTAGCCGACATATCCAACCACCAGAACCAGACCCATCCCAAGGACGCCGTGGCCCACGCGGTCGAACCAGACCATGACTTTCTGAACTTGGTTGTGAAACAGAAAGCCTGTGGTGATGTAACATCCCCCGTAAAACAACGCAGCCAATCCATCGAACAGCAGGAACCGCCGCAGGTCCATTCCCAGCGCCCCCGCCAGAGACGGCATCACTGTGCCAGGGAGGAATTTTGCAGCCGCCAGAGCCCACCAACCATGGCGCGCGGCAACCGCCTTTGCGTGCGCACTGGAAGAGTTGAGGGTAAGCGACCAGCGGCTAATCAATTGCAGCACGCGTCCGCTGCCTTGGCGTCCCAGACAATACCAAATCGAATCCGCCAAAACTGCCGCCAACACCGTCATCCCCACCGCCAGCGCCGCATCCAACCTGCCCGCCGCAACCAGCGCACCCGCAGCCAGCAGCAACGGCGGAGCGGGAATCGGCAAGCCGACTTGATCCGCAAAGACGGCAGCAAACACCGCCAGGCCGCCGAAACCCGTCAGGAATTGTGTAGTGTCATTCATGAGGCAATCGTTTTTGGTTTGTGCGGCGTTCAATGACTGCTGGGCGGGCAGGCTGGTCATGCCAGACAAGCGCGAAAAACATGATTGACAGGATTACAAGGACGAGGGACATGGTTGATTTCCTTTTTCAAAATTTATTATTTCAGTGCGAACGCGACGGGTTGCTCAACAGTTTCCCAACCGCCGCCGAGCGATTTGTAGAGCGCGATCAGGTTTGCCGAAATGGCGCGGTCGCTTTGTACCAGCGCGTCCTCCGCCTGATAGAGCGAGCGCTCGGCGTCGAGCACATTGATGAAGTTCGACAGGCCGTTGGCATAAAGTTGATTCGCCAGGCGCAAGGATTCCTCGCTCGACTTGACGGCGTCTTCGAGTGATTGACGGCGGATTTGTTCTTTGGCGTAGGCCGTCATCGCATCCTCCACGTCTTCAAATGCGCTCAACGCGGTTTGTTCATAGCTTGCCAGCGCCTGTTCCTGCCGCGCGTTTTGAACTTTGATGTTTGCGCGAATGCGCCCGGCATCAAAAATTCTCCACTGCACGCTGGGCCCAACCGACCAGAACCGGCTGCCGGAGGTGAACCAATCATCGGCGCTGACACCCTGGAATCCGGCGACGCCCGTGAGATAAAATTTAGGGAACAAATTCGCTTTGGCGACGCCGATGTTCGCGGTCGCGGCGGCCAGTTGGCGTTCTGCCAGTGCCACGTCGGGCCGGCGCAACAACAATTCCGAAGGCAAACCAACGGGCACGACCGGAGGCGCGGCGGGAATGGGCGCGACGGCTGATAATTCTGTTTCCAACGATTCAGGCGTTTGTCCGAGCAAAATGCCAAGCCGGCGCATGGAGGCGGCGAGCGCCGTTTCCAGGGCGGGCACGATCGCGCGCGTGGTGGCGAGAACAGTGCTGGCTTGTTGCACATCGAGGTCGCTCGTCAGGCCGTTGGTGAAACGGTTTTGAACAATCGCCAGCGATTGTTCCTGCGCGCGGATGTTGTCGCGGGCAATTTCCAACCGCCGCTGATAGCTGCGCGCTTCGACATAGTTGCGGGCGACTTCGCCGAGCAGGGTGACGAGCACTTCGCGCTCGCCGAATTGCGTGGCGGCGACCTGCGCCGTGGCCGCCTCGGTGACGCGGCGTTTGCCGCCGAACACGTCAATCTCCCATGAGGCGTCGAAGCCGGATTGATAGAAGCTGTTTTCAAACGGCACGCCTGGCGGCAGATGGTCGCCGGGACCAATCAGGGGTTGGTTCTGGCTTTCCCGCTGGCGAGCGTATGAGCCGGACGCGTCCACCGTGGGCCAGAAATCGGCGGCAGTGATGCGATATTGCGCACGGGCTTCACGCACCCGCGCCTGGGCGATTTTTAAATCGAGGTTGGATTGAGCTGCGCGCGAAATCAGCGAATTCAGTTCGGGATCGCGGAAATTTTTCCACCAAGCCGTGGTCGCCGCGGCGGAATTGGTTTCGCCGCCGGTCAGGGGTTCACTCCAGTGGGCCGGGGTTTTGGTTTCTGGCGCGTGGTAATCTGGGCCGACGCTGGGCACGTTGGCGCAGCCAGCGGCGAGGAATGCCAGCAGCGCCACGGCCGATAAATGATTTGGTTTCATATTTTTGTCGCGATTGTTTTTGAATTTCTTAGGGACGAATGCTTTGCAATAAATCCGCCGCCAATGCCGCTTCGGCAATACCATCAACCGGCGGATACACGGTCGCGCGGACGATATTCGCGGGATTGATGGCGCCAATGCCACCCGCCTTCAAACGAAATGGAATGGCTGGCAGGTCCAACAAATTGTTCCAGAGCTGGCGCTGTTCCTGAATCGTCGTCGGAACGATGGTTTCCAGTTTCAGGCGGATCATCCAGTCCCCGAGCGTATGGATTTCCGCCAGCATGACGTGCTTGTTCTCGGCCGCAGCCAGTGTTTCCAAGTCGGCAAGATTGACCAACGCCTCATCATTGACTTCAACCACATCCACCCACCCGCTGGGCAGCGGCAACGGTGGTGGTACTGCCGTGTGCGCCAGAATCATGTCAATGGTCCGGGTGGGAATGGCGCTGACGCTGTGTTCGGAGGCCAGCGTGAGCAACGGTGGTTGGAAGAGGCGGGGCGTGACCAGTTGTCGCAGGGTCGTCTCGGCGATCTGTTGGTCGTTTTGATGGAAGCGCGTGCGCGATCCGTCTTCCGTGCAAATGTCCAAGGTCAAGTCAAAGTTGGTGGTCGCCATAATTCATTTATTTGTTGTTGGTTTTCTTCTCAACCTCCTGTTTCAGTTCTTGCTCAGCCTTGAGCCAGTCATTCAGTGTCATCCCAATCATCCCGCTGCGAGCGGCGTAAAGCTCCTCGGCACGTTTGCGGATTCGTTCAAAGTTTTGCGGCAGCTGCGGAGTGTGAATGGCGGGTGCGCGCCTGGGTTGGGAGCTCGTTTTGGGCGTGGAGGTTGTTCTTTTCATAATCAGTTCAATGCATCATCACTTCCCTTTTGCCTTTGCCCTTTTTGAAAAGCAGCACGAGCGGCACGGACAAGAAGCAGACCAGCGCCAGCCAGCGGTATTCGTCAACGAAGGCGAACATATTCGAATGCAGGAGGAGAGATTTGTAGATGACGCCCAAGGTTCCGGGTTCGGCTTGCGCGGCTCCCATCGCCGGGGCCATGACCACTTGCCCCATCTGCACGGCATTTTGATAAGGCAAGTCGTATGGTGTCAGATGGCTGGCAAGATAGGCTTGATGCCGCAATGCGCCGCGCGAAACCATCGCGATGGCTACAGCGATGCCGATGCTGCCCGCCAGGTTGCGCGCGAGCGCGAAAAGTCCGGTGGCGTTTCCCATTTGCTCGTTGCGCATGGTGGCCATCGCCACGGTCATCAGCGGAACCATCGTCAGCGACATGCCAAAGCCCTGAATGAAGTTGGGCCAGAAATAAGCGTGACTGGACATGTCGAGGTTGAAATTTCCCATCAGCAGGGAGGCAATCCCAATCAAAATGATGCCGGGACCAATGAGGATGCGGTCGCGCACTTTTCCGGTCAAATATCCGACCAGCGGCGTGCCGATCAACATGCCCAAGCCGCGCGGTGCTTGCGCCAATCCGCTGACATAAGCGGTATATCCCATAAGGCTTTCCGCCATGATCGGCTGCAGGTTTTGGATGCCATACAGAAGCAGAAAGACCACCGAGGCAAGAATCGTGGCGGATACAAAGTTCCGGTCGGCAAACACCCGCAAGTCCGCGAGCGGTTCGCGCGTCCGGAATTCCCTCACGATAAACGCCACCAACGCGATGACGGAAATCACCGAGAGCGTGCAAATGAAGGTGGAGTTGAACCAGTCTTCATCCTGTCCCTTGTTCAAAACGGTTTGCAGCGTGCCCAGCCAAATCGCCAGAACGAGAAAGCCAAAGGCATCAATGCGTCCCGCTTTGGCGTTGCGGATATATTCCGGGTCAAAGACAAATTGTTTGACCATCCATAAGGCAACCAGGCCGCACGGGATGTTGATGTAGAAAATCCAGCGCCAGGAATAATTTTCGGTGAGCCAACCGCCGACGACTGGTCCCACCACTGGCGCGAGGACAACACCCACCACATAGGCCGCCATGGCCGCGCCACGCTTGTTGGGGGGAAAACTTTCCATCAAAATCGCCTGCGAAATCGGCTGCAACGCGCCGCCACCCGCGCCTTGCACGATGGAGGCAAAAATCAGGAAGGAAAGATTTGGTGCCCAGCCGCACGCCAACGATGCCGCCGTGAAAATGCCAATGCACGCCATCAGAAACCGTTTCCGCCCGAACTTTGCGGAAAACCACGCGCTGGCGGGCAGGACGATGGCGTTTGAAATAAGATAACCCGTCTGAACCCAGGTCGCTTGCGACACTGTGGCGGCGAGATTCCCCGCAATGTTTTCCAGCGCGACGCTGACGACCGTGGTGTCGAGCACTTCGATGAAGGTTGGCAGAATCACCGCGAAGGCAATGAGCCACGGATTGATTTTAGGCTGGTTCGAATCGCCATTCATAAGCTGCGGGCAATAGAGTGTTTCTCGGCAGGGTGATGTTGATTACTTCACACGCACTTTGGGCACCACGGACATTCCGGGACCAAGCGCGAGATCGTTTCCGGGCAGATCATCGAGCAGGATTTTTACCGGCACGCGCTGCACTACCTTGATATAGTTGCCGGTGGCGTTCTCCGGTGGAAACAGACTGAAGCGGGCGCCGGCACCGTTTTGAATGCTGTCCACGTGGCCCTTGAATGTGCGGTCCGGATAGGCGTCCACCACGACCTCTACCGGCTGGCCGAAGCGCATGTGAGTCAGTTGGATTTCCTTGAAGTTGGCGATGACCCAATAGTGGCGCGGCACAATCGCCATGAGCGACTGGCCGGGCTGGATATACGCGCCTTGTTCCACGACGCGGCGCGTGACCCGGCCGTCTTCGGGCGCGGTCACTTGTGTGTAGGAAAGATTCAATTCGGCCTGCTGGAGCCTGGCTTCGGCCTGTTGCACCGCAGCACTCGCGGTTTCAACGCCTGCCTGGCTCAAAGCCACCTCCGCCTCGGCGGCTTTGGTCTGACTGCGCGCCGCTTCCAAATTGGCGCTGGCCGCGCGCGCCTGGGATTGCGCCAGGTCAAACGCGCTTCTGGAGACCGCGCTGCTTTCCACCGACTCATAACGCTTGAGATCGTCCGCCGCACGCTGATTCTCTGCGGCGGCGGCAACCACGGTGGCCTGCGCCTGCGCGACTTTGGCTTCGCTGGCATTCACCTGTGCCTTCGCCTGTTCCACCCGGCTGTGGGCCACCGCCAGATCGGCGCGGGCTTGCGCCAGGCCGGCCTCGTAATCGCGCGGATCAATTTTCAGGATCACCTCGCCCTGTTTGACCGCCTGGTTGTCTTTCACCAGCAATTCCGCGACGCGTCCCGGCACTTGCGACGCCATCGGAATGACGTTGCCTTCGATAAACGCGTTGTCGGTGGATTCATACGGCAGGACGAACCGGAAATAATAAACACCGGCGGCCAGCGAAACGATCAGTGTCGCCGCGGCAGCCAGCATTGGCCGCCGGCGTTTTTGCGCGGCACCCGTGTTGGGTGGCGAGCCCGTTGGAATTTCTCCGTCGCTGTTGGGATTTGGGCGCCGCAAAGTCATTGGTGTCTTGACCGCCGGGCGGCTGTCACTGGTGTCTGTGGCGATTGTTTCGTGCGAATGGCTTGGAGTTGTGTTCATTTTTGCTTGGTCCAATGGTGCGTTGTCGTTTTGATTTCTAAATTTGTGAAGCGCCGATTTCTGAAAATGCGAAATAGCGAAAGGCGCATCTTGCGGAGCACAGCAGAATCCTCTTTGTTTCGGAGTCGGGTGCGTCATTCTTCTGCGGCACACGGCAAAACCATTGGTTGTCCACAATTGGCTTCTGGCAGACGAAGCAGGTCGTTGACAGTTGAACCTCCGAAACCGTGGCCGGGTTTTCTTGGATATTTTTCATGGGACGGCTTGCTCCAGTGAAATGTTGCCGTCGGCTGGCGCTGCCGTTGGCTTTCCGCACGCCCAGGGGAGCCACTGGGAAATACGCTGACGCAACCCATTCCGTCGCAAGCTGCGTGATTGGTTTGGCGAATTCGCCGCGTCTGGAACACAGCGGAAGACGTGATTGATTTGAACCGGGTAGGTGGCGAAGCTGAATTCGCTTATCGGAATAATCAACCGCTCCCGGTGGTCAGGTTTGGAATGAAGGTTTGTTTTCATTTTCGTTCTGTTTGGTTGCCGTCGGTCAGCAATTCGGCGATTCGGGTTCTTTTGTGGAAGTAATTCCGGGCGTGAGCAAATTCAGTTTGGCAAGAATTGCCTTGGGGCTGGCCATGCCGATGATTTTTCCGCGGACCGTGCCGTTGAAAAAATAAATCAGCGTGGGAACCGACTGAATGGCGTAGATGGTTCCGAGGTCGGGACTGTCGTCCACATTCACTTTGAATATTTTTGCGTTGCCGTTGCAGGACTCAGCGACTTCATCCAAAACCGGCTCGACGAGCCGGCAAGGATTGCTCCAACCGGTCAGAAAGCCGACCAGCACCGGTTGTGCGCAGCGCAAAACTTCCGTCTCGAACTCTGGCTCGTTGATTTCTTGGACTTGCTTGGTATTCATTATTTTCGTTGTTCTGCTGCTTCTATATCAATCGCCGTGCCAAGGCTAATGGCGTGTTGTAACAGACTGGACGTCAGTATGTTACGAATGTGTCTGGCAATTTCAGACTAGGGGCAAAATTTTGTCGCGCTAAAATTTTGCCCCAGCTTTGGGTTGAAACTTTGTCCCCCGTGAAGTATTAAGTCCGCTGTGGAAACCGCCAGTGACAAGCGCTATGACACGAGATTTGATTTTGATTTCGCGTCCAGTTTATTGCTGGACATCGCCCAGGAGCGCTCGTTCGACGGGCTGATGGAAAAGTCGGTTAGCGTGGCAAGCCCGGAAATTGCGCGGTCGGAAATTTGGTTGATTGAGAAGGGCGACGTTTGCTCGCGTTGTCCACAAAGACCGCACTGTCCCGATCAAACGCGTTGCCTGCATTTGGTTGCCGCCTGTGAAACCCCCATTCGCGGTGGCGCGCATGAGGCTTACCGTTTTTTCAAAACCCAGGAAAGAATCCCGTTGGGCATCGGCTTCATCGGCAGGGTTGCCACGACTGGGAATATGACTGAGTTGGAGAACGCGGACGAGGTTCGTGCTGAATTTTCCCGCGTGGAATTTTTGCGGCCGGAAGAAATTCGAAGATGTGTGGGATCGGCCATCTCGTTTCGAGGCGAAGTGCTGGGAGTGCTCGTCATTTTTTCCCGCGCCAACTTCACGAAAGACAGACATGCCTGGCAACGGATTTTCTCCGATCACTTCGGCGCGGCCATCGCCAACGCGCGGGCGTTCGAGGAAATTCAGCGTCTCAAGGCCCAACTCGAAATACAGAACGCTTACCTGGAAGAAGAAGTGGTGCAGGCCAAAGCCTTCGGCGGCCTGGTCGGTCAAAGCCGCGCGTTGCAGCACATCGTAAATCAAATTGATCTCGTCGCGCCCACCGAGGCGTCAGTATTGATTTCAGGCGAAAGCGGCACCGGCAAGGAACTCGTCGCGCGTGAAATTCACCAGCGCAGCCGGCGCAAGGACCAACCGCTCGTCCGAGTCAATTGCGCTTCGATTCCGAAAGATTTGTTTGAAAGCGAATTTTTCGGCCACACACGCGGGGCTTTCACCGGAGCCGTGAAAGACCGCGCCGGCCGTTTCGAAGCCGCCGAAGGCGGGTCCATTTTTCTCGACGAAATCGGCGAAGTGCCGTTGGACCTGCAAAGCAAATTGCTCCGCGTGTTGCAGGAGAAATCTTACGAACGCGTGGGCGAAGACCGCACACGGCAAGCAGATGTGCGCGTGATTGCCGCCACCAACCGCAACTTGCAGCGGCAAGTGGAAGCGGGGCGTTTTCGCGAAGACCTTTTCTACCGGCTCAATGTTTTTCCGATTCAAGTGCCGCCGCTGCGCGAGCGGATGGAAGATGTCCCGCTGCTGGCGAAACATTTCATTGAATCGTCGGTTCGTGAACTTGGCTGCCCGAAACCGCGCCTGACCCGCGCGGCGATTGCCAAGCTCCAAAATTATCATTGGCCCGGTAACATTCGCGAACTGCGGAACGTCATCGAACGCGCCATCATCATTTCCCACGGTGGCGCGCTCGACTTCGATTTGCCGGTGACCGAATCCGTGGTTGTTCCATCACCACCTGCCGCACCCGCAAGGAACGATGCCGAGCCGGAATTTCTCACCGAAGCCGAACTGCAACGCCGCGAGCGCAACAACTTGTTGACTGTCCTTGAAAAGACGCATTGGAAAATCAAGGGCACGGACGGCGCTGCGGAATTGCTTGGAGTCAAAGTTACAACGTTGAAAGCACGAATCAAAAAGATGGGATTAAAGCGGCCCGCGTCACTCCGGATAGTTGGTAAATGATTTTTTTGGTTCAAGATTGTTCATAACGATTTCCATGCACAGCGACGGTCCTTTTGGCCCGCACCCTCTTGATCCAATGCACGGGTGGAATGGAGGCGAACGAAAGCAACGCCAGCCAGCGGAAATCGTTCACGGAGGCCAGCAAAGCGGATTGCTGCAACAGTTCTTTGTAAATCGCACGCGGCGCCATGAGTTGCGCCTGCGCGGCGCCGACGCTGGACGCGAGCGTGGCCTCGCCAGCAAAACCACCTGACCAGAAATGACAGTTGATCCGGTAGCGTCGCCAGATTCCGGGTCTGCGTCCGAAAATTATCTCTGAGAACACCAGGACCATTTTAGACCAAGTGAGTCCAAAACAGCCCAAATCACGGGTCGTTTTGCTTGCGGGATGTGCCCTTTTGGGCTAGAAAGGGCGGGTTGGCGGTTCATTGTCGTAAGATGTTGATTATCAAGCGCGCGTGGTGGAATGGCAGACACGCCAGACTTAGGATCTGGTTCCGCAAGGATTGGAGGTTCAAGTCCTCTCGCGCGCACCAACTTAATAATTGAATTGAATCTTCGCGGCGATTTTGTCG
>Ga0181520_10003307_pt1 | contig 28509 bp, 18 predicted proteins | sample PEATcosm2014_Bin_29_FD_132451 | JGI IMG/M metagenome (GOLD analysis project Ga0181520, IMG submission 132451) | Peatland microbial communities from MTU Mesocosm Facility, Houghton, MI, USA - PEATcosm2014_Bin02_30_metaG | ecosystem: Environmental > Terrestrial > Soil > Wetlands > Peat | place...
ACTTTGCGCTTCGCTTCTCTCCACTTGGCCTCGACGTCTACGGCGTGGTCGTGCACGGCGCCGCGCCATACGCTGATCCCCCGCTGCTGCAGTTGCAACATGCGCACGTCGGGATCGGCATCACGTCGTTGATCCACCAAAAGTGGTATCTCACTGATCTTCAGCTCGACCACCCGGTGGTACAGCTGTTTGTGGACAAGAACGGCGTATCGAATATACCCAGTCCTAAATCAGGCACCAGCAAGAGCAACAGTAATACGACGATTTGGGATCTTGGTATCCGGCACGCGTTGCTGGACCAGGGCGAGATTTACTACAACGCTCAGGCGACGCCACTTTCTGCCGACCTGCATGATCTCGAGGTGCGGGCCAGCTTCGACGACCTGAAGAAGATGTACCTGGGGAATCTGCAATACACCGATGGCCGCGTCGTTTTCAGTACCTTTCGACCCTTCGTGCATGACTTCGAAGCAGCCTTCGATGTAACTCCCTCAACCTTCACCCTGCATCATGCGCGGCTCTCGAGCGGAGCCACGCAGGTCAACCTGACCGGAACCGCGACGAACTTCGCTGCTCCGCAGGTGCGGGCGAGCTATGACGTGACGATCGATGGCGCGCAGATGGCAGAGTCGATGCGCAATGCTTCGGTACCGACAGGTTTGATTCATCTGGCGGGAGGGGCAACCTACCAGCAGGTTACAAATGTGCCGGCTTTGCAGACCCTGGCAATTTCCGGAGACCTCACGAGCAAACAACTCGTGGTCAGGATCTCAACGCTGCGGGCTGCCATCGATGGGCTGGCCGCCCACTATTCCCTCGATCATGGCGATGCCGTGCTGCACGACCTGCGCGCTGGAATCCTCGGCGGCGAAGTGACGGCGCAGGGAACAATGAAGCAGATCGCCGGCAAAGCCCCGCATTCCGATTTCACCGCATCTCTGCGAAACATCTCGCTGGCTCAGGCCGGCCATCTCGCCGCGGCAGGATCGAAGCAGCCGATCGCTGTCAGTGGCGAGTTGAATGCCGACGCGCATGCCACCTGGGGCAAGACGATGGGGGACCTTGTTGCCAAGGTGGATTCGACGATTCATGGCACTGCCAGCAGCATGCAGCCCGCCGCACTCACCCCGCCCCCACCCGGATCGACGGCCGGTGCTCCACTGGGCGCAACGGCCGGCGTCCCAACTGAGGCGGGTCCGGTGCTTATCGACAGCGTTGTCCATGCAACGTACACTGCGACGAATCAAGAGGTGACGCTCGCGAACAGTTATGTGCGCATGCCGCAGACCTCGCTCAATCTGAATGGAACCGTGGGCAACCGGTCCCGTCTCGCGATCGGTCTTCAGGCTCACGATCTGCGCGAACTGGCTTCCGTTGCGGAGATATTCCGCACGCCGGTCCCCGGCCAGCTGCAGCCGCAACCGCTCGAGCTCGCCGGTTCAGCAATCTTCAACGGCAGCGTTACGGGCAGCACCGCGGCGCCCCATCTCACCGGACAACTGGCCGCTAATAACCTGCGCTTTAACGGCACTGCCTGGAAGGTCTTCCGCACCGGCATAGATGCGAGCCCGTCCCAGGCCCAGCTGATCGACGCCGATCTGGAGCCAGCGCCCAGGGGCCGCATCACCATGAACGCGCGTGCCGGCCTGCACAAATGGGCCTTCAGCAATACCAGTCCTCTGCAGGTAGAGTTGAACGCCTCGCAACTCGATATAGCGAGCCTGACAAAGCTGACTGGCCGGGATATTCCCGTATCAGGCAATCTGAATGCACAGGTCCACCTGCACGGATCGGAAGAAAATCCGATGGGCAACGGCACCCTTTCTATAACTCGCGCCGTCGCATACAACGAACCAGTCGATTCTCTCGAGGTCGACTTCAATGGCGCAGGCGAACAAGCCCAGGCAACTCTCTCGCTTCATCTTCCCGCGGGGACGATCCAGAGCAATGTGACCGTCTGGCCGAAGCAGAAGAGATATAACGCTCAGCTAACATCGGCCGGCATTGCTATCGAAAAGCTGGGGAACGTAAGAACCAGGAATCTCGGGGCAGCGGGCAATGTGGCGATTCAGGCAAGCGGGCAGGGAGCCTTCGATAATCCGCAACTGACCGCATTCATCCAGATTCCTTCCCTTTCGATCAAGGATCAGCAGGTCGCGGACATCAGGCTCAACGCGGACGTAGCGAATCATGTGGCCGACGCCACGCTCAGCTCCGCGGCGATCCACACCAACATCCAGGCTAAAGCGCGGGTGAACCTGACCGGCGATTACCAGACCGACGCCAGCATCGATACGCAAAACATACCCCTGCAGCCAATCGTAGCTATCTATTCGCCGGCGAATGCTAACTCGCTTTCGGGTGCAACGGAGCTGCATGCGACGCTGCATGGACCGGTTAAGAACAGGGCTGCCCTTGAAGCTCACATTACAATTCCCTACCTGAATATGGCCTGGAACAACACCATTCAGCTGGCAGCTGTTGCCCCCATTCGCGCCGACTTTCAGAACGACGTGCTGACCCTGCAGCACTCGGCCATCAAGGGAACGGACACAGACCTCGAATTTCAGGGATCTATTCCGGTCGGAACCAAAGGCCCCATGTCGCTGCTGCTCAGGGGCAACGTCAATCTGCAGCTGGCACAACTCTTCGATCCGGACATTCGCACCTCCGGGGATCTGCGCTTCAACATCGACTCTCATGGAATGAATGCCGGCGCCATCGATGGCGAAATCGACGTGGTCAATGCGAACTATGCTTCCGCATCTTCACCGGTTGGCCTGCAAAACGGCAACGGCGTGCTCAAGCTCACCAGCGAGCGATTGAATATCCAACGATTCAACGGCACGGTAGGCGGAGGCAAGGTCACCGCGTCCGGGGGGTTGCAATACCGGCCCGCCATTCAATTCGATCTGGGAATGGCGGCCAGAGGTGTCCGCCTGCTCTATCCGGAGGGTATGCGCGAGAGCATCGATGCGGATATCCGCCTCGCCGGGACAACGGATAATGCCCTCCTCGGCGGCACAGTGAATCTGGCGGACATCTCATTTACGCCGGGTTTCGATCTGAGCAGCTTCGCGGGCCAGTTCTCCAGCGGAGTAGCGCCGCCGCCGCCGGTCGGCGGAATTAGCCAGAACATCCATCTGAATCTCGCAGTTCATTCCACTAATAACGTGAATTTAGTCAGCCGCACGCTGAGCGTGAATGGCTCGGCCAGCCTGCTGGTTCAGGGTACGGTGGATAATCCGGTAATCCTGGGCCGGGTAAACCTCAACGATGGGGACATGATTCTTAATGGCGATCGTTTCGTGCTGACCGGAGCGAGCATCCAGTTCGTAAATCCTACCGAGACGCAACCGGTAGTCAACGCCACCATCACCACTTCCATTCAGCAGTACAACATCAGCATGCGTTTCAGTGGTCCCACAGACCAGCTACAGACGCAATATAGTTCCGACCCGGCGCTTCCGCAGGCTGACATCATTCACTTGCTGGCGTTCGGCAATACGAGCGAAGCGGCGGCAAATGCGCCCGCTACCTCAACCAATCAGATGGCGGAGTCGCTGGTGGCCGATCAGGTCTCCAGCCAGATCACCAGCCGGGTGTCAAAGGTGGCGGGAATCTCCCAGCTCTCGATCAGCCCTGTTTTGAACGATCCCCAAAATGGCCAGAACGGCGCAAATATCACGATTCAGCAACGTGTGACCGGGAACCTGTTCGTGACATTCAACGAAAACACGGCGCAGAGCACGGAGACAATTCAGGGGCAGTACAAAGTATCACCCAGGGTATCGATCAGCGCCACTCGGGATCCGAACGGGGGATTTGCAGCGGATTTGCTGATCAAGAAGGAATACTAGACCTGGAACTCACTACGCATATAAACACTGCGGATCCTTCCAGATCGCGGCTTTTTGGCGGATGAGGATGGTCAGGCCGATGAACTGGAGATTTTTAAGTTAACGTTGCAACGGCTGAACAACTAAAAAACGAATTTCCCAACGAGCTGTACAAGCCGAGGGGCGACAGCGCTGACGACCTGGCCGAAGTTAGGATCCTCGACTTGCCCGTCCACAGATGCGGGGCCGTAGAACTGGGCATGGTTGAAAGCGTTGAATGCCTCCACGCGGAACTCGAGGGATTTTGCTTCGCTGAGGGGAACGCTTTTCTGCAGGGTGAGGTCGAAGTTCTCGATGCCCGGACCATAAAAGATGCGGCGCTTTGCATTACCGAGCTGGCCGCGGTTCTCCTCCGGGAAGAGTGCCGTGTTGAAGGCGGGTCGGCCGTTGCGGCCATTGGTGTCGATGTGCAGCCGGCCTGGTAAATATTGCGGTGTGTCCAGCAGATAGTTGTTGACGCCGTTTCCGAGTGTGCCAAGCAACGAATTGTCGGAATTGTCGTAGAGGGTGACCGGAAATCCGGTAGCGAAGCGGGTGGCGCCGGAAAGCGACCACTGCGAGGTGATCCGGTTGGATCTGCGGAAAGTGGGCTCGAGGGGGAGGGCCAGAGTGTAACTGGCAACGAAGGTGTGTTTTTGGTCCCACGCTGAGATAGTACGGCTTTGCCTGGGGTCGAGAGGGTCGAGCTGCTCACCTATATTCGAACCCTGATCGAGGGACTTAGCATAGGAGTAACTGAGGAGCAGCTGAGTGTCGGATCGCCGATAGCGGAGCGTGGCTTCGAAGGCGTTGTAACTGGAATTAGCGATAGTTGTGTCGGCGGTATTTTCGCCGTAGTTTTCGCCTTGTCCGACCAGAGGTCCGCTATTTTGTCCGGCCCGGGTTCCATTAACGGTCTGGCCGCTGGAAGTGTTGTAGGTATTGTCTTCTCCGAAGGGACCGCAGCCCGGGAGGCTTAGGCACAAAGAGGAATTGCCGAGGTTGACCGAAACAACCGCGGGGATGCGATGGCCCTGATTGCCGACATAGCTGGCTGTCAGCAAGGCGCGCGCGGTGATCTGGCGCTGGACGGAGAACATGTAATTGCTGACGTAGGGCACGCGGTTGTGTATATCGAAGAAGGGGTCGGCAGCCAGGGGTGCGAAGTTAGTCCAGTGAATAGAAGTATCGGGGTGAGATGCAGAGACATTGTGCGGAGGGAAAGGGAAGGGGAAGCGCTGCCCGTTGTCGATGCCGGTGGCGGCCGAAATGAACGGAGTCGCCATTAAGGGGGGCGCTGGACTGAGGTAGTTGTATCCGAAGGGGGGCACGGAGTACATAATGCCCGCCAGCAAGCCGGGGAATTCCGTGTAGAAAAGTCCGTAGCTGGCGCGAATGCTGCTCCCGCCACCGTTGCCAAAGAGGAGCCTAAAGAAACCCTCGCTGGACTTCGGCGCCCAAGCGAGGCCGATTCTGGGAGCGAAATTCCCGTAGTTGGTGGGTGCCAGGGTCTTTGGAATGCCGGGATCGCCGGCGACCAGGAGGCCAGGCAGCGCACCGGGGTAGAGCGTGGACTCTTTCCCCGGAACCCAGGTTTGAAGTTGGTTGTACTTTTCCCAGAAGGGCATGATGACATCCCAGCGCAGGCCGGCATTGATGGTTAGATCGTCGCGGGCGTGCCAGCTGTCCTGCCCATACGCCCCGAAGTAACGATTGCGCAGGTAGAAAGGCTGCCCGGATGACTGGGTATAGTTGCTGGCTACGCCGAGCAGGAAATCGGCGTAGGGGTCGCCGGTTTCGGTACCGTCGATGTTGAATGTGCCATTGAAAGTGGCATTCGGGTGCTCGTTGACCTGATCGATGTGGAACTGGGCACCGACTTTGAGGGTGTGCGCGCCAAGGCTGCGGGAGAAACCGTCCCCAAGATAGTAGGTGTTGTCGATCTGGGTCTCGTTGGTGATGGGAACGCCCATCACGAAGGTGGGAAAGGCGATGTTTTCGACGCCCTCGAACTGCGGCGCCTGGACGTAGATGCCCGGCGTGCCTGCGCCGCTGACAAAACCCTGCTGCGCCATGCTGACGCCGAGGCCGCCCTTTGGCTGGCCGATGATATTTGCGTTGCGCAGGTAGCCCAGGTGAAATTCGTTGACCGTGTGCGCGCCGATGAGTTTGTTATCGCCCACCGACCATAGCTGCGCGCGGCCGACAAAGAGGGCGTCGAAGCCGGGGATGCTGGCGCCTGCGACCGAGCCGGGGTAGGGATTGTCGAGGCTATAGTCATCGATGAAGGAATACGCGGAGATCTGGCCGAGGCGGCTGTTGCCATCCACGCGAGCGGATCCTTTATGGTCGCGCGCGGTTTGTGCAAAGGCGGAGCTGGAATACTGGCCGGTACCGACGTTGGGTGAGGGGATGTAGCCGAGCAGGTCTTTGCCTGGCGCGGACCAGGCGCGCTGCGGAATGACGCCGTCTGGAAAGACGCTGGTGTAGGGCTCGCCGGCCGTTACGGTGGTTCCGAGTTCCTGCGAAAGCAACCGGGCCAAATAAGGACCGCTGACCGCGCCGGTGAGGTCGTCGAAGTCTCCGCTGCGCTCCGCAAGAGTTGGCACCGAGATGTAGCCGGTGGAGACACCCTGGATAGTGCGGGTTCCCTGATAGTCGGCAAAGAAGAAGACCTTGTCGTGCCGGATGGGGCCCCCGAGCGTGCCGCCGAATTGATTTTGTTTGAACGCGGATCGTGTCGGATCGAAGTATCCCCGAGCATCGAGCGCCGTGTTGCGGAAGAACTCAAAGGCATCGCCGTGCAGCTTGTTGGTTCCCGGTTTGGTCACGACGGTGACCATGCCGCCGTTGTAGTTGCCATACTCGGGATCGAAGTTAGTGGTGAGGACGCGAAATTCCTCGATGGAGTCGAGGTCGGGAATGATCGACGTTCCTCCGTTCATGTGCTCCTGCACATCGATTCCATCGACCAGAAAGCCGTTGGAGGATTCACGCTGACCGTCGATGGAGAGATTGCCGGGATTGAGGTCGCCGGAGGGGTCGAGAGCGCCGGTGACGCCTGCCATGATGACCGAACTCGGTAACAGCGTGGAGATGGGCGCCACGCCCGGCTGGATGGCGAGCAGGTCAGTGTAGCTCCTGCCGTTGAGGGGCAGGGCGGTCATTTCCGTTCCCGATATAACCTCGCCCAGATGCGTCGCGATGGTGTCCACCTGGACGCCGGAGCTGGTGGTGACGGTAATTGTGTCGGAGTGTGCGGCAAGGGTAAGGGTGAGATCCAGCTGGAGGGCCGCATCCGTGTCCACTGCCAGGTCCAGCTTTCGCTGCGTGGCAAAGCCAGAAGCCGAGACGGAGAGGTCGTAATGGCCGACGGGGAGACTGGGGAAGGAGTAAAAGCCTTGCTTGTCCGAAGGGGTTCGATAGGAACTATGCTGTCCGATGTCGACGAGCTGGAGGGCCGCACCGGGAATGACGGCTCCGCTGGGATCGCGGACGGTGCCCGAGATGCTGCCGCCGGTGGCTGCGCGAATCGGCAGGGCGGGTAAGAGCCAGACGGCCATGACGAACGCCAGGAGAGCTTTTCCGAGCGGATCGCGCGAAGCCGAGGATGTCGAGAGGAGCATGTTTACCTGCGGCGCAGTGCGCCACCGTTCAGCTGCCGCGGGCGACAGGCGGGGACAGCTTCTCAACCCTATACGATATTCATTCCATCATCGGATTGCCTGCCGGCGCAGCGTGCCCTCGCGCGACACTCACAGGCCGCTTACGGACTATTGGATTTCCACTTCTTCCTGCAACTCGCCGGCCTGGCTGAGAGGTCTGCCAAGGCGGGCGCGATCCCGCAGTTTGTGAACAATTCGAAATTATTCTCCTTTTCATAAGATTCTTTCAATCCGAAACTTCCGCAGGCAACGTACTCTGTGCAGCCGGAACCAGAGGAGCGGGCAGAACACCCCTGAAAGCAGCTACCATCTCCCTCTGTTTCTGGATGGCGTCCCCAGGCCAAAGAGTGCAGATCAGTGAACGAGAGAATGAGGGAGAGCTATGCCAAAATTCAAGCCGTGGATCGGACTCGCGCTGGGTCTGATGATTGCAGTTCCACACTTCGCACTTGCCTCGAGCCATCGAGAAGCGCCGATAACCGCCCTGGATCACACCGCCGACATCACAGACTTCTACGCGTTTGTGAGCTACGATCATCCAGATCGCGTCACCTTCATCATGAACGTCGATCCGTTCCTGCAGCCGAGTAATGGCCCCAATTACTTTCCGTTCGACCCCTCGCTCGTCTATCAGATCAAGATCGATAACAATCACGATGCGGTGGAAGACGTCGTATTTTCTTTCCGTTTCCAGACGACCATCCGCGCCCCCCAGGTGTTCACAGGCTTCGTAGGCGCGGGTAGCGGAATCGATGCGCCGGCTAATTCTCCCGCGCCAGTCGCGCCTGGTACGCCGATCGTGCCCCCGGCGATCACCTCTTTAAGTGGGCCTGGATCGGCGGGCCTGAGTCTGCAGCAGACATTCACGGTTGAGATGTACAAGGACGGCCGTTGGACTTCGCTCTCCAGTAAAAGCGGCAACCCACTGATCGCAGTTCCCAGTAATGTGGGCCCGCGCACCATGCCGGATTACGACGCGCTGGCGGCAGAGGGAATCTATGAGCTGAGGGGTAATGACGCTTCCAACATCCGCGTCTTCGCCGGTACCGTCGCAGATCCATTCTTTATCGACCTGGGCGCGGCTTTTGACAGCTTAAACTTCCGCACCTCGGCCGGCGGTGGCGTCCTGACTGCGGCAGAGGATAAGGATAACTACCTGAACCTTGCGCCGAACGCGGTGGCCGGATTCAATGTCAACACGATCGCGATTGAGGTTCCGATCGCCATGCTGACCAGCGATGGGGCGGTTCATCACGCCAGCAGTCCAAAGGCCACGATCGGAGCATGGGCGACTACCTCGAGGCCGGAGATCACCATCCGGTCTTCCAATAACTATAGTTTCGGTGACCGTAACAATAATTTCGATGACCGCTCTGGCAACCTCGCTCAGATTCAGAGGCTAGGCAATCCCCTGGTGAATGAGCTGCTGATCGGAACGGGCAGCAAGGACTACTGGAGCATGTCGCAGCCGGTGAACGACAGCCAGTTCGCCTCGTTCGACCTAGATCCTCTTCTCGCCCGAGTATTCAATGCCGTGTACGGCATCAACATCCCCACTCCGCCCCGCACGGATCTTCTGCCGCTTGTGACGTACGCTCCGCCGATTGCCGCGTCGGGAACTCCGGCCGGGCCCATTGCCGATCTGCTGCGCCTCAATACGGGTGTGCCCCCGACACCCTACGCCAGCCGTAGCCGCCTGGGATTGATTGGTGGGGACGCTGCGGGCTTCCCGAATGGACGCCGCCTGACCGACGACGTGGTGGACATTGCTGCGCGGGTTGTAGGTGGGGGCATCCTGAGCCCTGGCTTTGACGTCGCACCCAACAACCTGATCGGCGATGGCGTCAACGCGCCCGACGTTCCGCCCAAGGAGACGTTCCCTTACGTTCACTATGCCTACAGTGGACGCGACAGCCGCCACATCAGCCCGGGCGATCCGACGGGCTGCGGCGATCAGCCCAATCCGTCCAGCACCCAGAACAGCGATGCTGCGCCGGCCAACCAGGGTGGAAGTTCGTCCTGCCCGGTCAACTAACTCCGGCCGGCTGCTGTTGACTTGAACTGGAATTGACGAGGCTCTCTGTGCGGACGATCTCCGCGCAGGGAGCCAACTCTCAATACTGTGGAAGCAGGTCACTCAATGAACGTATGGGGCGCGGCACTTTTGGTTCTCTGCAGCATGCCCTCGATCACCGCGTCGGCCCAGGCAACGGGCGCGACTGCCAAGACCGAATCTTCCAACGCGGCGAAGGTTGAGGATGATACTCCAGCGCAGAGGCGCATTGCGGCGGCACGGCAGCAACTCGAAGCGGACCCGAAAAAAGCTCAGGCTTATAACGAGCTCGCGCTCGCCTTGATTCGCCGCACACGCGAGACGCTCGACCCTCGGTACCTGAACGATGCGGATTCCGCACTTGCAGAGGGGCTGAAGCTGAACCCGACGGATTTCCAGCTGCAAAGGACCAGGGTGGCGCTACTGCTGAGCCGCCACTCATTCGTCCAGGCGAAAGATCTCGCCACGGACCTTCATAAGCGCATTCCGGACGATGTTATGACCTACGGTTATATCGCTGAGGGCGAAATCGGTCTGGGCGATTACGCAGATGCGGAGACCAATGCGCAGTGGATGATGAACATGCGTCCCAACAATACTCCTGCTCTGTTGATTGGGGCTATGCTGCGGACTTTGTATGGAGACACTCATGGGGCGATCGATTTTCTGAATCGCGCTTACGAACAGACTTCCCCGGTCGAGGTGGAAGATCTGGCATGGATTGCCAACCAGATCGCGTCCATTGAGATCAATGCGGGCCAGAACGCCGCTGCCGAGCAGAGCCTTCAGCGGGCCGAGGAGGTTTTTCCTCACTATCCGCTGACGCTCGAGAATTTGGCTCGTGTTCGCAAGGGTCAGAATCGGCCGAGGGAGGAGATTGAGCTCTGGATGGAGGCAGCGCGAACAGATCCGGACCCGCACGTTCTTTTTGAAATGGCCAAAGCGCAGGAAGCGGCGGGACAGACCGATGACGCGCACGCAACATTTGCAACATTTCAAAAGCTGGCCAACACGCCGGAAAAGGCCACCGATCAGTCGACTCTTGACCTGATCCTTCTGGAGGCGGGGAGCCCTGCCACTGCCGCCGATGCCCTGCGGCTCGCCGAGCGAGAATCCGCTGCCCGCCAGGATGTATGGACTCTCGATGCTTACGCCTGGGCTCTCTATGCGAACGGTAAATACGCGGACGCCGACGCCGCGGTGCAAAAGGCGATCGCCGTGGGAATCCAGGACGCCGGGATCTTCGATCATGCCGCGCATATCGCGCAAAAGCTGAACCGCACGGCGGACGCTGGCAAGTATTTTCAGCAGGCAGTTCAGGCCGATCCCTCCTCCGAATACGCTGCCGACGCGCGCCAGTCCGCGGTCTCGTACGGCGACCCGCAGGGGGCGTCGCAGCCCGTGGGCAGGTTGGCTGATGCGCAGGCGGTCGAAGCTCGCCAGCCTTCCATAGCCGTGGATCGACCTAATCTGCCTTCTAACTCCGCGACCATTGCAAAGAGATCGACAAGCCCGATTTTTGGTCCGGTTCCGGAGGCTTTGCTGACGCCTCAGCCGACGGAAACCAATCATCAGATTCACACGGCACAGGCGGCCGCGGCGCGCGACCCGAAGGACGCTCAGGCCTATGCCGGACTGGGTGCTGCCTACCTCCAGCGCGCCCGAGAGACAGGAGATGTGAGCGACTACCAGCTTGCTGAACAGTCACTGACTAAGTCGCTCGATCTTGTTTCCGGGGATTTTTCAGCCGATACCGCGCTCGAGACTCTCGCAGAAGTATGCATGGGCGAGCACCGCTTCGCGGATGCTCTGAGCTATGCGCAGAAGGCATTGTCTCTTGGTACAGGGGACCTCTCACCGTTTGCCATAGTGGGCGATGCATATGCGGATATGGGCGAGTACGACAAGGCTCTGATTGCGTATAACAAGCTGACACCCCGCGACGCCACGCTCTCTCCGCGAGCGGCTTACGCGCGAGACAGCCGGCTTTCTTATCTGAGGTTCATTGCCGGCGACACCCCTGCGGCGATCGGCCTGATGACGACAGCAGTTACAGAAGGACTGGAAGCGCAGCTGCCCAGCGAGAACATGGCGTGGTTGTATTACGAACTGGGAGAGTTCGAGACGCAGGCCGGAGATGCCGCCGCCGCCAATGCCGCTTATCTTGCCGCCTTGAACACTCATCCGGGAGACTACCGCGCCCTGGCGTCCCTGGCCAAACTCCGGGCTAACCATGGTAGATACGCGGAGGCGATCGAGCTTTACCAGCATGCCATCGCGGTTGTCCCTATGCCGATTTTCGTTGGCGAGCTTGGCGATCTATACGCGCGCTCAGGAAATCGGGCCGAAGCACAGAAACAATATGCCCTGGTCGAATACATCGGATTGCTCGGGCGCATGAATCAGGTGCTCCATAATCGCGATCTGGCGATCTTTTATGCCGATCATGATATGAAGCCAACCGAAGCGCTGCGGCTCGCTCAAAAGGAGCTCGAAGTCCGAAGCGATATCTATACGTGGGATGCGCTCGCCTGGGCGCTTTATAAGAATGGCGATTTGGGGGACGCGGCCAAAGCCAGTGAGAAGGCGATGCAGTTCGGAACGGGCGACTCCCTGATCCTGTATCACGCGGGAATGATTGCTCAGGGTTCGGGTCGAACGGAAGAGGCACGCAATGCACTGCAGCAGGCGCTCCAGATCAACCCGCATTTTCATCTGATCTACGCGGATTCGGCGCAAGCGACTCTTACCGCGCTGGAGGCGCAATCCGAATTAACGGGAGGTTTGCCCAGTCATGCTCGCTAAGAGAGTCAGCGCGGTCCTGTGGCTGCTTTTTCTGCTGGGTGCATGCCGTTCGGCTTCGGCTCACCCGATGGGCAATTTCAGCGTGAATCATTACTCGAAGATTACCTTCGGGAACGACGGCATTCGCGTGCGCTATTTCATCGATCTGGCGGAGATTCCCACTTATCAGGAGTTACAACTTGCGAACATTCCAGCGACCGAGATTGATCCGCGGTCCCAGGCGGTGATGCACTATGTGGCCAGGCGCGGCGGGGAGCTGGGGGATGGTCTGGACCTCGAAGTCAACGGCCAGCCTGCGCTGTTGCGGCTCGTCTCCAGTGCGGTCATCTTTCCTCCGGGCGCGGGCGGCTTGCCGACGATGAAAATGGGTTTCGTTTACGAAGCTGCGTACGCGACGCTCGCATCCATCCAGGATCGCCAGCACATAATCCTCCACTATGCAGACAACAATTATCCCGGCCATACCGGATGGAAAGAGATTATCGCGCAGCCCGGGGCTGGCTCTTTGCTCCGCAGCTCGGTTCCCGTGAGCGATCGCAGCAGCGAGCTGAGCAATTATCCAACCGATCTGCTGACCAGTCCGCCGCAGGATCTTGAAGCTTCCTTTGTTGCGGCCCTGCCGGCAATTTCAGCAACGACCGCGGAACCACGAGGCATCGCGTCGCCGAAACAGGCCCTCCCCCATGCAACGCTGCATACCGCGAACCCATCGTCAGACTCCTCGAGGGCCGGGACCCGCGACTGGCCAAAGCGACCCGCAACGGCTCCTGTCCCGGCGCCGGCCGAAGCCGCTTCTTCATCGACCGAGCCGGCCAGCCTGCGTCTCCAGGCAAATCGGCAGAAGACTCCGCGCAGCCGCTTTACCGAGCTCATTCAGGCGGAGCATCTGAGCGCCTGGTTCCTGTTCACCGCTGCGCTCATCGCCATTGGTCTGGGCGGGCTTCACGCTCTGGAGCCTGGGCATGGCAAAGCAATCGTTGCCGCCTACCTGGTGGGCTCCAGGGGAACGGCGCGTCACGCCGTGCTTCTGGGCATGATCGTTACAGCGTCGCACACGGCTGGCGTATTTGCTCTGGGAGCCATCACCTTGTACGCCTCCCGCTACATCGTGCCGGAGCAACTCTATCCCTGGCTTGGCGCTTTCTCCGGGATCATGATCGCTGTTCTCGGCTGCTATATGCTTCTGCGCCGGTTGAGCGGCCCAGCCACCGATCACTCGCACGCGCCAGGCTCCTCCCACGCTCACTGGATGTTCTGGAAGCGGCCGGACGGTAAAGAGGCAGGGGGCGAAGTGAATGTGCCAGGCACAGCACAGGCGCAATCGGTGAGTCTCACGCAGCTCTTCACGCTAGGAATTACCGGCGGAATCATCCCATGCCCGGCTGCATTGATCGTGCTGCTGAGCGCCTTTGCACTGCACAGAATCGGGTTCGGCTTCTTCCTGATTGTGGCCTTCAGCGTCGGGCTGGCTGGCGTTCTGATCGGCTTCGGCATGTTGATGGTCTCCGCGCGCCGCTTCATGACGCACCTGCAAATGGACGGGCCCCTCACCAGGCGCTGGCTTCCTGTCGCATCCTCCGCATTTATCACCGTTCTTGGTGTGTTGCTGACGCTCCAGGCTCTCTCCGCCGTTCACCTGAACGTTCACCTTTTTACCAAAGAGCAACTTGGGCCAGTCTTGTTCGTAACAGGGCTGGGTCTGATCCTTGGGATGCGGCATTCGACCGACGCCGATCATGTGGTTGCCATTTCCACCATTGTGAGCAAGCAACGGAGCATCCGCAACGCCGCGTTTATCGGTTCCGTCTGGGGACTGGGCCACACCATCACCATCTTTATCGTCGGCGCGCTCATCATCCTTTGTGGGGTCGAGATTCCGCCTCGAGTCGGGCTGTCGATGGAGTTCAGCGTCGCGCTCATGCTGATCCTGCTGGGCGTTCTGAACCTGACTGGCGTGTTGCAGAAGATGACAAGCTTGTTTACTCCAGCGATTCCTGCAGCGACGCCGGGCGGCAAAAGATGGTGGAGCGACAAGACGAGAAAGAAGGGTTGGCTCGATCAGTCTGTTAGTCGTTTCGGGCTTTATCAATGCCTGCGGCCGCTGGTGATCGGTCTGGTTCACGGACTCGCCGGATCTGCCGCTGTGGCGCTGCTGGTGCTTTCTACGATTCATAATCCTGTTTGGGCAACGGTTTACCTACTCATCTTTGGCGCGGGAACCATGATCGGCATGATGTTCATGACCGCTGCGATCGCCGTTCCCCTCACCTTCGGCGGAAATCGTTTCGCAAAGCTCGGACAATATCTGGGAACCGCCTCAGGGATGGTCAGTCTTTGTTTCGGGTCATTTTTGGTGTATCAACTGGGCTTCCTCGGCGGGCTGTTCACCAGCCACCCTCACTGGACGCCGCGCTAGCCTGTAATCCGGATCGGTGAGTCGGTTTACTCGCGACCGACACCTGCACCTCCGCAGCCGTGAGGATGTCCTGGCAAGGGTGGATGGTGGGCGCAGCAGGATTCGAACCTACGACTTCCACCGTGTGAAGGTGGCACTCTACCGCTGAGTTATGCGCCCCCTGAGAGCCCAGGGCGGGCCATGCGGGACAAGAACAAGCTTAACATTCGGGCCGGGACGGTGACGAGGAGTCCCGGAATCGGGTAGAAACAGGGTTGGAAATCCACAACTGAGAATGCAGGGGCATTCCCTGTGGGCTCATGAACAAATGTTCTGGAGTCCGGTGGAGAGGTGGGGACAAACCGCAGGATTTGTTTTACCGGGCGGCCACTACTCGCTCAATCTTGACGATTTCGCCCTCAGCGAACTGACCTTCGGTCCGAGATGTGATGATCGCGGCCAGCTCCGTGGAGCGTTCGTTGTGACGGTACTTCCGTTCCTTTTCCATCCACCGGTAAGCCACATTCCGCAAAAACAATACAGCGACGACGAAACCGCCGAGGCCGATAGCCAGATTGATCATGGTCTACGCCTTTCGATGCGCACACCGACCCCAAAGAAAAGAATCGAAAGCGCAATTGTGCCCAATATCGCCAACGTTACCCAATACCACTTCCAGCCTGTGTTTCGGTATGCCTCGAGGGGTACAAACACCAAAGTCAGCACTGCGATTTCCCGAATGAACTCTCCAATCATCTCTGAAACAGACCGCTTGCCGAGTTCAGACAATGCCGACCCTCGTCCTGCACGATGTCGAAGTGTACTGCTAATCAGCAGTGCCGCCCATAGTACTTTAGATACCCGCTACGGTGCAAAGGTCACGCGAAGTTCTCCTTTACGATCCCCTGTTGACACTCTGGACGCCCGTTTTGCAGAGGTCTGAAATCGAAACTTTGTCGCTACCCAAAATCAAGTCACCCGCGACGCATCCGCAACCGGCTTAAACGCCGCTTTTAGGGCGGAGACCGGGAGGAACGTCCGAGTTGGGGTTTCTATCAGCCACCCTCCCAGGGGGTGGGCACGGCGGGGTTCGGGACGACTCGGAGGTAGTCAAAGGTTAGAATGATGCAGGCAAATATGGCCTTTCGCACCCCGTCGCCGTTACCGGACGACCCGCACGATCCGCTGCACCAACCTCTTGAAGACGAGGAGGAGGTTCTTGGCCCGGTTCCCGAAGTAACCGAGGGCTGGGAGGAGGTAGAGGATGAGGGGGAAGGCCCCCTGCCGGTTACCGGCCTTCCGGAGGGGTGGGAGGAAGAGCCGGAGGACGAGGATTCAGCGCAAGTTCCGGGGCGACTATCGGCGCAACATTCGGAAGAACTTTCAGCGCAACTTTCCGCGCAACCTGACGACCCGGATGGGGTTAGCAGGGATATGGCAAGCGTTGCTCTAGACCGGGGAATGCTGCAGGGCCAGGCCCCAACGGCTGCGGCTGCCGGGAGCTTCGGGCTGGCTGACTGGCGGACGATGACCGACGCGGAGATCATGCTCCGGGTACGGGAAGGCGATGACGCCGGGTTCAACTTCCTGATTGAAAAGTACCGGAAGGCGATCGTCAACTTCATGTACCGGATGGTGCATAATCAGGCGGTGGCGGAAGAGCTGGCGCAGGAGGTTTTCCTGCGGGTTTACCGGTCGCGGCAGACGTATCGGGCAGAGGCGAAGTTTACGACGTGGCTGTACCGGATTGCGACGAACCTGGGCGTAAACCACGCGCGGGATACGAAACACGAGCGGGCGGCGCAGACGATTTACCTGGATCAGCCCGACCCGGAGACAGGCACAACGCCGGATGTGGCGGATATGCATCCGGGCGCGGAAGAAGAGATGGTGAAGGATGAGCGGATGAAGGCGATCCGCAAGCACGTGATGGCGTTGCCGGAGCGGCAGCGTACAGCGGTGCTGATGCACAAGTATCAGGGGCTGGATTACAAGGAAATTGGCGCAGTGCTGCGGTTGAGCGAATCGGCGACAAAGTCGCTGCTATTCCGGGCGTATCAGACGTTGAGGGAACGGCTGAAAGAATTCGTGGAGCAGGATTAGCGGGAAATTGAGGGATTGATTTTATGGACTGCCAGAAAGTAAAGACGAGCCTGCCGGACCTGCTTCTAGCTCCGAAGCTGGTATCGGCGGATGTGCGTGCGCATGTGGAGAGCTGTGGGGAGTGCGCGAAGGAGCTGAAGGCGCTGGAAGCGACGATGGCGGCCCTGGACGGGTGGGAGGCGCCAGAGGTAACGCCGTACTTCGACACGCGGATGGCGGTCCTGTTGCGGGAAGAGCAGCAGGCCGCGCCAGCCGGATGGCTGGAACGGATGCGGGCGCGGTTCCTGTTCGGCAGCCACATGAATATGCGGCCGCTGGCTGCGGCAGCGCTGGCGCTGATTGTGGCGGTAGGTGGCGGAACGTATGCGGGTTTTGGGGGATTTTCGCAGAAGCCAGTGCCGGTGCAGGCGGCATCGCCGGTGATTAGGGATCTGCAGTCTCTGGATGAAAATGCGCAGGTGTTCCAGCAGCTGAACTCGATGGATCAGCAGGATACCGGCGATAACGGTGGAGGATTGTAAAGATAGCTGGGAGCCGGGAGCCTTGAGCCCGGCAGAAAGAAAGGGCGAGGCGATGAGAGAAAGCAGAAAAAGAGCCAGCCCGGGTCGAGTTTGCAGCTTTATTTGCAGTTCTGCCGTTGGGGAAGTAAGGCTATGATCCCGGGAACTCGGAACAAGACGCAGGGCAGCTCGACGCCCGGACGCAGGATTGTGTCCGAGTGTGCGTGTGCGGCAGCTCTGGGTTTGCTGGTTCTTGGCGGCCCATCGTCATTTGCGGTACGGAATGGGGGACCCTCGCGGTGGGGAGGACAGCGGAGCCAGGCGGTGCGGTCGGCCCCGGTGAGGCCAGCTCCGATGCGGCCGCAGGCGGCACGTCCGGCGGCTGGCCCCAATCAGAAGAGAAATGGCGGGGGCCAGGCGGGTGGGATGCCCGCAGTCATGAGGCCAGGTGTCGGTGGGAATCCCGCGGTGATGCGGCCTGGGGTGAATGCGGCGGCGCGGCCGGGGCAGCAGCACTTGCCTGAGTGGCTGAACCAGCACCAAAACATGTCGGCCCAGCAGCAGGAAGAAGAGCTGCGGCGGGAGCCGGGGTTCAATCGGCTGTCACCGGATCAGCAGCAGCGGGTTTTGAATCGGCTGCGCACGCTGGATGCGAGGCCACCGGAGCAGCGGCAGCGAATCCTTGGGCGCAACGAGATGTTCGAGGGGTTGTCACCGGAATCGAAGCAGGATGTGCGTGTCTCGGCACAGTCGCTGAATGCGATGGCGCCGGATAGGCAGCGGATGGTGCGGCGTGCATTTAACGACTTGCGGCAGATTCCGCCGGACCAGCGGGGCCAGATCCTGAATTCGGCGCGGTTCTCGCAGTCCTTCAGCCCTGAGGAGCGGCATGTGCTCGGGAGTTTGCTGTCGATTGAGCCTTACGAGCCGCGGTGAACTCAGCGTTCTGCGCACAGCGTTCAGCGTTCAGAAAAGGCAAAGGCGAGAGGCGGGTCGGCTGAGAACCGGTCAGCTGAGAACCGGTCAGCTAAGAACCGGTCAGCGAAAGCCGGCAAGTCCGAGGGACAGCCGGCAGTGGCTGGAGTCATTTCCGGAAGAAATTTTTCGCGAGGAAGAGCACGTTGGCGGGACGTTCGGCGAGGCGGCGCATGAAGTAGGGATACCATTCTTCGCCGTAGGGGACGTAGACGCGGACTTTATATCCGTCCGTGATGAGAGATCGCTGCAGATCGCGGCGAACGCCGTAGAGCATTTGAAATTCGAAACTGGCGGGGTCGATTCGCTGAGCGCGGGCGAAGTCCTTTGTTGCCTCGATCATGGCGGGGTCGTGGGTGGCGATGCCATGAAAAATGCCACTTTTCAACAGGGTCCTGGTGAGAGCGATGAAGTTCCGGTCGACGTCTTTCTTATCGGGGAAGGCGAGGTTGGGAGGTTCCTGATAAGCGCCTTTGCAGAGACGGATACGGATGCCATCGCTGAGCAGGGTCGCCACGTCGGTCGCGCTGCGTCGCAGGTAGGCCTGAATGACGATGCCGACGTGGCCGCGGTTGGCGGGTTTGGCGTGAAGGGAGCGGACCAGGTCGATGGTGGCCTGGGTGTAAGCGGAACCTTCCATATCGACGCGCACGAAGGAATTGGCCTGAACGGCGTGGTCGACGAGGCCGGAGACGGTTTCCGCAGCGAGTTCCGGGCTGAGGTCCATGCCCATCTGAGTCAGCTTGAGGCTGACATTGGCGTCGAGCCTGGACTGGGCCAGAGAGTCGAGGATCCAGTGATAGCGCTGAGCTGCCTGGCGGGCCTGGTCGGGAATGGCGACGTTTTCGCCGAGGCAGTCGAGGGTGACGGCGAGGCCCTGGGCGCCGAGGACGGTGGCGGCGCTGAGGCCGTCCTCAATACGGAAGCCGGCGACAAAGCGGGCGGACATGCGCCGCCCAAGAGTGGAGGTTTCGGTGAACCGGCGCATGCGGGAATTTTGAGAGAGGGCGATGAATGCAGAACGCAAGAGGGGCATTTTATTCCGGCATGATTCCGGGGCAAGCGCAAACCCTCATTTTTACACAGTCGTATGATGGCGTTTGGAATTCACACAAATTTTCCAAACAGGGGCAAGGGGCATGCCAGAATAAAGGCATCGACCGCGTGTTTGGAGGATCGCGCCAGTCTGGACGTGGCGGATCCAGGTCGAAGAAGCGCGGAAAACGGAACGTCGACTTTTCCGCATCTCAATCAAGATCAGATGAGTTGTGTCGTATTGCGAGAGGAGACCGGGCTTCGGTCATCTTGCAGGTCCATTTGAAATGCAACAGCGCTCAGGGTCGCACTAAGCAAGCGAACAGGTTCGACGGAGTGGAAGCGCAGATGTGGAGATGGTTACATGGTGAGTCATTGCGCAAATCCGAAGTGCGCCAAGCCCCTGCACTATCTACGCGAGGGGCGTATTTTTGTTTTCGATATGCCATCGGGCGAGGCAGATGAGCAGGGCAGGCGCTCGCGGCGGATGGAGCACTATTGGCTGTGCGGGGTCTGTTCGCAGAATATGGCGATGGAGCAATCGGCGGAGGGGGTGCGGGTGGTCTCTCGCAGAAGATCTCGGGTTGAGGAGGTTGTGCTGAGCCGGTCTGCGATGGCTTCCTGATTTGTAAGTCTTCGGCTTCGGCTTTCGCACAGCCGGTCGGGATGGAAGCAAACAGTTAAGCCCGCGTGACAGCCGATGGCTGACGCGGGCTTTTCTTCGTCTGTTTGTGAGGCCGGAGCCTTATTGCCGGATTCCGGCCCAGTCGGGCGGAAACAGCGACACGGAGCCGGCTACCAGGTTGTTGCCGCAGGCAGAGAGCAACGGCAGGCGTGCAGAGAGAAGGCAGAAGGCAGCAGCCCGATTGAGGCACGACATCTTTAAGTCCGTCGTGACAACACGGGATGTTTACCGGATTAGCAACTGTAGTTCTTTTTATTTGCGTGTGCGGTAACCGTGGGCGGCTGACGGGTTGGATCAGGAGCGCCGGAAGCGCCGTAATCCGGCCGCGGCTCCGGTGGCGGCTGCGATTTTGAGGATGTCGCCGGGGAGAAATGGGAGGACGGCGAGGGTGAAGATTGGGGGCTGACGGGTGATCGTGGCAAACCAGGCAGCTCCGCAGAGCAGGATGACGGAGCTGCCGGCGGTTGCGGCAAGCAGAGAGGCTGCGAATCGGGGCGGGGCGATGCGGGTGCGCAGGAAGGCGGTGAGCGCGGCGGCGATCGGGAAAGACAGGAGGTAGCCTCCGGTGGGTCCGAGGAGATGAAGCATTCCGGCGGGGCTGTAGGGGCTGAAAACGGGGAGACCTGCAGCGCCTTCAGCGAGATACAGAAGAAGCGATGCGGCTGCGGCGCGGGGAGAAAGCAGCAGGCCGAGCAGAAGCACGGCGAAAGTTTGGAGGGTGATTGGGACGGGCGTGAACAAGAGCGGGATCGAAACGTGGGCACAAATGGCGACGAGCAGGGAACCGAGGACTATGGGAATGACGTTGCGAACCGCGACGGGATGGGTTGCTGAGACGACGGGGGATGCTGCGGAGGCGGGATTCATCGGGGCTCCTTGGGGTGGCAGACGGCTGGATTAAAGGGGTTCGTCGTGCTGTTCAGGCTGAGAGAGAGCTGCCTGGCGGTGGCGCCGGATGTGGCGGATGACCGCGATAGCAGCCCAGATGAGCGCAGCGGTACTGAGAACGAGAACGCCGTACAGGACTCGCACAGGGGAGAGGATAACAAATTGACGGTTAGGGGAGAGCCGATCGTGCGTCGCGTCCTCAAGAGGTTTCCATGCCAACACCTGATACCGGCAACAGAGGGACCAGCGTGAGAGGTGAGGCTCGATGCGCGAAGCTTCCGCGGGAGTCGCGGAAATTTGAAGAGGAAGTCCGTCGGGAAAATCTCGAGATCTGCGTGATTAACCAGCCGTTGCTTCGCCGATATGCAGACTGCGTTCGATCCAGAATTTGCACATATCGCGCAAAGACCGCAGTATGATTCCCGGTCTACCCGAAGTGGCCTCTCCGAACACGCGGGGATAATAGTCTATATCGAGCTCTATAATCCTGAACCCTAACTCATGGGCGCGAATGATGATTTCCGGGACGATGAAGACTGTGCTTCGCGAGCTGGGCCGCGCTGCGCTCAGCACTTCCCTTTTAAAAAGCTGGGTATAGTTATAGTCGCGCAGCTTGGGATCGAAGAGTCGACGGAGGATTAGCCGATTGACTCTGGAAGTCAGTTTTCGGTATGGACTGTAGCCGGCGTAGGCCTTTCGAGTTGCAACGATTATATCCGCAACTTCCAGAAGAGGAATCATCTTGTCCAGGTCGCGGAGGTCAAGAGGATAGTCCATCGCATTTTGGATAACCAATTCCCCGCGAGCGCATTGAAATCCGCGATAGAGAGTCTCACCCAGCCCGATGTTTTGCCGGTTGTGGAGAACGGTAATCTCAGGGTGTGCACTCGCCAAGTCCTCGGCGATCTCACCAGTACGATCCGTACTGCCATCGTCAATGATCAGCAGCTCAAAGACCTGAAAGCGTGGACGCATGGCCTCCACAGCTCGTGCAATTGCGGAACGTATATTCTGTTCCTCATTGTAAGCTGGAAATATCACGGTAATGCTCTTTGCGCACCAGGCTGAGGTGCTCGTTCGCGGGCAGGCAGGCATCACGGGCTTTGCTGAACAGGCAGTTGAGCTGACAGTCGGCGCTTCCTCCACCGTCAACTGCATATTCGCCGCCGGTTTCACATTGCTCGCGATCATTTTTCATTCCTCAACACGAATACCCTTACCGGCACCGGGCTCTCTTTGATTGGTATAGCCGCTTCCAAAAAATAATCGGTATGAATCAGCCGGTACATCTGGTCTTGTAAGTCCCGTTGGCCGCTTCTTTGGCCAGCTCGAAATAACTTCTCGTTCCAGAGCTCGCTGTCGCCGACGAAGTCCACTATCAGCGCAGGACGCTCCTTCAATATTCGTTCGGCATCTCTCCGGCAGAGATCGTCCGGTGCAACATCAAAGAAGTGAACCTGGGCATAGGTAGGTGGCCAACGGTTAGCCAATACATACCATAAGGGCTGATAGGAGTAGATAAAGACAGAGTCTTTAACTCCAGAGTGTTCTTCGATAAGATTTGTAAGACGGTCAACAAACCCCGCCATTTCAGGGGACATGTATATCCCGTCTAACGCCGGCTGCCCGGAGCGTGCGGTGGCATTCCGTATCGGGCCGTCAGTCCAGCTGTCCCAGCTGAATGGACAGGACACTCTGCCAGCTTCACATACCCCCAGAAGCAGCACGGCGGCCGTTGCGAGCGAATAGCGGAGAACCGTGTTGCGGTGTCTCGAAAGAAGGTCTTCCAGCATGAAAGCTATTACGACTCCCAGGCTCGGAAACGCCATTGGTCCCCATGCGACCCATGACCAGGACATCGTGTAACAGATCCAAAAGGTGGCCATTACAAGCAGCCAACGCTGTCTTTCAGATTCGGTCATGCCGCGCTGGGCCAGGATCAGTGAGTAGTAGACGACGAGCGAGAAGATACTAAAGAAGGCAATGATAACCGACCATATTTCGAGCGAATAGGCCGGAATAAAGCTACGCAGAACAAAGGCTCCTACTGCGTATCCGGCGACCAGTGCGCCTGCACCTGCCGCTGCGATCAGGGCGAGCTGTAACATTACCGGGACTGAGGAAGGCGGTGCGGCACTTCCTTTTCGCACCACACGAACCACCAACAGCATGGTGCAGATTCCGAAGAGCAGATACAGAGCGTTTCCCGGCCAGGAACCGAACCCATCGATGAATACGCGCGTGAGTATATGACCGGGGGATCCCTTTGCCGACGGCCCGTCTGCGAAAATTGCAATTGCAAACGCCCTCAGTGCGCCTTTACTCGCGAGCCATCCAAGGATTGCCCCCGCGGGGAGGCTCCATCCCGCGCAGAAGGCCAGGAGGCGTGAAATGGTCAGACGCAGGCCCAAATCGCGTAATGATAAGCCGGTAATTACGAGCAACAGAGCGAGGGTGATACCTCCCCCTTCGGTCTGCTTCGTGAAGAAGCAGACCGAGCAGCACACGCCCGCCAAGCAAAACAGGGAGATGTTTCCAGGGCTCTCTTTTTGTTCCCACTTGACATACGACAGCAAGAAGGCGCCTGTCAGTGCCCAAAACGTGGCTTCCAGATGATAGGAAATCAGAGGGTCGGCGGGATCTGTGGAAAAGACGGCGACCGCCGCGAGTGCGCCGAGCGCCGCATACGGAATGCGGACCACTTTAGAGAGCCAGATCACGAGGATCGCGGCCAGCGCGCATCGATAACCGATGTCAACAAGTCGCAGAACCGCGAGGCTTGGCCCAAAGATCTTTACGATGGCCGCTGTTCTGAAAATATAGAATGGAGTTACTACAACGTAGAAATCTCTATAAGGAACCTTGCCCGATAACAAACGGCATGCAAACTCCAGGAACATGCCGGATACACCGGGTCCCAGAAATCGGTTCCAGAAGCTGAGAAGGAAGGCGAGATTCAATCCGACCACGATCGCGACCGCCAGTGCGAGTTGCCTCCGCCGCTCCATCATTTTCCGGAACGCGACCCCTCCAAGAGCGGGGGCGCCCAAGATATCTACGCTGGGCTGGATCAAGGGTCCGGGTGGCTTTGCCTGGCTCTCGCTTTCGTTGCGGACCGGGAGGACTTCGACGTCAACGGGGGGCACGGGCTGACTCCTTACGGCGCGCATCGACTCCGGTGAACAGCGGGGGGAGGGCGCGGCTCCACCAAGTCGCTGTCGATGGAATTTGTTGAAGGATAAGCCAGTTGCGGGCACCCTTCCAATGGCGAAAAGGTGGGAGCTACATTAGGTTCGAAGTTGATCTACGGGGCCTGGGATTCACTATGCGACCCGGGAATCAGGTTGGCTGAGGGAAACTGGGGCGGTGGTTCACCACGGAAATTATGGAGCAAGGGTTCGGGAACCGACCGATAGCTCCGCGCGAGGACCGGATTGGCCTTTTTGGAGGCGCTTCCTCAAAGTACGAAGGTATGGTGCAAGTTGAGCGAGACAAGGGAGATGCTGTCACAAAATGGGATTCGCGCTCGTCATCCCAACTGACCTGCGTCTATCAACTGTGTCAAAGTCACCATCCACTGCCTAAATTCTCGGTCGAAAGGTCAGTCCAATCCTGCTCTTAAAACCCGATTAGCCCGCTCTCCACATCTCGTTCCGTTGCCGCCACGCTCTCCGGCCGTCCCAGATCCCGCCAATAAGCCCCATCTGCCCGAAACGCCACGACCCGCTCTCCCTCCGCCGCCAACCGCATATAGGCGTCGATGATCGAAAACGCCCCCTTCTCCTGCATTAGACCGAAAATCCGCGGCGAAACCACATGAATCCCGGCAAACGCCAACGCCTCGGTCGTTACGTTGTTCGCCTCTGCCGCCCGCACCATCTCCGCATCCCTCTTCACCCGCCGCCCGCACAGCAGGCCCGCCTCATCGAACAGCAAGACCCGCGAAGCCTGTCGCAGGGCCACAGCCAAAGTAGCCAGCGCGCCGCGATCCCGATGATCCGCCACCATCCGCCCTAAATCGATCTCGCTGATCACATCGACGTTGTGCACCAAAAATGGTGCACCGGCCTCGGACCCCTCACCCTCCAGGAAAAACGACGCAGCTTTCTTCAACCCGCCGCCCGTATCGAGCAGGGTCTCCTCCTGTGAAACCTCAATGTGCATTCCGAAATTCCCGCGTGCCGCCAGATAGGCAACGATCATCTCCGCGTGGTGATGCGCGTTCACCACCACCTCGCACACGCCGAATCCGCGTAATCGTCCCAGCACGATCTCAAGGAGCGTGCGCCCCGCCACCGTCACCAGCGCCTTCGGGCGATCGTTGGTCAGCGGACGCAACCGCGTCCCCAGCCCCGCGGCCAGCACCATGGCTTTCAAGGTCGCCCTATCTCCAATTCCGGCACCTTTGACTGTTCCATTTTTTCCACTTCCGTCTTTTCCAGTTCAAGGTGCCGTACCAACACTTCCACTCCGCTCATCCGGCGCAAGTGCTTCGCCAGCCTCTCCGCCAGGTACACCGAGCGGTGCTGGCCGCCGGTGCACCCAAACGACACCATCAGGCTGTTGAATCCGCGCTTCAGATAACTCGCCACGCTCGATTCCACCAGCGAAACCGCATTCGCCAAAAACTGGTGTACGCTCTCCTCCCGGTTCAAATACTCGATCACCGCAGCATCCTTCCCCGTCAGCGTCCGGAATCGCTCCTCGCGTCCAGGGTTCGGCAGCCCCCTCGCATCGAACACAAACCCGCCGCCATGCCCCGTCGCATCGCTCGGCGCCTGCCGATGATATGAAAAACTGAATACCCGCACCGTCAGCGTCTTCGCGCTCGCCGCAAGCCCCTGCAGCATCGGCGAATCCTGCATCGACCGGAAGCACTCCAGCAGCGTCGGCAACGGAATCGGCAGCTCGACGTTCTTCCCCAGCCAGCGCAGGTTCTCAAGCGCGTACGGAACGCTCTGGAGAAAATGCGCCTTGCGCTCATAAAAGCCGCGAAACCCATACGCCCCCAGCGCCTGCATGATCCGCACGTACACATACGCGTAATAGTGCTTCATGAACTCCGCGCGGTCCATCTTCACAAACCCCGCCAGGAACTCCAGGTAGTAGTTCAGCAGCTCCTGGCGCAAAGCTGGCGGTAACGCGGCCTTGCCGTCATAGAGCAGCGAAGCCACGTCATACTGCAGCGCGCCTTTCCGTCCTCCCTGGTAATCCAGGAAAAACGGCTGCCGATCGCGCAGCATAATGTTGCGCGACTGAAAATCCCGATACAAAAAATAGTCCTGCCCCGCGCTCAACAGAAACTTCGTCAGGCGCCCGAAATCGTCTTCCAGCGCCTGCTCGTTGAACGGCACCCCAGCGAGCCGCAGAAAATAATATTTGAAGTAGTTCAGGTCCCAGCCAATCGACTGCCGGTCGAACCTTGCCCGCGGGTAGCAGACCTTGTAATTCAGATCCCGCCCCGCCTCCACCTGAAATCGCGGCAGCACCGCAATCACCTTGCGATAAGCTTCCACTACCCGCAGTTGAACCTCTGCACCCTCGCGGTTCTCCGTCAGAAACTCGAACAGCGTCTCGTCACCCAAATCTTCTTCGAGATAGGCGCCCTCGTTCAGGTCCTCTTCATAGATCTCCGGCACCGGCAATCCGTGCCGCCGAAAATGCCGCGAGAATTCGAGGAACGCGACATTTTCCTCCCGCACCGAATGCATTACGCCGATTGCCGTTCTACCGCCTCCACCCAGGCGCACAATCGTCCGCCCCGACCCACCCAGCTGACCCTGCAGCGCACGCACATCATCGGCTGGCGCGTGAAAGTGCCTCTCAAAAAGCCGTTCAAGAACATTCATATATAGGGTCCCGCAAAACGATTCAGTGTGCTTCACAAACGATACAACCTCGCCGGTGCGATCGGACGCGGGGTCTTCCTGAGCGCTACAGCGATGTTCCCTGCGGATAACCTCCATCCGATGAAAAATGCAAATGAGCTTCAGCGGAGGCTCTTCGCCCGTGCGCTGCGCACGCACGGGACGCGGAATCGCATCGCGGTGCAACCAGGTCCAAAACCTCTTCTACAATGCGTCAGGAGTAGTGCATGCGCCTCACCCCTCGCCTCGGTCTTCGGCTCATCCTTGTCGCCGCCGCCGTCGCAATCCTTTGCATGCGCCTCATCCCACGCCACCACTCCAGGCCCGCTCCCCCGGCCGCAATCCCAGCCTCCATACCCGACCTCGCCGTCACCAGCCCCCTCAATCAGCCTGGCGGAGCACCACCGCCCAACGAAGCCTACGAAGTCTATTCCGCCCTCTACCAGTCCCCGGCCCAGCCTCCCACCGGCGAGCCGCTGGCCTTCGCCCAAAACTCCGTCACCGACATCCCCCAGGTAGGCAGCAGTTGCCTCAAGCCTCAAACGCCCGCCGAGCATGAGATGGCCGAGGCTTTTGTCGTCGCCAATCGGCAGAGTCATCGCTGGGAGCCAAAATTCACCATCCCCCAGGGATTCCGGCTCTTAGACCCGAGCGAAGTTGCCCAGGCACAAAACTGTATCGCCGCGCACGGTCACGACAAAGCAAAATGCGCCGGATTCGAGCAGGTCCGGCATATCCGCTTCCTCGGAGTTCCGGGCTTCGACCGCGGTCATACCCACGCGCTCGTCTCGGTCATCAAGAACTGCGGTGCCGATTGCGGCAGCGGCGGAATCTTCGAAGTCGAGAAAGCGGGAGGCGGGTGGCAGCGCTCCGCGTCGACCGATTTCACCGGTGACTGCAGCTGGATTTATTAGCGTGCTCATTGCTCGCGAAACAGGATTCATTGGGGAGTCTTTTCGCCGGGACCCGATCGGCGCATGATGCGCGCCCCCAGGTTGGTATCACGGCACGGCGTGAAACCGTACCGATAAAGGTACCGTGCGCGATCCGAGCAAGAGGCAAATGAACTTCAGCGAAGCCGGTTCGCCAGATCCAACTCGGACGCGCGAAAACAGGGAAATCTCTCGCGGGAAAAACCTCCAAATCGCTCAACTCGAGCGGAGGTGAGCCGGGAAATTCCTCCAACCTGGCAGCAGTCCGGGAACGAGAAGGACTTGTCGGCAAAGGAACGAAGCCGCGCAAGGAGTTTCATATTTTCTCCCTTTCAGCAGCCGGTGCAAAGGCCATGGCAGTGACCAGATTCCAGCCTTCGTCTCTTCAGGAAATCGCCTGCGGCCGGCGGCGGTGAGTTCGTAAAACTTGGCGCGGCGGTTGTTTTTCGAGGTTCCCCAGCTTGCTTTCAGAAGCCCCTGGCGGACGAGCAGGAACAGGGCGGGATAAGAGCGCGCCCTGCTCGATGAGCAGCGCACTGCCGGAGATCTGGCCGATGCGAAGGAGAACTCCGTAGCCGTGAAGAGGTCCAAGAGAGACCGCCTTCAGAATGAGAAGATCAAGAGTTCCTGGAAGAAGCTGGGCTTCACCGGACAGGTGACACTCCTAAGAAGAAAAGGAATATGCGCCGCTCTTTCCTAACCCGTCAAGGGGAAAGAGCGAGCTTACG